>FWWM01008096.1_pt1 | contig 20500 bp, 15 predicted proteins | sample 2228351 | NCBI WGS metagenome assembly FWWM01 (sample SAMEA103939774, study PRJEB20133) | metagenome
CGTCGCCAAGGCGCAAACCGTATCCGATGTTTCATAACCTATCCGCATACATAAATCCTATCACTGCGCGCACAATCCCGCGGATTTAGCTCCCGGTTATGTTGACGGATGTATAGCATAAACTGCGGGGTTGTGCTATACTTTTCCGCGCAAGGCTTACCTGCCGAAGCAAGGAGGACGCGATGGCGAAAGTTGAACCGAACAAACCCGCGCACAAGAAGGTTGAACAAACTTCCGGGAAGATAGCCTCCGCTACCAAGTTCTCCGTCCCGAAGCTGGGGCTTTACTGGCCCGGCAAGCGGACGGTCGTGGATAGGACTATCCTGCCGTTTCAGGTCGTGGAAGTGGTGAACGTTCCAAAAGCGGAGCGGGAGCGCGAACCTCTGTTCTACGGCTCCGGCGCGAAGGACAAACCCGATTGGCGGAACAAGCTCATCTGGGGCGACAACAAGTGGATAATGAGTAGCCTCCTTCCCGAATTCGCGGGCAAGATTGACCTCATTTATATTGACCCGCCGTTCGCCACCGGCGCGGACTTCTCCTACAAGGTTGAGGTTGAAGGCGTTGAATGGACGAAGGAGGCAAGCGTCATTGAGGAGCTAGCCTACCGCGACACCTGGGGCAAGGGACTGGATTCCTACCTCCAGATGATGTATGACCGGCTGGTGCTGATGAGGGAGTTGCTGAGCGAAAGAGGTTCCATACTTGTTCACTGTGATTGGCATGCTGGACACTACCTGAAAGTAATGAGCGACGAGGTCTTTGGAAAGGGAACCAATGGTGAACCTGGCTTCAGAAATGAAGTGGCGTGGTGCTATAGGACCGGCGGAGCGCCGAGCAAGGAACCGGAGTTCCCGAAAAAGCACGACATGCTTCTTTACTACAGCAAAGGGAAATCACCCAGATTCACGAAGCTAAAAGAACGCGTCTATTATGAGAAGCCGTTCTTTACGTCACTGAAGGACGACCAAGGAAGATGGTATGCTGACGTGCTGTTGAGGGACGTGCTGCAAGATGAGCTGACGATTGTTGGAGACGACGGCAAGTTGACCAGTGTAAACGTGAAGCCGGTCATCAACGTGTCAGCCGAGACACTTGGGTTTTTGACCCAGAAACCGGAAGGCCTGTTACGAGTTCTCCTGAGTGTTTTCACCAACGAGGGCGACCTGGTGGCGGATTTCTTCTGCGGCTCCGGAACCACCGGTGCGGTGGCGGAGAAGCTCGGTAGACGCTGGATTATGGCGGATTTAAGTAAGTTCGCCATTCACACGACACGCAAGAGGCTTCTGGATATTCCCGGTTGCAAGCCCTTTGAAGTCCTCAACCTCGGCAACTACCAGAAGGCGAAGCTGGCGGAAAACGGCGTCCGCGAATACGTTGAGTTCATTTTGAAGCTCTATCGCGCGGAGAAGGTTACGGGATACACCACGCTTCACGGGAAGAAGGGGAGAAGTATGGTTCACGTGGGCGCGGTGGATTCCGCGGTGACGGAGCGCGAGGTTCGGGACGTGATGACGGAGTGCGCGGGCGCGGGAATCTCGCAGGTGGACATCCTCGGCTGGGAATTTGAGATGGGCTTGCACGAAGTCCTGGACAAGCTTAGGGAAATAGTCGCGCAGAGCAAAGTTATTCCTAGGCTTGTCCAGATTCCGAAGGATGCGCTTGAGGTGAGGAACCCGGACGTGGAAAACGTGAAGTTCTTTGATTTGAACCACGTTGACCTGGAAGTAAGCACGAAGGGGAGAACCGTTTCCGTGAAGCTCAAGGATTTTGTATTGAGCAATCCTGAGTATCTGCCGGATGAGGTGCGGAATAAGCTCAGTAGTGCTAACTACGACGCGCTCGTGGACTACTGGGCGGTGGACTTTGATTACAAGGAAGACACCTTCCACAATATGTGGCAGAGCTTCCGAACGCGGAAGAAGAGGGCGCTGGAACTAACCGCGCATAACGACTACGACGCTCCGGGGAAATACAAAGTGCTCGTAAAGGTCGTGGACATTTTCGGAAACGATACGAATAAGCTCGTTGAAGTGGAGGTGAAGTAGGTGCCGACCGACTTAGTGAACAAGATCATTGCGGGGGTGTCCGAGTGGAGGAAGGCGAAGTATCCGGGTGTAACCGCCACGACCAAGAGGCTTCTTGACTACTGGTTCAAGGAGCAGAAGAGCAAGCCAGATGGAACCCCGGTAAATTACTGGCACTGCCAGCGTGAGGCGATTGAAACGCTCATCTACATAAACGAGGTGTGCAAGTACCGCTCGCTCTATGAGATGATTCGCGGATTCACCGCGAGTATGCTCTTCGACCCCGCCACCGACCTGTGGCCCAGATACTGCTTCAAAATGGCAACGGGTTCGGGAAAGACTATCGTAATGGCGCTCGCGGTCGTTTGGCAGTACTTCAACAAATTGCACAGCGAGGATTCAGGGGTTCCCTACACGCAAAACTATCTGGTGCTCGCGCCGAACCTAATCGTGATGGACCGGCTGATGGACGGATTCGGGGATAGAAAGATATTCACCGAATACGCGCTTGTTCCGCCGGAATGGCGTCCTGACTTTGATTTGCAGGTTGTGAAGCAAGCGGAAGGAACAACGAGAACCGCGACGGGGCTATTGCACGTAACAAATATCCAGCAGCTTTACGAAAGGGAAAAGGCGGTTCCGGTTAATCCCGTTGAGAAACTTATCGGCGCGAAGCCGAAGCCGGAAGAAGAAGCGGAGCTTGCGGTTCTGCGCGAGCGGGTCGCTGAGCTGGATAACTTGCTCGTGATAAATGATGAGGCGCATCACGTTCACAGCCCGGAGTTGAAATGGTGGGACTTCATTCAGTACCTGCACGAGGTGGCGCAATCAAGGGGAAGTGAATTAACCGCGCAGTTGGACTTCAGCGCCACGCCGAAAGACCTTCAGGGCTACTACTTCCCCCACATCATCTACGACTATCCGCTCGCAAAAGCCATAGACGATAAGATCGTGAAGAGACCGCGCATAGGCGAGATAGAGGATGCTCCGCCGTCCATAAGGAAAGACTTCGTCGCAAAGAACCAAGTTCAGATAGACACAGGCATCGAAATCCACAAAAAGTTCTGCACAGACTTCAAGTTGTTTCATACCGGACCAGTTCTATTCGTGATGTGCGATAACACGAAACACGCGGACGAAGTTGGTAGATACTTGGAAGCGAACGGATACAAGGGAAGAGTTCTAGTCATCCACACTGACACGAAAGGCAATATCACTAAGAAAGACTTAGACCGTCTCAGGGTGGCGGCGCGGGAAATTGACGCTCCAGACAGCCCCTACGAGGCGATAGTGAGCGTGATGATGCTGAAAGAGGGATGGGACGTAAAGAGCGTAAACATAATTGTCCCTCTGCGCGCGTTTGACTCGCCGATTCTTCCGGAGCAGACGCTGGGACGCGGTCTAAGGCGAATCTGCCGGGACGACCTGACGCAGGAAGAGCCTCTTATCGTGATAGACCATCCTCGGTTCCGTTCGCTTTGGGAAGCGGAGATTGAGAAGGGCGAGCTAGTTGCGGACTTCGTGAAGGCACGCGAGGTTTATGAGAAACCCAACATCATTCAGGTTGACCAAAACAAACTCCAATACGACATTGAGTTTCCGATCCTCACTGGAGGAATAACGCGGGTGAAACCTGACCTTAGCCACCTAGATATCGGTAAGCTCCCTAAGAAGGCGTTCAAGTTCGACGAAGTTAAGGTGCCGAAGGTTATGTATAAGGAGAAGGACCTACTTTCGCAGAAGATTGTCCGGGAGAAGATACTGGCGTTTGACTATACGGAGAATCTCTCCCTTTACATCAGCTACATCGCTTCCGCGGTCTTCGCTAAGGTGCGGTGCATAGCGGACTTACCCGGAATCGTGGACAAGCTGAAGGAGTATATAGCCAAACACCTCTTTGATAGGGAGATAGACCCTAACAGCTTGGATGTCCGGAGGAAGCTGAACAACATTCAGATTCGACTTCACCTCGTAGAGAAGTTTGCGGAAGCGGTGAACGAACTTGCCAAGTCCACTGAGCCAGTAACACTTCACACTGTATATCGGGTTAGCTGGGTGGGGACACTTCACACCTACGAACCCGTCGTGAACGTTGACAAATGCGTGTTCAACGCTCTGCCCTATCCGAAACGCTCCCAGTTTGAGCACGATTTCATCAAATGGCTTGATTCAAAAGAGGAAGTTTTGGCGTTTACCAAGGTCTTGGCTCAGCTTCCCCTGCTTATTCCCTATCACAACCACGAAGGATTCCTAGCCTACTACCGTCCGGATTTCATCGTGAAAACTGAAAAGGTTATGTATCTTATTGAAACCAAAGGAATCCAGGACGAGAACGTTACTCTAAAGGATGCGGCGGCAAAGGAGTGGTGCAAGAAGGCTAGCGAGTTGAGCGGAGTGGAGTGGAAATACGTCAAAGTCAAGTACGACGATTTCCAGCAGTTGGCAGGTCAGTCCTTCGGGTCCCTATTGCAGTACTGCGTTGCCATCGTCTAACCCTACACCTCCCCATAAATCCTAGCACTGCAGGGAGCCCGTGGTAAAATCCACGCAGGGAATATGGCGAGGTCAAGTCTAAAGGCAAAACGATTCGCGAAAGACAGGAAGCCTCCGCGAAAACTTACACCTTCCGCTTTTGCGGAGCGTCCCGAAAGGTCGGAAAAGCCTGAGAACTTCCGCGTCTTCCTCACCAACGACGACGGCATCCAGGCGGAAGGATTAATCGCGCTCGCACGCGCCCTTTCTCCCCTTGCGGAAATTACCATTGTCGCCCCCGACGGTCCACGCTCCGCCGCAAGCCATTCCATCACGCTTCACAAGCCCCTTCGCCTCACCGAGGTCAAGGACTTTCCCTGGACCCCCAAGAACACTAAAGCGAGCTTGGCTCGTGGGAACTTCCCTCGCAGCGCCTACAAATGCTCCGGCTCTCCTTCCGACTGCGTGATGATCGGAGTCTTGGAAATTATGAAGGACGCCCCTCCACACCTCGTAGTTTCCGGTATTAACGACGGACCCAACCTTGCGGAGGACCTCACTTACTCCGGTACTGTCTCCGCGGCGATGGAAGGCGCGATAATCGGCTTTCCTAGCATCGCGGTCAGCCTAGCCCGTTTTGAAGCCAGAAATTTCAAGTCCGCCGCCAAAATCGTCAAGGGAATCATCGCTTCCTTGTTTTTCGGCGGGAATGCGTCCGGGTGGAGAGCTCTGGATATCCATACGTTCAAGAAGAGTTTCGGCGAAAAGCTTTTCCTCAACGTAAATATCCCTGATACGTCCGCGTCAAAGATTAAGGGCGTGAAAGTATGCAAGCCGGGTTTTCGCGGTTACAAGGACATCATTCAAAAAATGGCTGACCCGAGGGGGCGACCGTTCTATTGGATTGCGGGCGAGCGCGTGGAAACGGATACGCGAGAAGAGACCGATGTTCAGGCGGTGGCGAACGGTTACGTCGCGGTTACTCCGCTTACGTGGGAGATTTTTTACCCGCCGGCAATGAAAAGGCTGAAAAAACTGCTATAGCCTGCGCGTCCCGCCCTCTATCTGCGCGGGAATGATCAAACGCCATCAAACCCCTTCTTCAACCGTAAAGCAGGAACCCCGCCTGTGCCGTAACGCGGGTCGTCCCCTGAGCCCTGGGCTACAGGGGGGAGCCTAGCCGACCACCCACGCGAGGCTCTGGACATCGGCTCCCTTTTTACCGGTGTTGGCTCGGTTCAGATTCCCGCCACACGAACACCGCAGGGTTCATCTACATTCTATCACCGATTACCGACCCAAAGTCAAGAGAGACAGGAAGAGCAAGTAAGAGAGGCAATAACATTGGCGTATGCGGTAGAATTAGAGTGAAATGCAGGGATTCCCTTCCAGACGCGAGCGGGAACGCAGGCTTGAGGCTCCTAAGCCTTACGTGCCCTATTCATTTCTCTCAGGGGTCCCGAGGAAACGCGCGTTTATGGTTGCGCTACTCTTCTGCGCTTTCCTTAGCCTTTCGCCCTGGACTGCCTACACGCAAGATCTTCCAAAGCTCGTTTTCGTTACGACGATTCAAACTAAAGCCGAAATCGCGAGGGCTGCGCTTGTCTCAGAAACCTACGCAGTTACCACGCACGGCAAAAGCGGAACCTTCACGGTTGTGAATCTAAAGGATGGAAGTCAAAGGACTTTTCGCAGCGAGGCGGGAGTTAGGGCAAGATTTGAGCCAACGCTCATATCCGACCTTAACGGCGGTGTAGTCATTTACGACGCTTCGGAAGATATCGTCCACAATTTCACCCTTGACGGTAACTCCCTAAGGAGCGTCAGAATCCCGCGGGAAAAGCTGACGAGCGAAGAGGCGAAAAAGTCCGTCTTGACCGCGCTAAATTATGACGGGCGAACGGGAAGTCTCTTGGCGCTGACGGAAAATGGCGTTCTTTTTGCCTTTGGCTGGGACTCCGCGCTTGCCTGGGAACTTCCGACTCAGGTAACGCACACGACGAACCTTAGACTCGCACTGCTGGCGGATAAACCGAAAGCTTTTGTTCTTGCTCCGCTTGAAAACCTGATTGTAGAAATCAGTTTAACGCTACCTGACAAGTCTAACAACTCTGCGGAAAAGCCCCGTGTGTCAGCGGTTCATTCACTTCCCAGTGAATTGCTAAACTCAGGCGGAGCGCAGGATTTCCTACCCATATCGTCTTCTTCCTTTCTCATCAGCTACTCCGCAGGAATCGCTCTCGTGACGGACCACAAACTCAGCTTACCCGATTTGGTAAATCGGTTTAATCCTGACGAAGCTGTACGTTTCGGAGAAAGCAAATCCAACCTCCTTATGTACAGTCGTCGCGGAAAAGTGGTGATCTTTGAACTTAAATGAAACTATCCTCGTACAGGTTGCTGCTAGTTCTACTCCTTGGGGTAGCTTCCTGCGGTGGAGGAGGGGGCGCTCCCGAACCGCCAAAACCACCTCCAACCAAAGAACAATTCACCTACGCGGGCAGGGTCGTTGACGAGAACAACAACCCCGTTCCGCTGGCGATCCTTCAGCTCTCACTTCTTAGCACGCGCACCGACACAAATGGCAACTTCCGATTTGATAATCTTGCCGGAGGACACTACAACCTGAGCGTTCAAGGGCCGGATGGAACCTTTTCCGCTCTTTCCCTAAGTGTTACTCAAAATGCAACTGACGCGATTATCACGCTTTCTAGCAATCCTCACCTCTTCGCCCTAGTGCGCGTCAGCCCATCCCTAAACGCGGTTGACGTTCCGTTGAACGCTGAGATAATCTTGACATTTAGCAGGACGGTGAGTCCTAATCCACCCACTTTCCATGTCTCAGTTTCGCCACCACTTACCTCCTCCACAATAAACGTGGAGGGTAACGTCCTTGCAATTCGACCCACCTATGAGTTCGCTGAGAGTCAGCGTTATCGGGTAACCGTGTCACGCGATCTTAAGGACACTGGTGGGACATCGCTTGGCGTTGATAGTATCACATACTTCACAACTTCTGGGACGGATGATGTCCCACCAGTGGTGGTCAGCACAACGCCATCCAATGACGCCACGAGCGTGGTGCGCAATCCTGAAATTGTCCTTTCCTTCAGTGATAACCTCAGCAATGGTCAGAGGCTTGACACGGACAACACCCAGATCTCACCGCCCACGCCCTTAAATGTGAAAATCTCCGGAAGCACGCTCGTCCTTACCCCGCAAGAGTTACTTGCCCCAAACACCACATACGCCCTAACTGTAGATCGCATTACGGACGACTCCGGAAACGTTTCTGGAGCGTTCACCCTTTCCTTTACAACAGGGACCACTGTTGAATACACGGATGACGTAGAACCAGATTGGACACGATATGGCAATCTTGTAGTGTTCTCAAGGAAGTCAGGTGGCAACTACGACCTTTACTTGCTTGATATGCAGACAAGCCTCGCCACGAGGTTAACCGATTCTTCCGCGAACGAAAGGCATCCTAGATTCTCTTCAGATGCGAAGCGCATAGTTTTCCAAAGCGATGAAAACCGCAACTGGGACATTTTCACCTACGAGCTTCATGACCGCACGTATCACCAGCTTACTTCCTCCCTTGAGGACGAGGTTCAACCGGACTTCTCTGGCACCTTTTCCCAGCTAATCGCCTTCGTAAAGGTTCAGTCCTTCAACCTCCCTAGAAAAATCTACACGATGTATCCTGACGGGACGTTCCAGAGGGAGGCGGACACTACCTTCTTCCGCAACGAGTATGAGCCAGCCTTTCATCCCCTTGTGGACGGTCAGCTTCTCTTCATCACTGATGAAGGGGGCGACCAAGACGTTTACGTGAAAAGTGGATTCCTTAGCGGCGACACAATCATCAACGCTAATCTCACGTCCGCACAGTCCAGCAACGAGACTTTTGCAGGATGGTCAGCCGATGGCGGGCAAATCGCGGTGATAAGTGACAACGGCGGAAAGAAAAACATCTGGCTATTTGACCCATCAGGCGCGGTTTACCGCCAACTGACAAACTTCCCAGATGACGTCCATAGTCTCGCAATGTCACCCGTGCCTGGAGACGACACCGCAATTGCATCCGTGGGTCAAGTGGGCAGGCGAAGACTCGTCCTCATAAGTATGGTAACTGGTGAGGTGATTGAGGACCTTACATAGCGGGGCGGGTTTGCGTGTCAAAAGGTGAATCACTATGGTACAGGTCAAAATAATGAAAGCAATCAGCGAGCGGAACGACGATATCGCTCGCGAAATACGTGCGGAATTAGGAAAACGTGGAATCAAGGCGATAAACATAATAAGCTCACCAGGAAGCGGTAAGACAACACTCATTGAGAAAACGGTGGAGCATCTTAAAGGTGTGCTGAATTTCGGAGTCATCGTGGGCGATTTGTTCACACCATTGGACGCTGAAAGATTGGAGAAAGCGAGTGCGCGCTCTTTTCAGCTTAATACGGAGGGCAGCTGTCACCTTACTGCTCCGATGGTAAGCGCCGCGCTCTCCGAGTTTGACGTCTCCGGTATTGACCTACTTTTCATTGAGAACATCGGGAATCTCATTTGCCCGTCCACTTGGAACCTCGGCGAAACCAACCGAGTGACGCTACTATCGGTTACCGAGGGAAGTGACAAGGTTGTCAAGTACCGCCCCGCGTTTTACGCGGCGGACACTGTCGTTATAACGAAGCTGGACCTACTTCCCTCCTGCGACTTTGACGCGGAACGAGTGACAGCGGACATTCGGGCGCTGAACCCCTCCGCCACCGTCCTGAAACTCTCCGCCAAAACCGGCGAAGGTATGCCCGCATGGTTTGAATACATAAGGGGATTGCAGAAGGTAAGTAAAACCAAATAGGTAAAGCATCACGCTGTACCAGGTTCAACATCCCTTGCATTCTCCTCAACACTACCCTCCCAAGCATGAACGACTGCGCATCCCACCGTGTCTCCCCAAACGTTCACCGCGGTTCTGAAACGGTCAAGTATCGCGTCAACCCCAAGGATAATCCCGATGCCTTCAAGGGGGATACCAACTGCGGTAAGAACAATCGCCATTGTCACAAGCCCCGCCTCCGGCACCGCCGCAGCTCCAACTGCCGCCAGGGTCGCGGTGATGAAAACGATGGCCTGCTTCTCAAGTGACAAATGAATCCCGTACGCCTGAGCGATGAACATCGCGGCAACCGCTTCATACAGCGCGGTTCCGTCCATATTCACGGTCGCTCCGACCTGCAGAACGAAGTTGCTGATTCTTTTCGGAACCCGAGTCTTCTCCCAGACCGTCGCCATCGTCAGCGGAAGGGTCGCGGCACTGCTCGCGGTTGAAAACGCCATAGCCAGCGGTGGAAGCATTCTCTGCCCGTAGGAATAAGGGCGTTCCCTGCCAGCGAAGAGAAGAAATGCGGGCAACGTGAAACCCGCATGGATGGCAAGCCCAACTAACACCGTCACCATATAAAGAGGAAGCCCACTAATCGCCTCCAGCCCCTGAGTAGCGATGAGAAGCGTTATCAGGGTGAAAATCCCTACCGGTGCGAGCTCTATAATCCAGAATGTAATCTTCATCATCACTTGAAACGCTTCGTCAAACACCTCGCGCAAGCCTACCCCTTCCTTACCCACCGCCAGTATCCCGATACCAAAGAGAATTGAAAAGAATATCACCGCGAGAACGTCCATCTGTGCCATTGCCTGCGCGGGGTTATCGGGAACAATGTTGATGAGAACCTCAAGGAGCGACCTCTGCGCGCCCGCAAGTCTCTCGGGAACCTCCGCTGTTGAGATGCTTACACCAACTCCGGGCTTTATTATGTTCACGAGGATCATCCCTGTGAGAACGGAAAGCCCTGTCGTTACGAAGTAGTAAACCGCGGTCTTCCATGAAAGTGCGCCAAGCTTCTTAAAACTTCCAAGTCCCGCGACCGCAGCGACCATACTCGCGAAGATGAGGGGAACGATGATCATCCGCAATAGGCGAAGGAACAATTGGCGAAGGGGTCCGTAGAGAGTGCTCAGGCTCGTCTCGTCTACCACGCCTAATTCTCTGATTAACAGCCCGAACGTGATGCCTAACGCGAATGCTATGAGGATTCTGACCGCAAGGTTTAGCTTCCTTCGAGCGAGGTAAACGTCAAGCGCAAGAACGCCCATGAGAACCGCGATTAGGATGGTTGCGTTCGCCACGGTTTACCCTTTCTATCTTATATATGCGCGAATCGCAAGTTTCGTTAAGATCAATCACACCTAATACAGTTTGGCGATGGCGAATTTGAGGTTCGAGCCTTCACCGTCTCAGCAATAAATGGCGGGATCGGGATTGACTGTTACTGCGGTAAAGCGCGTATGAGATTTGCTTCTCGCCGTGATTTCCGCTGGCGAAACGCCACGTCTCCTGAAGGTCGGTCACATCTCCGCCCTCGTTAAAGGGGTTTGTGCCGGGGCTAAAATCCCTCTCCAGATTCATTGCTGAAGCGCTTCTAGGGAGCGTCCCGCTGATGGCGGATGCGCTTCTGGCCACCGACCACCGGGCTGCGACCACCGGCACCACATACCCATTCTTATCCACCCTCTCCCACCGCTGAACCGTCTCCTTGGCAAGGTGAGTGGGAAAGATTGAACACAAGTTCATCTCCACAATGTCACCTTCAGTTTGAGCTATTCCGGTAACTTAGCCCATCTCCAAAGAGACTCGGTTCAAAGAGACTCCGCCACCGCATCCAAAAACCAGCAGTTAAACGAGAAACAAAACCAATGGAAGTGCACGCCTATGCTTTGATTTCTAGTCTTTACACATCCTCTTAGCCTTCCCAAAGTTCGTAATATTACTGGGCTATTATGCTATCGCCTTAACCACGCACCCTAATATGACCGTTTACTCCGGCAGTCCACCTTCAACCCTGAACCACAGCGTATTGCTTTCCATTGGAGTATCTCCTTCAAGGCTAGCCCGCACGGTGAATTCACCCGCCATAACGTCATCAACGGTCAATGTCCTTGGAACATCGGGCGAGATGTCCTTAAAGAATGGAGGCTCCGCGAAAATCTCCGCGTCCCCGCTCACGTCTTCCCCCGTTAGGGTCTCCACCGCAAGTTCGTAAGGCGTAAGCGGCAGTATAATGAAGGGCGACGCTTCCGTTCCGTCACCAGATTCAGCTGGGGTAACGAGCTTTAATAGGATTCCGCTAGCACCCGCAACGTACTGGACGGAATCGCTCGCAATACCGAGGTCTTCAACGCCCCTCTGGAAAGGTCTAACGCGGTAATACGCCTGATTCACGGGCGTCTGGTAGTTGAAAGCAAGCAAAAGCCTCCCCTCCGAAGGCTGGAGTAAATCCGCAATTTCCGCTCTCCCCACTTCACTGAAATTCACGTCGTCAGTACTCTCCTCTAGGACATATCCGTGAACGGTTGCGAAGAAATTCTCCGCCAGCGGAGTAATATCAGCGATTCCGATGTTAAGGTTGCCGTCTCCGTCCACCACCTCGTCCATCGGGTCGTTCCACTCTCCCGTATCGGGGTTGTATCTATGGAAAAAGTGCTCCGCAATCGGTGTGATGTCCGAAATTGAAGCTACGCCATCTTGATTGTAATCACCCGCGTTTCTGTAATGCCAGGTGAATAGAAACTGTCCCTCGGTGTTCACGAAGTACGAGAGGTCAGTTACCTTACTCCTCTCCTTGGTAGGCGGAGCTTGCACCTGTTTATCCGCCTCTGGACCGAGCAGGTTTGCGAGATAAGACGCAAGGAAATCCTCTCTTTCCTCAACGCCTCCCAGGGTAGCCACGTACTCGTCAAGAGCTTCATAGTCGGCGGTTTTCCCTGAATATGAAACTGCACTGGCAAGCTGTCCAGGAAACGACCTATCGGTGGCGGATGAACCGCCCAAGTTCCTTCCTCCGCAGGAACCAACCAACGTTACAACGATTACCGCGGTTAATAAACACGTTCTGAAATTCCTATGCATAGTTTTCGCCTCCTCGGAATATACTTTTTCTGCTCCGCCACGAACCGATAGCGGACAGTCCGAATTATACCACAGAACACCGCCTAAGCCATCTAACCCACCGCATAACCTCACCCCTTGTAAACAAAAATCCGAGCCTAAACTCTGGCGTCATCTTCCTCCTGTTTAACCTCATCCTTAGGCGGTTCTTCTTCCTCATCGCCGTTTTCCTCCTCACCCCCTTCCTCCTTTTCCCCGTTCTTCTTTCCGCCGACATCAATCGCCTCGCCTTCGCTTTCTCCGTTCTCCTCTCCATCCTCAACCTCCTCAGTCCTACCTTCACCATCGTCGGCGGGTTTCTCCTGCTTTTCTTCCGTTTCCTGGTCGCCTGGTTCGGCCTCTTCCTCTGTGGTGCCACCCTTAGCTTCCGTCTTGTCATCTTCAGTGACCTCGTTCTCCGCCCCTGCCTCGCTCTCTGCGACATCCGCAGACGTGGCGGGAGTCTCAACCTCGTAGGTCCCCTTTGCAATCTCTTCCGCAAGTTCATCCCCCGGCGCATAGGGAAAGGCGTCCGCATCACCCCTTGGAATGTGTCCCAGCTCAATGTCAAGATAAGTAGCGGGGCTAGTTAGCGGTTCAACTTTATTCGTTTGGAGATCGTGCTTCCAGCGGTAAATGAGTCTGGACTTGCCATCGGGAGTGGAGACCACCCAGAGAAAATACTTCACGCCTTCCTTAATGTAGGCGGAGCTCGCCTGAACCGCAAACCCGTCCTTCTCAAGCCTTTCAAAGAATGTCTGGTAACCCGCGATTCTCAAGTTCGCGGGAGAAAAATCCTTATGCTCAATCTCCGCAAGGACCCTTACCATCTGGTAGGCTCCCGCCACGTAAAGGACGGAAAGGATTACCAGAATCAAGCCGAAGCTAATGCCTACAATTGAAACAATTGGATTCCCATTCCGCACTATGGCGGATTTGCGCCTGGCGCGGTGCTTGCGAAGGAGTTTCATTTCAGGGCAATTCTGTTCAACCTTTGCGCCAAAGTCTCTTGAGGAGCAAGCGCTTCCTTTCTTGGTTTATAGGTGTGGAAGTTCATTCCCCCTCCGCTCCGAAATGAGCGTAACGAAACCATTCTCCTCAAGAAGGGATGCGGCCTCCGCAGCCTCTTCAAGACTCAGAAAAACCGCTTCAACGAACACCGCATTGCCGATCACCAGAATATCCGCGTTGATACCTTTCGGGAGTTTCCCGCTTTCCATTAGATCAAACGCACCTTCAACATCATCAACGTCCTTAAGCTGAACCGCGTAAACCTGTGGGATTTCCTCCTCCACTTTCTTGATATCAAGCGAAATCTTCGCGGGGTCATCAATCTCTATAACCTTGAACGCTGACGGCTCGTTGACAAATATCTCAATCAGCTTGATTTCGTTATCCGGGGTAGTAACGATTGTCAAAGGCAGTGCGTTTTCAACCTGAACCTGAGCATCGTCCGCATACTTCACTCCTTCAAGCTTAATGAGAAACCTATAAGGGAACCTGCGGTACTCCACGCTGTAAGGTGGATGCTTAGGGGCTCCAATTCGCTTCCCGTTAACTATCTGGTGAAGGTCAAAAACTACCCGGAGAAAGTCAGAATGCTTGCCGAACCTAATTCCCGAAAGAACCGCATCGGAAAGCGAACTCCCGCCGCTAAATCCGCCTTCTCTCTTGAACTTGGCGGGAACGACCTTTTCATCCTGCGGATGGGCGACCCCGACCGCGATCACAAAGCACGCCACAGGAAGAATAGCTAGCACCCTAGTAAACCTTGGCATTACTTTTAGTTTAGTCTCGTAGAGCTATCCATGTCAAATTGACTAGGATACCGTGGCTAACCAAGAATCCCCGCACAACGAATCTTTCAGCCACCCTGCGGATGCCCCTGCCATCACCGCTTATGCTAGAATCAGGATTACCTCCACGTTACTATATTTGGAACTATGTGCTTAAGCAATAAGGAAACCTCGTCCCGAAGAGGTGTTAAAGGGGGAAGCGGATCTTTAGAGACGATTTAAGCGGACTAATCCTTGTGGTTGGAGCTTTTTCATTCCTTATTTCACTAGCTCTGACCCCACCACTCATTTTCACTTGCCGGAGGCTGAACCTCTTTGACCGCTTGAGTCCGCGCAAGATTCACAGGGGCGAGGTACCGAGGCTCGGGGGAGTGAGCGTGTTTATAGCTAGCCTCTCCGTCATTTCGGTTTCCGTACTCCTCCTGCCAAGAAACGTAGTTACCCTTACCGGGGCGGAGCTGTACGCCCTGCTCGCCGGAGGGATTCTCTACTTTCTCTTAGGGTTTGCTGACGATTTGATCGATGTCCCAGCAATTACCCGATTCGCCCTGCAGATACTAGTGGCTCTTATCGTCTCCATTTCGGGGGTGAGAATCAGATGGCTATTCGGCGAGATAGCTCTCGACCCGTTAGTTTCAGTTCTCCTTACCACGATTTGGATAGTTGGAATGGTGAACGCCATTAACTTCATTGACGGGCTGGACGGGCTAGCTGGAGGCATTTCCGCAATCGCGCTCTTCGCCATAGTAGTAATTTCAATGGCGCGGGCGGATTACTTCTTCGCGCTTTTGTCTCTTGCGGTCGTGGGGGCGCTTCTCGGATTCCTGCCGTTCAACTTCTTTCCCGCCAAGATGTTTCTAGGCGACGGTGGAGCGATGTTCCTGGGTTACGTCCTATCGGCGCTATCCGTCGTAGGCTTTTTCAAGAAGACCGCTCTCATCGTTTTCCTGATTCCACTGCTTTTGCTCCTTTTCCCCATCGCAGACACCGCCTTCGCTATAGCCCGGAGGCTGATTAAGGGTTCCTCCCCAACCGTCGCGGATAAGAAACACATTCACCACAGATTACTGTTCATCTTCTCTAGGAACGTCAGGCGAAAGGCGGTAAAGAACGGCGTAGTTCTGGACGAGCAAACACGGACACTCCTTGAAGGGCTGGCGCATAGAAACTCGGTGCTTATTCTTTACGGTATAACCGCGATTCTTTCTGTGCTTGCCATCTTTTGGGGCATAAGGGCGATAGGCTAGGCGTATCGCCCTGAGAAGAGATCTTTCTGGCAGGAGGTAGCAGGCGAGGATTTGCGGGAACGCCCACATCCAATCTAAGGATGGCTTACCCACAGGCGCGATTTGCCAACCCAATGACGCTAAACCTCCTAACGCTCCACGGTCTTCTTCTTGTATGCCGTTACTTGGGTATGCACCACCTTTCTACCAATGAGGAACAGAAGCCAGAGAATCAGTAGCGAAAGTATCCAAACGGGCGCGTAAACTACTATCCAGATTAATGCCTTTACGAATTCCCTCACAGTGGTCTTCAGTGCGAGCCACGCGGATTTGAAGGTGTCTCCAAACCCCCATGTGAAGCCGCCGATTTGCATGGGCGGAGCCTCGGTAACGAGCATTATCGACAGCGTCGCCATCGCGACGCGATCGGAGAGGTATCGCAGTCTGCCCTGTATCCTCTCTATTTCGCTTTGCTTGTTCGTAAGCTCGCGCTCAACCTCCAAGAGGTCAGTTAGCTTCCCGGACTTTCTCATAATCTCTAGAAGCCTTTCCTCCGAGAGTTTTAGCTGTTTCAGACGCGCTTCAAGGTCCATATACTCCTCAGTCACCTCCTGCCCCGCGACGTTGTACTTTAAGACTTCCCCCAGCTTCTTGAGTTCATCCGTAAAGGCTTGGAGTCTCTCGTTCCGAACGCGGACGCGCATAGAAATGCTCTGCACCGAGCCAGTTGTAACGTCCGTCCTTTCGCTCAGATAACCGCCGAATTCGGGAAGGAGCTTTATTACTCTATCCGCGGCGTCCGCAAGTTTCTGGACCCTAACGCTGATTTCACCTGTAAAAATTATCTTGGGCTTTGCTTCCTGCGCAAAGGCAGGCGTTCCGAATACCGCCGTGGAAATCTTAGACGCGGCGTCCGGCTCCCCTTCCCCCGGTCCCGACCATCCAGGGCGTGAGTGGAGACTTCTTAACTCCTCAGACATTTCGCCTATCTCACTCTCCGGAACCACTAGTCCCTCAACCAGTTCACCCTTTGGTACATTCTCGTCCCACCTATTAACCAACTGCCTAGTACAGGATGCGGTAAGCCCAAGGAACAGGATTAGAAAGAGAAACCCTAGCGCGGTCGGTAGTGCTCTGGGATGAAAAGCCTTGCACTTTATGCTCAGTCCTGCTTCGTCATTTTTCTTCATTATCCACCTCTAGAAAACACTCTAATTCTACACCTTCAGATAGACGCAAGGGCCAAACGCCGTGTTCGTCTGTAACACTATTCAACGGTGAAGCGTTAGTCAGAAGCGTTTTGTGAATCGTTGGTTAGCAAAGTCAGCGAGGTTTAAGCGCTCATTATCACTGATCAACGAGGGTGTGAAAGGCTTAGCGTTCCCAAAGGGATCCGCGTTTGGAAAATCACGCGTCGCCCACGACTAAGCGTAGGTGGAAAGGGATTTGACGTAACTTTCGCTCTCCCAGCCAAGAACGAGAATCTTCCCGTCCAGCTCCTTAATCTTTAGCTTGGCAAGAGGGATTGGTGGGGGTCCGCCGACAACCTCCGCGGTTTCAACGTCATAGTGTCCGCCATGGCAGACGCAATGAATCTCGGAGTTCGGGTGGGGCATCTGGCAACCGTCCGGTTCGTAGTGGACTACGCAGGCTAAGTGAGTGCAGATTGCGCCATAAGCGTAATATCGCCCCTCGTAATTGACCAGGATAGCGGGATAGCGACCGTAGCGGAACTTCAAGGACGTCCCCGGTTCCGGAAGTTCCTTCAGCTCAACAAAATCTCTCTCCGAACCTCCCTTTGCGGATGCGGTAGGCATAACGAACTTTAACAGAGGATATAAAACCATTGCCATTATGCCGAAGGCTGATAGCATTGCGGTCCAGACCAAAAGAGCCCTACGGGTAAAGCCATCGTTTGAAGCGGTAAAACCTTCATCCAGTTTGGTCGGTTCAGGTTTCATAGGCGTAATCCATTATACCCTATAGGGGTATATTCTAGTTCAAAGATCAGGCGTTAGGAAGGAAGCCATCGTATACCATCCGCAAGGGTTCCTGAAATCCAAATCCGCTAGTTTCTTCCTAAGGTCACGCTACCGCTACGCATACTCCACTCAAAATCCGTTTGCTGGCAGAAGGCGGGAAAAAGGAAAGCGCAAGGGGGAGCTGGGGGCGCTCCCCCTTGTCTCACAAGGAGGTTGAGGGAATGAGGGGATTGGGGGGTAATTATATAGACCCTGAAAATCGTAAATTTGTTCAGTTTTACAGAAGAATTTTTGGAATTTTTCCTCAGCCCAGTACGGGCGAATGAAACCGCACTGAAAGCCAACATCCTGCCCGACGATAGGAAAAAGCCCCTATTCCGCTCGCTATTCTGCCATCTTCGCACCCAGATTTCACTGTGAAGTTGCGGAAATTCGGATTCTTAAGTATCATATAATCCGCTTTGCATAAGGTCTTTTAGGGGGTGCGAAGTTGAAACAGGTTTTCCCTACAAGCATTATTCAAGGGGCTTGGAGAAGAGCGGGCGGAAGTTGTGAATGCAACTACTCCGGGCATGGACACGGCTACCGCTGCGGGAAACAGTTGGAGTGGTTTATGCAAAACAGGGAAGGAGATACCGGCTGGGTCGCAGTTGAGAAGTCTTTCGGCGCCAATCCAAACCTAAACAACTGCCTCATTTTCTGTAACGACTGCAAGCGTAAGGGACGTTCCGTAGGGTTTTAGCTCAATTAAATTTGAAAGGACGCAGACTCTTTTCGGCTCCTGATAAGCGATTAAGCCGTGATTGACGCGCCTCCAACTTCCACGTTTCTTCACCTTTCCATTGCAGATACTGTGTTGCTTGAACTTAATAGGAGGCAATGCCGTCCATTCTTTATCCAAAATTTGGAGGTTTATTTATGGGCAACGCGAGGTATCCGCTATTTGCGCTATTGGTATCCCTAACCGCTTTCCTTATAGCCGTTACCTCCTCTGCTCAGACAAGAGGCAGGCGTAACCAGGAGTTAGGCGAATGGCTAAGAAATTTCAGGGTTACGCGGGACGTGACTTACGCGGTCGCGGAGGGAACTGAACTGAAGCTGGACGTTTACGAGCCCAAGGATGGGGAAAAGGAGCTAAGACCGATCCTCGTTTTTATCCACGGAGGAGGGTGGAGAGCGGGGGATAAGATTGGCGGGGCAAGGTTTGCACCTGCAGTTGTTGGCGCGGGCTTCGTAATGTTCAGTATCAACTACCGCCTGACCGATACCGCGAGATTCCCCGCACAGATTTACGACTGCAAGTCCGCGATTCGGTGGATAAGGAAGAACGCGGAGAGATTCGGCGGAGACCCAACGCGGATTGGCGTGTTCGGAACGAGCGCGGGCGGACATTTGTCCGCTCTTCTCGGCACTTCTAACGGCGTGGACGCCCTTGAAGGGAACGTAGGCGTAAGGGGGATTTCAAGCGATGTGCAGGCGGTGGCGGATTTCTTCGGTCCTTCTGACTTCCTCAGGATTGGCGACCAGCTTAGAACTGAACGGGACGGTCCCCTCGCGGAACTTCTTGGCAGGGAACCATCGAAGCTCAGGGAGCTTGCGAGAATCGCCTCGCCGGTGAGCTACGTGGACGCTGGCGACCCGCCGTTTCTAATAATCCACGGAACAGATGACCCGCTCGTCCCCATTGAGCAGTCTAGGGAGCTTTACGGAAGGCTGAAGGACGCCGGTGTTCCTGCGGAGCTAATAGAGGTTGATGGCGGACGACACGGGGATTTCCTGAAGATTGGACGCCAAGGCAGGGAGATTATTGAAAAGATGCTTGACTTTTTTGATAGGCATTTGAAATGAGGCAGTAAGTGTGGGAGATGAAACCCCGTAGAGCGAAGTGCATCCACACGGGCACTCGCTTCCGCGGGAGTGCCATACGGAAAAAGGTGGCGGAGACTCTTGAGCAGGCTCAGGCTAAAAAGCCTTGCGTCCTGCACGGCTACTGGATATTCACAGTCGTAAGAGGGTCACCTACAACTACTTCCATCCAGGAGATGTAGCGGAGAGCTTTATAGCAGGATTCCGCCAGGTTCCTGCCCATAACCATATACTCTGCGAAGAGGTAGCTCTCGTCACCAACCGCAGATGAAAGAGGTTCGTAGACATTGCCGATTCCACCCGTCCCTCCCGCGTAAATGAAGTCAGCGACCTGACCATGGCTCTGTCCCGGTCCTGGTCCACCCCGAAACGTTCTACCGTTAAAGGACTCGTATGAAATAAACAATGCACCAGGCAAATAGTTAAAGCCTAGAAAATCAATAATGTATTCTTCCGCCAGACCCGAGTGTATTCCATGCGACGTATACCCTAGCACGGCGTTCGCATTGAAACCGTATTGAATCAGTACATCGGCGCTAATCTTAACGCTTTGATCTGGCGGGTTAACCTGAACTGTATCGGCGAAAAAGTCTAGACCCATTGTTTGAAACACCTGAACCGCAGAGGCTGTTCCATCAGCAGTAGGTTGGTTCATCATATCATAATTGCGATTGGCGTCATCAAACACAACCACATACTCGGCAATTGGAGTAGTTACCTTTGACCTGTCTATCAACGCGAGGACATCTACTACTGACCAACCGGTTAGACGCGTCACCAGGTAGTCAATTCTTATCGTTTGAGGACGTGTCCAGTGATCGAAGTGGCTGTAGGGATGCTCATACGTGAATGCGAATGGTTCGAACGCTTCGGAGGCGGTGATGTTCCCGGTGACCTGTTTCTCGCTCGTGAGCCCTCCGTAGTAGGGATTCGGCTTCCAGGATACTCTGTCGTACCCCTCGTCTTCGTATCCTTCAAAGACAAGAGTTAATTCACTATCTACGCTAGCCGCCGAAGTATTTAAAATATTGTAAACTTGCTTGGTTTGGTCATCCCATCTGTCATCAGGCGGTGTAGGGTCAGTGGGGCTTGCAGTACTTATCTTCAACGGGACGTCCTTCGTGGTAACGATGTAGTGGATGAT
>FWWM01008099.1_pt1 | contig 20493 bp, 25 predicted proteins | sample 2228351 | NCBI WGS metagenome assembly FWWM01 (sample SAMEA103939774, study PRJEB20133) | metagenome
CACCCCGCCCCCCAGCCCCCACGGCTCGGGGCTCCTCCCCCAGGACACTCCTCCGGCCCTGGCGGCCCACGGCCTGGCCCAGGCAGCGGCCAACGTGGCCGGGGCCCTTTTGACGGGGGAGCTATCCCCTGACGAGGCCCGAGAGGAGCTGGCCCAAATCGCCGAGGAGGCCCAGGCCCTCGAGGAGGCGCAAAGCGCCTACGCGGCCCAAAAGGGGGTGGAGGCCAGCGCCCAGGCCGTAACCGTGGCCCAGGCTCTGGCCCCTGGCGACCCCGTGGCCAACGTCCTGGGCCAGGTGAGGGCCTTCCTCGAGGCCTGGGAGGCGGGCCGGGATGCCGTGGAACAGGTAGCGGCTCTGGCAGCGGCTCTGGCAGATGCCTGGCAGGGCCTGGACCCCGCTTCCCTCTTGGGCGCTGCGGAGAACATCCTGGAGGCCGCCTTCCCCCAGGCGGGGGCCCGGGAGGCCTTCCGGGCCCTCAGGCGGCTCCTGGGGCGCCTCGAGGGGAAGCCCCCAGGCGCCCTTGGGGCGGAGCTGGCTCTGGCCCTGCTGGGGGCCTACGCCCCCCCGGAGGCCCGCCACGCCCTGACCCGGCTCCGGTTGGGGGTGGACTGGGCCCTAAGGGCCCTAGGGAGGTAGACTGTGCGGCTTGCCATTTACGAGATCCGCGAGGGGGATGAGCCCCACCGGCTGGCCCACCGCCTGCTGGGGGACTTCCGGCGGTGGACCGAACTCATCGAGCTCAACCGCCTGGACCCTCCCTACATCGCCAATGACCCCGCCCCCTACCGCGCCCAAGGCCTTAGGGTCTTAGGCCCTGGGGACCGGCTCCTATACCCCTACGCCGGGGCAGCGGCGCCCGTGGGGGAGGAGGATGCCGAGGCGGAGACCTACGGGCGCGACCTCCTCTTGCAAGGCGGGTACCTGGCCCTCATGGGGGGGACGGCGGCGATGGTGCGGGGGCTGGAAAACCTGCGCCTGGCCCTGGAGCGACGCCTTAGGACCCGGCTCGGGGAGCTTCCCGCTCATCCCGACCTCTACGGCCACCTCTTCCACCAGTACGTGGGACGGGCCGGGGGGGAGGCGGAGCTTCGCTACATCCTCCTGGAGGCGGAGCGGGTCATCCGCCAGGACCCCCGGGTGGCCGGGGTGCGCCTCGGAGGGGAGCTTCTGGGGGAGCACGTGCGGTTGCGGGCCTACGTGGAGCCCATTCCCCCGGGGAGCCCATTCCCCGTGGAGGTGGTGCTATGAGCTTCGCCTTCAAGACCCTGGACGAGGCCCTCTGGGAGATGCTGGCGGTCTTTTGGGGGAGGACGGGGATCCGCCCCGACACCACGCCGGGGAGCGTCCTCCGCACCCTCTTTGAGGCGGTGGGCTTCCAGGTGGAGGACCTCACCTTCCGCTTTGACCGGGAGGTGCGGAAGGCCATCCCCAAGGCGGTCTTCGAGGCCTTCGGGTTTACGCCCCTTCCCGCCACCCGGGCCCAGACCGTCCTGCGCTTTGAGCGGGGGGCCCCCTACACCGTCCCCCTGGTGATCTCCCAGGGGTTTCGGGTGGCCCGGGCGGACTCGGTGGAGTATGAGGTCCTGGAGGAGGCCACCATCCCGGCGGGGCAGACCCAGGTGGACGTGGCGGCGGCGGCGGTGGAACCGGGGGAGGCGGGGAACGCCCCGGCCAACACCATCCTCTACCCCCGCTACTCCCTCCCCACCCTGGTGCGGGTGTACAACCCCGTGCCGGCCACGGGCGGGGCGGACGAGGAGGACCTGGAGTCTCAAAAAAGGCGCTTCGCCCTCTACATCGCCCAGGTCCACCGGGCCACCCGGGTGGCTCTTGAGGCCGCGGTCCTCACCGCCATCGGCCCCAACGGGGAGCGGGCCCGGGAGGCCCTAGTCTTGGACACCGTCCTCCGCCCCTGCCTGCCGCCTGGGGTGGTGGAGGTCTACGTGGACGACGGGTACGGGACCGCTTCCGCAGAGCTTTTGCAGGCGGCCCGGGAGGCCATCGAGGGGATGCGTGCGGCGGGGGTGTACGCCCGGGTCTACCGCGCCCAGGGCAGGCCCGTGGACGTGCGGGTCATCGTGGACGGCCCCCCGGAGGCCCTGCCCAGCGTAGAAGAGGCGGCCCGGCGCTACCTCCTCGGCCTCCGGGTAGGGGAGAAGGTGAGCCGGGAAAACCTCATCACCGCCCTCACCGTCTCCCACCCGGAGGTGCGGGAGGTGGACCTCATAAGCCCCGCCCAGGACGTGCCCATGCGGTTCTACGAGCGGGCGGTGCCGGGGGCGGTGGTAGTGGAGGGGGTAAATGGCTGAGCTCCGGGACTGGCTCCTGCCCCCTTGGTTCGCCCGCGACGGGGTGAACGGGGCGGTCCTCGAGGCCTTCGCCCGTGGACTTTCTGCCACCGAGCCCGAGGCCGCGGCCCGGCTCCTCTACCTGCTGGAAGCAGAAGGGGAGTACCTGGACCTTCACGGGGAGGTCTACAGCATCCCCCGCCTCAAAGGGGAGTCGGACGAAGAGTACAGGCGGCGGATCATCGCCGAGATCCGCACCCCCCGGTCCACGGAGGCGGCCATCCAGGCCGCCCTCGAGGCCGCTTTCGGAGTCCAGGCCACCGTGGTAACCCTGGTGGGGACTCCCCAAAGCCCCTTCACCTTCCTGGACGGCTCCCGGGCCCTGGACGGCTCTTGGACCCTGGGGGGCGACGTGGACCCCGATCTTCCCGTGCCCCTTGGAGGGGCGTGCGACCTGAGCGGGCGCTTTGACCTAAGGGGGGGCCGCTACTATTCCCGCCCTGTGAACCTAGGGGGGACCTGCTATTTGAACGGCGCCTGGAACCTGGGGGCCCCCCGCTACCACAGCCCCTACATGAGCCGTTTCCTGGTGGACGTGGGGGGGGCGGAGGTCCCCTTGAGGGGGGTGCGGGAGGTGGTGGAGCGCTTCCGGGCGGCGGGGACCATCCCCACCATCCGGGCGGAGCTCACCCTAGCCCTCCCCTGGCCCCTCGAGGCCCACGGCTACGCCGCCCAGGGGGAGGCCGTGCGTCTAGACGGCTCCCGGGCCCTGGACGGCTCCTGGACCCTGGACTACCAGATGGGGGCCGAAGAGCCTCTATGACCCCGCCCGCGCTCTAGGGTGAGGGTATGCCGGCGGTGCTCACCCGGGGCTACCTCGAGGCCCTCGCGGCCTGGACCGCGGGGGAAGGAGGCGCACCTCCGGTCCCCGTCCAGATCGCCTTCGGGACGGGGGGACTGCGCACGGGCCCGGACGACCCCGCACCCCCGGACCCCTCCAGGGAGGCCCTGGAAGCGGAGATCCTTAGGAAGCCCATCGCGGGCCTCCGGCGCACGGGGGAGCGGGTGGAAGTCTGGGCTTCCCTCCGGGGAGAGGAGATCGGGAGCACGGGCGTTTCGGAATGCGGGCTTCTGGACGCCCAGGGGCGGCTCCTCCTCTACGCCACCTTCCGGCGGAAGGAGCTTGCCTACGGGGTCCAGGTGCGGTTTAGGTTTGCGCTAGGGCTAGGAGGACCCAATGGCTGAACTGATCGGCGATCCCAACGGCACCTTCCGGGACCGGGTGCGGAAGCTGGAACCCACAGACATGGCGGTCCCCGAGACCTGGGACCCCATTCACCAGGTCCTCATCACCAACGACGTGATCCTCCACGGGCGGGTAGCGGCCCTGGAGGACCAGGTGGGGGGAACTTCCGGGGGGAGCCTGAACCAGAGGGTGGGGAACCTCGAGGCCGTGGTCCGGAACCAGGGCGGGGGTAGCAACCCTGAGTGGGTGGTCCTCCCGGTGGGGACAGACCGCTGGGCGCCCTAAGGGGGGAGGATGCCGCGGCCCGGATCGGCGTGGATTGAGGGCGACGCCCTTTGCTACCTGGACGCCTCGGGCGTCAAGTGGCGCTTCGTGGGGGACGATACAGGAGCCGTCCCGGGGCGGCCCGGCTCTGTTTGGATTGACGGGGGCTACCTCTACTACATAGACCAGTACGGCAGGCGGCGCCGCATCACGGGGCCCAGCCTGGGGACCAAGCCCGGGCGGCCCGGCTCCGTTTGGGTAGAGGGCTCCCTTATAGCTTACTTAGACGCCCTGGCGCAAAAGCGCCTGGCCCACACCGACACCCATAGCGACACCCACACCGATGCCCACGGGGACACCTTGCATAGCGACACCCACAGTGACAGCCATAGCGACAGCACCCACGCCGACCACTCGGACCACGCGGACACCCACGCCGACATGGCCCACGGGGACACCGCTCACGGGGACGCCGGCACCCACACGGACCAGGCCCACGCCGACACGGCCCACGGGGATACCGTCCACAGCGACCACTCAGACCACGCAGATACCTCCACGCACGGTGACTCCCACGGGGACCATGACGACCACTCCGATTCCCACGGGGATAGCCACACGGACTCCTACTACGATCTGCACAGCGACAACCACGGGGACCACTCCGATAGCGCGTGGACTGATCCCCACTCCGACTACCACTACGACTCTCACAACGACGCCTACAACGATTTCCCTCACGGGGACTACCACTACGACAACTCCACCCATAGCGACACCGGCCACAACGATCACTCAGACCACGCGGACACTTCGTCCCACAACGATACCCCCCATGCGGACACCGCCCATGCCGATAGCCCCCACGCCGACTACTCGGACCACGCGGACACCCCCCATGCGGACGTGAGCCACGGCGACTCCCACGGGGACGGGAGCACCCACGGGGATACCGCCCACGGGGACCTCCACGGCGATACCCATAGCGACGCGGCTCATAGCGATACCCATAGCGACACCCATACCGATACCCACGCGGACCAGCCCGTGCGGGGCTAGGAGGAAGCATGAGCATAGAAGTCCGGCCATTAGGCGTCCGATGCAACCTGGCCTGCACCTACTGCTATCAACACCCCATGAGGGATGCGGGCAACTTCGGTCCCCCCTACAACATGGAGGCCATGCTGAAGGCCCTCGAGGCCGAAGGCGGCCCCTTCTCTGTCTTTGGGGGGGAGCCGCTTCTGATTCCCAAGGCCGATCTGGAGCGTCTATTCGCCTTCGGCCTCGAGCGCTACGGGCAAAACGGCATTCAGACCAACGGGGCCCTAATAGACGAGGACCACATCGCGCTTTTTAGGAAGTACCGGGTCCACGTCGGCTTCAGCATCGACGGCCCCGGCGAGCTCAACCGCCTCCGCTGGGCGGGAAGCGTGGAGGCCACCGATGAGGCTACGGAACGGAGCATAGGGAACCTGCGCCGCCTCCTACGGGAGGGGATTCCTGCCTCCCTCATCGTCACGATCCACCGGGTGAACGCCGGGGACGAGGCCAAACGGGCCCGCCTGGCGGAATGGCTAGTGAAACTCCACCGAGAGGGGTTGCAAAGCATCCGCCTCCACGCCCTCGAGGTGGACACCCCCCTAGCCCGGCGCTACGCCCTCCCTCACAAGGGGGCGGCGGAGGCGTTCATCTACCTGTGGGAGAGGATCCGCCTCGAGGCCCCCGGCCTCCAGGTGGACGTCTTCCACGACATCTTCGCCGGCCTCCGGGGAGACGACAGCCGCATCACCTGCATCTGGCACGCGTGCGACCCCTGGACCACCCGGGCGGTGCGGGGGGTGGACGGGGACGGCAGGCGCTCCAACTGCGGGAGGACCAACAAGGAGGGCATCGACTGGATCAAGGCCCAAACCCCCGGCTACGAGCGCTACATCGCCCTCTACCAGACCCCCCAGGAATACGGAGGGTGTCAGGGATGCCGCTTCTTTGCGCTTTGCAAGGGGAACTGCCCGGGGACGAGCCTGGACGGGGACTTCCGAAACCGGAGCGAACAGTGCGAGTTTTGGTACGCCCTTATGGAGTACGCGGAAAAGCGCCTAGAGGAGGTGGGCATCACCCCCATCTCCCGCCACCCCAAGCGGGAGGCCCTCGAGGCCTACCTGCTCCGAGGATGGATGGAGGGGCGCAACCCCTCCATCGCGGAGGCTCTACGGGCGGTGGAGGGCGGCCCCACCTGGACCCTCCCGGTGGGCAGCCCTGAACACGGGGACTATACGGACCACGGGGACGCCCCCCACGGGGACCATTGGGACGGCTAACATGACCAAAGCGGACCTTATGCACATGCACATGCCCCCCTTCGCCCGCATCCAGTGGGCGGACCCCGCCTACGAGGCGGTCTGGGGGCCCAGGATCAACCGGATTAGCCAGGTGTTCCATCGGCTCGAGGTCCTGAGCGTAGCCGCGGGCCTGAGGCGGGTGGCCACGGCCCACTTCCGCCCCGAGGACCTCCCCCGCGGGGTGATGGAGCTGGCCCGGATGGGGCTGAGTTACCTTCCCCTGAGGCAGGTGGGAGCCTACACGGGCTTCGCCCACTATCACCCCCCGGTGGAGCCCGGGAAGCCGTGGACCTACTACGGCGTGGTGGGCCGCCCTGAGGATCTGGCCGCGTTCGCCGAGGCCACGGACCGGGGGGACCACAGCGCCTTGGGGGAGCTCCTAGGCTATCCCGCCTGCTGCCGGGCGTTTTTCTCCGAGGTTTGGACGGCGGGCTTTGTGGACCCCGTGTGGCACGCAGCGCAAAACGCCCTCCTCGAGGGGGCCGAGGTGGTGGAGGAGGGCCCTCGCCTCCTCCACCTCAAGGGCCACTACCCCGAGGTGCTCCCCGTGCTCCGCTACATTGGGGTGCGCCTAGTGCCCCACATCCCCCACTCCCTGCGGTGCGAGGCCTCCCGGCGGATGGCCCAAGACTGGATGGCCCTGGCCCGGGAGGAGGGCCTGGGGGAGGAAGTGGACTGGGCTTATGAGATGCTGGGCTGGGCGATGGAGTGGAGCGTGCTCCACGGGATTGCCGAGGTCAGAACCCCCTACTTCAAGGTCGCCACTAACTCTATAGCCTCCAAAGAAAAATGGACCGTACGCCTCGAGGGCAATGTCCCCGAAGACGCCCCTAGGGGGCTCTCCTACCCATACCGTGCCCCCCGCAAAACACTCACGAACCACCCAGCGTTCGTCGAGGTGGAAAACTGGGCGCGCTGAAAAAGAAGCCCCGGGGGTACCCCCGGGGCTTCTGCCAAGCTCAGGCCCTACTCCCCACCCCCTCCGCAATCCATGCGTAGTAGTTATCCAGCCCCCCCCGGGAGCGGCGGCGGCGGTCGTAGCGCTCAATCTGCTTGCGCAGGTTGTTGGCCTCCCTCTCCTCCCCTAGGACTTCGTACATATTGGCGATGCTCTGCACGAGGTTGTAGGGGAGGAGGTCGCTGGGCCTGATCCCCTTTGCTGCTATCGCCCGGGCTAGGGTTAAAACTGCGCCTTCCATTTGGGCTACCGCCCCCAGATCCGGGCCCCGGCAGATGAGCCCGAAGGGGCAGACCCCCTGGGCCTTGGCCTCGTTCCAGTCGCGGATTTCGGGCCCCCTGGGCAGGTCCAGCCCGTAGCTCTGGCGGAGGCGCCGCATGGCCTGGCGGATATCCTCCAGGATGCGATGCCCCACAACGGGGCCAAGGGCGTAGGTAGCAGGGTCCTGGGTGTGCTCGAGGGCCTGCTCCACGCGGTAAAGGAGGGCGGAAAGGTGGATGGGGTTGAGGCAGCGCCCGCCCCTGTAGCAGATCCGGCTCTGCCGCTCCATCTCCAGCATGCGGGTCTGCTTCCTGGCGCACACCGGCCCGATGCCCCGGGCGATGCTCCGGGGGTCCTTCAGCTCCCTGCCGCACACGCTGCACCGCGCCATAGCTCACCTCCAATACCAATGGTAGTAGCTCAGGCGGTACAAGTCAATACCCGTAGCTATTGCCCCCGCGCCCGGCCTAGGGTGGGGGCATGGGAGGGCCCATCTTTGCCTGGCCCGTTCGGCCCAAAGCGAACTCCTATGTAGCCGCGGGCTACCTCGACCCGGCCTACGCGCGAAGCATGGGTGTCCCCCACACCGGGGAGGACTGGAACCTCCGCACGGGCGGGGACTCCGACCTGGGCTACCCCGTTCAAGCCGTTTTCCCGGGGACGGTGGTAGCCGCGGGGTGGTACCGGGTGTGGGGGAACCTGGTGGTGGTCCGGGTGGACCCGTGGGTTCAAGAGCTCCTCCAGAAGGCCCTGGGGGAGCCCCTCCAGGACCTCTACGTCCGCTACGGCCACCTCCACCACACGGTGGTCACCCAGGGCCAACAGGTAGACGCCGGAGAGTGCATAGGGAGTATCGGGAAGGGGGATGGGGGGCGCTATATGGCTCACCTCCACATAGACTTCCCCCGGATGCGCATCCCCCCGGATGCATACCCGAGAACAGAAGCCCAGGTGCGGGCCCAGTACCTGGACCCGGCCCGGGTCTGGGGGGCCCTGAGCTTCGCAGATCGCCCCAACCTCCTCCCTTCGGGGCGCCTCTACGCCCCCGTGCGCTATATCGGGAAGGACCTCGAGGCCCCCCGCGGGGCCTGGGTGCGGCGGGTGGAGGAGCGGCTCTGGGTCCGGCCCGTGTCAGAAGAAGCATGACCCCGCAAGGGGGGTACGGTGAGGGCATGGAAGCGATCGTGCAGGAACCCGCAGCGCTAGGTGCATTCGTGGCGGCCATCACCGAGGGGCTGAAGCGGAGCGTGGGCCTCAGGGGAGGGGGGGTCTACCTCGCGAATGTCGCCCTAAGCCTGGTGTTCGCCCTCCTCCTGGGATGGGCGGGCCTCCTCCCCGCCTCCTACCCCTTCCCGAGCGGGGCCCTGCTCTTCGGCGTTTATGCTGCCCTGTCCGCTTCCGGGCTCTACGAGGCCGTGAAGAACGTTCGCAAGGCGGTGGGGGGTGGGGATGCGGTTCCTCCTGGCGGCGGCGCTAGCGGCGCTGATCGGGGTCGCCTCCTCTAGCCTGGCCGCGGGCAGGGCCGCCTGCCGGGTCGAGTACCCGTGGCGGGCGGCCTGCTTTGCGGAAGAGGGTGTGGTGCAGTGGGGCCCCCTGGAGGTGGTAGCGGGCCTCGAGGCCCGCTACCCCGGGGGGTTCTTCCCGTATGTGGGGGTCCTCGTCCTGGGCGAAGGGTTCTGGGCTAGTTTTCTAATGGGCGTGAACTTCTATTCGCTGAGTGTGGGCATCGCATGGAAGTGAACACGGAACGAATCTTCCAACGCCTCGAGGCCCTCGAGGGCCAAATCCGGGAACACGCGGTGCTCATCCGGGAAGTGACCAGACGCCTGGAGCGCCAGGATGCGCTGAGCCAGGAGCTCGGGCGCCTGGACGCAATCACCTCCGAGGTCCAGCGGCGGGTGGAGCGCCTAGAACGCATCCCAGACGATATTTCCGAGATGAAGCAGGACCTGCGGGAGATCCGCTCCCGGATAGAGGCTCAAGGGCACGGAACCAGCTTGGCCCAATCCCTGATTTGGTCCATTATCATGCTCATCCTCGGCTACCTTTTGAACACCCTCCCCAGGCTCCTAGGCATTTAACGCCGGTGATGGTGGCACCCCACGGTGCGGGGGGAAGTGCGCACGGGCGGGGGCACCCCCAACGACGCCGCCACCACGGGGTTTTGGCAGAGGCCCATCCCCCCCTCTGGGCTATGGCGGAAGTAGCGGCAGGTGGCGCATTCCGCGGCGTGTCGGCTTTGGGGGCGGAGCTCCGGGGGTAGCTGGGCCTGGTAGCCCGGGGGATCGAGGCCCTCCCGCTCCCGGGGCCGTACCACCTCGCTCGTCCCCCCCCGGCGCATGAGGCCGGCCACGGCGTAGCCCCAGGCGTGGACGAAGTGGGGATCCAGGGCCAGATGGCGCCAGGTGTAGCGGGGCTCCTCCTCCACCTCCCGCCCCTCCGCGTCCCGGCGGCGGCGGGGGATGGTGGTGCGGGCGATGTTCTCAAAGTGGGCCCGAAACTCCAGGCCCAGACTCACGGGCACCCGCTGGCCAAGGCGGCGGAGCTCTTGCACCTTGGCCTCAAAGTCCGTCGCCAGGGCCACCCGGCGGTTCACGAACAGCATCTGTGCCTGGAGGAGGTGCTTGTAGCGATCTATGAAGACCCAAAACTCCCACTTCGCCTCCCCCGAGGACTTCCGAATGGCCTCCCGGTCCCGCTGGTCGCTCCACTCCAAGGGCTGGGGCCGATCGTGCACGTAGTCCGCTAGCCACACCATACCCCTAGGGAGGCGCCTTCCCAGGCTCACCGCCAGGTCGTAGGAGGGCTCGGCGTCTACGATCACGATGTCTACGCCCCACTCCCGGGCCAGGTGGGCCAGGTAGGCCGCGGCCTCCTCTCCGCTCCGTTCCACCACCTCCAGGTGCGCCAGGTATACCCGCCCACCTGGCCCCCAACGGGCGATGACCACGTGCTTCTCCACGCCCCGCTGGTCCACCCCCATCGCCGTCCACCACCCCTCGGGGTGCGGCCCGGGGGCGGGCCAGCGGTAGGTGGGGTCCAGGCCCCGGCAGGCGTCCATCACCTCCCCGGTGACCAGGATGGCGTTGGGGTCACGGTGGGGGAGGCCCAGGTAGCTGTTGTAGAACTCGGAGGGGTTGGCCCCTTCGATGACCATCCTCTGGTAGGCCCGCCACAGCTCGGGCAGCCGCCGGGCCCCCAAGAGGATTTGGTTGAACGCGTACCCCTCCCATTCGGCGTCCTCAGGCCCTAGGGGGGCATAAAAGCCGTCCTGGGGGTCCTCGATCACCCGCCCGCACTTTGGGCATCGGTACACCATGCGGTCCGGGTCCACGCAATCAGGCCACGTAAAGGCCATCACAAAACCCTTGTGGTTGGGGCAGGCGGGGTTAGGGCACCGGGTGTGCCAGTGGTGTTGGGAGCTCCGGCGGAAGTAGTAGTCGATGTCCGCCCCTGGGAACCCAGCGGTAGAGTTGAGCTCGATGATTCCCCGGCCCTCAGGCCCCTCGAGGCGGGAGGCGCTCACCCTGGCGAAGGCCCGCTCTATGGTGGCCACGTCCATGAGCCGCACCTCGTCGAAAAGGAGGACGTCCACGGGGATGGAGTCCACGCTTACGCCGCTCCGCATCCCCCTGAAGCGCATGTTGCTCACGCCGATGCGGACCACCTCCACGGCGTCCACATCGGCGATGAGGCGCATCATGCGGGCCGAGGAGCGCATCATGGGGCGGAAGCGCGTTTTGTGCAAGTCCAGCACGGCGTCCTGGGTGGGGAACATGAGGGCCACGTCCACCTTGCGCCGCGCGTCCGCCACCCACCAGGCGGCCCGGTACATGAGGCGGGTGGTGAGGCCCATCTGGGCCGCCTTCATGATGACCAGGCGGCGGAAGGGGCGGTCCTGCCTTTCGGCGTAGAGGGGCTCGAGGTAGCGCCGTCCCTCCAAGCTGAAAGGCGCCCCTCCGGGGCCCTCGGGGCGGATCCCCGAGGCCTGGACGAAGCGGATTAGGGAGGACAGCTCCTCCTCGGAGAACTCCGGGGGAGGAAGCCGCATCTGGGAGAGGATCAGGCGGTATGCCTCTTCACGGGTCATACACGGGCTATAGGGGCAAGGTCAGGCGGATCAGGGGGTACAGAAGGGTCCTGGGAGCGTGGGGGATCTCCTCCCAGGGCCTCGAGGGCTCCCACCACCCTGGGTAGGCGTGATAGGTGAGGGCATAGGCGAGCCCATATGCCCTGTACTGCCACACATGCCCCAGCTCGTGGTCCAGAGTGTCAGCACACCCCAGGGCTGCGGCGTTCGGGTTCACGAACACCATCCCCAGCGCGTCCAGCCCACAAAGCCCATCCCACGGCCAGGGGGGAGGACGGCGGTAGATGCCCACGGGGTCTACCCCCACCTCGAGGACCACCCCGTCCAACCCCAGGCTGAGCCGCGCCCCCAGCGCCACGTCCCAGCCGTCCGGCAGGCCGTAAACCACAAGGGCCCAAAGGAGGGTCAGGGCCTTGATGAGGTCAACGCCCATTCTGGCAGTGGCGCTTGTACAGGCGACGGGCCCGCTCTTCCACGTCCTTGTACCCGTGCTGGGCCGCCCGGCTGATGGCCGCGCGCAGGAGGCGGCAGTTGATGGAACCATCCTTATTCCGATAGGGGAACTTCCTCTCTTTGGGGAGGAGGAAGTGGGAAGCGGGGACCCTTTCTCGCTCCGCGGGCCGGTCCACCCACTTGAGGCGGCCCACGGGGATGTTGCGCACCTCCGCCTTCGCGAACGCCTCGAGGGCGGCCAAGGCTTTGGCCAGGGCATCGCCGTGCTCCCGGCGTATCCAGTGGAGGACGTAGTTGCCTCGGATAGTGTTGTAGCTCCCCGGGTCCTTCCCCTGAATCTTGCGGAAGTGGTCTTCGATCCACTCCAGTCCAGTGGCGATCCTACGTGCCCTCTGCGCCTCGTCCTGGTAGGGGACCCCCCGCACCAAGGGGCGGGCCTTACGCTCCCAGGCCAAGAACCACTTGGGGGTCTCGTTCGGCATCTTCATGCCCATCTCGTCTATGAGGTAGGAGGGGGAGTAGTACGTGGGCAAACTGCCCACAGACTCTAGGAGCTTGCGGAGGGTTTCGGGGGAGGGCCGCGCTTCGTACTCCCGCCATAGTTGCGCAAGCTGCTTTAGCCGCTCCTCGACCAGCTCGAGGCGGGGGATGATTTTGTTGGCGCCCCGGGAGATGGTGGGGTCGTTGGCCAGGTCGTAGAGGGTGCGGAGAGTACCCCCGATGGGGCCGCCCCCCTCTAGGTAGCGGGGGCCCAGGGTTTCCTCGAGGGTCCTACGTACTTTGGGGGCGAGCTTTTGCCACAGGTGTTCCCCCTGGGCGGTGAGGCGCTGATGTGCCCTCTTAAGCTCGTTCGTGATGCGCTCCCCCAGTTTCCGGTAGAAGGCCTGGGGGGCATCCCCCAGGGCCATGCGGATGGCCCGCAGATTGTGCAGCACAGAGTCCAGGTATGCCACCTCGCTGGCATTGCGGCTATACTCGTACTCCAGCTCCCAGCGGCGCTTTTTGTTCCGAGTGCGCTGGAGATTTTTCCACAGATCGAGGGCACGCTTGGCTTTTTGGTCCCGCTCCTGGACCACGCTGGATTCGGCTTGCTCCTTGCGCTCGTGGTATATCCTCCACGCATCCAGGTGGGGGTCTTCGTTTACAGCTAGCCCTATGTTCAACCCCATACGCCATCCCTCAGGGTGGGCGATCTCCCCCTTTGGGTGGCTCATGATTTTTTGCATGAGGTACTCCTTGGCCTCTTCGGGAGTAGAAAATCCGGAGGTTTTGGGCTGGATGCGGGGGTCTATCTGGGCCAGGGCCTCCAGGGGGCTCGAGGGCTGGGGTTGGGCTTTAGGCTTGGGGGGCTTGGGTTTGGCAGGCTGGGTACGGTTCTGGGTACGGGAAGCCTCCTCTATAAAGGCCAGAAGGGGGGGTAGTGTGGACTTGGCCTCGGTCCGGGGTTGGGCTTTGGGCTTGGGGGGCTTGGGTTTGGGGGCTTGGGTTTGGGCCAGGTTCTCGGGGCGCACATAGTAGGTCTGCTCGTGGGTGCGCCCCCCGCGCCGCACCGTTTTCCGCACCGGCATTAGCCCGGGCCGGATCCGGGGAACGTGGGGGAGCTGGAAGAGGGCCTGCATCTTAGCCTTCACAACGGCGAGCCAGTGGGAAAGGTTCATGCCCTCATCCTCCCCCAGGAGCAGGGTCATGTTCCGAGGATCGCCCGGATGCGCCGCATAGCCTCGGGGTCCTCGTAGGCGCTTCGCCCGACCACGGGCACCACGCGGCAACGGCAGTGGGGGTGGGCGGGGATGGCTGGGCCGGCGAGCTCCCCTTCGCTCCGTTTTTTCCCAGAAGCGGTGTAGGGGTGGAAGGAGCGGCCTACGTTCGTCTTCCCAGGCCACATATGGACCTGGAAGTCCTTATGGGGGTGGTCTGGGGCCACCACCAGGAAACGCCGCCCGTGGTATCGGCGGCAATACGGGCAGGCGTCCTGCGCCGCCACCCACTCCACTTCCTGCCCGATCATCGCCGTGAGGAACCCCGCCCCGTGGGCGGCGGCGGTTTCGGTGATGGCGATGCGCCTCCAGTCCCGGTTGAGGGTGCCGAACCGGTCCAACAGTTGCCGCCCCACAGCCTCCGGAGGATCCGAGCGCCCCACCGCCCCCATGAGGACCTGGGCCACCCCCCGGCGGGTGTCCTCGGCCAGCCCCCGCACGTGTTCCGCCAGGTGCTCCACGGCCCACTCGAGGGCCCACGCTTCGGCCTCCCGAAGCCTCAGGAGGGCTACGGCCTCGGGGACGGTCTCGGGGGGCCTCGAGGGGAGCCTAGGGTGCGCCCGGAGAAAGCCCGCGAGGAAGTTTCTGAGAGCCTGGGCCTTCGCCCGGTCCTCCACCATCTCCAGAGCGTACCAGCGGTCCACCACGGCGGAGCTGAGCTCGCGGATATCCCGGGGGCGGAGAGGGATCCCCTTCGCCCTCAGCTCCCGGAAGCGCTTTAGGGCTTTGGACCAGGCTTCCTCCGGGGTTAGCCGCGCTTTGGCCAGGGTGCGATGGGGGATGGGCATCCCATAGACCCGCTCCACCGCCCCCCGGGGGAGGGGTGGGAGGCCCAGGGCCCGGTGGAGGCTGAGGTGGACGCGGTAAAGGAAGTCCCGCCCGATGCGCTCGGTAGCCTCTTCGAGGGCCGGCAGGAGGGTTTCCGAGGCGGGATACTGTTCCATCTTTACCCCTTCAGGACCTGGGCCAGCTGGTGGAGGGCCTCGAGGCCCTCGTCCTCCTCGGGCCACTGCCCTTCCGCTTCCTCGGTAGGGCCACCCGCTTCATCATTGGGAGCCCCCGCCTCAGGAGTATTTGCCTGCACGGCCTGCATGTAGACCGAGAGGAGGGATGGGTTCAGGGGGGCGTCGTCCAGGATGGGGTAGCGCCCTGTGGGCAGGCCCAGGCGCTGCCGGAGCTCCCCGTAGGTGAGGGCCAGGCGGTCCCGCTCCCAGACCTCCTTGGGGTCCTGGAACCCTGTCCAGTAGAACTCTACCGCGGGGTCCACCCCGGCCAGGATGGTGTTGACGGTGGCCTCGAGGTGCTGAAGGAGGGGGTAGAGGCCCTTATCCCGGCTCGAGGCGAGTTTGGACTCTATGGAGGCATCGTTTAGGGAAGAGGTACGGGAGCTAAAAGACTCGAAGCCGATCTCCTCGGGGTCAATCCCGTATAGGGCGCACTGGATGGCCACCAGGAAGCTGGTCCACTTCACGAAGTGCATCTCCGAGGGATTGACCCCCGTAGGGGTGAACTGGGCACCGGCTTCCCGGTCGCGGCTGATGAGGACGGGGAGGCGCCAGGCATTCGAGACCCCGGCCACGTAGGCCGCCCATTCGGCCTTAAACTCCTCGATGTCCTCCTCCCGGAAGTCCCCGAAGAGGGTGAGGAAGCCCTTGGGGATGTGGTTTTCCTCGTAGCTTTTGAGGTTAAAGGTCATCACGTTCAGGAATCCCGTGATGACCCGGATCATGAGCTCGGGCTCGGCGATCCCGTATCCCTGCCCCCACACGTCCGGCCTGGGATTACGCACCCGGTAGAGGAGCTGATCCCGCCTGAACCAGTGGACCACGCGCCCGTCCTGGGATTCCACGGCTTTGACCTCCTCGGGGGCAATGTCCCCGTCCTCGGGGGAAGGGGGCGGGGTGCCCGGGGGGAGCCCCTCCGGAGGGGCCAGGTAGACCGTGGCCCCGTCCACGTGAACCCAGCCGTGGACGCGCCCGCTGGGGGTGCGGATGAGCTCCACGGGCATGGCGTCCATCGTGAGGGAGTCCATCACGGCTTTTTTGAGCCACGTGATGAAATCATCCCGCCTCAGGGCTTCCCGGCGGATGGGGTCAAACTCTGCCCCCGTGTTGAGGATGTAGTACTCAAGCCACTCGAGGCGCTTCTGGTCCGCTGCGGTCAGGTCCACCGCCCCCCGGAGCCGGAGGCGGAAACCGGGCTCATGGTCGTAGCGGGCAGGGCGCGCCAAGCGAGAGACCTGGCGGGTGCGGGTCAGAATGATGGCGTAGAGAACGGGATCGTTCTGCACCAGGGCCCGGAGCTGATGAAACCCTAGAGGGGCGGGGCGCTGAAGATACCCACTGAAGCGGAAAATCCCGTATGGGTCCGCGCTCCCGGATTTGGGCCACCCCTGGCGCCGGGCCACGTGTAGGTTGATCCGGTGGAGGAAGGTGGCCGCCTTGATGATGGTTTGGGCCTCGAGGTGGCGGGGGACTCCTTTGGCCGCTTCCCGTGCGACTTCCGCCCGGGCATCATAGCGCTCATCCGGGGGGGCGTTCGGGTCCCTGGCCACACGCGCGGCGTCCCTGATCTCCCGATCGCTCATCCCTTCATCATCCCCTAGGGGCGGGGTCCAGGCCTGCATCCCCTAAGCCTGCGCCCGCCGAGGGGCTACGTGGTGGAGCCTGCGGTTGTGGCGGCTTGGGTTGAATGGGGTCCCCCTGCCCCCTCCTGAAGTCAAGCTCCCCTTGAAAGTGTGAGGTTAGGGCTGACCACCATTTGACCACCAAATCAATGCCAAAACCTGATAAAACCAAGGAGGGCAAGTAGTAAAAAATCCCGTAAGAAAGGGCGCTCGTTAAGTGGCTATAAAAGCCTGTGAAAACCTTGGCCGTCCTGATAAGCGTGAGGTCGGTGGTTCAAGTCCACCATCGCCCACCAGCTCAGAAAAGGCAAAATCCCCGGGGCTTTTGGCCCCGGGGATAGCCTTTTGACCACCAACTGACCACCAAACTCAAACCCGCTTGTTCACTCCCAACACCCCCTGGACGGCCCGCTTCATACGCTCCCGCTCCAGATGGGTGTAGATATCCAGGGTGAGTGCTACGGTGGCGTGGCCGAGGAGGCCGGAGACCGTCTTCGGGTCCACTCCCGCGGCCAAAATCCGTGTGGCGAAGGTATGGCGTAAATCATGGAAGCGGTATGGGGGGAGACCGGCCTTTTTGAGGAGGTTTTTGTAGGCCCGCTCCAGGTTCCGGGGATTTATGGGCGTCTCCGGGGATGTTTCCGCGGGAAAGATCCACCCTCCATCCAGGTCCATCGCCCGGAGGGCGGCCTTCCACTCTAACAGCACCGCTTTCAGGTCGGAGGGTAGCGGGAGGACTCGGTAGGACCCCGTGGTCTTTGGGGGCCCCACCACGGGGATGCCTTCCACCAGGGTAACGATGCGGCGGACGGACACCTCTTCCCGCACCCAATCCACGTCCTCCCACCGCAAGCCCAGCACCTCCCCCCGGCGCAGGCCGAGGGCGAGCGTGGTGTAGAGGATGGGGTAGTAGCGGGTGCCTTGGGCCGCCTCGAGGAGGCGCTCGATCTCGGCTTGGGAGAGGGCTCGAGCCCGGCGCGTTTCAGGGGGGGTTTTGGGGAGTTCCGCGATCTCGGCGGGGGAGTGCTCGAGGTACCCGTAGCGCACAGCTTTTCTGAGCGCCGCTCGGAGGAAGGTGCGGATGTGGGCCAGGTGGCTGCGACCGATCCGTGCCGAGAGGTCCTTATAGAGGGCCTCGAGGCGAGCCACGGTGAGTTCGGTGAGGGGGAGGTCGTTGAGGGGGGCGAGATGCTTGACGTAGGTGCGGTATCGGGCGAGGGTGTTGGGCCGCACCTCCCCCTCCCGGCTTTTGAGATAGCCGCTGATCCATTCCCCTAAGGTTATGCGGGCCTCCTTGGGGGCCTCCCGCCCGGCCCGGATAAGGAGCTCCGCCCGCTTCTTCAAAGCCTCTTCCCGGGTCTTGGCGTAGGCCACCAGGCGGCGCCGCTTCCCGTCCGGCCCAGGGGGAGCCTCCACCCGCACCTCGTACCGCCCGTCCTTACGGCGGCGGATCATGCCTTCGCCGGGCGCCCTGCGCCTCATGGCCGCACCCTCAGCGCCTTGCGTTGGACTTCCCGGGGGTTGAAGCCCACGTACACCACCACCCCTTGAATGCGGATGGAATCTTCCGGATGAACCACGATGGGGGGCACCTCTGGGTTCCAGCTGCGTAGGACCTGATAGCCCTTTTCCTTGGGTTGATATTCCTTTAGGTAGCCCACGTTGTGCTCCTCGTTCCACACCACCACCACGTCCCCAGGCTGGGGGGCGAGGTGCGGGGCCACCACCACGTACGCTCCCGGGGGAATGGCGTAGGGGAGCTCCTCGCAAAACATGGAGTCCCCGCTCACCCTCAAGGCGAAGAGGCCATCCCCGTATCTGGCCACGATCTCTTGGGGAACTTCTACGTGGCCTAGGGGTTCCACGTAGCTTTCCCCACGGCCTGCGGACACCACCCCCACCACGGGGACCTGGGCCATCTGAATAATCTCCGGGGAAGGAGGTTCTAGGGGAATGCCCGTTTCCTGGCTAAACTCCTCCGGCGTCCACTGGAGGGCCCGCAAGAGCCGCGTCAGGGTTTCCGGCTCCCGATACTGCATGTAGCGCACGGCCCCTTCCACGTTGGGCAAAAACCTGGCCGCTGCCCAGCCCGGACTTTTGCCCACCATAACGGAAAACCGGGCCTGGCTCAGACCGAGCTGATGTAGCCGTTTCCGGATTGCCTCAGCCGGGTCGCCCATAAATACCTCCTGTATTAGCTATACTAGCAGCCATATCACAACTAAGGGTATTGACTTATATCCCCCATGTAGCTACTATCGGTAGTGATGTTGGGTGACCGGCTACGAGCGCTTCGAGAATCGCGCGGGTTATCGCAGGGGGCGCTGGCTCAGAAGGTAGGGGTGTCCCAGGGGATGATCTCCCACATAGAACGAGGTCGGAGAAGGCCGAGCCTCCCTACCCTCATGAGGCTTATCCAGGCGCTGGAAGCCCCTCAAAGGGAAGTCCTCCAATGGTTCAGCGAGGAGTTCCTCCCCTGGCTCAGCAAGGAGGACGTTCGGAGGTAAACGTGGACCGCCCTGTGAGTCTCCATGAGCTTTTCCCCCGCATGGCCGATCTCCTCGAGGCCAGAGCCCGCCACCTCCAGGAAGCCGCGGCGTTGGACCAGGAGCTAGCCCGCCTGATGCGGCAGGCCCCGGCCCTTATGGAGCGACATGGGGAAGGAGGCACCCTGAGCCTCCACGAAGTGGCGTCCTTCCTGGGGATCAGCTACAGCACAGCCTACCAAATGGCGCGTTCGGGGGCGATCCCTGTCTTCCGCGTGGGGCGCCGGTACCGGGTTCCCCGTTCCGCCCTAAAAGCCCTCGAGGCGGGCCAGAGGCCCGCCTGAAGGAAAGGTGGTGCAGCGTGTGCAAGCCCATTTTACACCATTGGACCCAAGATGAAATCAACCGGTGGGAGGCTGAAGAGCTGGCCCGTGGCGCCTGGACAGTCCGGGTCCTCCCAGCCCACGTGGCCCTGATGCGGCGCATTGCCCGCGAGCGCGGGGCTGCCGTGGTCTTGGAGCGCCAGGACAGCCCCAGGGACGCCGAGGTGTGGTTCCGCGCCCGGGTCCTGCGCTATGACGACGTGCGCAGGGAATGGCGGGTGGAGGCGGACTCGAGCTGGGCCCCCTCCGAAGAGGAGGCCGTACGGAGGCTCCTATGATCCGGGGCCTCCTCTTTTCGTTGGCCGTAGGGGTGGCCTGGTGGGCGTGGGACCCCTGGGCCGCCTTTGCCGCAACCAGCACCGGCATCGCCGCAGCCTTCATCGCTTGGTTGCCAAAGGAGGTGGAACGTGGATCTTGAGCTCGCCCGTGAGGTTTTTCGCGTTCTCTCCCGGTCCCCCGAGGGGCTTAGCCGCGAGGAGCTGGCCCAGGCCCTCGGGGTGGGGGACCGCCAGGCGCGGGACGCCGTGGCCCTGGCGGCAGAGAAAGCGGCCCCGATGGGCTACCTCATCGGGATGGACCCTGAGACCAACCGCTACGTGCTCCTCAACCTCAACGCTCCCGAGGCTAAATCCCCCGCCAAAAAGCACCAGGCCAAGCGTATTTTGGCCTACATCCGCAGCTACTTTGAGACTACCCACCGGCGCTACAGTCTCATGGCCCACGCCTATGCCCGGGCCTACGGGGAGTCCCCAGACGTGGTTCAGACTGCCCAGCCCTCTCTCTTCGCTCCGGACCCGGAGGCGCTTTTGCGCCGGATCCTGGACGCCTGGGACCACAGGGACGAGGCCGCTCTAAGGGAAGCCCTATGGGAGGCCCGGGAGGCGATGGGCGTGTGGAGGTGAGGAAGGATGCGTGAAGGACTGGACGCGGGTCAAGCCATCATCGAGGAAATCGCCGCCATCATCCACAAATGGGTCCTCGGCCTGATAGAGGATGGCGAAGCCCTCAAGGCCATCCGTGATCTGATCGAGCGCCATTTGGGGGAGCCTTTACATGGCTTCGATGAGGCGAGTGAGCTCCCCTTTTAGGAGGTGCCCATGACGGAAAGGAACACCGCTGCGCTAGCACGGAAGCGGCTTTTTGCGGGCGTACCCGATGAGGACGTCCATCTGGCGCTGGCCATCTGCCAGCGCTACGGCCTGGACCCCCTCCTCCGGCATGTGGTGCTGATCCCCGGGGGTAAGGACCGCCGCCACAACGTCTACATCACCCGGGACGGGCTCCTCCACGTGGCCCACACCTCGGGCCGGGCGTGGAGCCTCGAGGTGGAGGAGCCCAAGC
>FWWM01002980.1_pt1 | contig 20490 bp, 9 predicted proteins | sample 2228351 | NCBI WGS metagenome assembly FWWM01 (sample SAMEA103939774, study PRJEB20133) | metagenome
CCAATCCCCTGGCATCCCAATTGAATTTGTGAATACCAGCCGGATGCTCTTCCGAAACCAGCGTTGCGACTTCTTCGCCTAGCAGGTTATAAACCTTGAGGGAGACGAAAGCTGGTTTGGGGAGCGTAAATTCGATGGTCGTCGCAGGATTGAAAGGATTGGGATAGTTTTGCGCCAGGAAATATGAGTGGGGTATTTCAGTCAAATGTGAGTCCAGCACTTTCGTTGGCTTGTCTAACGGTGATTCCGAGGCGCCGATGTCAGGGTTGCTTCCTGCCGGGTCGGGACGAGGTTTTCCGTTAATATCAGTTCCGGGACAGTAACCGATCACGCCACCGCCAAAATCATGAGAAGCTATTCCTGCTCCAATGCAGGGGCTTGAATCAAGCAAATTGGCAGATTCATTCAGTTGTGGATCGGAATCGATATTGCCCGCCAACCAGTTTACCGTAGCTGCTGAATCGATAGCGATGCCATTCGCTCCCAATCGAATATCCGAGTAGGCTGCGTTCAAAGTCCCGCCCCCCATTTCGATTTCGGGACCATGGGGCGCGGTATTGCCCCAGCAGATGGTATTCATCACTACGGCTCTTGCTGTATGTGTAGCAATGCCGCCGGCAGTATCCGCCACGTTTCCGGTGATGGTGTTATTTATTATCTGTGTCAAATTTGGTGTAGTGACTGAAGCATCATGCCAACAACAAATTCCACCGCCAATCCTAGCTTTATTCTCAACAATGATGTTGTTTATAACTGTCGCATTCCAGGAAAAAATACCTCCGCCCAATCTGCCAATATTGCCCTTAATGAAGTTTCCTTTTATCAGATTTCCGGAACAATCGCTCTCATCAATCCCGCCGCCACCCCATCCTGTCCGTGAACCATCGTTGCCTTCAAATCTGTTTCCAATAATCTGAACACCCTGAGTTTCTATTAACTCAATTCCACCTCCAGCGCCAGTTGCTGAATTAAAGGCGATTGTATTTCCCTGAATGATGCTTGGTGCACTTGAATAAACCAGGTCCACTCCACCTCCAAAAGCATACGGTGCCAAGACTTGATTATTTTGGATTTTATTGTCCATTAAATAAAGAACAACCACCCAGGTATCAACGCCGCCGCCTCTGCACCAGGTGTTTGCTGTACCAGTGCATTGGTTATTCTCAATAGTATTTTTTGTAATGTGAAGATATCTCGGAATACCCTGATCACAAGCGGCATGAATTCCGCCCCCCAGGGCACTAATAACGCCTTGACAAGAGTTACTACGAATGACATTATGGGTAATCTTACCATGCGGCTGATAGATACCGCCACCTTGCCCATGTTTACTGCCAATGCAAGAGTTTAATTCGATAATGTTGTTTTCAATGATGGCGTATTTATTATTGCCAAATGGAAAGGTGCCTACACCGCCACCTCGGGCTGCCTGCGGATATGTTACAGTGTTACTGGTAATTTTATTATTGATAATTCGCGGCGCTGAGGAATAACAGTAAATTCCCCCACCGATCTTTGTATCAGTATTTGTGACAACAGTTCCAGACCCGCCGGTAATCGTAAATCCACAAATCACCGACGTCGTATCCTCCCCGGAGACAAAACTGACCACCGAGCCTTTGTTGGGATCACTCGGCTTGCTGCCATCGATGATGGTGTTGTTGACATGAGTCGTATCACCATCGATTAAAAAGTGGCTGGCAACGGTGATGGCCTTGCCTTTGAAATCGATGTTTTCGTAGTAAGTGCCAGCAGCGACCAGCACGGTGTCGCCCGGAAAGGCGGCGTTGATACCGGCCTGGATCGTGGCATATTGGTCCGGGACTTTGATGATCCCGGCAGTTGCTCCTCCGAACATGAGCAGAATGAGATTGATTAGTAAAATAGATCGAGACATGGGACACCTCCTGTGTTTAAGCTGTGCTCCAACTCCAAGTTGGAGTACAGCTATTGTTGTGAATTTGTTGTTTTTTAGGTTGTAAAATCCCAAAATTTAAAATTCCAATATTCAACGCTTCAAATTCCAAACGATCGGTGCCATTGGATTTGAAGATTATCTGATATCGGATATTTGTTTTTTGGGATTGCTCACCGCTCAGGGTAATATAAAAAAAAGCAGGGGCATTGTCCACCAACTATGTTGCAAAAAGTAACACAGATGTTGCATGTTGGGGGGATCTAGACTTGTGTTATCCATCAACCGCAGAGTACGCTGAGGTCGCAGAGTCATTTGAGGGCAAACACTATTATCTTTTTTTATCGCTGCGATCTGTGCGATCTCAGCGGTGAAAAATTTGGAGCGGAAATCAGAGACTTGTTATATATTCGGATGGCAATTTCCCAAACTGCTTTCGAAAACAAGCGGCAAAATAGGAGGGATTATTGAAGCCGACTTTATAAGCGATCGAGGTTGTGCTTCACCAATATTGATAGGATAGGTAGCAAAAAAAATTAAAAAGCTAGGAGGATTATGATCTGATTTTAATGCTTCCGGGATATAATGTTACTAATTGTCCTTTATAGTCCTGGGGTGCAAATTTAGCCAAAAAACCGATTATTAAATCAATCTCCTGATCTGAAGTTAAATTTCCTTTTCTAATGAAGATTATCCCACCCGTGTCCTGTGGCGGAAAACGCAAGCTATTGGTGAAATGATGATCCCTGGTAAAAAGTGTGGCTTGTTCTCTTATGGCAATGTCAAATACCTCTTCATCCTTAAAGCCACTTGTAGGTTGTTCCGCGATAGCGATGACAGAATGCCCTTCGCTTCTTAGATAGGAAACAACTCCATAGCTGATGCTTTCATCGATCACAATCTTCATAGCACCATCATTTCTTTTTCGGTGGCTAAATAGGAAGCATATTCCATACAGGCTCTGATATCTGCTATGCTAAGACGAGGGAAGTTTTTTAAAATTGTCTCAAAATCATCTCCAGCCGCTAGATGGCTTAAAATAATGTGTACTGGTATTCTGGTGCCTTTAATGCATGGTTCGCCCCCACAAATATTGGGATCAGAAACAATCCTTTCATTCATAATTACACTCTCTTTTTGACTACCATATTTGATATTTGAGCTTATTATCACCTTCCACAATTAGAATATAATGCAATTTCGTTTCAAAGTCAATTAAAAATTATCTATGATCTATGCATGTATTCCGATGGCAACTTCCCAAACTGCTTCCGAAAACAGGCGGCAAAGTAGGAGGGATTATTGAAGCCGACTTCGTATGCCACTTCGGTAACGCTGAACTGTTTTTGCTGCAACAGAATGGCAGCTCGCTGCAAGCGGAGCGTGCGGATGAATTCGCTGGCCGATCGATCGGTTAACGCTCGCAGCTTCCGATGGAGCTGGGAGCGGCTCATGCCGATTCCTTTTGCTAATAATTCCACGCTGAATTGCTCATCAGCGATGTGCTTTTCAACGATGTGCTTTGCTCTGGTCAGAAAGGAGACATCAACGGGAGTGGTCGCGATTTCATCGGGCAGAAAGGCAGTCTGCTGGCTGAATTTTTTCCTCAACAGCCGCCGTTGTTCGATGAGATTTTTAACCCGAACCACCAATTCTTTGGTATCGAACGGTTTCACAATATAATCATCCGCCCCATATTCCAGACCACTAATTTTATCAGCGGCAGCAGCACGAGCGGTCAACAGAATGACCGGGATATGGCTGGTTCTTTCATCTGTTTTTAATCGTTTGCACAGTTGAAAGCCGTCCATTTTGGGCATCATCACATCGCTGATGATTAAATCCGGAATTTTGTCGATGGCGGTCTGCAAGCCATCTTCGCCATCGACTGCTTCGATGATGCGATAATCGCTGGCCAGACAATCTTTCAAATAGCTGCGCATGTCCCGGTTATCTTCGATGATCAAAACGATGGGGATGGCTTTGCGGCGGGATGGTGGGATGAAACCTTCCGAAGGCTCACAGCCTTCGGAAGGTTCTTCAAGGGGCCAGCTTTCCGAAAGCTCGGAGCTTTCGGAAAGCTTAACATCCATTTCTTCTGGCTTCAAATGTTCTTTTCCCAGCGGAAGATAAACCGTGAATGTTGTTCCTTTATTCAATTCACTCTGGACAGAAATTTTTCCGTGATGCAATTCTACCAATTCTTTGGTCAATGCCAGCCCAATGCCAGAGCCTTCGTGTTCACGGGTGTAGGAATCGTCCACTTGATAAAAACGGTCGAAAATTTTGTCGAGCCGATCTCGTGGAATGCCGATGCCGGTGTCCGCTACCGTAATCAGTAACCAGTGTTCAGTTGCCAGTGGCAACTGGTTACTGCTCACTGATAACTGTACACTGACCTTTCCACCTTCCGAAGTGAACTTTAGCGCATTGGACAGCAAATTATAAAAAATATTCTCGATCTTATCCCGATCAATATAGGCGATGATTTCATCCTGCTCCGACTGAAATTTTAATTCAATCCCTTTCAATTTCGCCTGGGACTCGAAGGACTGGACGATGCGGTTGAGCAATGCCACGATATTTTCGGGTCGGGCCTGGAGCATCATTTTGCCCGCTTCTATCTTTGATAAGTCGAGCAACTGATTGATCAGTCGCTGCAATCGCTGGGCGTTGCGCTGCATCAGTTTCAATTCCTGTTTCTTGTCTTGGCTCTTTGCTTGCGATAGCATCTTGCCCAGTGGTTCCAAAATCAGAGTCAGCGGTGTGCGGAATTCATGCGAGATATTGGCAAAGAAGCGGGATTTCAGGCTATCGATCTCCTGCAGCTTTTGCGTTTCAAAGCTTTTCATTTTTAATTCATTTAAAATCTTGATTCTTCTGACCTGAAATCGCCAGAGACCAATCACGATTGAGCCCAGGATAATTGCATAAAGCGTGTAAGCCCAATTCGTGCGCCACCATGGTGGCAAAACAAGAATTCGTAACGAAACCCCAGCTTCATTCCAAACATCAGCGCTGTTGGAGCCTTTCACCCGAAATACATATTTTCCTGGATTCAGATTGGTAAAAGTAACATCATGCTTATTGCCTGTATAAATCCAGTCGTCTATCAAACCTTCCATTTTATAGGCAAACTGATTTTTTCGGGGATTGATGAAATTCAATGCGGCGAATTCAAAGGAAATCACATTCTCATGAGAAGCAAATATGAGCTGTTTGATATGAGAAATAGAGGTATCAAGCTGTACCGGTTGGTTAAATTTCTTAAAACCGGTAATAACAATCAGCGGTACTGATAAATCGTGTTTGATGCTATCCGGATGAAATACCGTGAGACCGTTGTTCCCACCAAAAAACAACTCGCCTTTTTTATTTTTGAAGCAAGCGCCAGAATTAAAGGTCGTATTTTGAATGCCATCCCAATAATCATAATTTTTAAACTTGTTGGTCTCAGGATTAAATTGGGAAAGGCTGCTATTGGTGCTGATCCAGATATTACTATGGTCATCGGGTAGCAGTCCATTAATGACATTATCGGGTAATCCATCTTTTTGAGTAAATAAACGAAAGTTGCCGGTTGTCAGATGAAGCCTTTTTAATCCATAAGCCGTTCCGATCCAGAGATGATTCAGCCTGTCTTGACACATCACCCGGATGTCATTGTATCTGAGATGATCCAGGATTTTCTCATCCACCTGGGTGTTGAGAAAAACTTGATTGACCGGGTCAAATTTATTTATGCCATAAACAGTACCAACCCAGAGCATGCCAAAACTGTCCTGAAAAAGTGAGAATACCCGGTTATCGCTGAGCGTATTAATTTGTTGAGGGCGATGAACAAATCGAGTATGAGTCTCCCTCTGCCTATTAAAGCGATATAGCCCTCGTTGTGTCCCCATCCATAAAAATCCGGTTGGATCAATTAAAAGTGCATAGACATATAAAGCGTGTTTTTGGGCAGGTTCCTGCTCATGGAATGTGTACCATTTTTGCCGGTTTTTTTGTGGATCATACTTCATTAATCCATTAGCTGTACCAATCCAGAATATCCCCAATTCATCTTCAAGAATTGAATTTACCTGACCACCCAAATCAAATGACAGCATGCCTGCCCATTTATCTTCCAGGCTGCATCGGTCAAGGATAGTAATTGTGCCTTCGCTACCGAGCCACAATATTCCTGCACCATCTTCATAAATAGACATGATATTATTTGCTTCAGACGCACGATGTATTTCATGTTCTGAAAAGTATTTCTTATAATGATGAAACTGATTGCCATAGGGACTAATCTTGTTGACACCACCACCCTTGGTTCCGATCCATAAACAGCCGTTGCGATCCTCATATATGGTCCACACTTTGTCATCGCTCAAGCTATAACTATCCAGTGGATTATTTCGGTAGTTTATAAATTCTCCCGTAATTTTATCCAGCAAATAAAGGCCGCTGCTATAGGAACCGGCCCACCAATTACCTTTGCTGTCAAAGAACACAGCTCGAATGGATGGCAGTTGCTGGTACGGAAGCAACTTACTATCATAAACGTTATCGGTGAAACTGTTATTTGTCGCATTATATTTTTGAACACCGGCATCGGTGCCGATCCATACATGGCCCGAGGCATCTTCATCGATGGTGGTGATCCAGTTGGAATGACCCGTCAAGCCCGGTTTAAATTTATGACAACTAAACTGTCCAGTGTTCCGGTTCAATTTGTTAATCCCACCGCTGACTTCGGCCGTGACAATACCAGTTCCAATCCATAGATCGCCCCGGCTATCTTCATACAAGCAACTGACATAGTTAAGACTCAGGCTATTGGGATTGGTTGGGTCATGAATAAAATGTTTAAATTCCTGAGTCTTTCGATCAAATTGGTTCAGACCATGACTGGTACCAAACCACAAATAACCATCGCTGTCTTCCAGAATACAGGTTACATCATTATCGCTGATACTTTCGGCTCGCTGATCATCATGAAAATAATGGTTAAACTTTTCGGTCACCGGATCAAATTTATTCAAGCCATTCCCCGTACCAATCCAGATAAAACCTTCTGAATCTTCGAACAGCGACCAGATATAATTGGCTGAAATGCAATTTGTATCATCCGGTATATGTTTGTAGCATACAAAATTATAACCGTCAAATCGGCTGACTCCCTCCTCGGTGCCAAACCACATAAAACCCTGGCGATCCTGCAAAATGCACTTCACGCTATTGTTCGATAGCCCATCTTTGCTGGTTAGTCCTTCAAATTGGAGTTGCTGCGGCTGTGAATAGACAAATGATGGAACGAAAATTAGCAGGGTAATCGTGAGGCAAAATTTAAGCATGGGAATTTGCTCCCAGTATTTAGTATAACCATTCGATATAGCATTCTGAGATCCGCCGATGTAATCCTCGATTCAAATTTAGGAAATTCCCTGTTCAAAGTCAAGTGTATTGATGAGTTCGGGGATTGATGGTGGAAAGGCGGGACACCATCTACCAATTAGCGGATGGAGTCCCGCTTTGAAAAAAAATTTGGATTGATTGGTGCTATCGCATTAGAATCAGCTTTTTGCTTTGTCTATATGAACCCGCCTCCAGCCGATACAGATACACGCCGCTGGGCAATCCACGGGCGTGCCAATTCAAGTGGTGAATCCCCGCCGATTGCTTCTCCGACACCAGCGTCATCACCTTCTGCCCCAGCAAGTTGTAGATGCTCAGCTCCACCTGACTGGCTACTGGCAACTGGTAACTGATGACGGTGCTGGGATTGAACGGATTGGGATAATTCTGAAATAAGCAAAATGTTGTAGGTGTGCCCTGGCGATTCGTCCCTGGATTGGTCGGACGAACGGCGGTGGTAGTCCCCACAATATAAAGCTCGGCTGACCTGACGTTATTTTGGCCATCATAGCCACCGGTGACCAGCACATCGCCTGTTAAGAGCGGCGTAGCGCGATGATTTTGTCGTGGGGTTGTCATGCTATCAGTCAACGTGAAAGTGGCGGTCGCTGGATCAAAAATCTCAGTCGTCGCCGTGACAGCATCGATCCTACCGCCGGCTATTAATACTCGGCCATCGGGGAGCAAGCTGGCAGTGTGAGAGCTGCGTCGGATCACATTCATGCCGCCAGTATAGTTCCATGAATCCGTCAGATAGTCGTAGAGCTCCCCCTTATTTGAATAATACGCGCCACCGCTGATCAACACGTTGCCATTGACAAGCCGGGTCGCGGCATGGCCGACGCGCGCCTGATTCATGCTTCGCACCAACGAGAAGCTGCCGGTGCTGGGATCATAGATTTCACAGGACTTCAAATAAATTCCCGAACCGGGCGTGGTGGTTTGAATACCGCCGGTGATCAACACCTTGCCGTTTGGCAGCAGCGTGGCAGTATGTGAGGAACGATGTTCATTCAGACTCCCGGTTAGCGTGAACTTCCCGGTTTGCGGATCATAAATTTCCGCAATCGCATGAGTCTGAGGCCCATTTTGATCCTGTCCGCCGACTATCAGCACTCGTCCATCAGACAATAAGGTGGCGCTGTGATAGCTATGGACACTGCTTAAGCTATCGGTCAGGCTGAACGTGGCAGTGTTGGGATCATAAATTTCAGCAACTTTTTGGGCGAAGGAACCGCCTACCAGGAGCACCCGCCCATCGTTCAACAAGGTGGCGGTCGCCCCCTGCCGATGATAGCAGTTGGTGCTCCCGGCCTCGGCGAAAGTACCACTAATTAGATCGAATAATTCCGCCTTATTAGATTCCCAGCCTGTTATCAGGACTTTGCCGTCTTGAAGCAGAGTGGCAGTGTGATCCTGGCGAATATGATTCATGTCAGCGGTCGCCAGCCACAAATCCGAATAAGATGTGATCGGCAATTTCCCCGCATCAAACATGATTTCGCCATTGACGATGGTCATCTCCGCAGCGAGATCATTGGTCTCCGCACCGGTCATGGTATAGAGATCATGTGACCAGACCACCATATCGGCATATTTGCCGATTTCCAGTGAGCCGGTCGAATCCTCGGAGAAGCTGGCATAGGCCGAGCCCATGGTATGCACCCACAGCGCCTCCCGGCTCGTCAACCGTTCGCCTTGCGTGATGGGGATATTAGAAGCCGTGCGCCGCAATACCGCACCTTTGAAGGCAAATTTAGGTTCCTGATAGGGGGAAGCGGGCACGTCGCAGCCAAAGGCGAGATGAATACCCTTGTCCAGCATGGTTTTGAATGGCAGGAGCTGATTCATGGTCGCTTCATCGGTCGCCTCCCGATACCCATCGCCATACCAGGTAATCCACTGCGGTTGTGTGGAAATAATGATATTGCTGTTTTTCAGCCGGTCCAGTGCCGCGGTGCTGGGAAACAGTCCATGCTCGATGCGCAATCGGGGATCGGGACGGGGATTGGCTTTCATCGCTTCTTCGAAAGCGGTGATGGTCATGTCGATGCCTTCATCCCCTAAAACGTGAACCGCCACCTGCAGCCCCGTATTGTACAACGTCTTCACCATGCGATTCAGCTCGTCCTGCGAATGGTAGGGATAAGAAATCTGCGATGCATACAGATTTTTGTTGTACAACAGTGTTGTCCGGGCAGCGATGCCACCATCCATTGCCAGCTTCCAGCCGCCAAACTTGAAACGACCTGTTTTAATTGGGACATACGCTTTAGCCAGCGTGTCGGCTTCCTGGGGGTAATCAATATAGAGCATTGCGTATAGTCGGACCTTAAGCCGACCGCTCTCGGCAAACTGCTTGTAAAGCATAATGTCTTTCACACTCCCCACAATCACATCCTGAACCGACGTGTAACCAGCCGCGAAGCAAAGCTGTTGGCCGACTTCGATATCTTCAAATTTCTGTTCATCGCTACGATCGCCATAGCCGGTGGCATGCACTGCTACCAGATTCTCGGCTGGATAATGCGACAGGATGCCCGTAGGCTCACCCTCTGCATTGCGCATAATCAAGCTGCCGGGCGGATTGGGGGTATCCTTTGTAATACCGGCAATGCTGAGCGCCAGAGAATTCACTACAGAAAATTGACCACTGGAGTGTCGAAGATAGGCTGGATTATTCGGGATCACCGGGTCCAGATCCCAAAGATCCACTGTTTAATACGCTTTTAAAGTAAAACACTGCTTGCCCGAAATCCATTCCCCGGGCTGAAGCTGCCTGGCATAGTCGCCAAGGACACGCAGCAGATCCGCTTTGCTGGTGACGACAGGATGGCGAATATTGAGAAAGGCTGGCCAGAATTGTGCACCATAGTACATGAGGTGATAATGGGAATCAATCAAGCCCGGTGTTACGGTTTTCCCATTCAGGTCAATCATTTTGCAGCGAGGTCCAACCAGCAGCTTGATCTCCGCATCAGTCCCCAATTGAAGTATCTTCCCATCCTTCACCGCTACTGCTTGATAGATACGATCCTGCGAATCGACGGTGATGATCTTGCCATTGTACAAAATTAGGTCGGCTTCGGTGGTAGCAAGCAAGAAGGTCGCCCAGAAACAGACCAGAATAAGACAAAATAGACAAGGCGCAACAGTTGTTATTGTCTTCATGGAGTCCTCCTTCTATGATTAATTAGTTTGGCCAGTTTTTGGAGCAAGGGATAAGCAAGGAATGAAACGCTTGTCCGAAATAGCCCATCGCCAGCATGAACGGCCTTCTTTGCTCTCGCGTAGGATATGGTGAGAGGAAAACGAAAGAGGGATATTCAGTGTTGGTGAAATAGATGGCCGGAGTAGCCAAGCTTTGATTTACGCCTTTAAGCGGCATCTATGGGATTTTCGGTCAAAAGTTAAAGAACATTGGCAATTTTTTCACCATGATTTTCTCCTTTCGAATTAGTGAAGTGATCGTGGCTTAGCGCTGATTCTAACAACTAATATAAAAAAAAATCCTTCAATATCAAGCAAAAGTTTTTTTGATGAGCATCGCTCTCAGTCTTTAGCAGGGAAAAATCTTTTTCAAAGATTCAAAACATTGAAATATGATTATGATAATTGCTTCCACTCGCTGAAGCAATGGCATAATGAATCTAACTCCTACCTCAACGCAATCAGATCACCAAAATCTATCAATGATTACCTGTCATTTCGATCCGCATCGATCGCAGTGCCTGCCAAAAAGTTTTTTGCTTTCATTCAAGAGAAAGGGCTACAGGATGCACGATCAAAATTTCATTTCCAGAGAGAAAGAACAATATTGTTGCTATTCAGCTTGGCCATTGAGGAACAGGGGTTACCTGATCAAAAGCGCCTTGCGAATCTGCGAAAAAGAATCGGTCCTGATCTGAAACAAATAGGTTCCACTGGGAAGGTGAGTGGAGTTGAAGTTCATCTGATGTTCGCCTTTATCCAATAAACCATCCAACAGCGTGGCTTGTTCTCGGCCCAGGGCATCGAATACCTTCAGGGTTACATGCTCGCGTCCGGCCAGAGAGAAACGAACTGTTACGGTCGGATTAAACGGATTGGGGTAGGTTTGGAACAGCGCGAACTGATGGGCGGGCAAATCGCGTTCATCCCTCATACCCACCGTGCTATTCGGGGCATATATGAACGCTTGCGCACCAAACACGGTTTTCCAATCCGCTACCAGCGCGGTGAAATCGGTGATCTTCACCTTTCCCTCAAGTTGCAGCTCAGTCAGCGGCACGAGCAACGAATCTTCGATGACATGAAGCGCATGAGGAGCATTGATCTCATTAGGGGAAAGGTGTTTCGAAATGGTCAACATATATTGCGCTGGAACGATTCCTGATCTATAGCAATCAATCAATTCCAACGTATATTGAATGAAGCCAGCATAATCTCCCGCCTCGGCGTCCCTGTATTGCCCCACGTTGACGATATTCCCAGCGGGATCATCCTCGAAGAAATGATATCGATCTTTGGGTCGCCAGACCCCCGATATCACCGGATCATTGATATGATTTGGTGTGGCGCTGCCCATCAGAATGTCCCCGCGCCAGCTCGCCCAGGGGAATTTCGAGCCCGGTACGGGCACTCGAAAACGATCCCAGTTTTGAAACTGCGGCAAACTTGGATCCCAGACGTGGCCTCCGACCACTGTGCTCCCGCCAACGCCCAGCGAATCGAGCAGGTGTGCCACATCGGTATAGTTATACCCCCGGTGCTCATGCGAGTGGGGATCGATGGTCACCTGCAGGTCTTCTTTCAGATAGCGCAATAAGTTCTTGTGATTGGTCGTGGCGGTCACAGAATCGACTTCATACGTCAGCGCCGCCACAAGAAACGTCCAATCCGGCTCAAACACCCATTTCACATGATGTTTGAGAAACAGATTGGCAATGGCAATCGTCTTGTTGCGCCAGTCAAAATAGTTGTGTATCGACTGGGGGGATCCCAATGGCTCGGGAGGACAGTTATCTTCAATGTGAGTAAAAAGCACTACATAAACCAGTGGTGTTTGACCTGCGAGGGTTGATGGCTTTACCGCCACTGCCAGCGAAAACATATAAACCAGCATCATCAATCCCGATCGATACATTTTACCGTTTCCTCTATTTTAGATTCCCAAAACCAAAATTCTCGCCTGGCAATCCAGCCCATTTTGATCGCTAATATCGTCAATGCTCCAATTAGCAAATTAGGATCTCGCTGGCGCTGGCCCGGCCAGCTTGTTCTTTTCAAAGGCTATGCTATTGAATAGGTCTGCTAATGCGCGCCTGATGTTGAACTGCGACGCGGTGCATTGAATATACATTCAAAGCTGATCGAATGCGGCCCGGACATTTGCCATATTGCTTTCGCAGTACAATCATACAATTCCTATGCCAGTTCTGGCCGCGAGAGGGACCTTGCATCAGTACAGTGCCAGAACCGATTGTTGTTTGAGACTCATGGGATTAGAGGCGGGTTGAATTAATAATGATGTTGATGGTTTTAAAAGCCGAAAATGAGAATGTACCCCCCGGAACAGGACTATTGAACCTGATAGGTCAAGTGAAGGCGCAGGCCAATCGGCTGATAGCAAGCAGTGCGCTTTTTTACGGCTGGTAGCTGCTAATACCACTTTGGTCAGACCACAGTTTTCAATATTAGCTACTCAATTCTGTGCGAAGCAACATCCCCACTGGCTCTGCTTCAAAAGGGGACATTACAATAAATCCTCCATCCAGTTATCAGGCGGATTTGGAGAGGGTTTTGGATTGAAATCTGACCAAGTGGTCCTAAAAACCAGCACCCAATACATCCCCTGGTCCAGTAAAACTGATTTTATCTGGCATACTTCTATTAAATCATTAGGTCGTGATGAATGATGTTTGACCTCACGGCCATCGCGTCAGCGCCTCACCCAAGCCAGCGCAATTGCCCGACCATTGATGCTGGTCTTCCAGCCATGGCTAGCAGTCACCCAATGGTTGCTGCCCATTCAATAGCCGATACTGCTGCGGGTCGAATGAATTGCCTTTCATGGCGGCACAAATTCCTCGGCCTCCAGCCGATACAGATACACCCCGCTCGCCGATCCCCTCGCATCCCAATTAAATTTGTCAATTCCAGCCGCTCGTTGTTCCTCAACCAGCGTGGCGATTTCTTCGCCTCGCAGGTTATAAATGTTGAGCATGTCGAAAGCTGGTTTAGGGATCGTCAATCCAATTCTTGATTGGGTAAAAAAAATCCATTTGTCCCACATGGACAACATGAAAATAATCCTCCACGGCGGATTTTCAACCCAGGAATTTATCTCTGAGAATATGGCGAAAATTATCTCATTAGAATTAGTTTTCTTTTCTGTACATACCTCCCCGCTTCCAGCCGATACAGTGAAGAACACTAAGTTTCAGGTACAGTCCATCTTCGATCGTCCTACTCCCTCGGCTCGCAGTTCAATTTATGAATTCCAGCCGATCGCAGCACTGTTGCGGGTATTGTATCTGCATTGCTCAGCATTTGCAGCCGCTGAGGCGCATGAAGGTTGATTGCTATAATTTTCCCTAAACACCGATGCGGATTTTCGAAAGTTACTTCATGAATTTGAACACAGACATTAAACTTTCATTTGCATCCTTCCCCAAAAATTGATATATTTGGGGCTAAACATAACTTCAGGAGGAATGCAATATGATTTCAGCCCAAGGTGATCGTTATTTCTTAGGTATTGACATCGGCTCGGTATCCATCGCTTATGTCTTATTAGATCAAAATCGACAGCTCATTCGGAGCTATTATGGCTTTCATCGTGGGAATATCTTTGCAGCATTGCAAGAGTTGTTCAAAGAGATCGACCTGACAAAGATCGATCAGGTTTGCTACAATCATAAAGCAGCCGATTTTTTCAATGAGGGGATCAGCGCCAACGAGCAGGTGGCATTGATCGAAGGGGTGAAATTTTTGGTCAATGATGTCGGTAGCATTTTCACCATCGGCGGCGAGACCTTTGGGCTGATTTTATTCGATGAGCAGGGGCGCTATCAGAAGTTCATTTCCAATTCCTCGTGCGCTGCGGGGACTGGCGCGTTTCTCGATCAGCAAGCCGGGCGATTGGGCCTTTCGGGCAGCGCGGAGCTGAGTCGACTGGCAGAGACATTCGATGGTGAGCCGCCTAAAATTGCCACCCGTTGCGCCGTATTTGCCAAGACCGATTTGATCCACTGTCAGCAGCAGGGCTATTCAGTTTCCGCCATCGCGGCTGGATTGTGCAAGGGGCTGGCTCATAATATTACAGATACATTGGTCAAGGGGATCGAATTGCGGGATCCTGTGATCGTGGTCGGCGGCGTCTCTAATAATAAAAAGGTGATCCACTATATTTCCGAAATCATCGGTCATCCGATTGCAATTCCCGAATATGCTGAGCTGGCTGTGGCAATCGGTTGTGCGCTCATGGCGCAGCAGGCGCAACCTTCAAAGGGTTTTACCACGCTTCTAAAAAAGCAGAACATAGAGAAGCATTATTTCTTCCCTGCGCTCAAATCAGAGCAATCGGTTTTCCCCAATTTCGATGACCATTTGCATTATGTCTCAAACGGGGTTGAAGTCGACCTTTATCAGCTTCCTGAAGCATCTGGTGTGACCCCGGTTTTCATGGGAATCGACATCGGTTCCACCAGCACCAAAGCGATCGTGATGCATGCGCAGCAAGAAGGGCAAAATATTCTGCTTGGATTATACACGCGTACCATGGGACAACCCATCAAAGCCACGCAGGCGTTATTGCGCGCGCTCCGGGAGATCGAGCAGAAATATGACGTTCAATTTGAATTCTGTGGAGTCGGCACCACTGGCTCAGGCCGTAAGTTCATTCATAAGGTGCTCAATGCGGATCTGGTGATCGATGAGATTACCGCCCACGCCCGTGCGGCATACGCCCTTAATCCCCAGGTCGACACCATCATCGAAATCGGTGGCCAGGACTCCAAATTTACAGTCATGAAGAACGGTCAGGTCACCTTTTCGGTGATGAACTATGTTTGCGCTGCGGGAACTGGGAGCTTTATCGAGGAACAAGCGAAACGGCTGAATGTGGCGCTCAGTGAATATTCGAAACTGGCGATAGGGACAGCTTCTCCGTTGACCAGCGATCGCTGCACCGTGTTCATGGAGCGTGATCTGAATCATCTGATGAGCCAGGGCTATTCCAAATCCGAGCTTTTGGCCGCGGTGCTGCATTCGGTTCGCGATAACTATCTCTCCAAGGTGGCGCATTTGAATAAAATCGGCAACGTCATCTGTTTTCAGGGCGCGACGGCAAAAAATCATGCGCTGGTAATGGCATTCGAGCAAAAATTGCAGAAGCCCATCTTTGTGTCGAAGTATTGTCATTTGACAGGCGCGTTGGGAGTGTGCTTGTTGATGAAAGAGGAAATGATACATCAATTGGCAGAGATGAAACCTGACATCTCCCTAAATCCCTTACCCTGGCGGGGACTTCCTTCGGTCGCTTCCAATGGGGGCTTGCGAATTCCCCCCGTCGAAGCGAGGTCAAGGGGAATGTCAAAGATAGGTGGCCAGCTACTCCCCAAATCCAAATTTCGCGGCATCGATTTCTATAAGGAGTCGCCCGAGGTGATCAATGAAATCTGCGATGGCTGTAAGAACCATTGCAAGCTGATCCGAATTCGTATGGCAGACGAAGACGTGGTTTGGGGATACCTGTGTGGTCGTGACGAAACAAGCGATGGCTATAAGCCCCGACGAGCGTCTCGCTTTGATCTGCTGAGTCAACGACGGCGCATTTTTAGCCTGGCGCACGCCCTCAGTCAACCAACTCAGGACGCCACAGAAAACAGAGTAACATCCTTTTTAGAGGAACTAAAGAAAATCAATCTCGCAGTTTCATTGGAGAAATTGAAGCAGATCGATCTGGATCTATCGCTGGAAAAATTCAAAGATTTGAATTTGAAACTTCTGCTGGAGAGGGTAAAACAACTCGATTTGAACATCCCCCTGGACAAATTAAAACAGCTTATCGATGTCAATTTGCTCTCGCTGCGGCATCGAATTTTTGCCCTGAAGCAAGAGGACATTCAGCCCGCAAAAAGCAAGAATGAGATCACCATCGGCATACCCAATACCCTCTACGTGATCGAATATGCGCCGTTCTGGGAACTGTTCTTCAAAAAATTGGGCTATCATGTAAAGTTATCCTCTCCCCAGGCAGAACACCTGGAAAGCGGCAAAGAGATCGCTGGGGCAGAGTTCTGCGCACCGCTCTGCTACTGGCATGGTCATGTCAAAAAACTCAGTGAGTCAGTGGATTATCTCTTCTTGCCCCATTGTTTTGAAGGAGGTGATCCAGATGACCCAAAATTTTATTGCTACTATTCCAATTACGCCGTTGCATTGGTGCAGAACATCGAGGCCTTGAACTTGAAAGAGCGCTCCATCGCGCCGATCATTGACTTTTCTCGGCCGCCTATTTATAATATTCAGCAGATCTATGAGAGCCTCCCCCCAGCGCTCAAGCTGGTCCAAACGCCCAGTGAAATCCAAAAGGCTTATACCGAGGCATGGCAATGGTTCACCCAGCAGAAGCAGCAACTGGTAGAAATGTTTCGCCAACAACAGAATTGGTTTAACGACATCTCCGTGGTGCTTTTGGGTCGGCCCTATTTGATCCTTGATGCTGTATTGAATAAGAATATCCCGGAAAAATTCAGTGATCTGGGCATCAGCACTTTTTTCCAGGATATGCTCTCGACGACCGAAGTGCGGATGAGCGCTATTACCCAGGATTATTTAAACTGGAATCACTGGAAATTTGCCGCTGATATTTTAAAAGCAGCAGAATACGTTTGCCAGCATGCCGGATTATATCCTGTGATCCTCACTGCGTTCAAATGTTCCCCGGATTCATTTATGCTGAGCTATCTTAAAGAGATTATGGATTATCATCAAAAGCCCTATCTGGTGTTGCAATTGGACGAGCATGGCTCGGATGTCGGCTATGAAACGCGAATCGAAGCGGCTGTTCGTTCGTTCCGAAATCATTATCAACGAGGAACTGCCACTCCCAGTCCGAGCACAGCGAGCAGCGTACTACTCACCGCGCACAAAGGGGAGACTATTCTTATTCCCAATTTCGATGCGCTGAGTTGTAGCCTGATCGCCGCCGCTTTTGAACATGCTGGATATGAGGGCATTATGATCGAAGAGACGCCGACCAGCATTGTCTCCAGTCTGCGCCTTAATGACGGCCAGTGTTTGCCTGTAAGCGCGATTGCATCGGCAGCGGTCGCGACGATCGAAAAATATGGGCTGCAACCCGAAAAAACGGCAATCTTTCTCAACGCCCTGTCTCGATTGGCATGCAATCTCCCTCAATATCCATTGATGGCCAAAAAACTGCTGGAACAATATGGCCACGGATTTGAGAAAGTGCAGGTATTTGCCACCGAGTTCGAGATGCGCGGCATGCCGTTCGAACTGATCTATGATACCTATTGCAGCTATCTTTTGGGCGGGTTACTCCGCAAGATGGCCTGCAAAATTCGGCCTTATGAAATAATTCCCGGTCAAACCGATCAGTTGATCGAGCAATCTCGGCAGCAGCTCTATCATTGTATCAAAAATGGTCAATCAAAAGAAGCGGTCTTTCGGGAGATTGTGGCGCAACTGGCGGCTGTGCCAGTGAGCGAAAATTATGGCAAGCGCCCCAAGGTCAGCATTATCGGCGATCTATACGTCCGCGATAACGACGTTTTCAACCAGCAACTGATAAAGGACCTGGAACAGTATGGCGCTGAGGTCGTCACCAAGCCGTTCACTTATATCCTGCGCATGCAGGCAGTCAAACATAACTACAACCTCAAAGAAGAAAAGCAATATCTCTATTTGCTCCGGGATAAATTATTGGTCGAAGTTCTGGAGAAATTCGAAAAGCGATTCTTTCAGATCGCCAATGAAATTTTCGAGGAGGAGTTTCCCACTTTCGACGAGTCGATTTTCGAAAACCTCAATCGTTATAACCTCTCGCTGCGGCATGGCGGCGAGACAGCTCAAAATGTGATGAAAATTTTCAGCCTGCTCCACCATTATCCCGATATCAAGCTGTTCATCCACATCAATCCCATCTTCTGCTGCCCGGGTCTGGTGAGCGAATCGCTGTTCAAAAAGGTCGAAAAGGATATCGGCATTCCGATCGTGTCGATTATCTATGATGGAACCGCGACGCGCCGCAACGAGGTGCTGGCCCCGTACTTGCATTTTATAACCGAGGCTGCTAAAATCGATTGAGGGAGGTGATCATTCGAAAAATGCCTTTTTAAAATCCTCCTCAATCGGGATTGGCTTGCCCTCTTTGTTGATGAACACCCCAGCCAATTCCGCTTCAACGATTTTTTTGCCTGTTTTCAGGTTATAAATTTCTTGTTTGAATTTGGCGCTGGTGCGACCGAGACTGATCCCCTCCAGCGTGATCTCCAGCTCATCGCCCAAGGTAGCGGGGGCCAGATATTTGATCTTCACCTCAACGATGACGATATAAATGCCCCGCTTGATGTAATCATCGAAGCGTAATCCGACCTGTTCCAGGGCAGATACCCGCGCGTATTCCAGATAGTTCAAATAAACCGCATAATTCACATGCCCCTGGGCATCCAGTTCATAGGATCGTACTTTTAGCGATTGGGTGAATTTTTTCATTTATGGGCTCCTAACAATTTCAAATAGCTGGTTCCATCGCTTCAGGCGATGGAATCAGTTCTCAGTCGATTCAATTCCAATATCGTCGCATCCTTCCGACCAAACGGCGCAGTCAACAATCGAGCTTCAACAAAGACCACTTGCTCCGCTGCTGATTCAATCGCTTCAGGCGATGGAATCAGTTCTCAGCCGATTCAATTCCAAAATCGTTCCATCCTTCCGACCAACTGGAGCAGTTAGAAATGGTGCGTCAGAAAATGACAGGTTCTCGTTTTCAGCCGAAAAAAGGTCCGTGCAATTCCAGTTTGAATTGGCGAAAATAGCAGGTGTCAATTGAATTCTCACCTCGCGATTTTCCTCGCCCGTGTTAACGACGATCAAATAGTATTGATCTTCACTTTTCTGAAACAGAGCGGAAAACACCTTGGGCGAGCTGGGCTGGCAATAAATCGTTGTTCCTGTCATTTGATGAATGGCTTTGATAATCTCTGGATTTGGAGCAACTCCCAAAAAGATCATTTTGCCCTTGCCAACTGGAAGCTGATAACCGACAATAAACTTCCTCCCTGCCTCATTATCATCCAGCAGCTCATTTTCCTCAGCAAAAATATTGTCGATCTGCTTCTCGGATTGAATGGCATAGATCGGCTCGCCTTTCACCTGCCGAAAGATAGAGATGGAATCTTTGATGCGGATCGTTTTTGAACCTAGTTGCAGATCGAAATTTTTGGTGAGGGTCGAGCCATCGGCTGGAATAAACGGCAGTTCCAAAAACGGTTGAAAAAGTTCATCCAATTGAGGGTAGGAATTGAAACAAACCAGTGTTCCCCCCTGCTCGACGAATTGGCGCAGGTGCTGATGGCTGGCTTGCGGCAGCCAGTCGGGTCCCGCATAGAATAGCAACTGGGAATTCGAGCTCCCCTTTGCCAGATCATAGCTTTGGAACGGGATGCCCGATTCATAAACCGCTTTTGCCACAGCAAGCTGATGTCCCATGCCTTCAGCCAGAAAATGATTTTCATCTTCGGTGATGGCCGTGGCGGTGAGCTTCTTCAATTCTGATGGATTGATTTGATAGAAGACCTCCACTATTTTCTTCATCGGCTCGAACAACTCGGGACGAACAAGCCCCCTGGAGTTGATGGGCGAATAATACCAGTTATCCCGCTCCACCAGCATGTACCAATTCCAGCCCACGATGCCGCCCATCAAAGCCGTCAGGCACGATAGGCGATAATGATTGGCGCTCAAATTTTTGGTGTGATAATGATAACCATGCCAGATGCCGCTTTGGAATTCGGGAATGTAGGGCAGCTCGGTAACCGCACTGGCATAGCAGCAATTTCTCAAAAAATTCAGATGCTCGTTTTCACTGGCATGGAATTCGTTAGAGGGATACAGATCGATGCCCACCAGACCGAACTCCTCGGCCATCTCCAGCAAATTCT
>FWWM01008108.1_pt1 | contig 20481 bp, 21 predicted proteins | sample 2228351 | NCBI WGS metagenome assembly FWWM01 (sample SAMEA103939774, study PRJEB20133) | metagenome
CTCTTCATCATCTACGACAATGTATTCGGGAGGATGCCCCTCAATTTATTGAGGGGGGACGTCACTGCGTTTTGAACGACGACGGTGGATGTCTTGTTCATATGTTAGCACAGTCTATAGGCAAGGAATACTTGCAAGCATAGACCTAAGCGAATGTTACTAAGCATCTTGCGAGCAAGACACAAAAGTTGAAGAAGGCGTGACAAACAAAAGGCAATCTTGGGAAAGGACTCTTAGCAAATCAAAGGACCCAACCTGAGCTAGTAGAATGGACCTGATAGATTGCCTCATCAGGGCTATTTTCTGGCTAAAGGTGCCTAACGTTACAAAACGGTCTGTACGCACTGATGAAGCAAACTCACATTAGCTCCCTGAGAATTTCTCTTGCTTGTTCATAGCTCAGTTTACCATCAGCCACGAGTTTGAGAATTTTTCTCTCAATATCCTCAGTTCTTTCAGCCCGATTTGTCGCCCTTATGGTTAGATCACCTGAAGTCGTGCTAACAACAAGTTTCATTCGCCCGTCACCAATGACGTATTCTTTCCCTTCCCGGGTATATCCAACGTTGCTGGTAAAATCTCCACCTGCGGTTCGGAAGGTCAGCCTCATGCTTGGGATACCGGCGGTATCAAGTTCCACATCTCCACTCACAGAAGAAATTATCCAGTCTTGATCACCGCACAAAATCTCCTTGATGACGATATCTCCGCTGATTGAGGTGATGACCAACCTTTTGATATTTGGTTGGGAAAGGGAAGTATCACCAGAAATGCTTCTGATTTCACAAAAATCCGAGACTCCTGCCGCGAACACAATGTCGCCAGAGGTCGTTTTGATACTGATTTTGTTTGCCCTGAGGGCGTCAAGTTTCAAATCACCGGACACGGTGTTCACAAATATTTCTCCAAGGTTCGCGGGCACCAAGACGCTGATAGGTGTAGAGTCGTAGTTCAGCATTGGGATGATAAAGCGTCCCCTTGTTGATATTTCAAGAATCTCGTTTCTTTTGTCAACCAAAAGATCCTTTTCTGGTCCTGTGACGTAGAATTCTCCCGTTTTCGAAACGCTGACTTGAACATCAGAATCTATTGATTTGATGATCAGTTTCCTCACTCCGGTGAAATCCAGCAGCTGCTTTTGCATTTGTCATGCCTCCCCTCAAAATCCCATGAACCTTACAATAATCCATATAACGAAAAGTTCGCCTGCTATGTATATGGCTATCGGGATCCATGTTCCGAAGGCAAGAAGGATTATGTACAAACCGACAAAGAAAAAGTACACAAGACTCACAGATTTCACTCTCATCTGCAGCAATTTTACACCTATGTAGGCAAGCAAGAGGGCGCCCACTACACCCAAGATTACGGTGAGAATGATCATTCTCCTTTCAACCTCCTGATCTGTTCAAGCGCCTGCTCGGCTGAAAGCTCGCCTCTTTCCAGTTTCTCAAGAATTTCATTCACTTGACGTTCTTCGGTGACCTCTTCGGCTTCATAACCAAGGGTTCTAACGATGCTTTCAAGCCTTGCCCGAGCAGTCGGATAAGATATTCCAAGTTCTTTCTGCAGCTCGCTGAGATTTCCCCTCGTCTTTATGAAAATCCTTAAGAAGTTCACCTGATCTGGAGATAATCTGAAAAATTCCTCAAGCTCAAACTTACCCTTTATGACAGTACCACAGGATGGACAGGAAAGTTCTGTTACCACCAGATGCGAGTCACACACTGGACAACGCGATATAACGCGAGCCACGAAATCACTCCTTTCATATTTTTCAACTTGGCTTAAATATATTTTAGATTTTATCTTCAATTCTGTCAAGTCAATGATAACTTAACTGGAAAAACCATTTTTTCACACAATTCCAACAACCGTTTTGTTAGAATTCAATGGGAGGTATATGCGTGTATCGAAGGGTTCTCATAAAACTCAGTGGAGAGACAATGTGTGGGGAAGGCGCAAGAGGATTCGACGAAAGCAGCGTAAAATATCTTGTGAAGCAAATCTCTCAGGCTGTTGATTTTGGAGCAAACATCGGCATCGTAATAGGTGCCGGAAACATTTTCCGAGGTGAAGAACTGTCTACTGTACCGTATGCGATAGCGGATCAAATTGGAATGCTCGGAACAGTGATTAACGCTTTGTACTTGAAGGGCATTTTTCAGAAAAATGGAGTAAAAAGTGTTGTGGTTTCGCAGATATCAACCTTGCCTTCGATAAGACCAATTCACTACGACGACATAAACCTTTATTTTGACGCAGGTTATGTGGTCATCTTCGCCGGCGGCACAAGCAACCCATTCTTCACAACCGACACCGCTGCAGCTTTGAGAGCTGTGGAAATGGGAGCCGAACTTTTGATCAAGGCCACAAAAGTTGATGGAGTCTACGACAGCGACCCTAAGAAGAACAAATCCGCGCGGAAGATTGAAAAACTTTCCTATCAGGAGGCAATAAAACGAGGGCTCAAAGTCATGGATATGGAAGCATTCTCAATATGTGGAAGGTACAAACTTCCGATAATAGTTCTCAACTTTTTCGAAGATGGTGCCATACTGAAAGCCATCCGCGGCGAAAGTGTTGGGAGTATAATACTACCTGATTAAGGAGGTGCAACAAGGTGTACAACGAAATTGTGGACGTTAGGGCCAGAGAAGTATTGGACTCTCGTGGCAATCCAACTGTCGAGGTAGAGGTTCTTCTGGAAGATGGGACAGTTGGTTCTGCAATAGTTCCATCTGGAGCATCGACGGGAAAGTTTGAAGCGCTGGAGCTTCGTGACAAGGAGAAACGGTATCTTGGAAAAGGCGTTCTGAACGCGGTTAAGAACGTTAACGAAGTCATAGCTTCGAAATTGCTTGGAATGAACGCTTACGATCAGGTAGCCATCGACAAAATGTTGATTGAACTCGACGGTACAGAGAACAAATCCAAACTTGGAGCAAATGCCATTCTCGGTGTATCGATGGCGGTTGCTCGAGCAGCTGCTGAGAGCCTTTATCTTCCTCTGTATCGTTATCTTGGTGGTCCGAATGCAAAGGTCTTGCCAGTGCCATTCATGAATGTCATCAACGGTGGTAAACACGCCGATAACAGTCTTGATATCCAAGAGTTCATGATCGTTCCGGCAGGAGCCCCAACCTTCGCCGAGGCTCTAAGATACGGAGCAGAGATCTTCCACACACTCAAGAAAATTCTCCACGATTCTGGACATGTTACATCCGTAGGGGACGAAGGAGGATTCGCACCGAATCTTGCGTCAAACGAAGAAGCCATAAAAGTTCTAATCCAGGCGATCGAAAAAGCTGGCTATGTACCCGGCAAGGATGTCTACATAGCGCTTGATTGTGCCGCCTCGTCTTTCTATGATTCAGAGAAAAAAGTTTACCACATCGACAAGACCCAAAAGACGACCGAAGAACTTCTGGACTACTACGTTGAACTGGTGAACAGATATCCAATAATCAGCATTGAAGATCCATTCGACGAAGAGGATTGGCGAGGCTTTTCAAAACTGACAGAAAGAATCGGTGAAAAGGTTCAGATTGTTGGTGATGACATCTACGTGACGAACATAAAGAGACTGATGAAAGGGGTCTCACTGAAGGCTTCCAACTCCATTTTGATAAAACTCAACCAAATTGGGACTGTTACAGAAACGCTTGACACCATAGAGTACGCAAAACAAAATAGCATGACCTGTGTCATTTCGCATAGATCTGGTGAAACCGAGGATACATTCATAGCTGACCTTGCTGTTGGGATGAACACCGGAATGATAAAGACAGGTTCGCTCTCCAGAAGTGAAAGGATAGCCAAGTACAATCGGTTGTTGAGAATCGAAGAAGAACTCGGCTCAGCGGCTTGTTACAAGGGAATTGCAGGCTTCTACAGCATAAAAGGACAAACAAGCAGGTGACTGTTTTGACTATTGACGCGGCGCAAAGCCGCGTCTTATTACCGGAGGAATGAAAGGTGAATGAAAGAGAAAAACTTGCTGTGCGCGCCGCTTTGATAGGAGTTGTTACAAATGGCTTTCTGTCGGGAGTTAAGATCCTAGTCGGCTTTGTGTTCAACAGTGTTGCTGTTCTTGCAGATGGTGTTGACACCGGAACGGACATTTTCACATCTTTTGCCACGTTGATCTCAAGCAAAGTTTCAACCAAGCCTCCGGATAGAACACATCCTTACGGACACGAAAGAGTGGAAGCGATAGTTGCAAAGATCGTTTCTTTCATAATCTTTTATGCAGGTCTTTCTCTTCTTATATCGTCCTCGAGAAGGTTGGTTGCTGGGCAGTATTCGAACGTAGTGGGAGTGTTGCCCCTCCTGGTTTCAGTTCTTTCTGTTGCTGTTAAAGCTTGGCTGTTCTTGTACAAATACTCAGTCGGTAGGAAAATCAAGAGCTCTGCCTTTATCGCGGATGCCTTGAATATGAGAAACGACATACTCATTTCTTCAACGGTTTTCCTGGGGGTACTGTTCAGCAAGCTGGGTTTAGCATGGGTTGATCCATTGGTTGCGATCTTGGTGTCGATTTTCATCATCCGAACTGCGTTCATAATCTTCAAAGAGACCAGTTATGAATTGATGGATGGCATGTTGGATATGGAGATTTACAACAGTATCTTCGATGCCGTGAAAAGCGTCAACGGGGCTGTTAATCCACACAAAGTGCGGGTCAGACAGGTTGGATACAAGTACTACGTAGATCTGGACGTTGAAGTGGACGAAAGCATAACCGTTAGAGAAGGACATGAAATAGCCACAGCGGTCAAGAAAGCAATTATCGAACATAACGACAGGGTGGCTGATGTGATGGTTCACGTGGAACCAAGAGGAAATGTTGAACAAGAGGCTTTTGGATTGGATGAAGAGGTACTGAACGGAGGGAAAAAGAATGATAATCTATGGTAAAAAGGTGAGATTAAGGCCGGTGGAACTTTCAGATGTGGACCGGTTGCTGAACATCAACGATCCTGAGGTCAGGATGTACCTTCATTCTTTCTTGCCGATCAACAGAGCGAGAGAGGAAGAATGGGTAAGAGGGCTTTATCCAGATGAACACAACATTGTACTTGCCGTTGAACCTATTGAGGAGAATAAACTTGTTGGAACAGTGGGGCTTCACAGAATTGATTGGGTGAACAGAGATGCAGAATTCGGGATAGCCATAACAGATAAAAACTGCTGGGATAGGGGACTTGGAACTGAAGCTACTGTGTTAACTCTCGAATATGGCTTTCTCATGTTGAACCTTCATAGAATATGGCTGCGTGTGTACGAATACAATAAAAGAGCCATTCACGTGTACGAAAAATGCGGATTCAAACATGAAGGAGTTTTAAGAGAAGCTCGTTATTTCAACGGCAAATATCACAATGTATTCGTCATGGGAATTCTCGCTGAAGAATTTCTTCAGATGCAAAAATAAAAAGGAGGCTTTCGCCTCCTTTTGGTGGAGCCGATGGGACTTGAACCCACGACCTCTACCGTGCCATGGTAGCGCTCTCCCAAGCTGAGCTACGGCCCCTTGCAAGGATCATTATACAGCATCTCTCCGATCTTTTCAAGTGAGAGTTTCACCGTTTTGTTGTTGCAATCACTGAGCGTATTTGGCATATCCTTAATTATTTATGAATCGAGAGACAACCAATAAAAAGTGCACACCAAAACCATCGAACAACTGTTCGGCCCTTTTGCATTCCCTCAGACTGCAGTCCAACATATAGTATACATTCCACAAAAATTTAACAAATCAATTTTTGTTGATATTCAAGATGTCTTTCGTACTTTCCGACAAAAAATGCCTTCACAACAAATACAAACGATTCTGCAAACGAAATGTAGCTGAATCCTAACAAATGAGGTATACTAAGAGTGTCATATATTTTTAGAATTGGACTACGTTGCTTCGTACTTAGGAGGGCGGCAGATGAGCATGCTGGCTAAAATTGTCTTATATGTGTTGATTTTCTCGCTTCTTCATTTTGGATACGAACTCACTGGATGGGATTTTTTGATCCCTTTTTGTGGAACTGACGAATCAGTTTATGAGCATCTCAAGATGGGATTCTGGTCGTACCTTTTGGCAAGTTCAGTAGAGTTCTTTCTTCTGAAAAGAAAACACAGACCGATCGACAGTTTTTGGTCTTCTCGGTTGATCTCAACCATCCTCATACCTTGGCTTATAGTCTTGGTCTGGTACGTTGTGCCTGGAATTGTCGGAAAGGTTGAATCCATCGCTGTGGAGCTTACTTGGGCGTTCGCTGTGGTGATAATTTCCGGTATTGTTTGCGTAGCATTTGAGAGATCAATCGAAAGGATACACTTTGGCGCAACTGTAAGACTGCTGATTTTGATTCTTTTCGTTGTTTCAATTTTCTTCTTCGTAAGATTCAGTTACTCAAGACCGTGGATCGACCTCTTCCAGAATCCTGAGATTCACATTGATTAATCCATGAAGGAAAGAATCAGATTTATCATCATCAGATCATTCAAATTCTTGTTGTTCGTCTTCATCTTTTTTGTGACCATTAACAACTTCTTCATTGGATTATTGCTGTTCGCATTTGCCAACATCAAGTTGATCAGAAGGTCTGTCTTTGGACGATTGCCTTGCAAGATCTCGAAAGATATCTCGAAAGGACCATTTTCACATACTTACACTCGCCGTTTGAAACTTGACCTGTATTATCCTTCAAAGAAAGAAGCACCCTTTCCACTGGTGATTTTTGCGCACGGTGGAGGTTGGATAACTGGCTTCAAAAGACAACCAAACAACATATCGTGGTACCGATTCCTGAATTCGCAAGGTTTTGCGGTTGCAAGTATAGAATACCGAAAGGCATCCTACGCCAAGATAGACGATATAATTTCTGATTACTCTCAAGCCATCGAATTTCTTCGGGAAAATGCCTCCCAATTGGGCCTTGATTCAAACAAGGTCATATTGATGGGTTTGTCTGCCGGGGGTCATTTGGCTCTCTATTACGCTGCTCGGAAATCTTTTCTCAATAGTCTTTCTAAATCGATAAAAGCTGTTGTAGCCTTCTACGCCCCCTGTGATCTAAGTGATTTGTTGTCGGAAGAAGTTACGTCTTTCTTCGCAAGATTTGCGTTGGTAACCACTGTGAAAACACTTCCCTCAAGAAACTCGGCAATCTGTGCGCATTACTCACCAATAACGTGGGTCAACAGTTCCATGCCACCGGTCTTCCTGGTCCACGGTCTGAGAGATTCTGTTGTTCCAGCAAAATCGTCGATAAAGATGTACGTGAAACTGAGGAAGTTTAACGTGAAAGCCGTGCTGAGAGTTCATCCCAAGGGTGATCATGGATTTGAATTCGTCCGAGGAGATGCTTTCACCTACAAGATTCTGGATGATCTCAAGCAATTTCTTGGACACCTCGTTGCGACTACAATAAACAATCCGTTTCATTCCAAAAATTTTCCGTAAACAAAACTTATGTACGATCTTTTTGTATTTTGTTCATTCATTTCCTGTGGGAGGGGAGATTGTGGAGAAGCTCTTTGGTGTGAGAGCTAACGGTAGTACTGTGCGCCGCGAAATCATCGCTGGCGTGACAACTTTCCTGACGATGGCTTACATAGTCTTCGTCAACCCGTCAATCCTCATCAACGTGATACCAGGAGCATCACCCGGAAGTCCGCTTTATCAACAGTTTTTTGGTGCCTTCATGGTTGCAACGATCCTCGGCTCCGTAACAGCCACCTTGATCATGGGTCTTTTCGCGAATTATCCATTCGCTTTAGCTCCAGGAATGGGTCTGAACGCTTATTTTGCTTTCACGGTGTGTCTGAAAATGGGAATTGACTGGCGAGTAGCTCTTGCGGCGGTTTTCGTGGAAGGTCTGATATTCATTCTTCTAACAATAACCGGAGCAAGATCCTATGTCGTTAAAGCTGTTCCAAATACTGTGAAACTGGCTACTGGTGTTGGGATAGGCCTTTTCATTGCCTTCATTGGATTGAAAAGTGCTGGCATTGTCGTGAGTGATCCTGCAACGGCGGTGAGTTTGGGACATTTGACAGACCCAAATGTGATAGTTGCAATAATAGGATTTTTCATAATTGCTGCATTGTCCGCTCTGAAAGTCCCTGGTTCAATACTCATCGGCATTCTGGCAAGCACTGTCATAGGAGCGTTACCAGCTTTTGGTGTTACGAAATACTACGGGATCGTTGGTAAAGTACCAGATATCTCCCCGACTTTTATGAAGATGGATTTCAGTTTGCAGGCTTTGGCCACAGCATCTTTCTGGATGGTTGTTTTCACATTCTTCTTTGTAGACTTTTTTGACACACTTGGAACTTTGACAGGTCTTGCTGAATCTGCTGGATTCATGAAAAACGGTGATTTGCCAAGAGCGTCGAGAGCGTACATGGCCGATGCTGTGGGAACTTCTGTTGGCGCGGTTTTCGGCACTTCAACGGTTACAACTTACATTGAAAGCAGCGCAGGAATAGCCGAAGGAGGTAGAACGGGACTCACAGCAGTCGTAGTTGCTGTACTTATGCTTCTGATGTTGTTCTTCTCTCCTCTTGCTATGACGGTTCCGGCGGCTGCCACTGCACCTGCTCTAATTTTTGTCGGTGTTTTGATGATGAAACCGGTGATGAAGATAAACTGGGATGACGTTACAGAAGCCATACCTGGTTTTGTCACCCTGCTGATGATGCCTCTGACGTACTCGATTGCAAATGGGATCGCACTTGGAATAATCACCTACCCAATAGTGAAACTTTTCTCAGGAAAAGCAAAACAAGTGCACTGGTTAACCTGGGTTTTAGCTGTTCTCTTTGCACTGTATCTGGTATTTCTTAGAGAATAACATGGTGAGCGGGCCAAATTGCCCGCTCATTTCTCGGCAGTCATGGGAATTTTGGTCCCACCTGTCAGATACCCAACGACGATTTCGTTGAGTTTTGGGAACCTTCCTATATCCTTGTTGGTCTTGACCAGGATATTTGAGCCAACCAATCCTATCACTTGACCATCTGCAATTGCCACGTTGCTTTCGACTATTCTGTGATTTTCCTTCGCACTATCAATGGAATCTGTATAGACCACTCGCCCTTCCTTAATTATGCCAATGTGAGTTGCGTATTCTTCTATTTCGTATATCTCATGCGAAGATATCAACACGGTTTTCTCAAAGTTGGCATAACTCTTGATGGTATCTATAATCTCAAACCTAATGGTAGGATCAAGATGCTGAGTTGGTTCATCGAGAACAAGCAGATCCGCCTGGCTGGAAATGGCTAGTGATAGGAAAAAAAGTGTCTTCATACCGATTGAAAAGGTCTCAACCTTTTGGGATAAGTCGAAGTTGTACTTTTCCGAAAACTCTTCGAAAATCTGTTCACTCCAAGTTGGGTACAACTGACTCCAGAAACGTGCGTAGTTCTCGGCGGTGAAATTTCTGAAGGTTAACCTTTCTTCTGTGACGACCGCTATTCTTTCTTTCACCCGTGATGAAATTGGTTTGCCGAATAGCTCAATACTTCCATAGTCTGGTCTGATTGCACCGACGATACATCTCAACGTAGTTGTCTTGCCAGCCCCGTTCCGTCCAACAAGAGCGAAGATACTTCCTTTACTCACCTCGAAATTCACATTGCTCAAAACTTGTTTGCCGCCAAACTTTTTGCTGAGGTTGGTGACCTTTATCATCTTTCTCCACCTCTTTTCGCAAACGTGTTATAGGAGAAAAACAACATGACTAATGCAAAAGCCAAAGCTGTGAAAACGTTGGCTTGATGTAATGGGCTGACGTATTTGTACGGGTTGAAGGTCTCCCCAGATCGAGTACTTCCTATTCCCCCAACTATTGCATCGAAAATGAGGAACAAGAATGCAGCGCCAACAGGATCGAAATCGTTGCTAACCGCAAGTATAACAACAGAATAATACGTCGAGAAGAAAATAAAAGCTTTCAAAAGTATAATCCATGCAACCAGCGAGAAATTCGCAAACGGAAGACCGATCAGAAAGGTTAGAAGGATTATCATCGATATAAACCCGTACTCAAACCAGAAAATCTCTTTGTGTGTGAATGGTAACGTTGTGAGCAAGTCTAACCTCTTTTGTTTTGCATCGGACGCAAGGCCAAGGATTATGAGGAAGAACAACGAAAACATTTTGACTCCTGAGTTCGGATACAACATTACAACTACGAAGAAGAGGATTGTTCCAAATTTCTCCATGAGTTGCTTTTGAAGATAAGCCTCAAATTTCTTCATCTTTCCATACCTCCTCAAGAATCATCATCGTTGTGAAAAGATCAAGCCCGATACTCTTCAGATCCTTCGTAAGATTTCTAATCTTGTTGACAACGGCTGGATCGATCGGTGTACTTTTTGCCACAAAGTAACCTACACCCTGCTCCGAAGAAAGAACTCCTTCTATTCTGAGCCTTTCCAGCGCCCTAAGAACTGTGTTGACGTTAACATCGAAAACTTCTTGCAGTTGTCTAACTGGAGGTAGTTGATCATTGGTTTTCAGTTTTCCAAGCAGAATCTCAACTTTTATCTGGCTCACTATTTGAAGATACGCAGGAATACCACTGTGTTTGTCGACTTTCCTGAGCATTTCATATCACTCTCTTCTGATTCTTAAACCAGAAACCTCTACGCTGATCAACTCGTGAGATCTGCTCCTAATCGTTAAGGTACCACCGGTGCCTCTTGCGTTTATCTGCAATCTGCCTGGACCGTTGTACTCTATGATTCCATTTATAGCAGTACCACCAACCGTCAGAACCTTGCACTGCTGAAGATCAATGCCAACGTTAACTCCGGTACCATCAATTTGTATATGGTCAAAGGAGTACTTGCCGTTAACTTTTATACCGGTCCCGTTGACAAAGAGTTCTTTACCTGAAAATTCGCCATCTACATTGACACCGGTACCTTCAATGAATATCTGTCTTGCCGTTATGTTTGCCGAGAGTTTTACCGCAATTGAATCTACTTTAAGTAGGTTTAGAGTAGCTGAACCTTTAACGTTGCATGCACCTGAATCGATGAACAACTCCTCCAGATACTGAGTTCCTACTCGTATGACATAGCTTTCGCCATGTCTACCACCTCGCAACATAAGGCTATTCTGCGATCGAACCACATCTATTTTTGAAGGGACTTCGATGACAGGTGCATCCACAAGTTCAACGGTCACTGCGCTGATTTCTAGAGTTAGCTTCTCTGCGCCATCGATCGTCCTGTCTGGATAGACTGTCTTAGATGTAACCATCGGTAAGATTTCAAATCCAGAAGAAATATCCAGTTGGGAGAATGCCAACCGCTGGACAGACGATATGACTGCAAATGGGACAACAAAGAGGACGATCGATAACACCAAGAACCCCGTTGTCCTTACTCCATAGGATTTTAGAACCATGGCAAAGAGGATTATCCCAACGAAGGTCGCAATGGACTTGACTGGTAGGAATGGGGTTAACCACCCAGCAATCCCTACCACCACAAGCAGCAGGATGTACCTTAAGGGTCTTGACAGCAACATAGATTTCACAGTTCCACCTCCTTGAATATTTAGAGTTCTACATAACTATAACACTATAAGTCATCAAAAAATCGTCGCCCCTGTCACAAAATCGTTAAGAAACGATCAACTTCCTGGATGAGAAAGGTGTACAAGAAGGGAAGGAAGAGGGAAAGTTAAAAACTGGAGGCGACGGTGGGATTCGAACCCACGCATAGGGATTTTGCAGACCCCCGCCTTAACCGCTTGGCTACGTCGCCCTGCAAACACAATTTTATCACACTTTTCTCCTACCTTCAAGTGTTTGCCTCTTTGATTTGCAATTTTATCTTTGCAATCTACGCGTGCAAAAATTGCCCACAACAGCTCCGGTTATCCCAAAAATATCAATGCACCAGGCTGAACTGTTTTCACGATGAGTATTCTGAAATCCAGCTCAATGCTTGACATTGCTCGAAGCATTTGGTATATTTGTACAAAAGCATGTGCGGGGGTCTGACTTTGGCGAATTTGCTCAACCCTTCTGATGTGACAGGAATATTCTCCTACGCTTATTGGTTTAGGGGAATGCCCTCTTCCGGGGTTCCCCTAAAGCCTGTTGGCAGATAGGCGTAGGGGAAATCCAAAAACAGGGAAAGGAAGAGGGCATCCAGAAAGGATGCCCTCTTTTTTTAGCACATGGAGGGATTGCGATGATCATAGTGATGAGGAAAAACGCAGGCGAGGAGTGCATCAGAAGAGTGTGTCAAGTTGTTGAAGAAGCTGGGTTAAGAGTGCATATTTCGCAAGGGGAGGAGGTGGTTATAGTGGGAGTTATAGGAGATCGACGCAAGCTCAACGGTAAACCCATCGAGGTGATGGAAGGAGTTGAGAAAGTAGTCTTCATAACTGACCCATACAAACTTGCGAGCCGGCTTTTCAACCCAGTTACGACTATCGTTAGGGTTGGCGACGTCGAGATCGGTGGGGAACAGTTTGTTTTGATGGCAGGTCCCTGCGCCGTCGAGAGCAAGGAACAGCTTTTCGAAATAGCTGGCTTTATGAAAAGACTGGGAGTCAGGATCCTCAGGGGCGGTGCCTTTAAACCAAGAACATCCCCTTATTCCTTTCAAGGTCTTGGTGAAGAAGGACTAAAGATACTCGCCGAAGCACGCGAAAAATTCGGCTTGTTGATTGTAACGGAAGTGATGAGCCCAGAACACGTGAAGATCGTTTCACAGTACGCGGACATTTTGCAGATAGGCACGAGGAATATGCAGAATTTCGAATTGCTAAAAGCGGTTGGAAGGTGTGAAAAACCCGTTCTTCTAAAACGCGGACTAGCCGCCACGATAGACGAATGGCTTGCCGCAGCTGATTACATAATGAACGAAGGAAATTTCCAAGTTATTCTCTGCGAGAGGGGTATACGCACTTTTGAACAGAAAACTAGAAACACTCTTGACCTAAGCGCAGTTGCTGTTGTAAAACAACTCAGCCATTTGCCAGTTATAGTCGATCCAAGTCACGGTACTGGTATTTCAAAGCTCGTTCCTCCTATGAGCAGAGCAGCCCTTGCGGCTGGTGCTGATGGTCTGTTGATCGAGGTTCATTCAAATCCGGAAAAGGCTCTATCCGATGGTCCACAGTCGCTGAATTTTGAACAATTTGAAAAGTTGTTCGAAGAGCTAAGAAAGATTGCTCCAGTTGTTGGAAAACGGTTGTGAAAAGGGGGAACTCACAGTGGATGTTCTTATAAAAGGTAGAGTGAAAATTGAGGGTAAGTTCACACCGCCACCGGATAAGTCGATTTCTCACCGAGGCGTGATGATTGGCTCCCTTGCGGAAGGCATAACCGTGGTTAGGAATTTTCTTCTTGCCGATGATTGTCTGAGCACGATTGATTGCCTGCGAAAACTGGGAGTAGAAATCAAATTCACAGATCAAAGCACAGTTGTTGTAAAAGGCAGAGGTTTGAGAGGTTTGCGTAAGCCCAGGTCGGAACTTTACGCGGGTAATTCCGGCACAACTATGCGGTTGTTGCTTGGCATACTCGCTGGTCAGGACTTTGAAGCGGTTTTAACGGGCGATGAGTCTCTCTCAAGAAGACCCATGAAGAGAGTTGTTGAACCACTTAGAATGATGGGAGCATTTGTGGAAGGAAAGGATGATGGAAACTTCGCTCCACTCTTGATTCGGGGAGGAAAATTGAAGGGAATCTCATACGAGCTTCCTGTTGCGAGTGCTCAGGTAAAGTCCGCTCTACTCTTTGCAGGTCTATACGCCGACGGTGAAACTGTGATCTACGAAAAGCAAAAAACGCGTGATCATACGGAGATAATGCTCAGGCATTTCGGAGCGAATCTAACCGTGGCTGGAAATTGCGTGAAGATCACACCTGTTGAGAAGTTGTTTCCTGCTGAAATAAAGGTTCCAGGCGACATTTCTTCGGCTGCTTTCTTCATAGTGGCAGCTGCGATAAACGAAGGTTCCAATCTGCTTGTGTGTGATGTTGGTGTAAATCCAGCCAGAACGGGCATTCTGGATGTTCTGAAAAGAATGGGATGCAACCTCTCGGTGGTGAACGAGAGAACAGAGCAAGGTGAGAAAGTTGCCGATATCCTCGTTAAGAGTGGCAAGCTTCAAGCCATTGCTATCGAAGGTGAAATAATCCCAAGGCTCATAGACGAAATTCCCATCATCGCAGTCGCCTGCGCGTTTGCCGAGGGAAAGAGCGTTATACGAGATGCAAAAGAACTCAGAGTTAAGGAGAGTGACAGAATAAGAGCTATTGCCTCAAATCTGAGAAATCTTGGTGCACAAGTTGAAGAGCTTGAAGACGGTTTAGTGATAGAAGGCGGTAAGTCCCTAAGACCTGCCGAGCTGGATAGTTTTAACGATCACAGAATAGCAATGGCGATGGCTATTGCTGCAGCATCGATCGAAGGTGAGACAAAGCTCAGGAACGTCGAATGTGTCAACATATCCTTCCCACAATTTTTTGAGTTGTTAAGAAAGCTTTCAAAGCCCGTGTGAGGGTGATGTCATATGAAAAGTGGAAAATTACCGGAACTTGGTGTGATTGGTTGGCCCCTACAAAAGACTTTTTCTCCAATAATTCAAAATTCGGCCTTGCGGGCAAAAAAACTTGAGTGGAGATACGAGGCAATCCCGGTTTCTCCAGAGGAACTTGAGTATTTCTTCAAAACTGCCGCTCAGCACATGATTGGTTTTAACGTTACGATTCCCCACAAACGCAGAGTTTACGAGCTATGCGATGAAAAAAGTCCATTTGCAAGACTGTGTGAATCAGTCAACACGGTGGTCTTTGAAAAAGGATCGGATGGAGCAAGGATCCTTGGTTACAACACCGACGGACCCGCGCTGATAAAAGCCCTTAGAATCCGGGGAGTAAAAACGATCGGTTCTGCCCTTTGCTTAGGAGCAGGTGGAGCAGCCTCTTCAGCCATAGCGGCGGTCCTGTGTTATGGTGCAAAATACGTTGCAATTGCAAACAGAACTCTCGAGAAAGCCAAGGCGATGACCGATCACTTCGCAAAGATTTTTCCTGTGACAAGATTTGAGGTGCTTGAGCTTCGCAACGAACAAGTAACATGGGTTGCAAGAGAAGTAGAGCTTGTGGTCAACTGTCTACCCGAAGAAGTTGCAGCCCGCATTGAGGATTGTTTCACGAACTCTATTAGCAAAAAGCTGTTTTGCGATTATTCGTATGGTGAAGAACCAACAAGGCTGTATTCAAAGGCAAAGAAGTTGGGCTATTTGACGATAAGCGGTCTGGAGATACTGGTTTGGCAAGGTGCGTACGCTTTTGAAATTTTTACAAAAATTAGATGTCCTGTTGAAAGCATGATCCATTCACTCAAAGAAAAGATAGGAAGTTGGTGGTTGGAATGCTGAGATTTCTCACTGCCGGAGAGTCTCACGGTTGGGGGCTGGTTGCAATTTTGGAGGGCATGCCAGCAGGTGTAACAGTGAGCGAAGATGAGCTGTCGGAGGAACTTTCGCGAAGGAGAAGAGGTTATGGCAGGGGCGCCAGGGCAAACATCGAAAACGACCAGTGTTTCATAACCTCAGGCGTTCTAAACGGTAAAACAACCGGCGCACCTGTGTGTATAGTGATTCCAAACAAAGACTACGAGAACTGGAAGAACAGCTATGTTCCGATACATGCACCGAGACCTGGTCATGCCGATTTTGCAGGCATGGTGAAGTACGGGTTTAAGGATAGCCGACCAGTTGCGGAAAGAGCAAGTGCAAGGGAAACCGCAGCAAGAGTTGCGTGCGGTTATTTTGCAAAAAAGCTTTTACTCAAAGAGAGGGTGAGGATCGTCAGTTGGGTTGTGAGTATAGGAGAATTGGAGGCCTCAATTCCTCCACTTGAGTTGCGTTCATCGGATCCTGAGGTTGCCGAAAGACTCTTCTGGCTTGCGGAGAAGTCTGAGGTTCGTTGTCCGAATTTGGAAGATTCTGAAAAGATGAAGAAACTCATCGATGAAGCAAAGGAAAGAGGGGATACACTTGGAGGAATCTTCGAAGTGGTCGCTATCGGTGTACCAATAGGTTTGGGAAGCCATGTTCACTGGGACAGAAGGCTTGATGGACGATTGGCGCAAGCCGTCATGAGTATACCCGGCATAAAGGGCGTTGAGATTGGCTTTGGCTTTCAGCTTGCAAAGATGCATGGTAGCAGAGCCCATGATCCTCTGGTTCTGCCAAAGAGAACTTCAAACAGGGCGGGAGGCATTGAAGGTGGAATGAGCAATGGAGAGATGATCTTCTTGAGGGCTGCTATGAAGCCGATTCCAACACTCAAAAATCCATTGCGATCAATAGATGTTCGAACAAATCAACCATGCGAGGCACATTATGAACGTTCTGACATCTGCGCAGTCGGTTCGGCTGCAGTTGTAGCTGAAGCAATGGTTGCATTGATCTTGGCGGATGCTCTTCTAGAAGTAAAGGGGGCAGACAGATGCTGAGAAAAAACATAGTTCTCTGTGGTTTTTCGGGCAGCGGAAAAACAACTGTGGGAAGGATGCTCGCAAGAAAGATGGGTAGGTTCTTTGTTGACACCGATCAGATGATCGAGGATAAGACTTCCATGACCATTGCAAAGATATTTGAGGTTTATGGAGAAGAGGGTTTCAGAAGAATCGAGTCAGATGTGATAAAATCGGTCTCAAAGCTTCATGACGTTGTTCTAGCTGTTGGCGGAGGAGCTGTTATGAAGCAGGAAAATGTCGAACTCTTGAAAAAGAACGGTCTGATAATTTTCTTAAACGTTCCAGTTGAGGTCCTTCTGTTGAGGCTTGGGAACGATTCTTCAAGACCTCTTCTTGCTGCGAAAGATCTCCATGGGAAGAGAGAAAGAGTTGAGAAACTTCACAATGAAAGGTATGCAATTTATCGGCAGATTGCTGATATTGAGTTGGATGCCAGTGAATCGCCATGCGAAGTAACACAGAAAATTTTCGAGAGAGTAAATCAGTTTGGTTTGACAGAGGAAAACTCTGACTTTGTTGAAGAGGTTGTACCAATACGGACAGAATCAAAAAAATATCATGTAAAAGTCGGGTATGGGATCGTCGATAGAAGTCTGGTAGAGTTCCTCAAAACCCGCCTTCCAGCCAAAATCGCGCTGGTGACAAATGTTCTTCTCAATCAACTGGCTGGAAAAGCCATTGTGGAAAAGTTGAAAAGTGAGGGATTTGACGCAGGAACGGTGCTCATCGAGGACAGCGAGGCGAGAAAATCCCCAGAAACTCTGTTCAAAATCATCGATGGTTTTGTGAACCTGAACTTGGATAGAGATTCCGTGGTGGTTGCCCTTGGAGGCGGAGTCATAGGAGATGTAACAGGTTTTGCAGCTTCCATTTACATGAGAGGGGTGGAATGGGTTTACATACCCACGACTTTGCTCGCGCAGGTTGATTCAAGCGTCGGTGGTAAGGTTGCTGTCAACTATGGCGAGAAAAAGAATTTCCTTGGGGTATTTCATCAACCCAGCCTTGTGGTTACAGACATAGGCTTTCTCAAGGTTCTTCCTGACGAAATCTTCACCGAAGGATTGGCCGAAGTAGTAAAATCAGCCGTGATCGAGAAAGCTGGGTTATTCGATTTTCTTGAAAAAAACATATCAAAAGTAATCGAGCGTGATGCAAGCACGTTACTCAAGATTGTAACTTCCTGCGTGAGACTCAAAGGACACATTGTGGAACAAGACGAACGTGATCAGGGTTTGAGAATGCTTCTCAACCTTGGTCATACCTTCGGGCATGCTATTGAGGCTTCCTTGAAATACCAAATAAGTCATGCAAAAGCAGTCTCAGTCGGGTTGGCATTGGAAGTCGATTTGGCAAACAAGGCTGGTTACACAGGTGTCAGAACGAAAGACAGGGTCACAAACATGTTGAGAGTTCTTGGATTGCCGACTGATCTACGTGAAGTTGGCTTAAACCATCCAGCAGATCTTCTTGAGTATTTGAAATTCGATAAAAAAGCTGTGCATGGAAAGATAAGATTTGCTTTGCCCTTCGGAATTGGTGATGTTAGAATTGTCGAGTACAACCCCAATGAAGTGAGGAATCTTGTCGGACTGATGAAGGAGGTCCGGACATGAAAATCTTAGTTATCCACGGACCAAATCTGAATCTGTTAGGTCTTAGAGAGCCACACATTTATGGTAAGACAACTCTCGGGGAGATTAATCAACTGATTTTGGAAAAGGCAAAGCAACGAAATGTGACAGTGAAGATCGTGCAATATTCTTCAGAAGGGGATATAATTAACGAAATTCATCAAGCAAGAGAATGGGCGGATGGAATCGTTATAAACCCCGGTGCCTACACGCATTACAGCATCGCCATTAGAGATGCCCTGAGTGCAGTCAGTTTACCGACTGTAGAGGTTCACATTTCAAACGTGTTCAAAAGGGAGGAATTCCGTCACAAGTCCGTGGTAAGCCCCGTTGTTGATGGGGTCATAAGCGGACTTGGTTATCTTGGGTATCTTTATGCGATAGATTATCTCGTGGAGCGGAAAAAGCTTAGCTGAGCAAGAGCTTTTTAGGAGGTTTATCGCATGAGAATCTTAATCTACGGCGTGGGAAAAATGGGAGCTTTTTTCAAGGATTTTTTTGCCCAGCGGCAATACTTTGTGAGAGGCTACGATGTTGATCCCGCCAAGAATGAAGCTGAAGACATCTCAGATTTTGATGTGGTTTTCGTCTGTACACCAATGGGGGAAATAAGGAAAGCGCTTGAACATATCAAAAAAGCTGCGAAGAAAAACCCGCTTTTGGTGGATGTTGCGTCGGTGAAAAACTTCTCCATTCCTCTGTTTAAAGAAGTTGGCTTTGATTTCCTTAGCATTCACCCTTTATTCGGCGATGAAGCCAACATACCTTTATCTCATTTGATAGTCGTGGAACAATCACAAAGAGAAGAGGCTTACCAAATAATTGAAGAATTCAAGAAAGAAGGAGCTTTAATAACCAAACTTTCTCTTGAGGAACACGACAGACAAATGGCAAAGATACAAGGAATAAGCCATTTTCTTCTGCTCTGCTTTGCAAATGTTCATGAGGATGTGGGCTACTCAACTAGAATTTACAAAGCTTTGGCAAAACTAGCTGCAAGAGCTTTGAAAGAAAACTTGGAGATGTACTATCTTATTCAGAAGAATGGGGAAGAATATCGAAAGCGATTTGTTGAGAAAATAGTGGAGCTTGATCAAACTTTCAAAGACAAAACAACTTTTGAAAAGTTTTTCCTCAACTTGAGAAACAAATTGGGTGATTCCACTTTCAGTGGTTTGATACTTGAGCTTTCGAAGCTAGACGATGATTATTCGAATTTGCAGGAAATGAGATCCGCGATAAACGTTGTAGACGAAGTTATTCTGAGATTGATCGAAAAGAGGGTTGAGATTGCAAAAAAGATAGCAATCAAAAAAATGGAATTAAACGAGACGATAGAAAACATGGATATAGAGGAGCAAAAGCTTGCGAAAATTACCAGAAGAACTAATCTGAATTCTTGGAAAGTTGAGGAAATATTTCGCCAAATAATAGACATTACGAAAGCGGAGGAATACTCTTTGCTTGGTATTAAGAAAACCATTGCGTTGATTGGACCGAAAGGTAGCTTCAGCGACGAGGTTGCGGTGAGACTTGTTGGATCCAGGTTGCCATTCAAATACTGCGCGAGCGTTGAAGAAGTGATGAAAGCTGTTGAAAACAAAGAAGCGGATTGGGGAATTGTACCCATAGAGAACACGATAGGCGGAACTGTTGTACCAACCCTTGATGCTCTGATGATTCACGACGTTGAGGTATTTGGTGAAACAAAACTTGAGGTTAATCACTGTCTCGTGGCAAAAAGACCAATTGATTTTAAAAGCATAAAGTACATATACTCACATGCTCAAGCTGTAAGTCAGTGCATGAATTTCATAACTAACTACCTTCCCCACGCCGAGATAAGGTATACCTCCTCGACAAGTGATGCGGCGAAAATGCTTGACGACTTTTCGGTAGCTATCATGTCGGAGAATGCTGCCAAGATCAACAGATTGCAGGTGTTGAGAAAAGGGATACAAGATCTTCAAGAGAGGAACATCACCAGATTTTACTTGATAAGAAAAAGAGTTGGGAACTCAAAAGGAAACATAACATCGCTTTTCTTTACGGTTGAAAATAAGCCTGGCGCTTTGAAGAAGGTTCTCGACGTTTTTTACGCCAAAGGTTTTAACTTGAGAAAACTTGAGTCACGCCCATCGAGAATTCTTCCAGGTGACTATGTGTTCTTCACGGAGGTGGAAGCAAGCTTGAATGATGAAGATATCAAAGAATTAAGGCAGGTAACCACCTTTTATAAAATCGTTGGAAGGTTTGATGAAATTTCCAAGCTTGACGTTTTCTCTCATGAGGAATGAAAATGCGGGGAGCCTTAGCT
>FWWM01008028.1_pt1 | contig 20477 bp, 16 predicted proteins | sample 2228351 | NCBI WGS metagenome assembly FWWM01 (sample SAMEA103939774, study PRJEB20133) | metagenome
TATATGTTTTATCAGATTTGTCCAAAAACGGAATTCAAGAAATAACTTATTGAAAAAGTCCTCCTAATGGGGAAAATAGTTTTTACCACAAAACCCAAAACCCCCCTAAAAAAGGAGGACTGGTACTATGGTAAAACATGCAAGCCTGTTTAGTCAACTCATAGCTTTGTTTAATCGGCATCAATTTTATAGTCTGGTTGTTGAACATAAGGCTGAACGATTTGCCAAAGGATTTAGTTCCTGGGATCATTTTGTCGCCATGCTGTTCTGCCAGGCAGCTCAAGCAAAAAGTCTGAGGGAGATTTGCGGCGGTCTTGCCTGCTGCCTGGGGAAACTGCGCCATTTAGGCATGAACCAGTCCCCCAAGAAATCTACCCTCTCCTATGCCAATGCGCATAGACCGTGGCAATTGTTTCAGGCACTCTTTTATCAAACCCTTGATACCTGCCGGAAGGCTGGACCGGGTTCCCATAAGTTCAGATTCAAAAACAAACTACTCTCGCTGGATAGTACGACTATCTCCCTCTGTCTATCACTGTTTCCCTGGGCGAAATTCCGGCGCACCAAAGGCGCAGTGAAACTCCATCTCTTACTTGATCATGAGGGCTATTTGCCAACCTATGCCTGTATTTCAACCGGCAAGAAGCATGAAGTAACCCGTGCTCGCACCGCCCCGCTTGCTCCGGGCTCAATTGTGGCGGTGGATCGCGGGTATAATGATTACAAATTATTTGCGTTCTGGACTACAAACAAGGTGTTCTTTGTTACCCGGTTAAAAGACACTGCTGACTATGCGGTAATTGAAGACCGGGCCGTTCCTCAAAATCGCGCTATATTGTCTGATCAACTTATTCAGTTTACCGGTTTCTATGCCCGCAAGCAGTGCCCGCACCTGCTGCGCAAGGTAGTGGTCTGGGATGGTGAACAACAGCGAACAATAGTGCTGCTGACCAACCACCTGGAGTTTGGCGCGACCACCATATCGGCGATCTATAAAGACCGCTGGCAAATTGAGCTGTTTTTTAAAGCCCTGAAACAGAATTTAAAGGTCAAAACCTTTGTCGGTACCAGTGAGAATGCTCTCTATATCCAGATTTGGACAGCACTGATTGCAATGCTGCTTATCAAGTATCTTCAGTTTAAATCCCAGTTTGGCTGGTCGCTGTCAAATCTGGTTGCGTTCTTGCGCTGGAATCTCTTTACCTATCGCAATTTGTGGGAGTGGATCGATAAGCCGTTTGATGTTATGCCCACTGAACCGCTGTCTGTCCAAATACCTCTTCCGTTCCCTGGTCTTGGACAGCATCTGGTACCAGGGACAACCTGAATCAGATAAACGTGCTTTTTGCTCTGCAACTATTTGTAATATCTATACCGCTATGTCTTGTTATAATTATCTTGGACAGCAATGATGCTGAATATTTCCTCAATGATATGAGACATTATGTTTCGGCTGGCCTGACACGAAAGCAGTGCGCCGTAATAAACATTCATTATGGTAGCAAGCCCATTTAAGGCGCAATTATAAAGGACTTTGCCCCAGATGTATTTATGAATTTCATCGGTAACCGCTGTCGGTAGATGCGAGGCATTGAAAACGTCCGCAAGATCCGTCACAAAACGTGCGGCGCTGTCTGCAGAAAGCGCCCCGATCACAGTTTTATCTGCAGAAACGGTGACGCTGACTCTGCCTGGCTCGATAAACTCAACGCCGAATATCACCCTGCCGCCGATGGTTTTTTCTTTGCCAAAAAACTGTGCAATTTTTTCTATATTTCCCAGACCGTTTTGCAGAGATACGATGGGGCATGATATTGTTGGATATGCTGACAATTCTTTGAGAGCAGCTTCAGTATCATATGACTTTACCGTTAACAGAACAACATCAAAGCCGAACGGTTCAGCCATGGCGACTTCAAACAGACTCTCATAACACGCCAGATTATGAATAAGATGCGTTCCCCAGATGCCTTCAATGATGAGTCCCCTTTGTGAAATTGCATTCAGATGAAGCTTGCGCCCTACCAGGCACACACGATTACCACCTTTAGCAAGCAATCCCCCAAAAACAGATCCAATGGCTCCTGCACCAAGCACCAGAATTTTCATTCTGCGTCATTAAAAAAATATGGTAATACCTAACCAAAACGGACCAGATTTGGTAACATAATCTGGTCATGAGATGTTGTCCTACATGCAGATGTAAACGATCCTGGCACCTGAGGGACGGGAGATTCAAGTGCCAAAGATGTGGAACACGCTACAGCTGGATCTCGGTATGGGGGGCAAGTCGTCTGCCAGAGGCTGCCAAGCGGCGACTGCTTGAGCTGTTTGTTCTGGGTGTTCCCGTGTACCGGATGCGTTTTCGGGTTGACTGCTCTGTGGCAGCGGTGGAACGATTCTTTCGGTTGATTCGAGCAACTCTTGCCTTTCAGGGAGAGTGCCGTGAGCCTTTTGCAGGCGCTCTTGAGTGCGACGAGACCGCATGTGGCGGGCGCAGAAAGGGCAAACGCGGCTGGGGTGCCGCAGGCAAAGTCATCGTGTTGGGGATCCTGCAGAGAAACGGAACGGTTCGGGTTTTTCCCGTTCAGGGCAGGAACTCTTGCGAGGTCATCAGGCTTGTTCAAGAGCACACAAAGCCGGGCAGTCTTTACTATACCGACGACTGGCAGGCCTACGGGTCTTTGGCAGTCAGAGGAGACCATATTGTGGTGAGGAAAGAGGCGGGGAGACCGAAGGGGCGGAGTCATATCAATGGCATTGAAGGGTTCTGGAGTTATGTCAAACATTGGCTTTATCCGTATCGTGGAGTGCCCAGGAAATTTTTTCATCATTACCAGAGTGAAATCTCTTTCCGGTTTAACCATCGCAATGAGGACATTTTCCCATTGATTTTCAAGCTGTTAAAGAGTATTGGCTATAGTGATATACAACCAATTTTGGTCCGGATTCGTTAGGTATTACCTAAAAAAATAGAGCTGTTCTTTTTTCCGCCTCCAGCTTAGAATCCGCTCCAGGTCGCAAGCTTTGCTCCCAGTTCAAACGCTTTTTGCAGATCTTCAGCCTTTGCAGCAACATCCTGCTTGTGCAGATTGCCCATGCTAATCACATCGCCCACCAGTTTCAGCCGGAAATCCCGCAGGTTTCGTTCCAGCACCATATGCACCAGTGGCGAGGAGAAAAACGGGTCGCCCTGACTGATCACCATAGCTGCCTTCTTATTCTGGATCCGGGACACCCCTTCAGCCCCGATCATCGCCCCCGTATTATCATATTCAATCTCGTAGCGCAGCAGTGGCAGCATCCGGGCAAGAAAATTGAGCATCGGCGCAGTAACTGTGCGCATGTGGTTAGGGGTACCAAAAATAAGGGCATCGCTTGCCAGGATATGCTCCAGCAGTTCATCCATGTCGTCGCGCAGCACACACTGCCCGGTGCCGGGCGGCGGGAAGGTGCAGGTCAAACAGCCTGTGCAAAATTGAATGTTCAGATCCGCTAAAAATACTTTTTCCACCTCTGCTGCTGCCCGGCTTTTGCATCCTTCAATAACCTTATCCACCAGCAGGTCGGTGTTGCCGCCCTTGCGCGGGCTTCCGATAATCGCCATCAGTTTCATGATGAGCACTCCTTTCATGACTGCAAGCATTATCAAAATTTAACCACTGAGCACACAGAGCAATAATTTTATTTCAGAAAGTTAACAGAATTTCTGTAACATCCCTCTGTGACCTCTCCATTATTTATTCTCTTTTTTCATTCTTTACTGTCTCCTACAGATAAATGTATCCGTACTCTCACCCTCTATCCCGCCGCTCAAAATAGCCCCATACCGCTACCAACTATGCTATAAAGCAGGATACACTTCATTGTCTATTTCCAGCAAAAGATCTTCTTTTGGAGAACACAGAGAATCTCGCGGCGTTCTCTGTGGTTTCATATTCTTCCATCAATGTTCTTAGATTTTTTGACAGTATCTGACTACATGAAGAGCAATATTACCGCAGAGCGCGCCGTGCCCACAACCGGTGCACCTATCAGCCCCGGGTAAAGCTCCGCAGCACGATCCAGTCGCGGATACGGTCAGGCATTTTGCTCAGCAGCCGCAACATCCATATGCGTTTCCCCACCGGATAACGGCTGCGCGGGTGCGCCACGACGAGCGCCTGAGCAACTGTGCGCGCTACCTGTTCAGGACTGATGCCGCAAGGATTTTGTGCAATGCGGGTGAGCTTCGGTAACACATGCGCATAGCTGGCGGCTGTTGCGGCAGGCGATTGTTCCTGCAGCGCTGCATATTGTGCGATGCCTTTTTCCCAGATGGGGGTTGCCACATTGCCCGGCTCTATTAACACCACTGCAATGTTAAACGGCTTCAATTCCACGCGCAGCGCATCGCCCAGCGCTTCCAGGGCAAATTTAGAGGCGGCATACGCGCTTAATCCCGGCAGTGCAATCCGGCCTGAAATGGAACTGATCATAATAATGCGTCCGCCGCGGTTATTCCTGATGAGCGGCAGGAATGCCTTGGTCACTGCCGCGGCGCCAAGCACATTCACCGCAAACAGGTGCCGGATGCTGTCCGGCGCAAGCAGTTCCAGGGGGCCACCCAACCCAACCCCGGCATTATTAATAAGCCCATACAGGGTGCCGCCGGTTGCCGCCGCCACCTGTTCTGCTGCCGCGGCGATGGAGCTGCAATCGGTTACCTCAAGCAACACGGGCACAAGGTTTTCCCTGGCTGCGGCACACAGGGAATCGGCATCCGCAGTGCGGCGCACGCCGGCAAACACGCGAAAACCGGCGTGGCTCAAGTAAATGGCGCAGGCTCTGCCAATGCCGGAGGATGCGCCGGTAATCAGCACGGTGCGATTGTTCATCCCGTTCTTGCGTTCCCGGTTGCCTTGAGGATCCCAGTCCATTGTAAATCATGGATATGGAGCGCGCACCATACAAAAGAAGCCATCATCAGCGGTCATGATGATGGCTTCCGGTGCCTGCAGGTAATCAGGCGCTAACGTGAGCCGTTGAGCCCTGCCGCGCTTAAGATATCGGGGATCACGCCTTCTCTGCCGATAGCCATGATGTGCACGCCGTCGCAGATTTTTTCTTCTTTCAGTTGGCGAATCATGCGCCCTGCGATTTCGATGCCTTTCTCCAGCGCCTTGCCTTTCGGCGCGCTCGCCATTTCATCAATCAGCTCCTGGGGCACGAAAATTCCCGGCACGTTCTGATTCATATAGCGCGCCATACCGGCTGAAACCAGCAGCACAATGCCGGCCATGATTTTCGCATTGAACTGCCGGGCATAGTGCATGAACTTTTTAAAATTCTCAAGGTCGTAAATAGCCTGGGTCTGAAAAAAATCCGCTCCGGCCTTTACTTTCTTCTCAAATTTAAGCAGTTGCGGTTCCAGAGGGTCTGCCTCAGGCGTCACGACCGCCCCGACAAAAAATTTTGGGGCGCCCTGCAGCTCATTGCCCGCAAGGTCCCTGCCCTGCTCCATCTGCCGGATTGTTTGGATGAGCTGGACGGAATCAATATCAAAGACCGGTTTTGCGTCCTTGTGATCCCCAATGGAAATGTAATCGCCGGTCAAACATAACACATTGGTAATGCCCAGCACGCTGGCGCTCAGAAGATCCGACTGCAATGCCAGGCGGTTACGGTCGCGGCAGGTCATCTGCAGAATCGGTTCGCCATGCTTTTCTTTGATGAGCTGACAGACGCCCAGCGAGGAAACCCGCATCACCGAACTCTGATTGTCGGTCACGTTCAGCGCGTCCACTTTATCCTTGAGCACCTCAATGTGGTGCAGCATTTCCTCAATGTTGGTTCCCTTGGGGGGGCCGATCTCCCCCGATACCACAAACTTGCCTGCGGCAAATGCCTGCTGTAGTCTGCTTTCCTGGCTCATTTCTTTTCCTCTTTCTGATACGCTTCGTGAACAAGCCGGCCGGGATGGGTTTGCACATGATAATTTTTGGGCGGAAATATTTTGCGAATATTATCGAGCCGTCCCAGCTTTTCCAGCCGCCGGTAAATAAGCGTCCAGGCGCAGTCCTTGTCCGCATCAACCTCGCACTTGCCTTTATTGGTGCCGCCGCAGGGGCCGTTCAGCAGATTCTTGGCGCAGATGGTGATGGGACAGATGCCGCCGGTTTCGCCCAGCACGCAATCCCCGCATGCCCGACAGCGCTCAAACCAGGTGCCCTCTCCTTCATTGGAGCCCAGAAATTTTGTGTTGACGCCGGGGAATACCGGCCGGTCGCCCAGAAATTCGGCCAGAAACTGAATGCCGATGCCGCACGCCAGAGAAATGACCGCCTCGTATTCGCGCAGCTTCTTATCAAACGGTTCGATAAATTCGCGGTCGCACTGGCGCTCCATGGTTAATTCCCCGACCTCAATCTCCCGGCCCGGATCAAGCCTGAATGCCATGCGCAGCATGCTGGCAAGAATGCTGACTTCGCGCTCGCCGCCCGCCATGCATACCGCCACACAGGTGCCGCATCCGGCAACCAGAATTTTTGAAAACGGCGCCACCATGGTTTTTATTTCATCAATGCCTTTGCGTTGGGCAACTATCATGCTCTCGTCTCCTTGATACGCGATCTCATATCGATGGGTCACCTGCCATCAACCATCACCCTGCGGTCAGGCAGCCTGCGCTTTGTGGCCACCCTGCTTCAGCGGACTGGGGCCCAGTTCCCGCGCCCGTTTGGTCATTTCATCGGCAGCCTGTGCGAATTTGGGGGCTTCGGCTGCGCTCATGTTAAACATCTCCAGGCGCTCCGGCTCAAGACCGATTTCTTTGAGCAGTGTTTTGGCGTAGGCAACTTTTTTTCGGGCTCTGAGATTTCCTTCCAGGAAATGACACTCGCCTTCCAGTCAACCGGCAACAAATACTGCGTCTGCGCCGCCTTCAAAGGCCTTGAGCAGTAATAAAATATCCAGCTTGCCGGTGCAATAGAGTTTTATGATGCGCACTGCAGGTGAGTATTCCAGGCGCATCGAACCCGCCAGGTCAGCCGCTGAATAGGCGCAAAAGGTGCAGCAAAATGCCACGATTTTGGGATCATAGGGTTCCATCATTATTCCTCGCGCATGATGAAAACAGCCGCCGCGTTCTTGCCAGGTGCCGGGGCTGCGATGCGTAACGCCGCTGCCGCATGCGCCGGCAGCAACCGGTCAGGCAGCCTCGTCTTTTACCGCCAAACACTTGGCGATCAGTTGCCCGTCCTTATAGTGCTGCAGTTCAATCGCCCGGCGCGGACAGACGCTGGCGCACATCCCGCATCCCTGGCAGGCTGCCGGCTCAATATACGCCACCCCCTCTTCCGAAATAACCGGCACATCATAGGGGCATTCGCGCACGCAGGTGAGACAGGCCACGCAGCGCTCCTGATCCACGACGGAAATGATGCCGCTGATGAGCATCTCGCGCTGTGATAAAATGGTTGCCGCCCGCGCTGCAGCGCCCTGCGCCTGCGAGATTGACTCGCTCAGCAGTTTCGGGTTGTGCGACAGCCCGCACACATACATGCCGTCATTGGCAAAGTCCAGAGGCCGCAGCTTCATGTGCGCCTCCAGGAAAAAGCCGTCGCTGTTGAGCGGCACCTTGAGGCGGGTCGCAAGTTCGTCGCTTAACGGATGGGGCCGCACCGCTGCCGTCAAGACCAGATAATCAGGGTGCAGCGTCATGTCCCTGCCCAGCACCTCGTCAAAGACGGATACCTGCAGGCGGCCGTCCTGCTGGGTAACCTGCGGTTTGTTATCAAGGTCGTAGCGCACAAACAGCACCCCCTGTTCGCGCGCCTGGCGATAATACAGCTCGCTGAAGGCATAGGTTCTGATATCGCGATACAGGATAGTGATGGCAATGTCGGGATTGAGGCGTTTCAACTGCAGGGCATTTTTTACCGCTTCAATACAGCCAATCCGGCAACAGTACTGATGCTCTGGTTCGCGGGAACCGACGCATTGTACCATGACTACCTGCCGCAACGCCCGGGCGTCAAGCGTGCCGCCGGCAATTTTTTCCTCAAGCTCTAATTGGGTGAGCACCTGGCGCTGCTGTCCATACAGATACTCGGTGGGTTGATATTCAGCGCCGCCGGTGGCAACAATGACGGCGCCATGCTTGAGCTCTTTGGTGGTGCCATTGCAGGCAATAGTGGTCGTGAAGCTGCCCACATGGCCGGCAAAGCCGATAACCTCCGCATTTCGGAAAATCTGAATGCGGGTGTCGCCTTCCACCTCCTTGATAAGGCGCGCGACCTCTTGCTGCACATCGGCCTGGCCAAGCGTATAATACAGTTTTCGCGCGGTGCCGCCCAGTTCTTTTTCCCGCTCAACCAGAAACACCTCAAAACCCTGGCGCGACAGCGACCGGGCAGCAGTCATGCCGGACACGCCACCACCAATTACCAGCGCGCTTTGCACGACCTCAAACGATTTCTCCGGCAGCGGCTCAAGCTCGCGGGCGCGGGCAACCGCCATGTGCACTAAATCCTTGGCTTTGTCGGTTGCTTTTTCCGGATACGTCGCATGCACCCAGGAACACTGATCCCGGATATTGGCCATTTCAAACAGATATTTATTGATGCCCGCCTCGCAGAGGGTTTCCTGGAACAGGGGTTCATGGGTGCGCGGCGTGCAGGAGGCCACGACCACCCGGTTAAGCCGGTGCTGGTCTATGGCGTCAATGATCCGCTGCTGGGTGTCGGTGGAACAGGTATAGAGGTTCTCTTCAGCGTAAACCACGTTGCGCAGGGTCTTGGCGTAGTCCACCACATCGCTCACGCCAACCACCCGGCCAATATTGGTGCCGCAGCGGCAGATAAACACCCCAACGCGCGGCTCTTCGCCCGCAACATCGCGTTCCGGCGGATATTCTTTATGCCTGACCAGCGTGCCGCGCTTACTGGCAAGCAATTCTGCAGCCAGCGCTGCGGCGCTGCTTGAACCCATGACGGTCTCGGGAATATCCATCGGCGCCTCAAACGCGCCGGCAACGAAAATGCCCGGCCGCGACGTCCGGTTTGGCGTGAAGTCTGCCGTTTCGCAAAAGCCAAAGCGGTTCAGCGTTATTCCGCAGCGGTCCGCCAGGCGCAGCGTCGCCTCGGTTGCGGAAAGACCCGTGGAGAGCACAACCAGATCATACTCTTCCGCCGTCACCCCGCCGTCGTTATTGACATATTTGATGGTAAGGTTTTTGGTTTTTTGAATTTCCTTAATTGAAGAGGGTATGCCCTGGATGTAGCGCACGCCATATTTGGTTTTCGCGGTTTCATAGTAGGTTTCAAATCCCTTGCCGAAAGCCCGGAGGTCGTTGTAAAAAATGGTCGCTTCCAGCCCGGGCACATGGTCAACTGCCATGATGGCCTCTTTGGTGGCATACATGCAGCACACTGAGGAACAGTAATCCTTGTGACAGGTCACATCCCGGGAGCCAACGCACTGTATCCAGGCAATCTTTTTTGGTTCCCGATGGTCTGACGGCCGGCAGATATGCCCTTGAAACGGTCCCGAAGCGGAAAGGATGCGTTCAAACTCAAGGCTGGTAATGACATTGGGCATGCGTCCATAGCCGTATTCGCCCTTCAACTGCGCCTGGAAACTTTCATATCCCGGGGCAAGGATAACCGCGCCGACCGTCAGCGCCACCCGCTCCTCTTTCATGCTGTGGTCAACCGCCTTGGGGCCGCAGACAGCCACACACTGAAAACATTCGCAGCACAGACCGCAATTCAGGCAGCGCGCAGCTTCAGCGACCGCCTGTTCTTCGGTCAGGGTCGTGGTGATTTCCTTGAAATTACCCCGCCGTTCGGTTGGGGAAAGCTTGCGGGGTTCCTGGCGCGGCGCACGGGGAAATGCCCGATACTGCGGCATCGCCGCCGGTTCCGGTTTTGCAGCCGGCCGTCCTTCGCGCACATCCGCACCGCGCAGGTAGCGGTCTATGGAGATGGCAGCCTCATGGCCGTAATGAATCGCTTCCACAACTGAAGCCGGACCACTCACCGCATCGCCGCCGGCAAATACCCCTTCCAGGGGCGTCTGGAGCGTTACCTGGTCAACGGCAATGAGCCCGCCGGGCGTTGCCAGCAGAGCGGCATCATCCCCGAACAGCGACAAATCCGTGGCCTGTCCAATCGCAATGATGACCGTGTCGGCCGGGAAGGTTGTGGTGACCGTCTCATCAAATGCCGGGTTAAATTTGCCCTGGGCATCAAATACCGCGGTGCATTTTTTTACCCGGAGGCCGGCAACGTTGCCGTTGTTCTCCAGAATCGCAACCGGGCCCCAGGAGCAATGGATGGCAACCCCTTCTTCAAGCGCGTCTTCAATTTCCCATTCATGCGCCGGCATCTCTTCCCGCGATTCAAGGCAGACCAGATCAATTGCCTCCGCGCCGGACCGCAGCGCCGTCAGCGCCACGTCAATAGCCACATTGCCGCCGCCGATGACCACCACTTTTTTACCGATGGGCACGCGATACCCGAGATTCACCGCCCGCAGGAAGTCAACACCCAGCAGCACCTGGGGAAGCTGCGCACCGGGAAGCGGCAGCTTTCTGCTCAGAGGCGTGCCGACTGCCGCAAATACCGCTTTATACCCCTGCTGGCGGAGATCCTGCAGCGTCAGGTCCTTGCCGATTGCGGTGTTGGTTTTAAACTCTACGCCAAGCGCGATGATCTGTTCAATATCATCGGCTAACATGTCTTTGGGCAGGCGGTAGTCCGGAATACCGACCCGCATCATGCCGCCCAGCACCGGCAATGCTTCAAACACCGTGACCGGATACCCCAGCTGCGCCAGATCCTGCGCCGCCGTCAGGCCGGCAGGACCTGAGCCGATCACGGCAATTTTGGGTTTATCGCGGTCGATGGACAGCGGCGGCCGTTCCACAACAAGTTCTCCGCGCGCGCGTTTCTCCCGCACGTAATCCGCCACAAACCGCTTTAAGGGATTGATGGCAATGGGTTGATCCAGTTCCCCGCGATTGCACTTTTCTTCGCAGGGATGATGGCACACTCTGCCGCACACCGAGGGGAAGGGATTGCGTTCTCGAATCAGGGCAAGCGCCTCTTGAAATTTACCCGCGGCAATGAGCGCCACATACCCCTGCACGTTGATGCCCGTGGGGCAGGTTAATCCGCAGGGCGCCCGGTCTCCTTTGGTGATGGCAACCGCATTGGGAATGGCCTGGGGATACCGTTTGAAGATCGCTTTGCGCTCCATCAGCGCTTCATCAAACTCGGATGGCAATGATACCGGACAAGCCTGAATGCAGTCGCCGCAGGCATTGCATTTTTCTTCTATAACGTAGCGCGGCCGTTTCAGCACGGTTACCTGGAAATGACCCGCCTCTCCCTGGAGCGCTTCAACCTCGGCGTTGGTAATGATTTCAATATTTAAGTGCTTGGCAACCTCGATGAGCTTGGGCGAGATGGTGCACATAGAGCAGTCGTTGGTCGGAAAGGTCTTGTCAAGCTGGGCCATGTGTCCGCCAATCGCCGTCGTTCCTTCAACCAGGTACACCCGGTAACCCGCATTGGCCAGATCCAGCGCCGACTGCATACCGCCGATGCCGCCGCCGACCACCATAACCGCGCCCACCAGATCTTTTTCTTGTGTCGTATCGTTGTTCATGCTGTGTCCTGAAAACGGCAGCCCGCATGCTGCGCGATGCCGATTACCCTGCCCTCCATTGCGTTACGCCAGGCCTTTTTCTGCCAGCAGCCTGCGCGGATCAACCAAATGCTTCTTCCACCACGTCTCGGCGCCCCGCGCCCCGATTGCCAGGCCGATAAGCTCGGTGATGTAGAATACCGGCAGATAATACCCTCCGGTGCGTGCCGAGGCGCCTTCCTGCTGGCGCATATCCAGATTACCCTGGCACAGCGGACAGTCGGTTACGATAGCCTCTGCGCCCGCATCCAGCGCTGCTGCAAACAGATCGCCGGTCAGCTTGCGTACAATGTCGGTGCGCGCCATCATCAGGCTGCCGCCGCAGCACTCCGTCTTGTATGACCAGGGCTTCACGACCGCGCCCAGTGTTTCAAGAATAACGTCCATTTCGCACGGGTCTTCTGGCCGCGGATTGTTGATCACTTTTGGGTGCCGCACGGTAAGACAGCCGTAATAGGGAACAACCGCCAATTCCTGCAACCTCTTGATCACACGGGTTTTTATCCGGGACAGCACCTCGTGCTGGGCAAAAAATTCATTGACGTGTTTGATCGCAACCGTGCCCTGGTAGGGAACCTCGTCTTTGAATGCCGCGCTTTCCTGATAGCGGTGATGGGCGACTTTCAACCGGTTATAGCAGGCTGCGCAGGGCACCAGCAGTTCCTGCGCTGCCGACTGTTCGGCGATTGCCAGGTTGCGTGCCGGCAACAGAATGGCCAGCGCGTCGCTGGTGGCATGGGCGGAACTGGCACCGCAGCAGTTCCAGTCGGCAAGCTCCGTAAGCTCGATGCCCAGTATCTGGCAACTACTGCGGAGCGACTGATCGAACTCCTGCGCTGTCCCGTGCAGCGCACAGCCGGGATAATAGGACACCTGCACGCCGGCTACTCCTTGCGTCCGGCGCGGGAAAACATTTTTTTCACGTCAGCCATCTTTTTTATCCGACGGGGCAACAGCTTCAGCTTGCCGCGCTTGAACATTTCCAGACCCAGCCGGGCATCCTGCAAATAATCGCCGGTCTTCATCTTATATCCGCCAACCATGCCCAGTTCAAACACTCGGCCATGGCGTTTGATGGACTGTAAGAACACCTGGTGGAATACGGGCATGGTGGAGGTGCTGCGCTCCGGCTTTGCCTCTGCCTGCGAGAGGCGCCGCAGCACATCCATAACCAGGGCAATTTCAATATCGTTCGGGCAGCGTGTGGCGCAGGTTTCACACGTGGCACAGACCCACATGGTGTTTCCCCGCAGCAGTTCATCCCGCAACCCCATTTGCAGCATCCGCATCATGCGGTGCGGCGGATAATCCATGGCAAATACCACCGGACAGCCGTTCGAGCATTTCCGACACTGAAAACAGGCCGAAACCCTAACGCCGCTTTCCGTTTCAATGTGCTGTAGCAGCCAATTGTCAGTCATTGTTTTTCTCGCTAACCGTGCACGGCGATGCCCCAACGCCAATCATAGTGCGCGCACCACCACACTGCGGATGACAAAGCCCGGGGCCGGCAGCGCGACACTCCGGAGCCGTGCTCCCGCCCCGCATACCTACCCTGATATTCAATCGGGGGCGCGGGAAACGCCCTGTTTTATATAACAAAAGCCCGGTCAGACTTCAAGCCATGAATGGGAATAGAGCGATTTGCCCATGAGAACATTGACCGTTTTAACATATTGCCGCTCCTTCTCCGAGAGCGCCGCCATATCAATGCTCTGTCCCGCCATGACCTGTTCCACCAGCTTTTCAATCTCCGGCATTTCTCCTTTGCACAGCGCCATAAGCTCCTTGTCATACGCATCAACGATGGCGGAATACAGCCCCTGTTTGTGCAGCATTAACAGATAGGCCCGGTTTAAATACGGCCGAAGCTCGTGGGGCGTGCCGTTGGAAACATTGGAAAGCCCGACGGTTGATTTGCAGCCGGGCCCGAGATCCTGCAGCATGCCCATAAATTCCGTGCAGGCACGCACCTGATTAATCTCGCCGCTGATCGGGGTGGCAATGGGATCAATAAAAATATCCTCATTGGGGATCCCCTGCTCATTTGCCTTATAAATCAAATCCACCGCCAGCGCCGCCCGTTCATTGGCATCGCGGGGCATGCCGTCAGCACCCCATAGCAGCCCCACCATCAGCGCGTTATACTTTTTTACCAGCGCAATGCCCGGTTCAAGACGGTCCGGCTGGCACGAGACGGAATTGACCAGCGGCCGGCCGCCCTTTTGGTGGGCTTTCAACCCTGCTTCCATGGCTTCCAGGTTGGTGGTATCAAGCGAAAGCGGCAGATCCACCACGTCATGGATAATTTTTACCAGCCACTCCATCATCTCAGCGCCGCCTTTGCGCGCCGGGCCGATATTAACGTCGAGAAAATCTGCGCCGGCCTGGGCTTCGGCAATGGCCATCTCTTGAATCGGCTTGGCATTCTTCTCCTTCATGGCCGGACCGATGCTTTTGGACATTATGTTAATGCTTTCCGCAATTGTCACAATCATGGTAGCAATCCTCCTTGTTGTTATTTCTGCACCATCTTCATTGCTGCATCCCAACCAAATAGGCGTGCGGCATCCTGAGCTTCGCAGCCTGCCCGGGACGCTGCCTGCCGCAGCCCTGGGTGAGAACAGCAGGCTGTGGCCCGGAAACTGGGGCGCGCTATTCTGCCTTCCAGTTTTTCAAAAACGGGGTGATATGCGCCGCCTCGCGCGGCCCGATGCGGATTTTCCATTCCGGCAGTTCTTCATCAAGCTCGCCGCTGATGCTTGCGGCAGCGCCCGGTATAACCAGCGTGCGGTGTTTAATTTTCTGCTCAATGCCGCATTTTTTAACAAAGGGGGCAATGGCATCCGCAACAAATTTGCCGGCTGCCCAGGCCGTCAGCACCGAAAGGCCTTCGGTGTCTTTGATCAGCAGCCAGGTGGGAACTCGGCTTGATTCTATTTCGCCTGATACAATAAAGTAGGTCAACGAAAAATTACTCGTGATACACACCGGTGAATTTTCATCCGGGTTGTTAATTTCGTAAATCCCCTCGGTGGTTGCCATGGGGCGCTGGGGATCGGTATAGATGTTCATGCGCTGCACCAGCAGGGGAAACAAATTGTGCCCCGCGAGGTTTGACAGCACCAGCAGCCCGCCGTATTTGGGAATAAACGTGGCGGCAATCAGCGCTTCTTGCAGCGGATCATTCGTCATCTCGCAGGGAAAGACGATCGTGGGAAATCCCAGCGGACGAAATTTATGCAGCAGCGCCGAGCGCCGCACCGCAACCTGGTCCTGAAACACCTGCCGCAACTGCCGCGCGCCGGAATCAATGACCAAATCTTTCAGTCCCATGGCAGTAAGCTGAGCGGTGCGCTCCGCGACCTCGTCTAAACTTTTGCCCGTTACCGCGAGCGGGCAGGAATATTCTTTTGCCAGTTTCCCCAGCGCCGCGCTGTTGCCGTTGCTGGCAGCGTAGATAAGCGGCCGCAGCTCTTTGCAGACACTCAATGCCGCAGCCTGAAGGTCGGGGTCTTCGCTCATCAAAATCAGGGCCTGAATGCCCGCGGCTTTGACTTTCTCAACCAGCGCCACAAATTTATTTTTATCATGCCGGGTGTCTTTCACCGCCACGCAATCGGCTTTCAGGGTAAGGCCCACCCGTTCATATTGCAGCTCGCGAAACCGCGCGAGCTGCTCCGCAACGGCGCTGTCTTCCATGCTGTCGGTGAGCAACACCGCGATGCCGGTTTTATTGACAAAGGTTTTTTCGTGCCGGAACAGCACCGTCTCGCCCCCGATTTTGAATGCCGCCGCTCCCGTCCCGATGGTCACCGGCCGAATGGGCGGCGTGGCCGCCTCCTCCAGTTTTTCCCGCGCCTCGTCTGAAACATAGGGGCACGAGGCAAGTTCCGCCTGTCCTGCAGCCAGTTTCATGGCAAACGCCAGACAGGTGGGAACACCGCACTCCTGGCAGTTGGTTTTTGGTAACAGTTTAAAAATATCCATTCCGGAAAGTGCCATAGCGTATCTCCTCTCCCGAACAACGGTTTTTTATGGCTGCCCGACACGGCGCGGGACCGGCCGGTGCCGGCTCGTGACCAGGCTCTGCACCCTGATATTCCCCGCGGCCGGCGAGCTGTTGCTGCCTTATACGAGGGCTTCCATCGTGAGGGCCGGGTGCCCCTTTTCCTTCAGAAACGGCAGAATTTCTTCCTGCGTTATCCCGACCGTTTCATCGGCAATGCGGTCTGCGAGATTTTCAACCCCCAGCAGCTTCCCCTGTTCGTTGATCTTTTCCCGCAATTCTTCCTTGAGCTGTTTGGGCATCCAGACCAGACGTTTTATGCCGCCTTCCGCACGAATAAATTTTTTGGAGCCGATGAAATGCTTGCTGTGGCCGACAAAGCCGGGCGTCACCGAGCCGCCGCCAACTGAACCGGCCAGAGTGGTAAATTTCATGCCGCAGGGCGTATCGCCCCGATAATCGCGGTCAACCGTCATCACCCCGTTGCATTTATCCAGCACCGCGGCGATGCACTCAAAACAGCCGCACGAGGTCATCGGGCTGCTTAATATGCTGTAGGCGCTAACCTGCTCCACCTTGCCCCGGGAGGCCTGCTTTACAAAACTGTTGACGCCATCCCACTGGCCCAGCCGTTCGTCAAGAATAGAGCCTTTTTCAATGGGCTGATTCGGCCCGGTCGGATTGATCTCAAAGGCTGCCTTACAGTCAAGCCAGTTGTAGGCGCCGCACAGGCCGGTGCGTTCTGGCGTTACCACACAGACATGGGACGGCGCAAAAGACTGGCACAGGGTGCAGGAATAAAAGGTGTTCTCGCTTTCATCAGAAAGGCCGGCGATGCGTTCGTCGCGTTTCTTAAAGGTTTCGCGGGCCTCCTTGAGCACCGCAGCTACCTCCTGCTCCTGGGTATAGATCGTCACCTGCACTTTGTCCACGATTTTGCCAAAGTCTTTATGGTACATGGCGTGCAGAATCGTGCCGATGTGCTTCAGCGAGAAGCCCTTTTCGACCGCCTGTTTTGCCACCCGTATCCAGGCAATGTCGCGCTGCCCGATATGCATCAGCCCCTGGGCATAATTGACCAGATGATGGATCTGCCGCTCCAGAATCGGCAGAAAATCTTCCTGCATCTGGCGGCCGGCGATCTGCACATAAATGGCCAGGGGCAGCTTGGAACCCGGCGGCACCTCGGTAATATCCTTGCCCACCAGGTCAACCTTGCCGTCTTCCACCTCGTCCATGCGCTTGAGCACCGAAAATTCCACCATCTGGGTGCGCCCGCCGCCGCATTCCAGATGAATATCGTCGCCGCGCACCCGCTCGCCTTCAAATGCCGGACCGTAGGCAAGCGGTATGGGCACTTCGGTTACCGTCACTTTCAGCCCGCGCACCTCAATGGCCTTGGCCACCATTTGATCATGGGGGATATTGGAAACCACATGCTCATAGGTGCAGATGCCGGTGGGAAGCACTTCGGGAATCGGTGTGTCGGCGATTACCGGAAAGCCATAATTGATGGCACCGGCCGCATTTGCATACCATTCATCGGTGACAAATCCCAAGGCTAAGACAAAGGCAAAAATGCGGTCTTTGTTATATATCAAATTCTTGCGATAATCGCCCGGTGCGATACCGCCAAACGCCATGGCCGCCCGTGAGGCAAACCCCAGCGCAAACACGCAGGCAGACACATCCGGCCCGAACGACACCAGCCGCGTATTCCAGCCGATTTGCACCCCTGCTTCCACCAGTTGCTCGGAGAAGCGCACGCCGTTGTGTTCCGCCCCCATGAAGACATACAGATTTTTTAACTGCAGTTCATGGGCAATCTTAGCCGCCGTCTCTTTATCAGGTGCCGCCCCCACCACCGCCGCAAACCCCGGCGCTGTTCCATCCACAAATTCAACCCCACGCTTTCTCATGATGACGTCGTTTGCCGCCCCCAGCCAGATGTTCTCATCCGTCACTTCCTCGCCGCGCAGATAAAAATCCGGCTGCTCCAGGTATCTGATTGCCTCCTCAATCTCTTCATAAAAAAGTGTTGCCATTCCGGCATCAAGCGCAGGCGCCAGGTAGGGCAGGTGGACCTTTTCGTGAACCGGCGCCGGCAACAGTTTGCGTGCTTTTTGAAACACGCGTTGACAATCGCCCAACGTCTTCACCGGTATGCCCAGCATCGCATAGATGATGGGCAGATAATACGCGGTATCGGGAAAGCCGATCTCCTGTTCCGGCCCGTATTTTTCTAACACCGCGGCGTATTTTTTTTCGACCCGCGCCGCTATCTTGTGCGCTCCTCGTATAGCTGCTGATGCAATGATTTTTGACACGGTCTCATACCTCCTGTCTATTACCTCAATGCTGCCGGATGCCTGGTAGTGGCGGCACCGCGTGATCCAACCATTTATACGGCTTCCAGTTCTCTGCGCATTGCCATATCATATAAAACCCGTTCGCGCGCCTTATCAATACCCAGCGCTTTGCGCTTTTTGTCAATATGAGCAATCATCTTCCGGGCTGTTTCCACCGGATCGTCGCAAAAATCCCACATACCGCCCCATTTGTCCTCAAGTTCTTTAAACAGATAATCAGTGAGAATTTTGCTGCCCGTGGTCGGGAAGGTGACGCCGAATATCGTATAGACGCCGGACGCGACAAAGTAATGACCAATGGACACAGCTTTTTCACTCATCCATTCAGGCGCTGCCCCGGCTGCCGGCAAATCAGAGATGTCATCGCCAAGGCCGCCTTCCTTCACCACCGCCGATGCGGCGATCAAGATTCGGCTGTTGTCAACGCAGGAGCCCATATGCAGCACCGGCGGAATCCCGACCGCCTCGCAAACTTCAGCAAGACCCGACCCGCAATACTGTTGCGCCGCTTCCGGGGTCAACAGGCCGGCTTTGCCGCATGCCATGGCGCTGCAGCCGGTTGCCAGGACGATAACATCATTTTTGATCAGTTCCTTGATGAGAACCAGGTGCGAGCGGTCGTGCACGGTGCGGGCATTATTGCAGCCCACAACGCCGGCAATGCCGCGAATCCGCCCGCCGATAATGTTATCGTTGAGCGGCCGATAGGAGGCGCGGAACGATCCGCCGAGCAGATAGTTAATGGTCTCATGGGAAAACCCGACGACCATACTGGTTGATTCGCTGGGAATGGTAATCGGCTGCCCCTTCCGGCGCGGGAAATTGTTAATCGCTTCCTTGACGATTGCTTTGGCCGTGTTGATGGGGTCATGCTCGTCAAACTCGATATGTTTCGCGCCGTCAATTTTTGCTTTGGGCGAGGTGGTAATGACTTCGGTGTGGAAACACTGCGCCACATTATGGATGGACTGCATCTCGCATTGCACATCAACCACCATCGCATCCACCGCCCCGGTAATGATGGCCAGCTCCTGCTGCAAAAAATTGCCGGCAATAGGTATGCCGTGGCGCATCAGCACTTCGTTTGCCGTGCAGCACATGCCGGCAAGGTTGATGCCTTTGGCGCCCTTGGATTTTGCCAGCGCCACCATTTCCGGGTCCTGGCAGGCCACCACCACCATCTCGGAGAGCAGCGGCTCATGGCCGTGGACAATGATGTTCACCTCGTCGGTTTTCAGCACTCCCAGATTAATTGAGCCGGTTATGGGCACGGGCGTGCCAAACATAATGTCCTGCAGTTCGGTGGCCAGCATTGATCCGCCCCAGCCGTCAGCAAGCGCTGCCCGTGCAGACTGATCGATAATGTTCTTATAGTCCTGATCCACGCCCATATGGGTGCGGTGCATCAGTTCCACTACTTCCCGATCTATGCCCCGCGGCATGAGACGATACTTGCGCCAGATCTCCTGGCGTTTAAGCGGCGCACGCCGTGCCATCACGATTTCCCCTTCCTGTTTGCCGTATTCTGCCACCGCACATTCGCCGACCTTGATTGCGATTGACGCAAGATCCAGCTTTTCTACATCAATGCCAAAGTCCATCGCCAACTGCAGCAATTTCTGCACATCCTTGATGCCGTAACCGGGTATTTTCCCCTGGGCCGCAAGCAGAAACACTTCCGCAACGCCGCGGCCGTGATCGGAATGCGCCGCTGCGCCGGCAGCAACCATGCGCGCAAAATTACGGGCGGCGATGGTTTCAGCCGTTGCCCCGCACAGGCCGACCTTGGCCGGTTCGCCCTCCTTTTTTGATGGCGGCACGCGGCACGGCCCCATCGCGCAGTTTTTACAGCAACTGCCTTCCGCGCCAATCGGGCAGGGTTTCATGGTTTCCGCTCGGTCATAAACTGTTGAAATAGATTCCTTGCGTGCCCGGTCGATCATCTTCTGGGTTGCGGCGCACACGGTCAACAGTGATTCCGGTTTTGGTTCTTTGGTTTCCTTTGTTCCGGGTGATTCTTTTTTTGGTGCTTTCTTTTCAGCCATGCTTTGGTTCCTCCACAACGGGATGCTTCATTCCGAATGCCTTCGGAACTACCGTCAAAAAGTGTTCGCTTACCAATGATGGGGTTGCCGCTGCTTCAAGAGCGCTCGTGCCGCGTGTGGTAGTACTGAATTGCGCACTCATGCCGGCTTCTTGCGTTTTTCGCTGCCGTATCCTTCGGAATACCAGTAGCGCAGATCAGTTTTTAGATGCTGCAGCAGTTCCCGCGGGTCATCAAATTTGTCCCGCCAATTATGTTTTTCATCAGGCAATCCCGGATCGTAACTATCTTCAAGTAATTTAACCGGTTTGCCGGTGAAATCAGGCCGTTCTTCAATTTTGCACGGATAGTCGCCCACTGAGTC
>FWWM01005839.1_pt1 | contig 20455 bp, 20 predicted proteins | sample 2228351 | NCBI WGS metagenome assembly FWWM01 (sample SAMEA103939774, study PRJEB20133) | metagenome
GGCCACACACTTGCGGTACTTGCGGGATCTCGCCCCGTAAAAGCGGGCACAGAAATGCTGCACCACCGCTACCAGATCCTCCGCAAGCTCCATCGACGCTACGACCCCACCCGGGCGAGGAGCTCCCGGATGGCCTCGAAGGCGCGGTCCACCTCGTCGGGGTGGGTGTAGAAGTGGGCGGACATGCGGATGCCGGCTTGCGGCCGGTGGTCCACAAGGATGCCCCGACGCACGAGCTCCTGGGCCACCTGTTCCCCACCGGGGACGTCCACCACCACCATCCCGCCCCGCTGTGCGGGGTCCCGCGGGGTGTTGACCCGAAGCCCGAGCTCCTCCGCCCGCTCGATCATGCGCTGGGTGAGTCGGACGGACTTCTCCCGGATCGCCTCCACCCCAACCTCCAGCACGATCTCCAGCCCTGCCCGCGCGGCGAACAGCCCGGGAATTCCAGGGGTCCCTGTGGCGAACCGCATGGCGTCCGGCGCCAGATCGACCTCGAGCGCGAACGCAAAGGGCGTCCGGTGGCTGAACCACCCCACCACCCGCGGCCGCAGCTCCGGGATCCGGTCGGGACGCACGTACATCCACGCGGCCCCAGGCCCGCCGCACAGCCACTTGTGCGACCCCCCAAGCACCGCGTCCGCCCCCCACGCCCGCACGTCGATGGGCACGCAGCCTGCGGTCTGGTACGCATCCACGATGGCCCAGGCTCCGTGCCGGTGGGCCACCTCCGTGATGGCCTTGACGTCCTGCAGGAACCCTGACCGGAAGATCCCGTGGTCCACCACCACGGCAAGGGTCTCCGAATCCACGGCCTCCTCCCACGCCTCAAGGGGAACCGTACTCCGGTCCGGGCTCCGGATGAGGTGGAGGCGTAGCCCGAGATCCTCGTGCATCTGGAGGACGTAGAGGAGGGAGGGGAAGTTGAGGTCTGTGGCCACCACCTTGGTGCGGCCTCGAGGCTGGACGAGGGCCGAGAGGAGGATGCCGAAGAGGGTGGAGACGTTCTGGTGCAGCACCACGCTGCCCTCCGGGGCGCCGAGGAGAGCGGCGATCCGGTTCGCGTGCTCCCGGAGGTACGGCTCCCACGCCTCCCACGCCTGCACCCCGTTCTCCTCCCACATCCGCAGGTACCGCTCCACCCATGCCCGAGTAGACCGGGGCATGGCGCCCATGGAGTGGGAGACGAGGTAGGTGGTGTGGGCGAGGATCGGGAACTGCTCCCGCCAGCGCAACAGCGGGTCGCTCATCCCTCCCGCTCCACGAAGGTCCGGGCCTCCCACAGGAGGGGGAAGAACTTCTTGGAAAGGGTTGCCCGCAGGTAGTCCACCCCGGTGAAGTAGTTCCGGTCCGGGGACCCCACGGTCCGTTGCACGTCCTCCTGCCCGGTTCCCGGCCGGGCGCCGATGATGCGCTCCACCATCAGCACGTGCCGGTGCCGCCAGAGGGAGAAGGCCTCGTCGTAGTCCAGCAGGGCCTCGCACAGCTCGTCTAGGTCTGCGAGCTCAGGCTCCCGGTGGATGCGGATCAGGGTGTGCAGCAGCTCCGCTTCAGACCCTACCGGAAGTCCCCGGCGGCGCAGGAGGCCCACGAACGCGTCCCACACGGTGGGCTCCTCCAGCCGGCGCCGGAGCACCGCGTGATCCTCCGGCTCCTCCTCGAAGCTCCGGAGGTAGCGGGGGTCCTTCAGCCCGGAGAGGAACTCGACTTCCCGGAACTGCCGGCTCTGGAAGCCGCTGGCCGGCCGGAGGCGCGACCGGAACTCCAGAAAGTCCCAGGGCCGCATGGTCTCCAGCACGTCAAAGGCGGTCGTCATCACCCGGCTGATCTCCGTGACCCGACGTAGGAGGCGCACGGCCTCCCGCGGGCGGTCCTCGTCCAAGGCGTCCCGCACGGACTCCAGCTCGAACAGGAGGAGCTTGAACCACAGCTCGAACACCTGATGGACGACGATGAACTGGAGCTCGTCGTGCGCGTCACTGAGGCGCCGCTGGAGGGACAGCAGCTCACTCGTGCGGAGGTACGTCCCGTACGTCAGCGGCCGCACCCGCGCTTCCACGGTCAGTCCCTCCTTTTGCCCGCGGGGGAATCACCGCAATCCCCTCGACCTCCACCAGGGCCTCCTCCCGGAAGAAGCCGCTCACCTCGAAGAGGGCCATGGCGGGGTAGTACCCGCCGAAGAAGGACCGGAACACCTCGCCCAGGACCTTCCGGTTCTCCAGGTAGGCCCGCCGGTCCCGTACGAAGAGATTGAGCTTCACCACGTCCTGCAGAGTGCCGCCCGCGGCCTCTACGACCGCCTGGAGGTTCGCGAGAGCCTGCCGGAACTGTCCCACGAGGTCCGGCGCCATCCGCCCTTCCGCATCAGACCCGTCCTGACCGCCCAGGAACAGCAGATCCCCGCCCCGCACGAGGATCCCGTGGCTGTAGCCTCGGGGCGGCGGGAGTGAGGGAGGGTTGATGATCCGGCGGTCGAACGGTTCCTCCGCGCTCCCCATGGCGCCCTCCCCGGTGAGAGGTTCGACGCGTGGCCGAGGTTCCCTCCCGCGCAAGAGGAAACCCACCGGTGTCCCGCGAACCCTACAGGAGCTCATGGATCCGAGAGCTCGCGCGGTGCTTCGACGGCTTCCGACCTACGTGGCTGGCCGCTCGCCCGAGGAGGTGCAGCGCACCCTAGGCATCACGGACCTCGTCAAGCTGGCCTCCAACGAGAACCCGCTCGGCCCTAGTCCCCGGGCCCTGGAGGCCCTGGCCTCCGCGGGGCCCACGTTGGGACGGTATCCGGACGACGAGGCCTGGGCGCTGCGGACGGCCCTGGCGCAGAGGTTAAGGGTCCCGGTGGAGTGGGTAGAGGTGGGCGCGGGGAGCACGGCGCTGTTACGGCTGGTCGCGGATGCCTACCTCAACCCCGGCGACCGGGTGGCGTACGCCTGGCCCAGCTTTCCCCTCTACCCACTGGTGGCGCGGCTCCGGGAGGCCGGGGAGGTGGCGGTCCCCCTCGACGGGGCCGGACGCCATGACCTGGACCGGCTTGCGGAGGCGGCCCGGGGCGCGCGGCTCGTGATCGTGTGCAACCCCAACAACCCCACGGGGACGTACGTCTCGGAGGCGGAGCTGGTGGCCTTCCTGGACCGGGTCCCGGAGCAGGTCCTCGTGGTCCTGGACGAGGCCTACGGGGAGTTCGCCCGGGACGCGGCCCCGGACTACCCGGACGGGGTCCGGTGGGTCCGGGAGGGCCGGCGGGTGGCGGTCCTGCGCACGTTTTCCAAGATCTACGGGCTTGCGGGGCTGCGGGTAGGGTATCTAGTCGCGCCCCCGGAGGTGGCGGAGGCCGTGCGACGGGTGCGGGAGCCGTTCCAGGTGAGCGGTGCAGCTCAGGTGGCGGCCCTCGCGGCCTTGGAGGACGAGGCGCACGTGGCCCGCACCCTGGCGCTGGTGGCAGAGGGCCGCCGGTACCTGGAGGAGCTCGCGGCCAAGCTCGGGCTGCGGTCCTATCCCAGCGTGGCGAACTTCGTGTGGCTCGACGTCGGAACTCCCGCCCGGGAGGTGGCCGACGCCCTCCTCCGCCACGGAGTCATCGTCCGGCCGGGGCCAGAGGGGACCACCTGGATCCGGGTCTCCATCGGGACCCGGCAGGAGCTGGAGCGGTTCGGACAAGCCCTGGCCTCGGTCCTCGGCACCCGTCCGGCCAGGAGGACTCCTCTGTAAGCCCCAAGAAGAAAAAAGAATACGTGGTGCTGGGCCGTACCGAACTTAACTCGGAACCTTACTGGAAAGGGGGGAAGTGGAATGGGTGCACGTCGGCTCTTTCTGCTGGCGGTGGTGGGGACGGTCATCGCGGGGCTACCGGGGGCGATGGCAGGACCCTCGCCCCGCCTGGAGCGCAACATCAAGGTCGGGATCGTGGACACCTACAGTGGGCCGCCCGCGGTGTTCGGCAACGACGCCCTGAACGGCTTCCGGCTGGCCCTGGAGGAGATCAACCGGGAAGGGGTGCTCGGCGCCCGGATCGAGTTCGTCACCCGGGACGAGAAGTTCAGCCCGGAGATCGGACTCAGCATGGCCCGGGAGCTCGTGCTGCAGGAGCGGGTGGACCTCCTGGTCGGCACCATCAACAGCGCCACAGCCCTTGCCATCTCCGCCTTCGCCCGAGAGCAGCGGGTGCCCTTCATCGTGTGGATCAGCAAGAGCGAGCAGATCACCGGTGCCAAAGGCCACCGGTACGTGTTCAGCACCTCGGAGAACACCGCGATGGCGGGCAAGGCCCTGGCCTACGCCCTGGCCCGACACGGGTACACCCGGTTCTGGATCGGCGCCGAGGACTACGAGTACGGGCACGCGATCACGAACTCCTTCTGGCGGTTCATGAAGCGGCTGAAGCCCGAGGTCAAGTTGCTCGGGCAGACGTGGTGGCGGACCGGGGAGCCGGACCTCGTGCCCTACCTCACCCAGATCCTGCAGGCCCGGCCGGACGCGGCCTTCTTCGGCACGGGCGGGGCCGGAATGGCCAACGTGCTGCGCACCATGAAGGTGATCGGGTTTGCGGAGCGGGTCCCTTCGGCCATCCACACCGCCATCGACGTCACGGTGCTCCGGCCGTTGGGCGCGGCGGCGCCGGAGGGGGTGTGGGGGACCACGGACTACCTCTTCTACTACCCGGACACCCCCGCGAACCGGGAGTTCGTGCGGCGGTTCCAGGCCGCCTACCGGGACCCGCCGGGGTTCCCCGCCTTCCACGGCTACATCACCGCCCACTTCATCGCGGAGGCGTACCGCAAGGCTCGGTCCCTCGACCGGGAGCGGTTCATCGACGCCCTCGAAGGGCTGCGGATCCGCACCCCGGTCGGTGAGGTGGAGATGCGGGCCTGCGACCATCAGGCAGTCCTGCCCCTCTTCTTCGGCCGTACGAAGCGGGACCCGCAGTTCCCGTTCCTGGTGGCCGGAGACCTCGTGACGATCCCGGGGCGGGAGGCCATGCCCACCTGCGAGGACATCCAGCGGGCAAGGGCCCAGGGGCGGTAACGTGGATCCCGTAGCCGTCCTGGGGCAGGTGCTGGTGGGGCTGAGCCGGGCCATGATCCTGTTCATCGTGGCCGCGGGGCTGAGCCTCGTGCTGGGCGTGCTGCGGGTTCCCAACGTCTTCCACGGGTCCCTGTACATGATCGGGGCCTTCGTGGCGTGGACGGTGGCGGAGGCGATGGGCGGCCACCCCGCGCGGCTGTGGGTGGCGCTCGCCACCGCGCCCCTCGCCACCGCGGCGGTCGGGCTCGCGGTGGAGCGGACGCTCCTGTGCCGGCTGTACCAACGGGAGCACCTCATGCTCATCCTGTTCACCTTCGGGGTCATGCTCATCCTCAACGACCTCGTGAAGCTCACCTGGGGTCCCACCTACCGATCCCTGGTGCCGCCGGAGGGCTTACAGGGTGCGGTTTCCCTCCTCGGCGTGGCCCTCCCCAGGTACAACCTGGTGCTGCTCGCGGCAGGTCCCTTGGTTGCGGCAGGCCTGTGGTTCTTCGCCCACCGGACCCGCATCGGGAAGATCGCCCGGGCCGCGGCCACGGACCGGGAGATGGTGGCGGTGCTGGGGATCGATGTAAGCCGGGTGTTCGCGGTGGCCTTCGGCGTCGGGTGTCTCCTGGCAGGCCTCGGCGGAGCCCTGGTGGCTCCCACCACCAGCATCACCCTCGGCATGGACCACACCCTCCTCATCGAGAGCTTTCTCATCGTGATCGTGGGCGGGCTCGGAAACCTGTGGGGGGCTCTTTTGGGGTCCCTGCTCTTCGGGGTGACCCACTCCGTGGGGCTGCTAATCTGGCCCCAGTTCGCCATCGCCTTCCCCTACGCCATCACCGCCGGCGTGCTCCTCGTCCGGCCCCGGGGCCTGTTGCGGTCCGTATGGTGAACGGCATCCGGGTTGCGGTGGCCGTCCTGGTGGCAACCCTTGCCGCAGCGCCCGCGTTCCTCCCGCCCTTCTCCGTGTACCTCCTGGCCCTCATCCTGGTCACGGGACTGCTGGCCACCAGCCTCAACCTGGTCCTCGGCTACGGAGGGCTGTACCAGTTCCACCACGCGGTCTTCTACGGGATCGGCGCCTACACCCTCGCCATCGGGATCACGAAGCTCCACTGGCCCGCCTGGGTGGGGTTTCTGGCCGGCCCCGTGGCGGCCGCGGCCGCGGGCTTCCTCATCGGCCTCTTTTGCGTGCGGCTGACCCGCCTGTACTTCGGCATGCTGCAGCTCTCGTTGGGCTCCTTCGTGTGGATCGTGGCCCTCCGGTGGTACCCCGTCACGGGCGGCGACAACGGCCTCCACGGGATCCCGCTTCCGGGTGACCTCCAGAGCCTGCCGACCGCCTATCTGGTCATCCTCGGTACCGTGGCCGCCTCCCTCCTGGCCCTGTGGGCCGTGGTGCGCTCGCCCTTCGGGCTCACCCTCCAGGCCATCCGGGACAACCCCCAGCGGTGCCAGGTGGTCGGGATCGACGTCCAGCGTCACCAGCTCGCGGCCATGGTGGTGGCCGCCTTCTTCGCGGGGGTCGCGGGGGTCCTGTACGTGCTCTTGGAGCGGTCCGTGTTCCCCAGCATGCTCTTCTGGGTGCTGTCGCTGGAGATCTTGGTGATGTGCCTGCTGGGCGGGTGGTTCACCTTCCTGGGACCGCTCCTGGGCGCGGCCCTGGTCGTGACCCTGCGGACCCTCGCGGGCCGGCACACGGAGTACTGGACCCTGATCCTCGGCGTGCTCCTCATCCTGCTGATCTTCTTCCTCCCGGAGGGGATTCTCGGCACCGCCCGGGCGTGGTGGGAGGCCCGGCGGCCCCAACCGGCGGTGCGGCCTGCACCTGCGGGAGACGCGCGTGGGTAGCCTGATCGTGGCGGAGGACGTGCACAAGGCCTTCGACGGGTTCCCCGCGGTGCGGGGCGCCACCCTGGAGGTCCAGACCGGCGAGGTGGTGGCCGTCATCGGACCCAACGGAGCCGGGAAGACCACCCTCTTCCACCTCCTCACGGGGGTTCTGCTCCCGGACCGGGGCCGCATCCTCTTCGAGGGCCAGGAGATCACCCGGTGGCCCGCACACCTGCGGTGCACCCTCGGGATCGGCCGCACCTTCCAGATCGCCAACGTCTTCCCCCGCCTGCGGGTGTTCGACAACGGGCACGTGGCCGTGCTGAGCCGTCACCGCAAGAGCCTCCACCTGGCCCTCCCCGCCTCCCGGTTCGCCACGGAGGAGGTGTGGGCCATCCTGGAGCGCACGGGACTCACGGACAAAGCCTACCGCCCCGCGGGCACCCTCTCCCACGGAGACCAGCGCATCCTGGAGATCGCCATCGCCCTCGCCAGCCGGCCGAAGCTCCTGGTCCTCGACGAGCCCACGGCGGGGATGTCGCCCGAGGAGACCGCGGCCACCCTGCAGCTGCTTGGCCGGCTCAACCGGGAGGAAGGACTCACGGTGCTGTTCTGCGAGCACGACATGCAGGTGGTGTTCGCCGTGGCCCACCGCATCGCGGTGATGCACCAAGGCCGGACCCTGGTGCAGGGAAGTCCTGAGGAGGTGCGCCGGCACCCGGACGTACAGGCCGCGTACCTGGGGAGCGCGGATGCTTGAGGTGGAGGGGATCCACACCTACTACGGCCAGAGCCACGTGCTCTTTGAGGTGTCCCTGCGGGTCCGGGAGGGCGAGGTGGTGTTCCTCCTGGGCCGCAACGGCGCGGGCAAGACCACGACCCTGCGCAGCATTATGGGCCTCACCCCGCCCCGCCGGGGACGGGTACGGTACCGGGGGGAGGACATCACGGGGCTTCCGCCCCACCGCATCGCCCAGCGGGGCATCGGGTACGTGCCGGACGACCGACGCATCTTCCCCGACCTCACGGTCCTGGAGAACCTGGAGATCGCGATCCGCCCTCGGGGGTCCTGCTACTGGACCCTGGACCGGGTGTTCGAACTGTTTCCCGTCCTCCGGGAGAAGCGCCACCACCGGGGCAGCGCCCTGAGCGGCGGGGAGCAGAAGATGTTGGCCATCGCCCGGGCCTTGGTGGGAAACCCTGACCTCCTCCTGCTGGACGAGCCCATGGAGGGGCTTGCCCCGCTCCTGGTACAGGCCCTGGAGGAGCGCATCCGGATGCTCAAGCACCGCGGGCTCACGGTCCTGCTGGCGGAACAGAACGTGCCTGCGGTGCTCCGGATCGCGGACCGGGGCTACGTGATCGACGACGGCCGCATCCGGTTCGAGGGGACGGTGGAGGAGCTCCGGCGCAACGAGGAGGTGTGCCGACGGTACCTCCTGATCTAGGCACGGCCTTCGCGGACCTCACCTGGCCGCAGGTGGAGGCCCTGCAGAAGGGAGGACGGGTTCCGGTCCTGCTCTTACCCCTGGGAGCCGTGGAGCCCCACGGCCCCCATGCCCCCCTCGGGACCGACCTCCTGATCTCCCTCGGCATGTGCCGGCGCGCCGCGGAGCGGTTCCGGGAGGACCCACAGGTGCGGGTGATGGTGCTCCCACCCCTGCCCTACGGCGTCACCCGCTACGCGGCCGCGTTTCCCGGTGCCGTGGGCATCTCCGAGCAGACCCTGCACCGCCTGCTCGTGGAGGTGTGCACGGACCTGATCCGTCAGGGCTTCCAGTACCTGGTGGTGGTCAACAACCACTTCGAGCCCGAGCATGTGCGCACCATCCACCGGGCCCTGGACGAGGTGGAGGCAAAAACAGGCGTGGTCGTGGGGTACCTCGACCTCACCCGGAGGGAGCGGGCCCTGCGGCTCACGGAGGAGTTCCGGAGCGGCGCGTGCCACGCGGGCCGGTACGAGACCTCCCTCGTCCTCGCGGAGCGACCGGAACTCGTGGACCGGAAGGCGGTCCGGGAACTCCCGCGGGTGCCCATCAGCCTGGTGGAGGCCATCCGGGAGGGAAAGCGGGAGTTCCGGGAGATGGGGCTGTTGCAGGCCTACTGCGGCGCACCCGCGGAAGCCAGTTCGCAGGAAGGGGAGGCCGTCTTCGGGGCCCTCGTGGAGATGCTCGTCGAGACCATCCGGGACCTGGTGCAGGGGACGGGTGGGCGGGACCGACCCGGCCGGTTCGGCCGCGGATAAGGCCTACCGCAGACGCCCCAGCAGGTCCTCGAGCGCCGCGCAGTCCGAGCAGTGGGGATCCCCCCGGGGCGGGGCTGGGCACATGAGGATCCGCCGTGCCCGGCGCAGCAGCGGAGGGATCATCCCCTCGGGATCCAGCCGGACGCGCCGGGGGACTGCGTTGAACTCGAGGGCCGCCCGGGTCCCGTCCCGGCTGGAGAGGAGCCGCTTGGGCTCCAGGTAAACCAGGGAGAGGCCGGAGATCGGGACGTACCCAAGCCGCTTCGCGATGTACGCGTACCCGTTCAGCTGCACCGCGTACACGTCCAGGGCCGCCCGTTGGGCTTCCGTGAGCCGGGCGGTCTTGTAATCCACGATGTGGTAGGAGCCGTCCGCAAGCCGGAAGATCTCGTCCGGTTCTCCCCGCAGCACGAGGCCTGTCTCTGGGTCCTCCACCCAGAACACCTGCCACCGGAGCCGGTGCGGGGCCACGTACCCCACGACCCGGCCGAGAGACGGGAACCAGCCGGGCAACCGCCCGTGACGGTCGAAGTGCTCCCGGATGGCCTGCTTGGTCGCCCGATCGATCTCTACCAGTACGCCCGGAAATCCGACCTGGTAGGGGACGTCGAGGTGGTGGGTGATCCAGAAGCACCGGGGGCAGCACCCCTCCATAACCCCCGCAAGCTCCCGGACGGAAACCCGGATCGGACCCACCCGCTCCCCAGTCCACATCCCGAAGATTCGAACGCCTGTACGCCCGAATTTTTCTCCAGTCCGACGGGGGAATCCTGCTGGCGCCTACTCCCAGAGGTCGAGGAGGCACAGGTCTGCCCGGCCGCTGGCGACCAGGGCGTTGGCCTCGCTCAGGGTCAGCCCACCCCCCACGAGGACCGGAACGCCCACCTCTAACCGCACGGCCTCCGCATACGGGACCAGGTAGCCCCGGCCGTACACCGGGTCGTCTTCCGGAACCGTCTGCCCCGCACTCACCTCCACGAGGTCACACCCCGCCTCCCGAAAGGCCTTCACCACCTCCAGAGCCTCCCGCTCCGTGATCCCACCCCGCACCCGATCCGAGACCGGAAGCACCACCCCCAACGGCCCTCCCCAGACCTCCCGCACCGCCCTGAACACCTCCAGCGGAAACCGCATCCGGTTCTCCAGACTCCCCCCATACGCATCCTCCCGCCGGTTCGTGAGGGGTGAGAGGAAGCTCGCCATGAGGTAACCGCTTCCGAAGTGCAGGTGGAGAACGTCGAACCCCACCGCGAAGGCCAGCCGAGCAGCCCGCACAAACGCATCCCGCACCGCCTCCATGTCCGCCCGGTCCATGGCGCGGGGAACAGGACCATCCGGATGGTAGGGAATGGGACTTGGCGCCACCAGCTCCCACGGATGGGCAAGCGGCAGATCCACCCCAAACCGCCGCGGCCGTGTCGCACCCCGCCTCCCCGCATGCCCCAGCACCGCCCCAATCCGAGCCCCCTCCGCGTGCACCGCCCGCACGATCTCCTCCCACGCCGCCGCCTGCTCCTCTCCATACAGACCCGCGTCCTCCGGCGTAATCCGCCCCTCGGGTGAAACCGCAAGCACCTCCGTCAGCACAAGCCCCGCCCCTCTAGCCGCAAGCCCGCTCATCACCTCCTGGTGGGCTCGCCCCGCCCGCCCGTCCGTAGCCCCACACGCCCCAGAAGGCCGCAGGACCACGCGGTTTGCCAGCCGCACCTCCCGCACCACAAAGGGCAGGTGGACAGGAGGCAAGGGAAGCCGTACACCGTTCCATTCCGCGGCCAGATGGGCCTCCACCCGCTGCACGAAGCGCGCATCGCGCAGCCGCAGGTCATCGTAGGAGATGCGGCCGCTGCGGGTCAGCAGATACACCGTGAACCGAATCGGATCCAGCCGCATCGCCCGCTGGGTGGTCTCAAAGGTGCGCTGGCTTTGCGCAGCAGCCCGCTGGAAGGCCTCCACCACCGGCCGCCGCTCCGCCTCGTACGCCGCCAGGGCCTCCTCCAAATCCTCGTACCGCTCCAGGGCCCGGGCAAGGGCAATGGCGTCCTCCATGGCTAGCTTGGTGCCCGACCCGATGGAGAAGTGGGCCGTGTGGGCCGCATCCCCCACAAGCACCACCCGCCCCCACCGCCAGGTGGCCGTGCGCAGGGTGGGGAACTGGATCCACCGGGAGTTGTTGGAAAGCAGCGGCTCTCCCTGCAGCACCCCCGCAAAGATCTCCTCGCACCGCCGCAGGGTCTGGTCCTCCGTCGCCTCGTCAAACCCCGCCCGCCGCCAGGTCTGCTCCGCACACTCCACAATAAAGGTGCTCGTCCGACCCTCATACGGGTAAGCGTGCACCTGAAACAGCCCCCACTCCGTCGGCTGAAACACAAAGGTGAAGGCCCCAAAGGGCCGCCGGGTCCCTAGCCAGATGTACCGGGCGCGACCCGGCGTGATCCGGGGCCGGAAGACCTCCGCATACCACGACCGCACCACGCTCCCCACTCCGTCCGCACCCACAAGAAGGTCATAGGGCGGAAGATCTTCCGGCCTATGCACCTCCGTGCGGAACCGCAGCACCACCCCCAGCTCCGCACACCGCCGCTGGAGGATCTGCAACAACGCGGTCCGGGCGATCCCCGCAAATACGTGCCCCCCACACCGCAGCCACTCCCCGTGCACATACACGTCAATGGCATCCCACAACACGAACCGATCCGTGATCTCCCGGTACGTCGGCTCATCCGCCTCCCGGAACTCCGCCAAGGTGCGGTCGCTGAAGACCACGCCCCACCCGTAGGTGGCATCCGGAGGGTTGCGCTCCAGCACGGTGATCTCGTGGTGCGGGTTCGCCTTCTTCAAGAGCAGGGCCAAATACAGCCCCGCAGGCCCCCCACCCACGATCACCACACGCACGCCAACGCCTCCGCCAGCCGGTCCACTTGATCGAGATCCGGGACCGCGGGCATGAGCACGAGTTCATCACACCCGGCCGCCGCATACCCCTCTACGAACTGCACCACCGCCTGAGGAGTCGTCAGCAGCTGGGCCACGATACGCTCCACCAGCGGGCCCGTAAAGGCATAGTAGTCCCGCATGTACTGAATCCCGCGTTCCCGGGCCTCCTCCCCGAGGGCGAAGTAGCCCTGGCCCCACAGCTCCGGCCGGCCCGGCCGGCCTGCCTCAACCCACGCGATGCGGGCCATCTCCGCCGCCCGGGCAAAGGCCCGGGGCGGGCCTCCCCCGTGGAAGTAGCCCTGGGCGTAGCGGGCAGCCCGGGCGAAGGCCTCGTCCGCAAACCCGCCCACCAAAAACGGCGGACCTCCAGGCTGGGCCGGCGGCGGACCGACTTTCCCTTCCTCCCAAATGCGCCGCAAGGCCCGCAGCTGCTCCGTAAGCCGGCTCCCCCTCCCCCGGTGGTCCACCCCCGCCACCTCGTAATCCTCCTCCCGGGCCCCCACCGCGAACCCCACCACCAGCCGGCCGCCCGAGAGCTGGTCCAGGCTCGCCAGCTCCTTGGCCAGCGGGACGGTGTTGCGCAACGGAGAGACCAAAATGGCGGTCACGAGCCGCACCCGGCGGGTGACGGCAGCAGCCGCGGTCAGGGCAAGGAGGGGATCATAGCTGTCGTAGGCCACCCGGTCGATGACCGCGAGGCTGCTGAACGGAGCGGCCTCCGCCCGCTCCGCCCACCGGACCACGAGGTCTCCCCGTACGCCCGGAATCCCGCTGGGAAGGCCGATGCCGATGCGCACTACCCCACCTCCCGGAGCCGCTTGCGGTCGACCTTCCCAGTGGGGGTCCGCGGAAGGGCCTCCATGAACCGGACGTCCCGGGGGAACTTGTGGGGACTGAGGTGTGTCCGCACGTACTCCTGGAGCGCGCGGGCGGTTTGAGGGCTGGCCTGGGTCGGATCCCGCAGCACCACGTAGGCCCGGGGAAGCAGGAGGCCCTCCTCCGTGTACGGCACCACCGCGCACTCCGCCACCAGGGGATGGCGCAGCAGGCACTCCTCGACCTCCAGAGGCGCCACCCAGATCCCGCCCACCTTCATGAGGTCGTCCGCCCGCCCCTGGTACCAGAAGTACCCGTCCTCGTCCTCCCGGAAGAGGTCGCCCGTGCGCACCCAGTTGCCGTGGAAGGTGCGGACGGATTTCCCGCGGTCCCGCCAGTACAGCAGGGCCGCGGTCTCCCCCCACACCCACAGCTCACCCACCTCCCCCCGGGGAAGGGGGTTGCCGTCCGGATCCCGCACCTCCGCCCGGTACCCGGGGCAGGGCCGACCCACGCTCCCCGGCCGCACCTCCCCCGGCCGGTTGGAGATGTAGATGTGGTAGAGCTCCGAGGACCCGATCCCGTCCACCACCTCCACCCCGAACTTCTGCTTCCACCGGTGGTACAGCTCGGCCGGCAGGGCCTCGCCCGCGGAGGTGGCGAGGCGCACGCACGAGAGGTCGTAGCGGTCTGCGTCGGGGTGGTTCACCATGGCGTTGATCATGGTGGGGACCTGCACGAGGATCGTGGGGCGGTAGCGGGCGATGAGCTCGAAGATGCGCTCCGGGGTGCTGCGCTCCGGGAACACGATGCCCGCGGCTCCCACGCCGAAGGGGAAGAGCGCCGTGCAGTCCCGGGCGTACCCGAAGAAGAGCTTGGGGACCGGGAGCACGACGTCCTCCGGGGTGTAGCGGATCACCTCCTGCGCGTAGTTCCAGAAGCTCAGGTAGGGCGCGTAGTGGCAGTGCACCACCGCCTTCGGCCTTCCCGTGGTCCCCGTGGTGAACTTCCACAGGGCGACGTCGTCCTTCGTGGTGTCTTCGCCCTTGAGCTCCGTCGGGGCTTCCGCCACCAGACGGTCAAAACTTGCCTCCTGCCCCTCGAGGTCCTCCACCCCGACCGCGAGGATGCGGCCCCAGAAGTTCACCTCGCGGGCGGCCTCCCGGATCTTGCTGTGGGTCACCGCGTCCGTCACCACGACCCGAGGCCGGACGTAGTCGAGGTAGTAGGCGTAGTCGTGGGGGTGGAGGAAGGTGTACACCTCCGCGCTCACGGCTCCGATCTTCAGCACTGCGTACCAGGTGGCCACGAACTCCACCCCGTCCGAGAGGGCGAGCAGCACCCGGTCCTCTGGCTCGACCCCGAGCTCCCGGAGCACGTTCCCTACGCGGTTGGTGAACCGCACGAGCTCCTCGTAGGTCACGGTTCGATCCCCGCAGTACAGGGCGATGCGGCTCCCCCGGCCCTCTTCCAGGTGGCGGTCCAGGAAGTAGCGGGTGACGTTGAAGTGCTGGGGAACGTCCTCGTACCGCACCATCCTCATCCCCCCTAGGACAGCACTCCACCGCCGTCCAGCACGATCCCCTGCCCGTTGATCCCCCGCGCCGCGTCCGTGCACAGGTACCCCACGAGGGAGGCCACCTCGGCCACGGTGAACAGGCGCCGCTGGGGGCTTGTCGTCTCGAACACCCGACGGACCTCCTCAGGGGACCGGCCCGTGCGGGCGCTGATCCGGCGGATGTTCTCCGCGGTCATGTCCGTGTCGAGGTATCCCGGGCAGACGGCGTTCGCGGTGATGCCCCGATCGGCGTACTCCAGGGCCACGGATCGCACGAGCCCCAGAAGGGCGTGCTTGCTCACGACGTATGGGGCCGTGTACCGGGACGCCACCTTCGCCAGCACGGAGGCCACGGCCACGATGCGCCCCCATCCTGCGGCCAGCATGTCCGGGAGGACCGCCTGGATGGCGTAGAAGGCACCGGTGACGTTGGTCCGGAGGTGCCGCTCCCAGGCCTCATCGGTGATCTCCCGGAACGGGTGGCTTTCCGCCACCCCCGCCGCGTACACCAGCACCGTCACCGGGCCCAGGAGGTCCCGGGCCCGGGCCACCGCGGCCTCCACCTCCTCCCGGGCCGTGACGTCGCACACGAGCCCGACCGCCCGCCCGCCCCTCCCTTCGATCTCCCGGGCCACCGCCTCCACCTGACCGGCCATCCGCGCCCCCACCGCCACCCGGGCACCGAGGCGAGCCAGCTCCAGGGCGCAGGCCCGGCCCACGCCCCGCCCACCGCCCGCGACGAAGGCCACCCGATCCCTCAGCTCCATTCCCCGACTCGATTTCGACGGTTCTACCTGTTGCAGGAGTGCGCTACATACACGCTCGGTTCCGGGATCCTCACCGAACGCTGCGATAGTGCAAGCAAAACGTCAGTCCGGAGGGAGGTACGGCTTGAGGAGGCTGCTCCGGAACTGGTACTTCTGCACCCACCCGCAGCCCGGGCAAATGCCGCCCGGTGCCTCGCCACGCTCGATGGTATAGAGCACAAGGCGACTCTCCCGCAGTTCACCCCACTCCGTGTACGACAATGGGAACGCGTAGCCCGGCTGGACGAATCGCCCCTTACGGACCACGTCCGCGATGGCCCGCGGGTCGGCCCTTCCTGCCTTCTTGGCAGCCTCCGCCACCATGCGCACGATCACGTAGCCCGAGAAGCCGTTGTTGTCGAAGTAACGCCGGTACAGGCCGTAGTACTTGGCGGCCAACCGTCGGAAGGCGGGGCTGGTGAAGTCCGGGCAGGAGAAGTCCAAAAACCGGCTGAACACCGCCTCCCCGGCCCGGTGCACCATCACCTCGGGCGGATACCACCCACCGATAAGCGGTTGGCGCATGCCCAGCTCCGCGGCCTGCCGGACGATCACGGGCGTGCCCGGGGGGTGGCCCACGGGGACCAACACATCGGGTTCAAAGGCCTGAAGCCGCCGGAGGTACGGGGTGAAGTCCGCCGTGACGACGGGAGCGACTTCAACCTGCACCCGCACCCCGGGGAGCCCGCCTACCAGCCGTTCGAGCCACTCCCGGGTAGAGTGACCCCACGCGTAGTCGGCAATGATCGCACCCACCCGACTGTACTTCGCGTGCCGGACCAAGTCCGCAATCACCTGCAGCTGCATCGGCGGTGGCGGGTCACACGTGCGAAACGTGTAACGGCTGCCTCGACGCAGGATGGCTTCCGAGCCCGCCATAGTCAAGAATAGCGGCACCCGCAGCCGCTCCGCTTCCCGAGAGACTGCTAGACCGATGTCGCTGCTGATCACACCGCCGACGGCAGCAACCCCCTCCCGTTCCACCAGGGTCCGGAAGGTGCTGATGGCCTCTGCAGGGCTGTTGCGGTCATCCCGCTCCACAAACTCCACAGGCCGCCCCAACACCCCACCTGCCTCGTTGAGCTCCGCCACGGCCATGCGCATGCCATCGCGGACGTTTACCCCCCAAGGGGTGAACGGACCGCTGAGGGGGCCCAGGAAGGCCACTTTGAGGGGTCTGACCTGCGCACCTCCCAAGCTCCCCAGGAGGGCGAGGGCCAGCACAACCACGCCAAGAAGTGTTACACCACGACTCCGCATCTTCCATCACCTCTCCCTCAGGTTTTGAGCCTAATGGACAAAGTTGGCACCCCCAGGTAAAGGGTATCGACATCCGCTACGGGTAGGCCCCCGCCCATTCGCGCGTCCGCGAACTCCTCAAAGGAGATGGGCTGGCGCACGAGCTGGTACTGGACGGCAAGCTGCATCTCCGCCTCAAACCCCCGCCGGCTCAGGCACCCGTTCTCCCACCCGCCCCGGATCTTCCGGAACATCTCCACCACGAACGGCCGCTGCAGCCCCGCGAAGTACTCCCGGGTCCGGGGGTGCTCCACGAGCTCCGTGGCGAGCCGCTCGGGCGAGGTCCGGCGGGCGTACTCCAGCCCCTTGCGGGTGGCCCGCACTACCCGGCCCACCAGGTCCGGATCCCGCTGGATCACGTTCTCCCGGGTCACCAGCACCAAGGAGAGCAGCCGGTCTGACCCGTACCATTCTCGGTGGTCTCGGTCAGCCTAGGCCCGTACCAGGGCATACACGAGGCCTTCCAAGAGTACTCGGGTCGTGGTGGGTTCCCACGTCGGGTATGCATCTACACGGCCGGTGCGGATCGCACTATAGATCACGCCGGGGTCGGATCCCGTTGCCAGCATGCGCACATCCCACTCGGGATCCAATCCTGCCTTTCGCAAAAAGGCAAAATACCCAACGTCGAACTCCCGCGCCATCATTGCGGCTCGCAAAGGGGCCGCCGTGCCGAACACCAGCCGGGTGATCTCAAGGCTCTCCTCCTCGTAGAAGCCATGCGCAAGGGCGACAAACACCGGCACGGTCTGTTCGTACGAGAGGACGCCGGCCAACCGGATGCGGTGCCGGATCTGGGCTCCAGACGGTACCGCTGTCAGCAACAAGATGATAAACAAAACCCTCCACCGCATCCTTCCTCCCCGAAGGACCTACTGAGTGGGCGCTCCCTTTACCGCCCACTCCCGGAGCCGGAAGCGCTGCAGCTTCCCCGTCTCCGTCCTGGGCAGCTCGTTGCAGAACGTCACCAGCCTCGGGGCCTTGTACGGGGCGATCCGGCTCTTCACGTATTCCTGGAGCTCCCGTGCCAGGGCCTCGCTGCCCGGGATTCCGCTTCGCAGGACCACGAAGGCCTTCACCACCTGCCCCCGTTCCGGGTCCGGCACCCCCACCACCCCGCACTCCGCCACCGCGGGATGGCCCAACAGCACCTCCTCCACCTCCGCGGGCGCGATGTTGTAGCCCGCGGAAATGATGAGGTCGTCCGTCCGGGCATGATAGATGAAATACCCTTCCTCGTCCACGGAGTACGCGTCCCCCGTGATGTTCCACCCCCCTTGGACGTAGTCCCGCTGGCGCTCGTCATCCAGGTACCGGCAGCCCGTGGGCCCCTTCACCGCCAGCCGTCCTACCCGGCCGGGCGGGAGCGGCCTGCCCTCCTCGTCCAGCACGCACGCCCGGTAGCCCGGCACGGGCTTCCCCGTGGCTCCTGGCTTCGCCTCCTCCTCCGTGTGGGAGATGAAGATGTGCAGCATCTCCGTGGATCCGATGCCGTCGATGATCTCGATGCCCGTGGCCTCCCGCCACAGCTGCCGGGTGCTTGCCGGAAGGGCCTCTCCCGCGGAGACGCACTTCCGCAGCGACCGCAGGTCCACCTCCCGCACCCGGGGCGCCATGGCCCGATAAGCGGTCGGCGCGGTGAAGCACACGGTGGCCCGGAACCGCTCGATCCCCTCCAGGAGCTGCTCTGGCCCCGCCCGCTCCAGCAGCACGCTGGAGGCTCCGATGCGCATGGGAAAGAGCACAAGCCCACCAAGCCCGTACGTAAACGCCAGGGGCGGGCTCCCGATGAATACGTCCTCCGGGGAGGCCCGGAGGATGTATTTGCCGAAGGTGTCGCACACCGCGAGCACGTCCCGGTGGAAGTGCACGCACCCCTTGGGCCGGCCCGTGGTCCCGGAGGTGAAGGCGATGAGCACGGGATCGTCTGCCGCGGTCTTCACGTTCGGGAAGCGCTCGGGCTTTCGGGCCATCAGGGCCTCAAGCCCCCCGGGATCCTCCGTCCCGAAGTAGCGGATCTCCCGCAGGGACGGGCACCGGGCGGCGGCGGCTTCCAGCTCCTCCCGCAGCCGCACGTCGCAGAGGGCGTGGGTGATCTGGGCCTTGGTGAGGATGTCCGTGAGCTCCTTCGCCCGCAGAAGCGGCATGGTGGTCACCACGATCCCTCCGGCCTTAAGGACCCCGAACCAGCAGGCCACCAGCAGGGGTGTGTTGAAGGCGCGCAGGAGCACGCGGTTCCCCGGCTCGAGCCCCAATTCCTCCACCAGCACCCAGGCCACCTGGTTGGCCCTGGCCCAAAGTTCCCGGTACGTCCACGTGACCCCCGGGGCCCGGACGGCCACCCGGTCCCCCTTGCCCTCCTCCACCCACCGGTCCAGCAGGACCTCGGCGCAGTTCAGCTGTTCGGGATACCGGAGCTCAGGGAGCTCGAACAGGAACTCCGGCTGCAGCTCCGGAGGCGGCAACCGGTCTCGGACGAACGTGTCCCGATGGGTCGTCTGCCCCATGCCTCCTCCCTCCCTTCTTCTGTTCTGCCGGCCTCTGCCCACTTCCTCCCTTTCGCCCAGGCCGCCGGTTGCGGCCGGCCGGCTGGGTCGTACACTTCAGAATGTGTCCGCGGCAGAGCTGACGGTCCTCCTCGGGCTCCTGATGGCGCTCGTGGCCTTCGGCGTGGACGCCATGCTGCCGGCCCTAAGCGCCATGGCCCGGGAGTACGGGGTTTCCGAGACACGGGCCCAGCTCGTGGTGGGCATCTACCTCATGGGCCTGGCGCCCGGCCAGCTGGTCTTTGGGCCCCTCAGCGACCGGTTCGGCCGCCGGCGGGTTCTCCTCTCCGCCCTCAGCGCGTTCACGGCCCTGAGCCTCCTCATCCCCCTCGTCCGGTCTTTCCCGCTCCTCGTGGCCTTGCGGCTCGTGCAGGCGTTCTTCGGCGCGAGCCTGCGGAGCGTGGGGACGGCCCTGGTGCGGGACCGGTACCGGGCCGAGGCCATGGCCCGGACCCTGTCCTTCGTCCAGATGGTCTTCTTGGTGGTCCCCATTCTCGCGCCGTCCGTGGGCACCCTGCTGCTCCAGCTGGGCTGGCGGGCGGTGTTCCTCTTCCTCGGAGGTCTCGCCGCGGCCCTGCTCGCGTGGGGCACCCTCCGGCTCCCGGAGACCCTCCCGCCCGAGCGCCGGCGCCCGCTCGGGTTCCAACCGCTCCGGGAAGCCCTCACCTTGCTCGTACGGACTCCGGAGAGCCGGACCTCCACCCTCCTGCTGGCCCTGAGCTACGCGATGCTGCACGGCTACCTGGTGAACGCCCCGCAGCTGTACAAGACCCACCTGGGGCTGTCGAATGCGCAGTTCGCCCTGGCCTTCGGGGGGACCGCGGCGTTCCAGAGCTTGGCGATGCTGTGCACAGGCCTGGCGGTCCACCGGGTGGGATTGAGGGCCTTTCTGCGGTGGTCGCTCCTGTTCCTCGCCGGGGCCACGGTGCTCTTCCCGCTCCACGTGCGTCTCGTCCGAGACCCCCTTTTCGTCTGGGTCCACACGAGCCTGGTGTTCTTCGGCATCGGGCTCGTGTTCCCCAACGCCCTGAGCCTGGCCCTGGAGCCCATGGGCCGTATGGCAGGGTTCGCCAGCAGCGTGGTCGGGTTCAGCAGCTCCTTGCTCGCAAGCCTACTGGGGAACCTCCTCGGGCAGTGGTCAGGCGGGGAGCCCTTCCGGTTCGGGGTGGGATGGCTCGTGCTCAGCCTCCTGGCCCTCCTGTGCGGCTTCTCCGGCCCCCTCCGGGCCAGCCCCCCTCCCGCAGGACGCAGCGGAACGGACGGAGTGCTATCTTGAAGCTAAGCATGGACGCCGTACACGACCTCCCCTTTAACCCCGCCGGCTGCCGCCGGATCGTGGTGAAGGTCGGGAGCGCCCTCACCGCGGACCCGGCCTTCTCCACCCTCCGCCGGCTTGCGGCCGAACTCG
>FWWM01008115.1_pt1 | contig 20454 bp, 21 predicted proteins | sample 2228351 | NCBI WGS metagenome assembly FWWM01 (sample SAMEA103939774, study PRJEB20133) | metagenome
ACGATGAGAAAGACCTCAAAATACCGAAAATTTCGCGAAGCGATGATCTGCCCCGTGGCCATCAGCTCCGGCGCCCCAATAATAAACGCTACAGAAGAGTATTTCAAAGTATAGATCAATTCGTTCGACCACGGCGGGATGACAATTCTCAACGCTTGGGGCAGGATCACATAGCGAATCGCTTGGAGATTCGTCATGCCGATGGCGCGGGCAGCGAGCATCTGCCCCCGACTGATGGACTGAATCGCCCCGCGAAAATACTCAGCTTGATAGGCAGCGCTGTTGAGCCCCAGCCCGATGATCGCTGCGGTGAGCGAATCTAAGCGAATCTCAAAGACAGGAAGCCCGTAATAGATCAAAAAGAGCTGCACCAGCACCGGCGTGCCCCGCACAAATTGCACATACGCCGTGCTCAGCCAATAGATGGGCTTGTTCCCGTAGACGCGCCCTAAAGCCAAGAGAACGCCCCCAGCTAACCCCAGCCCAATGGCCAGCACCGTGAGCTGAAACGTCGTCGCTGTTCCCTGAAGCAGCCGGGGAGCTATATCACACGCCAGACGAAGAAAACTTCCCTCGGCCAGCCCTTGACAGAGTTGCCCCCACGGATTCATGAGCTTGTCTCTCCATAGAGCTCGCTGATCTTGCTCAAGAACTGTCGTGTGCGCGGGTGCTGGGGAGTGGTGAAGACTCGCTCCGGCGGCCCTTGTTCGACGATCACGCCCTTCTCCATGAAGATCACTTCGTCGCAGACAGATCGGGCAAACCCCATCTCGTGCGTGACCACAATCATCGTCATGCCTTCTTCGGCTAGGTGCTGCATCACTTGGAGAACTTCGCCGATGAGTTCGGGATCGAGGGCGCTGGTCGGCTCGTCGAAGAGCATCAGCTTAGGCTCCATGGCCAAGGCGCGCGCAATGGAGACCCTTTGCTGTTGCCCGCCCGATAGCTGCGCCGGGTAGGCATGGGCTTTTTCCGCCAGGCCCACGCGCGCCAGCTCGTGCATGGCCCTCTCGGTAGCTTCTTTGGGGGAGAGCTTCTTCACCTTGAGCAATCCCAAGCGCACGTTATCGAGCGCCGTCAGATGGGCAAAGAGATTGAAGTCTTGGAAGACAAACCCGATCTGCTGACGAATCTTATTGATATCTGTCTTCGCGTCGGTGATCTCCGTGTCTTCGAGCCAGATGCGCCCGCTATCGGGCTCGGTCAATCTATTGATGCAGCGCAGCAGCGTGCTCTTGCCCGTCCCCGATGGCCCAATGATCGCTAATGCTTCGCCTTGGCGCACGGTGAACGAGACCCCTCTTAACACTTCTTCGCTTCCATAGCGCTTATGGAGATCTTCGACGCGCACCACGTACTTAGACGACACGGCCCAGTTCCTCCCGCCGTTGCCCGGCCAAGCCGGGGACCCCCACACGCCGCTCTACCCACTCCAGCAGCGACGTCCCCGCGTAAGTCAGAACTAAATAGACGAGCGCAACGACGATGAAGACCAAGAAGACTTCGCGGGTATTCTGCATGATCTGCCACCCTTGGCGAAAGAGCTCTGTCACCCCGATGGAGAAGACAAACGACGTGTCTTTTAAGACCCCAGAGTACTCATTGGACCAGCCGGGGATAGCCAAGCGCAGCGCTTGGGGGAGCACAATATACCGAATAGCTTGAAGCCGTGTCATCCCCAGGGCGCGGGCGGCCAACAGCTGCCCCGGCTTGATCGCATGAATAGCCCCACGAAAGATCTGCGACTGATAGGCCGAGGAGTGCAGCCCAAAGACGAGCACAGCCACAGCGAAGGGCGGCCAGCGCAGCCAGTCCCAGTGATACGTATTGGCGATAAACACCAAGCCGTAGTTGACGACGACGAGCAAGACCAAGATGGGCATGGCCCGGAAGAACCGCTCGTAGCCGAACATCACGAGAGCCAGTGGGCGTGGGCCGTAGACTTGCCCCAGCGCGACGATGATCCCTAGCACCAGCCCCACCGCCAGCAAGCTCACCGTCAGCTCCACGGTGACCAGCGTGCCCTGGAGCAGCTGCCTCCAGATATCCCAATTCCCAAGGAGCTTCAGCCCTTCGATACGCCATCCCCTCCGAAAGAAACGGGGGCACGCCCGCCAGGGCGCACCCCCCTCGTTTCCTTCAGTTATTGCATAGCAACCCCATGTACGGGTTTCCGCTCCTAAGCCGGTGAATGAATGCACCAGCTTAGGAAGTGGGAAGCGTGCTGAAGCACGCTATCAGCCCGCTTTAGTGGGCTTTCATCTGCTGAGCCGGATGCTTCAGCATCCGGTTACTCTACGGCTTCTTGTAAGACTCCCCGGCCATGCACGCCGCCAGGTTCTCGGCATAGGCTTCCGGCTGGTTCTTGTCCAAGTAGCCCTTCAGATCAGCCCAGCACTGGGTGATCCGCTCCAAGTTGACGTCCACGCCAAAGTACGCCTCGACCAGGTTATTCCAGATGCCCTTCTTCTTCATCTCCTTCATGCCGTCGTTGATGCGCGGTAGAAGCTTATGAGGATCGCCCTTGCGTACCAAGAAGCCAAACTGCTCCTCGGTCATAATGATCCCGACGATCTTGAGCACGCCCTTGGAGGCCTTGACAGCAGCCTTGGCCGCCGGCTCATCCTCGACGACCGCGTGGATCTGCTTGTTGATTAAGTCCTGTTCAGCCAAGGGATAGGTCTCGTAGAGTTTCAGCTCGACGTTGATCCCCTGCTTGATGATGTTATCTTCGACCCATTGAGCGCCGGTCGTGCCGCGCTGCGCCCCGATCTTGTTGCCCGCCTTGAACGCCGTGATAATATTCAGCCCCGAATCAGCCCGCACCAAGACGGATTGATTGGACTCCCAGTAGGGGTCAGAGAAGTCCACCACCTGGGCGCGCTCTTTTGTGATCGTAAACCCTGAAGCGCCAATGTCACATTGGCCCGCTTGCACCGCCGGGATGATCGAGTCGAACCCCAAATTCTGAATCTCGATCTTATAGCCCTTCAGGATGGCGATGATGCGCATCACATCCAGATCGAACCCGACATACTGCCCTTTGGCGTCCGTCCACTCAAAGGGCGGCCAAGAGATATCCGAACAGACCTTGAACGTCTGGGTCTGGGCCTGTGGGACGATCCCCAACGCCAACACCAACACGCCGACGACAACACCCAACTTGATCGACGCTCGCATAGTGCTAACCTCCTTTGCAGATTAAGTGTAATTATAACTTCGGAGCTTGTGCCCGTCAACGAGCGCCTTGACAACCTGAGGCGGCTTCGTTATGATCACAGTCCACCGGAGGACCTATGAGGCTGAGATTCTTCATCGGTGCGATGGGATTGCTGGGCAGCACGGTGCTTGGACAGGCCCAGACGGAGCTGGTCACTGGCACCTGTGAGCAGATCTATACAGAGTTTGGTGTGGCTATCGTCTCCGAGAGCACGCGCGACTTTGACATCTACGAGTGCGCCACGCTCTATGCGATCTTCAGGTCGCTGCCGGTACATATCCGCTCCGCCGTGACGCTGATCAAACGTCTTCCGCGCGATCCCGAAGCCGCTGGGCGCGCCTACGGCTCGACTATCGAACTCTACGACGGCCTCAACTGTGATACCATCGCCCAGTGCCGCGATTTTATGGTCGTCGTCTTCCATGAGATCGCGCACGTCGTGCACTTTCGCGTCTTCACCCCTCAGCAAGCGCAAGCATACAGACAGCTCTATCTCAGATCGAATAAGGAGCCCGATAACTTCATCGGTCCGCTCCTGCGAGGCCGCCGCTATGCGACCACCAACGAGTACGAAGATTTCGCTGAACTCTTTGCCGCGTACACCGAGGACACGAAGCGAGTAGTCGCCTTCGTGCGCGACCGGCTGGCGCAGAACAGAACGATTCTCTTTGAAAAGCTCAAGATTCTCTTCGCCGTGATGATGCAAGAGAGCCAGCCCCGCTCAGTGCTCGTCTATCGCAGCGAAGTCTGGGACGGCGCGATGCCCGATGGGGGCTTTCGCGGGGTGGTGCGCCGAGCGCTTATCCCCACAGATGCTCAGGGCCTGCCTGCCATGCCCGATGAGCCAGAGTGGGAAGATTTTTAACCCAGATAGCTCATAATCCCCTTGCGCACGATCATCACCGCGATAGCTGCTAAAATTAAACTGGCGATCTTAGAGAGCGTGCGCATCCCCGACTCCCCCAAGACGCGATTCACCCAATCCGAAGCCCAGAAGACCACCCCAGCGATGCAGATATTCGCAACCGTCGCGAGCACCGTGGGGATCAGGCCGTATTCGTCGACTAACAAAAGGCTCGTGGTGAAGACCGCCGGGCCGGCGATCAACGGGACTCCCAGGGGCACTGCACCGAGCGTCTCATGATCTGCAGAAAAGTGCTCGCGCTCCCCAGCCATCAACCCCCGCAGCGACAGCAAGAAGAGCAAGACCCCACCCGCAATCATAAAGTCAGCAACGGTGATCCCCAAGAGCGCGAAAATCCCCTTGCCCACACCAAGAAACGCCAGCGCCACCGCCGTGGCCGTCAGCAGCGACTGCCAGATGATCCGCCGCACGCGGGCGCGCTCTAGCCCCGCTGTTAGACTGATAAAGATCGGCAGCGTTCCCAGCGCGTCCACAGCGACAAACATCGGCACAAAACAGAGCCAAAACTCAAGCATCGCTCTCCCACGCGGATAGATTGCAACCCGCTCATGGGCCGATTATACTGAAGAACTCAAGAACTTGGAAACGCACAACCCACAAAGGAGCTACAGAGTATGAATATTATCAAGTTGGCACGCCAAAATCTCGCGCTCACAGATGGTACAGCCGTGCTCTATCGGCTTGATGCTTTAGAAAAGTCCGGGATGGGGAAGATCTCTCGCCTGCCCTTCTCCCTGAAAATCCTGCTCGAAGCCCTGCTCAGACACTGCGACGGACGGGTCATCACCGAAGAGGACGTGACGGCCCTGGCACACTGGGATCCCAAGACTGGGCGAGAGATCCCTTTCAAGCCCGCACGCGTGCTGCTCCAAGATTTCACGGGAGTTCCCGCGGTCGTCGACCTCGCGGCGATGCGCTCGGCGGTGCAGCGATTGGGCGGCGACCCCAGAAAGATCAACCCCCTGATCCCAGTCGATCTCGTGATAGATCACTCCGTGCAGGTCGATTACTTCGCTTCTCATCTGGCGCTGCAGCGCAACGCGCAGCTCGAATTTGAGAGAAACAAAGAGCGCTATGAGTTTCTGCGCTGGGGGCAAAAAGCATTTCAAAACTTTCGCGTCGTCCCCCCAGCCACGGGGATCGTCCATCAAGTCAATTTAGAGTTTTTGGCCCAGGTCGTGATGACCAAGCGCGAAAACTCTGATCTAGTCGCTTTTCCCGACACGCTCGTGGGCACCGACTCCCACACGACGATGATCAACGGGCTGGGGGTCTTGGGCTGGGGGGTGGGAGGGATCGAAGCCGAGGCGTGTATGTTGGGCCAGCCCTTATACATTGTGACCCCGGAGGTGATCGGCTTCAAGCTGAAGGGGAGGCTGCGCGAGGGCGTCACCGCGACAGATCTGGTGCTCACTGTAACCCAGATGCTGCGCCAAAAGGGCGTCGTCGATAAATTCGTGGAGTTCTACGGAGAGGGGCTGTCGCAGCTGTCGCTGCCGGACCGGGCGACTATCGCCAATATGGCTCCTGAATATGGGGCAACGTGTGGGTTCTTCCCCGTCGATGACGAGACTTTAAGATACTTACGACAGACGGGGCGCAGCCCAGAGCTGATAGACCTCGTCGAGCGCTATTGCAAAGAGCAAGGGCTCTTCAGAACTCAAGAGACGCCTGACCCCATCTTCACGGATACGCTGGTGCTGGACTTAGAAGACGTCGAGCCGTCGGTGGCCGGGCCCAAGCGCCCTCAAGACAGAATAAGACTTTGGGACGTGAAGCGCGAGTTCAGAAGGGCGCTCACAGCACCGGTGAAGGAGCGGGGATATGGACTAGGGGCAGAGGCCCTCACCCCGCCCTTGGGGCACCCCTCTCCCGTAGGCACCTACGGGAGAGGGGCTGGGGGTGAGGGCCTTCAGCTCACTCACGGCTCGGTGGTGATCGCTGCTATCACGTCGTGCACCAATACTTCCAATCCCTCGGTGATGGTCGCTGCGGGCTTGTTAGCCAAAAAAGCCGTCGAGCGCGGTTTGCAAGTGCCATCTCACGTGAAGACGAGCTTAGCTCCCGGCTCCAAAGTCGTCACGGAGTATCTGCAGAAGTCTGGGCTGATGCCCTATTTGGAGGCGCTGGGGTTTCACCTGGTGGGCTACGGCTGCACGACGTGCATCGGCAACAGCGGCCCGCTGCCGGAACCCATCGCCAAAGAGATCACCGAGAAGAATCTCGTCGCCGCAGCGGTGCTCTCGGGCAATCGCAACTTTGAAGGGCGCATCCACCCCTTAGTGAGGGCGAACTTCTTGGCGTCGCCGCCGTTAGTCGTCGCCTATGCGCTGGCGGGCACGGTCGATATCGACTTCTCCAGCGAGCCTGTGGGCTTCGACAAAGATGGGAGACCCGTCTATCTCAAAGAGATCTGGCCCTCACAGCAAGAGATCACTGATACGATAGCCCGATCTATTGACCCCGAAATGTTCCAGAAGACCTATGCCAACGTCTTCGATGGCAACCCCCAGTGGAACGCGATGCAGTGCCCCGAGGGCGAGCTCTATCGCTGGGACCCCACTTCGACATATATTCAAGAGCCTCCGTACTTTAGAGAGTTTTCGCTCACGCCCAAGCCGCTCCAAGACGTGCGTGGCGCGCGGGTCCTGGTGATGCTGGGGGATTCGGTCACGACCGATCACATCTCTCCGGCGGGGGATATTCCCGTAGAGAGCCCGGCGGGGAGGTATCTTATGGAGCGGGGCATCACCAAGAGAGACTTCAATTCTTACGGATCGCGTCGGGGCAACCACGAGGTGATGATGCGCGGGACGTTCGCCAACGTGCGCTTGAAGAATCTTTTGGTTCCGGGGGTTGAGGGCGGGGTGACGGTGCACTTCCCTTCTGGGGAGCGCATGAGCATCTACGATGCGGCGATGCGCTATCAGACTGAAGGAGTGCCGTTGATAGTTCTGGCGGGGAAGGAGTATGGGGCGGGGAGTTCGCGGGACTGGGCGGCGAAGGGTCCGGCGCTGTTGGGGGTGAAGGCTGTGATTGCTGAGAGCTTTGAGCGGATTCATCGCTCCAATTTAGTGGGAATGGGGGTATTGCCCTTGCAGTATGCAGATGGCCAGAACGCTGAGAAGCTGGGGCTGACGGGGCAAGAGCTTTTTGACATTGAGGGCATTTCCAAGATCGAGAGGCCCAGGCAAGAGCTGACGGTGCGGGCGAAGAGGCCCGATGGGAGCGTGACAGAATTCAGGGTGATGGCGCGGCTGGACACGCCGATAGAGGTCGAGTACTACAAGAACGGCGGGATTTTACAGACGGTGCTGCGGGAGTTGCTCTCGCGTGGGTGAAGGAGGGTATTAAGGAGGATTTGCAAATGCGAATCATGCTGACGTGCAGTGAAGCGCCAGAGCTGTCGGCACGCTCTCTTACAGAGTTTATCTTTGATCTGACCATGCTGTATGATCGCTTGGTCATCTTCTCTATGAACAGTTCCGACCCAATCCTGTATTCGCCCGATTTCTATCGCCGTTGGCGGAGACTTGGGTCTGGTTTAGAGCTGAAAATCGGAATATTATCTAAGCAATCCCCACTCCAAATCGAGCTTATCATCGGATCTGCTGCTGGAGTCATAGGAGCAGCCAAGCTCTTGGTCGAGCTCCTTCGGCTCTTGATCGAATTGCCCTCAGAAATAGAAAGGCGGCGACTTGAGAGTACTGAACGAAAGATCAGGTTGCTTGAGAAAATCAGCGCTTTACGGCAAGCTAACCCAGAAATTGTTTTGCTTTTGGAGCGGGACCTTCGGCGACTACTAGGCAACGAAATCCGGATTGTCAATGTGGAAGAGAAGCCATACTGAATCTTGACACACTAAAGAAAAAAGGGGTGAGCGCGAGGCGGTCTATGAGGCGGTGGTGAATTTAGTGCGGGCGCGGCTGGAGAAGGCGCAGAGCGTATGATAGACTAAAAGGCGGAGGTTAATGACTGATGGCGACAGTAAGAACAGCTCAGCGCAAGGTCAAGCACCCCTATATTACCCGCAAGAAGGATGTTTGCGGCGGCAAGCCGATCATCAAAGGCACCCGCATTAAGGTAGCGCAGATCGCCATCGAATATGAACGCATGGGCTGGACGCCGGACCAAATCATTCAAGCCCATCCGCACCTGACCCTGGCACAAGTCCACGACGCACTCTCTTACTATTACGAAAATACCAACGAGATCAACGATGACATTCGAGCAAGCGAGCAGTTGGTCGAAGAATTACGAAAGCTTTACCCCCGCTCGGTTTTAGAAGAAAAGCGCAGTGGCTCTCAGAATCTACACAGATGAAAGTGTCCCCGTGGCTGTCGCGATGGGACTCAAACAGCGCGGTGTAGATGCGTGGTCGGCGCGTGATGCCAATAACTTAGGCTTAAGCGATCAAGATCAAGAGGCCGAGGAAATGAAGGGCCGTGTGGAGTTCCTATAGCACGGCTGCCGGGTGTCTTGATTTGATATGTTGGGACTGACTTCTGGTGTGCGTGAGGCGGTGGTGAATTTAGAGCGGGCACGGCTGGAGAGGGCGAGAAGTGTGTGATAAGATGAAGGTGCGTGATGTGCTCAGACGACTCCAAGAAGATGGATGGTATGTAGTGCGCACGAGAGGCAGCCATCGAGTCCTTAAGCATCCCTTGAAGAAAGGGATTGTAGTAGTAGCAGGACATCCCAGCAAGGAGCTTGCCCCAGGCACGCTCAAGAGCATCTGGAAACAAGCAGGACTGGGGGAGGAACAGCCATGAAAGAATATGTCGTCATCTATGAATGGACGGGGAAGAATTACTCGGCCTATGTGCCGGACCTGCCCGGCTGCGTCGCCGCTGGCGATACGCTTCAAGAAACCGAACAGCTCATCAAAGAGGCCATCGAACTGTACATCGAGGCCCTGAGAGAAGCAGGGCAAGCCGTACCGGAACCCACTACCAAGGCGAAGCCGATCACAATCGCCACCTAAATTATCAAGGGCAAAGCGCAGGGGGCCTTAGCGCTCACCAACCTCACATCTGGATGCCAAACCCCGTGAACTCGTCAAGATACTCCGACCAGATCACTTCGATGTTCTCGACCGTGCCTGGACCTTGGGTCTTCAGGATCTCTAGAAGCTTCTCGATCTGAGCGCGCTCCCCCTCGATCTCCGCACGCACACTGCCGTCCCGAAGGTTCTGCACATACCCCGACAGCCCCAACGGCCGCGCCTGACGCACCGTGAAGTTGCGAAACCCTACCCCCTGCACGTCCCCACTGATGCGCACAATCGCCCGTACCTTAGCCATAGCTGCTACTTCGCCGTCTCGACAAACTTGGTCTCCCGAATCACATGGACCTTGATCTCCCCAGGATACTGCATCTTCTCCTCGATACAGCGAGCAATATCATAGGAGAGCTTCGCCGCCATGTCGTCGTCCACTTCCTCAGGCCGGACCATCACCCGGACCTCGCGACCCGCTTGAATCGCGTAGGCTTCTTCAACCCCAGGGAAGCTGTGACAGATCTCCTCCAGCGCCTCGAGCCGCTGGACATAGGCTTCAAAAGTCTCCTGGCGAGCGCCGGGGCGCGCCGCCGACAGCGCATCAGCCGTCTGCAAGATCACCGCCAAGAGCGTGCGCGCTTCTACGTCCTCGTTGTGCGCAGCGATGGCGTGTACGACTTCTTCGGGTTCGCCGTAGCGCCGCGCCATCTCCGCGCTGATCAGCGCGTGCGGGCCCTCCACCTTGTGATCGACCACCTTGCCGATGTCATGGAGCAGCCCGGCACGCTTGGCCAGCTTCTGCATATTCGCGTCCAGCCCAAGCTCCGCTGCCAACGCCCCAGCTAAATACGCGACTTCAAGACTATGGCGCAGCTGATTCTGCCCATAACTCGTACGGAAGCTCAATCTCCCCACCAGCTCGACCAAGGCGGGATGCATCCCGTCCAGGCCGATCTCAAAGAGCGCCTTCTGCCCCTCTTCTTTAATGCGCTGGGCAATGCGCTCTTTGGCCTTGTCGACTTGCTTTTTGATCTGGGCCGGATGGATGCGCCCGTCCTCCAAGAGCTTCTCCATGGCGAGGCGGGCTATCTCGCGGCGCACCGGGTGGAAACAGCTCAGCGAGATCGCATCGGGGGTGTCGTCCACCAGGACCTCGACGCCGGTGAGCGCCTCAAACGCTCGGATATTTCTGCCCTCCTTGCCGATCACTCGCCCCTTATACTCCTCATTGGGCAAGGGCACATGGCTCATGGTTGTCGACTCCACTTCATCAGCAGCATAGCGCTGAATGACCGTGGCGATGATCTTCCGGGCTTCGCGCTCGGCTTCGGCCTCAGCACGCTCCTTGATCTGGCGGATCTTCTTGGCGAAGAAGCGCTCGGCCTCTTCTTCAACTTGTTGCACCAGCAACTCTTTCACCTGTTCGGCGGACAAGCCGGAGAGCTCTTCCAATCGTTTGCGCTCCCCAGCAAGCAGGGCCTCGCCTTGGGCCACTAGTTCGTTCAGTCTTTGGAGGTCCTCCTTGAGCGACTTCTCCGCGCGGAGCAGCTCGATGCCCTTCTGCTCGAGACGCTCTTCCTTCTTGAGCAGGCGCGCTTCGAGCCGCTCCAGCTTCTCCTCCTGGCGCTTGATGCGCCGTTCCAGCTCCTCTTCGCGGGCCTTGAACGCCTTCTCCGCCTCGGCCAGCTTGGCCGCCTTGAGGGCTTCGGCCTCGTGACGAGCCGCCTCTAAGATCTGCTCCGCGCGCTGATGGGTGCGCACCTGCTCGCGACGCACCTGCCAGCGCCCCACCAACCAGCCACCCACTAAAGCCAATATCACCAGGAAAGTCGTCAATCCCATCACAAACACCATACGAGTGCCACCTCTTCACAACGGCAGAGTAGAGAAAGAGCGCGAGGAGCGCGACGAGCTGGATCTGTACCGACGCTCTCATGCTCGTTCGACCTCCTCCGCACTCAAGAGTGGGCACAGCTCTCCCCGCTGTGCCCTCGATTGCTATTATAACGAGGAAGATGAAGGAGAGCAATGGGTCTGCTGACGAGCGCAGGAGAGCAACGCCGGAAGGAAGGTCAGCGTAAAGAGCGTGGTGAACCCGATGCCGTAAAGCGCTGATTGCCCAAAGACCCGCAGCCCTGGCGTCGTGGCGAAGAGGAGACTCCCAAAGCTGACCATCGTGGTCAGCGCCGACCCTAAGATGGGCAAGGCGGTGCGCCGCCACACTACAGTGATACGGCGATCTTCGAGAAAGCCGTGCAACAGATAGACCGCATAGTCCACGCCGTTGCCAATAAGCAGCGACGAGATGAAGATATTGGCGAAGTTGAAATTGAGCCCGGAGAGCCGCATCGCCCCGAGCATCCAGAGAAAGCCCAATCCCACGGGAATGATCCCCACAAGCGCCCAGCGCCAGCCCAGCCCCACCGTGAGGATGACGAGAATGATCACACTAGCGAGCACCGTCGAGACCCGAAAGTCGCTCTTCATCTTGCGCTCCAGATGGTCTTGCACCATGGGATACCCGATGAAATCCGTGCTGAACGACTGCACCGCGGTGATGAACTCCCGGTAGAGATGAGGCTCATTGATCGTGGCGCGCTTCAGGTGAGCATAGAGGATAAACTCGCGCTCTTTGGTGACAAAGCGCTCTTGTAAGTCTTTGGGGAGCGCCTGGAGGAGCCCCTGGACCTGCTGGAGCTCGGCTATCTTCCTGAGCAGCGCGCTCACGTCGTCATTCAATTCGACAAGACGGCTATGGAGAGTGCTCAAGCGCGTCTGCATGGCTTCGAGGCCCTGGATGCTGGCTTCGATAGCCTCAAGTTGGAGGATCTGTTCTTGTACGGCTGAAGCCACCCTTTCTGCGGGCACGGCAGTGAGGGCAATACGATCTAAAATACGGGTCAAATTGCCCTTGAGCGTGACGATCTGCACGGTGAGATCCTGGAGCATTTGCAGCTCTTGGCTTTGGCGTGCGATCTCGTCCTCAGCGCGCTGGAGGTCCCGCTCCAGATTGAGCGATACCCCTTGAAAGAACTGCTGAGCCTCAGCGGGATCAGAGGGCAAGAACGCTAACAGAGAGTACGTGACGTCTATGAGGCCGCGGGCTTGCAGCTCGCGCAGGCCCTCGTGCACCCGTCGGAGTTCATCAAGGGTAGGGGCGAAAAACAGGAAGTATTCGGCCAAACCGGCTGTGCCCACGTCGAACTCGCGGCGCACGGTCTGTTGGACCAGGCGGGCGGGCAGGTCCTGGGGGACAAGCTCCTCATCAGCGAACCGGAAGCCCACGTGCGCCGCCTGCGTGAGCATAAACAGACTGCCCCCACCTGTCAAAACTATAATGGGCCAACGGGCCCATCTCCAGAAGCGATCCCCCACGACCCTCTCCTCCGGACGAGCAGGGGCTTGCACGCGGGGCTCGGCACGAACCCTGCGCCGTAACATAATATGCGAGACGACTATCAGTGAGGGCAAAATCAGCAGCGTTGATGCCAGCGCTATCAGCACCCCCACCCCAGCGATGATCCCCATCTCGTACAGCCCTGGGGAATCGGCGATCATCAGCCCAAAGAGCACCAACGACGTCGCCAACGACGCCGTGATCAGCGCAGAGCCCTTGTGCTCGATGGCAGATTTGATAGCGAGCTCAAAGCGCTGCCCCGCGCGGCGCTCCTGCAAAAAATGCGCGATGAAATTGATCCCGTAGTCTATCCCCAGCCCTAAGATCAGCGGGGGCAGAAACGACGTCACTAAGTTCAGGCCGTTCGTCGCAAACTTGGCCCAGGCCAGCGTCGCGATCAGCGCTAAGAAGAGCACCACGAGCGCTAAGACGGGGTAGAAGAAGCGCCGCAGCGTCAGCACGATAACGATCATGACCCCGACGGCCGAGATGATCGTTGTGTTGCGCATGTCCACGTTGAGCTGATAGTTGGTCTCCGCGGAGATCGCGTAGGGGCCGGTCAGCCCCCACCTGATCCCGTGATCTTCGAGCTGGAGCGAGCGCAGCGTCTCCTGCACCGCGCGGATGAGGGCGCGATTGTACTCCAAACTATACTGAGAGCTCTGGCGCGGACGCGCCTTGATGAGCAATTTGGTGCCATCTTGCGAGAGATAGAGCTCCTGCGGCCACGTCAGGAGGTTGTCGATCGCGCTGCTGATCTCTTGGACGGTCTGGAGCAAATCCGCGACCAAGCGATCAGCCGCCCCAATCAGTGCTGGGGCTCGGTCGAACTGGTCCTTGACGCTCTGGTTGAGCTTCTCCAGATCTTCGAAGCGTTTGACGAGCTCCAGGGGGTTAAGGACGAGCTGGCGCCAGTCGAACTCCGGCCCGAAGATCCGCTCCAGCTCAGTATTAATTCGCGTATAGATCTGGATGAGATCGCGTACCCCGGGCATCGTCGCTGAGGGCTGGGCTTCCCCTGAGGCGGGGAGAACGCTCCGCAAACGGTCTTGGTATTCTCTTAGCTTGAGCAAGATCTCGTCGCGCAGGGAGAGCAACTCGTCGCCCCGGCGCGTCTGGATATCTTTGGTGAAGCTGACGGAGATGAGCTCCGGGTTTTGCGCAAGCGCAGGGAGAACTATTTGCTCGGCGACAGTCTTAAGACGTTCCGCGTCGCGCGGGGAGTGCTCCGGCAGGGTCAGCGCCAGGACGATATCGACAGCGTCATTCTTTTGGACGATCTCCTCGCGCTCTTGGAATTTGGTGATCAGGGGATCTCCTGGGGGCAACAGGTCCAAGAACGAGCTGCGCATGGGCAGGTCGAGAATATAGACGAGCGCGGCGCTGCTGAGCACCGCCGCAAGCAGCAGCACCAGCCAGGCCCGTCGGCGTACCAGCCGATAGACCCCGTTCAACAGCGCAGCACGCATAGACTAGGGGGCCGGCGCAACGGACGTCTCTGCCGCGTTCTGTGCGAGCTCCTTCGGGCTGGTGACGTCCACTTTGTAGCCGGTCAACTTGGCCGTGAGGCGGACGTTCTGGCCCCCCTTGCCGATGGCCAGTGACAGCTCCGAATCGGGGACGATCACCCGTGCTTCCCTCTTGGCCTCGTCAATGTCAATCTGCAAGACTTTAGCGGGCTCGAGGCTGTTCTTGATAAGCTCGCGCACGTCGGAGCTCCACCGAATGATATCGATCTTCTCCCCGCCCAGCTCCCGCACGATCTCTCTGACGCGGCCACCGCCGGCACCGACGCACGTCCCCACAGGGTCGAGCTCCGCGGTCAAGGAGCGCACCGCGACTTTCGTCCGCACCCCTGGCTCGCGGGCAATCGCCTCGATGCGCACCAGCCCCTGCTCGATCTCCGGCACCTGCAGCTCGAGCATCTTCTGCACGAATTCTTTAGCCGCGCGCGAGAGCAGAATCCGTGGGTCTCCCTGAGTGCGCTCCACACGCATCACATAGGCTTTCAGCACCGAACCGATACGATAGCGCTCTCCGGGGATCCTTTCGGACTCGGGCAGGAGCGCCTCCACCTGCCCCAGGTTGACCCAGACGTTCGCCCCTTGGAAGCGATGGACATGCCCACTGATGATCTGGCCCACCCGGCTAGAATAGCGCTCTAAGATCTTTTGGCGACGCTTAGCGATGATCTCGTTCTTGATGGTCTCTTCGGCCCTGCGCGTGGCGATGCGCCCAAAGTCCGTCAGCGCGATATCTTTGGCTTGGCCGTCCACAATCAAGTGAATATCCCCCGAGGTGCGGTCGATCTCGATCTCCAGATTGGTGACCGGGCCAAATTGCTCAATATACGCCACCTTGAGGCCCTTCTTGACGGCTTCATAGAGGTCCTCGCGCTCAATGCCCTCCTCCTTGGCCATCTCTTCTAACGCCTCAAGGAACTCGATGTTCATAGCGGGTCTTCACGCTCCTGAATTTAGAGGAACCGGCTCTCGGTCACGCGGGCACTCTTCACGTCGTCGAAGGCGATCCGGAGGGTCTGCCCGCGGGCATCGGTGAGGAGGATCATATCCCCCTCCAGTCCGGAGAGCCATCCCTGCAGGACCTTATGGCCGTCGCGCGCTTGTCGCAGGCGCAGCTCCACGGGCTTGCCCAGGGCACGCTCGTAGTGCGCCCGGGTGTGCAGCGCCCGGTCGATCCCCGGTGACGAGACCTCAACGATATAGCTGTGATCGATGAGCGCATCTAATGGCCCTTCCAAAGCACGACTCACCCGCTCGCAGTCGTCAATGCTCACCCCACCCACGCGGTCAATATAGACCGTGACCTGCCAGCGCGGGCCAGAAGTCCTCATCTCCAGCCAATAGAGCTCTACCCCCTGCTCCAGGGCGATCCGCTCTGCCACCGCATGGACAGCCATCTCCAACTGAGAGATCATTGTCATTTTATTATACTCGCAAGGCTTTTTCAGTGCAATCGAGTTGTCGGTATCACAGGGCTGCAGTATCCTAGAAGGGCTATGCGTCTGGTCTTTCGCGTCCCCGAAGATGGAGCTAAGACTCGCCTTGATCGGTGGTTGCTGGCTCACTTAAACGATCCGACTCTGACGCGCTCGCGCTTGCAGAATTTAGTGAAGTCTGGGGCTGTCTTGCTCAATGGGCAGCCGGCGCGCGCGGGGGTTCGCCTCCGCCCCAATGACTTGATCGAACTGAACCTCCCCGAGGAAGCTCCTACAAGTCTTGTAGAGCCCGAGCCGTTCACCCTCCCTGTGCTCTACGAAGACGAGCACATCATAGCGATTGACAAGCCTTCCGGCATGGTGGTCTACCCCGCGGCGGGGCACCCCCACGGCACCGTGATCAATCAGCTCGTGAGTCATTGCACGCTCGCCCACTGTGGTGCGCCGCGGCGCCCAGGGATCGTCCATCGCCTCGACGAGGGGACAAGCGGGGTTCTCATAGTAGCTAAGACAGATAGAGCGTATCTGAGCTTAGTTGAGCAGTTCAAGCGCCGCGCGATTGAGAAGATCTATCTCGCGCTGGTGCATGGGCGAGTCCAGGAAGATGAGGGCCGGATCGAGGGGCCCATTGGGCGCGATCCCGTGCGGCGCCACCGCATGAGAATCCTCCCCAGGGGCAAGCCAGCTGTTACAGAATTCCGCGTGCGCGAGAGATTCTCCCAGACGACGCTCCTAGAAGTGCGCCCGCTGACGGGCCGAACCCATCAGATCCGCGTCCATCTGAGCGCCATCGGCCATCCGATAGTGGGCGACGAGCTGTACGGCCCTCAGAGCTCAGCACCGCGATTGATGCTCCATGCGTGGCAGATGAAGCTCGCCCATCCGATCACCGGGGAGCGCCTAGAGCTCGTGGCGCCGCTCCCCAGAGAGTTTGTCGCGCTGCAGCTGACGCATAGCGACCGCGATATAATCGAAGAGCGCCGCGTAGGAGAGCGCAATGCCCCCATATAACAGAGAGAGCCCTGCTGGAGAGATCTCCGACCAAAGCGGCGCCAGCAGAACTCCCACGAGCCCCAGCGAGATCAAGGTGGAGGAGGCCTTGCCCAGCGGGCGCGCCTCGATGGTCACCCAGCGCGCGTGCCTCACGCGAAGCCACAGAGCCCCCAAGAGCAAAACCCCCTGCGGCAGAGCAAAAGCAACTAAAACCCCCATGGGCAAGCGGCCGTGCATCACTAACGCGACAAGAAGACTCAGGAAGAGCGCTTTGTCCGCTAGGGGATCGAGTATCTTCCCTAGGCTTGTGGTGTTGCGCTGCGCGCGCGCCAGCGCGCCATCGGCCAGATCGCTCAAGAGCACAAGAGCCAGCACTGTATAGAAGAGCCATAATGGGCCGGAGAAGAGCAGCACCACCAGCACGGGGACACAGAGGAGCCGCCCCAGCGTAATCGCATTGGGGAGATTGAAGGCGTCTTTCATAATCCCAATTGCGCTGCGATCCCCTGCATCGCCTTGATCACAAGATCTATATGTTCATCGAGGGGCACACCCAACTCTTGTGCCCCCTGCTCGATCTCCTGGCGATTGACCCCACGCGCGAACGCCTTGTCCTTCCATTTCTTCTTGACAGCGGAGACGTCTACTTCAGCTAAGCTCTTGTTGGGGCGCACCAGCGCCGTGGCCACGATCAACCCCGTCAGCTCGTCACAGGCGAAGAGCGCCTTGGCCATGAGCGATGTCCTGGGGACCCCAGTGTACGAAGCATGCCCTAAGATCGCTTGACAGATCTCCTCCGAGACGCCGCGCTCCCGCAAGATCTGGACCCCGACCGATGGGTGCCCCTGGGAGGGATGGTGCTCGTGATTAGGGTATTTCTCGTAGTCGAAGTCGTGGAGCAAGCCCGCCAAGCCCCAGCTCTCCTCGTCGGCGTTAAATTTCTTGGCATAGGCCCGCATGGCCGCCTCAACAGCCAGCATGTGCTTGATGAGATTGGGGTTCTTCGTATACTCTTGAACTAACGCCAGTGCTTCGGATCTTGTCATAGGCAGACACCCCTTATATTAAGAGAGCTGGAACGTATTGTACGACGTGCGTCACGGATCGTCGAACAACCCCAATTGATGGCCCTGGCGCACCTGGGTCTTATGCTGTTTCAATGCTTGGGCAGCCTGGCGGCTCGCCTGGTGAGCGCATTGGATCGGCTCCGGCAGGGAGCTCCCACTCGGGAGCGCCCGCAGGGTGAGCTCTAGAGCCGTCTCTAAATCCACGCGATGCCCCACCGAGACGAAGAACGGCTCTGCGCCATTGGACGGTCTTATAGCTGCACCAGCTTGCACACCCCCAATACGAATGGGGCAGATCTCCCCGGGGGCTAGGGCTGTGGGGTCTTTGTCCGGCTCGCCGTGCAAGAGCGATTTGGTGATCCCAATCGTGGGGATGTCGAGCATCACCCCCAATTGAGAAGCGATCCCCGCCTGCCGATGGTGGAGCGTCCCCGTGCCATCTACGAACGTCATATCTGCCAGAGCGTTCTGGGCTTTCAGCTTTTGCAGGAGCGCGAGCATCACCGGCAGCTCGCGAAACGCCAGATAACTCGGAATATAGGGGAAGCGCACCTGCTGGGCGAGCGTCTGCGTATCGAGCACTCTTAGGGAATTCAGATCCAATCGCACATAGGCTGCGACCCCCTGCGCGCCAGCATAGGAGAGATCAATCCCCCCAAGAGTGCGATACTCTCTCTTATCTGGAACCAAGATCATCCGTGCCCGGATGTCACGCTGGACCTCTTGAAGCTTCTGGAGGGGCTTGTCGCTGCGAAACTCGCGAAAGAGAAAGGCGTTCAACGAGAGCACTCGTTTGTCTTTGACCGGGACGCCCTCGGCTTGGAGCAGCCGAGCTTGCTCATCGGTGACCGTGCCGTCGAAACCGACAACGCGATAACTCGGGCAGTCTTCTGTGTGCTGGGCGAGAATAGACCCCACGGCACGCGTAGCGATGGGGTCGCCCAAGGCGCACGCGATCTCTCGGAACGTCGCGACCTTGCCCTTGGGAATCTGGGCGACAAGCTCCACCGTGATCCTCTCGATATCGGGCAGGGCGAACACGGTTCTCTCCTGCCCTATCATATCTGATTACGAGTATTCTTTCACCAGCAGGGCGATCGCCTCGCGCATCAGCTCGGATTTGTTGACTTTCCTGCCGGTGCGCTTGCGGATCGTCAGCTGCAGCTCCTCTAAGGTGATCACGTCGTCGGGGGAGAGATAGAACGTCGCTTTCACCAGTTTTGGCGTGGCTCCTCCGGGGCTCTTTGAAGATCTATAGAAATCCTTCATGATCTCGCTTTCGGCGAGCGGGTCGTGCGCAAGAGAGCGACGCGGCTTCATCGGGAGATCACCTGTGCTTCTCTTATGAGATGGCCGTTGGAGCTTGGGAGATCGCTGAGCACGCGCTGGGCGAGATTCTTATAGTCTCGAGCGCCGTAGGAGCTAGGAGCATACTCAAAGATGGTCTGGTGATGGCTTGCGGCTTCAGCAAGACGAACGTTGGCGCGGATGGGTTCGGTCACCTTGCCGTCGAAGTGCAGGATCAATCTCTCTAAAACTTCGCGGCTCTTGCGGTTGCGCCCATCGTAGAACGTCGGGATGACCAGCGAGACGTCGATAGGGTGCTCTAAGACCTCGCGGACCATTTTGAGATTTTCCAAGATCTGCTTGACGCCCACCAGCGCCAAGTAATCCATACTGACCGGGATGAACGCCTCCGTCGCGTAGACTATAGCATTCTGATTTAAGAGATTCAAGCTCGGCGGGCAGTCCAAGATGACAAAATCATATCCGGAGAGAGCGGCGAGCTTGCGCGTTAAGACGCGCTCGCGCCCGGGAAGCCCCGTTAAGATCAGCTCGGCTTGGGCAGCAGTCTTGGTGCTCGGCAAGATATCTAAGCGCTCGCGCACCGGCATAATACACTCATGGGGTGTCGTCGTCTCCTCGACAAGCAGATGATAGAGCGACTTGCGCGGGACGACGTCGAACCATGTAGCGATGTTGCCCTGCGGGTCCATGTCGATCACCAAGACCCTCCGATCGTGCTCGGCCAAGGCCGCTGCAAGATTGACAGCAGTAGTCGTCTTGGCCGTGCCACCCTTCTGATTGATAATCGCGATCTTGCGCATCCTCTCACCTTCTCCTCTGTAATCTTGACGGTATGCCAGTACAGCGTCTTAGCGCTATCTTGCCCAAGACCGAAAAGATTTCCAAGGACGTCTGTCCCCTTAAGAGAGGGACGACGCGCTCAGGCTCCGCTCCGAGCTGCCTCGAGCGCCGCGTGATAGATCTCCTTCAATGACACGCCTGAGCTCTCGGCGAGCTTCTTACAGTCTTCGTACTCCGGCGCGATATTGATGATCTCAGATCCTAGCAATCCCAGCTTCACGCGCACGGTACCGTATCGAGTTTGCACTTCTATGATCTTGCGCGCGAGCTTTACCCGCTGCACGGGATAGTACAGGGCTCCGTCGTCTCACGGAAGAGCGTCTCGCACAGCTTATCTATTTGCTCAGCAGTGCAGAGCACCCGGATAAGAAGCCCAGGCCGCCCCTTCTTCATCAGAATATTTTGGGCGCTGACGCTCTGAGCACCCAGATCGAGGAGCCTCTGCTGCACGTAGGGGAAGAGCTCCGGGTTCATGTCGTCGATCTCGGTCTCAATAACGATCGTCTCGTCGCTCTCATACGGAGCGACGCGCTCGCCTATGAGAAGACGCAGGAGATTGGGCTGTGTTGGGAGATCTCTCGTGCCTGCGCCGTAGCCGATCCGGTGCCATCGTGCTGGGGGCATGGAGAAATCCGGTGCGAGCTCTCTTAAGAGAGCCGCGCCGGTGGGCGTGACGAGCTCCGCCTCGATCCTTGAAGAGTAGATGGGAAAGCCCTTGAGCAGCTCAAGAGTCGCTGGTGCAGGGA
>FWWM01007579.1_pt1 | contig 20453 bp, 19 predicted proteins | sample 2228351 | NCBI WGS metagenome assembly FWWM01 (sample SAMEA103939774, study PRJEB20133) | metagenome
TTCCCTGCGGCCGGGTCTCTTTTTGCCCGGGCGATGGTCGCACCCGGCCACAACCGTCCGCGGAGGGGAGCGGATGCCCGGGGTTGGAAGCGGGTCGGAAGGGGTGGGGATCTTTCGGTTATAATTGGGTGAGACAGCGCAGGAGCCTTAGCAGTATGGAAGCGCCTGCCGGTTCAGTCCGTCCGCTGCCGCCGGACGTCGAACCCGAAGCCGGACCCGGCCGGTTCAGTCCCAGCCTCAAACTCCTGAGCGTCGGGGCCGTCATCCTGCTTTCGGTTGCGTACCTGGTCTATATCAACCTCGGCTCAACCGTGGCCTACTACCTGACCGTGCCGGAGCTTCTGGCCCGGGCCCAGGCCACCGGCAGCGTCGACCGGGTCCGGGTCGCCGGCTGGGTGGTTGACGGCACCGTCGAGCGGCCCGCCGGGGGCGGCCTCAAGTTCGTGGTCGAAGAGGAGGGCGCCCGGATACCGGTCGTTTACCGGGGCGTCGTGCCCGACATCTTCGGGCCCGGAATCCAGGTCGTCGTCGAGGGCGACTTCCGGGACGGAACGTTCCAGGCCAGGACCCTTCTCGCCAAGTGCCCTTCCAAGTTTGAAAGCCAGCTTCCGGCCCAGCAAAACTGACCGATATGTCCGAATTCGGCCGTCTGGTCCTGCTCTTTGCCTTTGGTCTGGCTGTTTATAACCTCGTTGCCGCCCTGACCGCCGGCCGCCGGCTGAGTCCCCCGCTCCTTACCAGCGCCCGGAACGGCCTGCTGGGGGTGGCGGCCCTCATGTCCGGGGCAGTCATAACCCTCCTGGCCGCCCTCCTGACCCACGACTTTTCGATTCGCTACGTCGCCGAGAACTCCAGCCTGGAGATGCCCCGCATCTTTATCTTCACCGCCCTCTGGGGCGGGCAGGCCGGGTCGCTCCTGTTCTGGGCCTGGATGCTTTCGCTGCTGGGGGCGCTCGCCGTCTGGGTGCACTTTTACGGCGAAGTCCGGCTCATCCCCTGGGTGATGGCCGTTATCAGCGGCATCCAGGTCTTCTTTTTGCTGGTTCTTAACTTTCTGACAAACCCGTTCGAGAAGCTGCCGGTGGTCCTGCCGAACGGCCGGGGGCTGAACCCCCTCCTGCAGGACCCCGGAATGCTGGTTCACCCGCCGCTGCTCCTTACCGGCTACGTAAGCTGGTCGATTCCGTTTGCGTTTGCCGTGGCCGCCCTGGTCACCGACCGGCTCGACCGGGAGTGGCTGCCGGTAACCCGGGCCTGGGCGATGCTGGCCTGGCTCATTCAGGGGGCCGGGCTGGTGGTTGGGGGCTGGTGGGCCTACCATGTCCTGGGCTGGGGCGGCTACTGGGGCTGGGACCCGGTTGAAAACGTCGCCCTGCTGCCCTGGCTGGTGGGGACCGCCTTTATCCATTCGCTTATGGTCCAGGAGCGGCGGGGGATGCTCAAGCTCTGGAACTTCGGCCTGATCATCGCCGCCTTCAACCTGAGCATCTTCGGCACATTTATCGTTCGGAGCGGCGTCCTTACGTCGGTCCATTCATTCGCCCAGTCCTCCGTCGGCCCGGCATTCTTCACGTTCCTGGGCATCTCCCTGGCCGCATCGGTGGCGCTGGTGCTCTACCGGCTGCCGGTTCTGCGGGCCCAGGGCGATTTCGAGTCGCTCCTCTCCCGGGAGGCGGCGTTCTTGCTCAATAACCTGCTGCTGGTCGGCATCGCCTTTGCAACCCTGTGGGGAACGGTCTTCCCCCTCCTTTCAGAGGCGGTGCGGGGCGAGAAGCTGACCGTCGGGCCGCCGTTTTACAACCAGGTGAACGGCCCCCTCCTGCTGGCCCTGGTGCTCCTGATGGGGGTCGGGCCGCTCATGGGCTGGCGGAAGACGAGCCTTAAGGTCCTGCTGCGGGACCTGCTGGGGCCAGCGGCAGTCGGGCTGGTGGTGGTCGCCGGCCTTTTTGTGGCCGGGGTCCGGCTGGCCGAGGCCCTGCTCGGGTTCTGGGCGGTGGCGTTCGTTGCCGGGACGGTCTTCCTCGAGTTTTACCGGGCGGTGCGGGTGCGGCGCCGGGCGATGGCCGAGGGGGTGCTGACGGCCCTGCTCGGGGTCATCGGCCGGAACCGGCGCCGCTACGGCGGGTATATCGTCCACCTGGGCATCCTGATTCTGGCAGCCGGCGTCATCGGGTCGAACTTCTTCAAGCTTGAGCGGGAGTTTACGGTCCGGCCCGGGGAAACGTTTAGCCTGGGCCGGTACACCCTGCGGTTTGAGCAGGTCGGGGAGTGGACGGAGCCCGGGGTTCGGAACGTCGGGGCGGCCGTAACCCTCCTGGAGCCGTTTGAGCGGCAGCTTCTGCCCTACCGGAAGTTCTACCGGAACTGGGAGCAGACGCCCGCCAGCCACATCGAGATTGTGACGGTGGTCCCCTGGCTCGAAGACCTCTACGTCTTCCTGACCGGGTGGTCGGCGGATGGGTCGGCCACCATCCACGTGTTTGTCAACCCGCTGGTGCCGTTTGTGTGGCTCGGGGCCGTCGTGGCCCTTTTTGGCGGGGTGGTTGCGGCCTGGCCGGCCCCAAGGGCGCGGGTAGCGCCGGCGGCCGTGCCGGCCCGGGGGGTGGTGGCCGGTGGGGACTAGGCTCGGCCTTACCCTGCTGGCGGCCCTTCTCGCCCTGAGCCTGGCGGTCCCCGCCCGGGCCGACGACCTGGACGGCCGGGCCCGGGAAATCGCCAAGAAGCTTCAGTGTCCGGTCTGCCAGACAATCTCGGTGGCCGATTCGCCCTCGGAGCTGGCCGCCCAGATGCGGGCGATTATCCGGGAGAAGCTGGCCGAGGGCTGGACCGAGGACCAGATTATTAACTACTTTGTCGAGCGCTACGGGGAGGGGGTCCTGCTCGAGCCGCCCCGCCAGGGGTTCGGCCTGCTGGCGTGGGTCGGGCCGGCGGTTGGGGTCCTGTTCGGGCTGGCCATTATTGCGGCGGCGGTCCGGGCCTGGCTGAGGCCCAGGTCCGAGGCCGAGCCGCCCCTGGACCCCGAAGATGAAGGCCGCTACGCCCCGGAGCTGGAAAGGGTGGTGGGGGATGCCTGAACTGGGGACGATTCTGGCCGGGATTCTCGGGGTGGGGACCATCCTGTTCGCCGCCTGGCCGCTGCTGCGCCCGCCGGACCGGTTGCCGCGGCCGGAAGAGCGGCCCGACGCCGACCGGATCCGGGAGCTGCTCGAGCGGCGGGAGCTGGCCTTGAGCGCCCTGCGGGACCTGGAAGAGGATTTCCGGCTCGGCCGGGTCGACGAGAAAGACTACGAGGCCCTGCGGGCCCGCTACCGGCGGCGGGCCGTGGCCGCCCTCAAGGCCGTGGACCAGGCCCTCGGTGGGGATGCCGAGGCCCTTGAAAAGCTCATCGAGCGGGAGGTCGCCCTCGCCCGGCGGCGGTGCCCGGACTGCGGCCGGCCCCTGGCCGAGGAGTTCCGGTTCTGCCCCCACTGCGGCCAGGCCCTGAACGTCTCGCCCCTGACCGGACGATGACCCGGCTGTTCGCCATCCTGCTTGCCCTCCTTGCCGTCGGCGCGACCCTTTATCCGGCCCGGGCCGACCAGCCTGACTACGGGGTTGTCGGCCAGATTCAGAACGGGACGCCGGGCGGGACGGTGCCGGAGGGCCTTGAGGTCCGGCTTTCGGTCTTTCAGAATGACCAGGTGGTCGATACCCTGACGACGAGGACCGACGCCGGCGGGAACTTTGCCTTCAGCGGTCTGAAGGCCGACCCCGGCTACTCGTACGTGCCCTGGGTCTGGTATCAGGGCGCCTCGTATTTTGGCCGGCAGGTAAGCTTTGTCAATGTCGACCCGGTCCAGCGGGCCGACATCACCATTTACGAGGCGACCGACTCGGCCGAGCAGGTGGCAACCCAGTTGCTCAGCATCGCCGTGGCCGACGTGAATCCCGAAGAAAATCAGGTTGTGGTCTTTAGTCTGGTTACGTTCTCGAACCGGGGCGACCGGGCATACGTGTCCCGGCCGATGGGGATGGACGTCGGGTTCCTGCCGCTGCCCATTCCGGCCGACGCCCGGAACATCGTGTTCCACGGCGGCCCCCGGCCGGAGGACCTGCTCCGCACGCCCCAGGGCTACGGGGTGGCGATGTCGCTGCCCCCCGGTGACCTGGACCTGGCGTTCGCCTACCTGCTCCCGTATAACGGCGGGCGGCTGCCGGTGAGTGTGACCCCGGCGTTTCCGGTTGAGCGGTTGCTGGTGCTGGTCCCGAAGGGTACACTGGGGGCCGAGGGGGCCGGCCTTACCCCCCATGGCCAGGTTGATATCCAGAATCAGACCTTCAACCTCTACGTGGCCACCGGCCTTCCGGCCGGAAAGCCGGTGGAGTTCAGTTTCACCGGCCTGCCGGAGCCGGGTTTGCTGGCGCGGCTCGCCTCAAGCCGGATTCTGCCGCTTCTGGTGGTGGGCGGGGTTGGGGTGGTGCTGGCCGGGCTGGGGGTGGTCTGGGCGAGGCGGCGCCGGGACCGGAGGGCGGCCGCGACCGGGGCGCCCGAAGACCTGGCCGGACGGCGGGCGCGGCTGGTGGCCGCAATCGCCGACCTGGATGACCGGTACGAGCGGGGCGAGGTCGGCCCGGCCGAGTATGCCGAGCGGCGGGCGGCCCTGAAGGCCGAACTGCTGGCGGTGACCCGACAGCTTGCGGCCGGGGAAGGGTCGGGATGAGGGCCGCAATTCGGGTTGAGGGCCTCGAAAAGCACTACGGCCTGACCGCCGCCCTCCGGGGGGTCGGGTTTGAGGTCGGGCCGGGCGAGGTGTGTGTCCTGCTCGGGCCGAACGGCTCGGGCAAGACGACCCTGCTTAAGGTCCTGGCGACCCTGGTCCGGCCCGACCGGGGAACGGTCGAGGTCGGCGGCTACGACGTCCGCACCAACGGCCGGCGGGTCCGGGGGCTCATCGGGGTCGTGGGCCACCAGACGTATCTTTACGAGGAGCTGACCGTCGCCGAGAACCTGCGGTTCTACGGCCGGATGTACCGGGTTCCGGACCCCGACCGGCGCATCCGGGAGGTGGCCGGCCTTTTCGGCCTTGAGGACCGGCTCGAGACGCGGGTCCGGGCCCTCTCCCGGGGCTTCCAGCAGCGGGCGGCCCTGGCCCGGGCGCTTCTGCACGACCCGCCCATCCTGCTCCTGGACGAGCCGACGACGGGCCTCGACGCCGACGGCCGCCGGCGGTTCGCCGAAGTCCTGGCCGACCTGCGGGCCCGGGGCCGGACCGTGCTGTTCAGCAGCCACGCCTTTGAGGCCGAACGGGAGTGGGCCGACCGGGCCCTGGTGCTGTCGGCCGGCCGGCTTGTTTTCGACGGGCCGGCGGCCGCCCTCGACGCCGGGGCCCTGGGCCGGCTTGCTGCCGGAAAGGGGGAGGCCCGTGTCCGGGTTTGACCGGCTGGCGGCCCTGGTCGCGAAGGACCTGCTCATCGAGCTCCGGTCCCGGGAGGTCGCCTACTCGACCCTGGTATTTACCCTGCTGGTGCTGGTCATTTTTAACTTTGCGTTTGAGCTCCGGGTTGAGAACGTTCAGGCCCTGGCGCCCGGGGTCCTCTGGGTGACCTTTATCTTTGCGGCAGTCCTGGCGCTGGGCCGGCTGTTTGCCGCCGAGCGGGACCGGGGCGCCCTGGAGGGCCTGCTGCTCTGCCCGGTGGACCGGGGGACAATTTACCTGGCCAAGCTTATAAGCGCCCTGGTGCTGATGCTGGTGGTCGAGGCGGTGGCGGTCCCGGCGTTCATCGGGCTGTTCGGCCTTAACCTGCCCCTGGCACCCCTCGGGCTGGTGGGGTTTCTCGGAAGCCTGGGGTTTGCGTCGGTGGGCACCCTCTTTTCGGCCCTGGCCGCCCACACCCGGACCCGGGAGGGGCTGCTGCCGATCCTGCTCTTTCCGATTTCGGTGCCGGTGGTCATCGCGACGGTGAAGGCGACGACGGGGGTCGTGGCCGGCGATTCCTGGGAGCTGGTGCTTCCCTGGCTCCAGCTTCTGGCCGGCTTTGATCTGCTGTTTGTCGGCCTGTCGTACCTGGTTTTTGAGCTGGTGGTTGAAGAGTAACCGGAAGGAGGGCCTGCGGTGGGTTTGAACCGGCGGTTTGAATGGCTTGACCTGCTGGGCGTGGCCACCGGGCTGAGCTTAATTGCCGCCCTGTACGGCGCCCTGGTCTACGCCCCGACCGAGCGGCTGCAGGGGCCGGTCCAGCGGATCTTTTATTTCCACGTCCCGTCGGCCTGGGTGTCATACCTGGCGTTCTTTGTGGTCTTCGTTGCCAGCATCCTTTACCTGTGGCGGCGGTCGGTGTTCTGGGACCGGCTCGGCCGGGCCTCGGCCGAAATTGGGGTCGTCTTTACGACCCTGACGATTATCACCGGTTCGATCTGGGCCCGGCCCATCTGGGGGACCTGGTGGACCTGGGACGCCCGGCTGACCACGACCCTCATTCTCTGGTTTATTTACCTGGCGTACCTGGCCGTCAGGTCGTACGTTCCGGACCCGAACCGGGCGGCCCGCTACGCGGCGATTCTGGGCATCGTCGGGTTCGTCGACGTGCCGATCATCCACATGTCGGTGGTGTGGTGGCGGACCCTCCACCCTGAGCCGGTGGTGGTTCGGGCGGGCGGGCCGGCCCTCGAGCCGCCGATGCTGGTGGCCCTTTTGCTCGGGCTGGTCGCCATGACCCTGCTCTATGTTTACCTGCTGGTTCACCGGGTGATGGTTGAGGAGACCCGGGACGACCTTCAGCTCATCCGGCAGAGGCTTGCTGAATGACCGACAATACCGTTTACCTGTTTGCGGGCTACTCGGTCCTGTGGGCTTTGAGCTTCGGCTACCTGCTCTACCTGGGCCGGGCGGTCCGGGAGCTCCGGCGGGAGGTGAAGGCCCTGCGGTCGCTGGCCGAACAGGGCCGGCCCGGCGGGTCTGACGGCTAAGGGGCGCCGCTTCGGACGACGGGCAGGAAGAGCCGGGCGCTGACCGAGACGAGCTCGTCGGCGCCGACGTCGAAGCCGCCGGCCCAGGGCCGGGGCTGACCGTCGATATCGACGGTGACCCCTACGTCGATCCCCCGGTTAATCGCAGCCGAACCGTCCTGGATATGGTAGTCCAGACCGCCAGGGTTGACAAAGATCGGGTCGCCGGTAAAGTCGTTGCTGGTGGTGATGCCTGAGGTGCGCCGGCCCGAAAACCCGTTCCAGAGGGTGTAGCTGACGGTCACGTTGATGCCGGTGCCGCCGGCCACAATCCCATAGCTTCCGGTAAAGCCGGCGCGCTCCGACCAGATATTGTTCACGAAGTTGATGCCCTGGGCGTAGTCCGAAAGAAGGACGACGGCCGAGAAGGGGTTGGTCGAGGGCGGGTTGTCGGCAAAAGTGTTGAAATAGACGATACCGGACGTCGGGACGGCCCGGGTCCCGCCAAGCCAGAGGGCGATGGCGGTGCCGGCGCCGCCGACGGTGTTCTGGGCGAAGATGTTGTTAATCACCTTAAAGTCGGACGTCCGGCTGATGATGCCCCCGCCGCCGATGGGCGGCAGGTTAGCGGAGCCGGTGGCCTGGTTCTGAAGAACCTGATTACGCAGGAGTCGGACGCCGCCGGCAGCCTGGAACGTCTGCAGGCCCTCGGAGGTCAGCGACCGGGTCGTTATGACGAAACCGCCCCCCTGGGCGGCAACGTTTGACCGGACACGGTTGGCCTCGATGAGGGCCGGGCTGTCGACGGCGTAGATGCCCCCGGCCTGGCCGTCCCCCCCAGGTGTGGCCACGTTGCTTACGACCTCATTCTGGCGGACCTCGGCCGGGCTCCGGCTCAGGTAGATGCCCCCGCCGAACCCGGCGGCGGAACTCTGGCTGGTGGCCTGGTTCTCGGCAATGGTATTGCCGACGATGCGGGTTGCGCTTGATTCGAGCCAGATGCCCCCGCCCAGTCCGGCGGCGTCCGCCCCCCCTGAGGCCACATTCTGAGCAATGTTGCTCGCCGAGACGGCGCCGTCGGAACCATCCCGGAACCCAAGTCCACCCCCGAGGCCGATGCCGTTCACGCTGGCGGTGTTTTGGGTTACGGTTAGCTGGCCGATGGTAAGGCTCGACCCTGAAGCCCAGACCCCGCCCCCCTCGCCGCTGGCGTTCTGGGCATCGGTGGCGGTGTTCGACGAGATGTTGATGCCGGTGAGCTGGGCGGCCGCCCCCTGGGCGGCAATGGCCCCGCCGTAGCCGGGGCCGCCCCGGGAGGCGTAGTTGCCGGTGAAGGTGCCGCCGCTTACGGCCATGCCGGAGCCGGTGAGGAAGAGGCCGCCCCCGTAGCCGGGGGCCTCGCCCCGGGTGGCGATGTTGCCGTTAAAGGTCGTCCCGCTCAGGGTAACGGTGCCGCCGTCGACGTACGCTCCCCCGCCCTGGCCCTGGGCAACCGGGCTGCCGAGGTTGGCGGCAAACCGGGTTCCCGAAACGGACCCGGCGACCCCCGCCAGGAAGAGCCCCCCGCCCCGGCCGGCGGCGCCGGCGGACGCCACATTGTCCTGAAAGAGGATGGCCCCGATGTTAACCTGGCCGCCGGATACGAACGCCCCGCCCCCATCCCCGCCCGAAGCCTGGCTGGCCGTATTGTTGATAAAGGCCGTCCCCGATGTGAGAGTGAGGCTGGCGCCCTCGCCGTAGAGGCCGCCGCCCTGGCCGGTGGACCCCTCGCTGGCAAGGTTATTCTGGAGCTGGGTGTCGCCGACGGTGACCGACCCGCCGCTTACGAAGAGGCCACCGCCCCGGCCCGACCCGCCGCCGGCCGCCCGGTTCACCTGGAAAATGGTGGACCCCCGGCCTGAAGCCCCGATGGTGGCGGTCGAATTGCCCAGGTAGAGGCCGCCGCCGTCGCCGCCGTTCTGCCCGGCCAGGTTCCCCACGAACTTCGTGCCGCGGATGGTAACCGTGGAGCCGGTAATAAACGCCCCGCCGCCCTGGCCCTGACCATCGCTACCCCGGTTCGAGGCGAATTCGCAGTCCTCGATGGTGAGCTGGGCGCCGGTGGCATAAAGTCCCCCGCCCTGACCTCCGAGCTGGGAGGCGTTGCCCTGGGTTATTTTGAGGTTACGAAGGGTGACGGCGCCCCCGCTGATAAAGATTCCCCGGGCCGCGCCCGACGGCGCAATTAGCGGTATTGCATCCGAGACAGGGTCCCTGACCCCCTCAAGAGTCAGGGACTTGCCCAGGGTATCGACGACCTGCGGGGCGCCACCCTGGGTATAGGTGCCCGGAAAGATTCTGATAATATCGCCGTTCAGGGCGTCGTTAACCGCCGCCTGGATGGTCGTGTAACACGGCGAATTCCCGCGGCAGTTACCGGCGGCGTCGACGTACCGGACGGTCTGGGCGCCGACCATGGCCGGCCGCAGCGCCCAGACGGCGACCGCCGCGACGGCCGCCAGAATCAGGCTCGCGGCCAGGGCCCGGCGCAGTCCCGGTGGCCAGCCCGGCGACGGAAGACTCATCGGCTACGCTTCGCAGGCTCCATCAGGGTCTTTTCCCCCTGGATTCTAGCCTCTGGCATCCGGCCGTTCAGCCCGTTTTTTCCACACGTTTGGTGTAAACTTTGGGAGGGTTATGTCGGTTCGCCAGGGCGCCGCCCGCACCCGGATTCAGCCCGGCCGGGTCCTGCTCGTCGTGGTCGGGGTCGGCCTGGGCCTGCTCCTGGGCGGGGCAACCGAGTCCATCTATGCGGTCCAGGGCGACCTGGCCGGGGTGGTCTCGTTGCTCGCCCTCGGCTACGCCTTCGGGGCCGGGATGGTGGCCGCCGTAAACCCGTGCGGCATCGTCCTTTTGCCGGCCCTGGTCACGTATTACCTGGGTCAGGGCCGGACCGGGTCGGTGGTGGGCCGGGTTGGGCGGGCCCTGCTCCTCAGCCTGATGACCACGGCCGGCTTTATCGTCCTGTTCACGGCGGTGGGCCTCGTCCTTGGGGCGGGCGGCCGGGCGCTGGTGGATTTCTTCCCGTTCGCCGGGGTGGTTATCGGGGTCGTTTTTGCGGTCCTCGGGACCTGGCTGGCCCTCCGGGGTGAGGGGTTTGGGGTTGCCGCCGCCGGCCGGCTTGCCGGGTGGGGTGCCCTTGGGGGTGGCCTGCTTTCGCCCTTTCTGTTCGGGGTCGGGTATGCGGTGGCGTCCCTGGCCTGCACGATGCCGGTCTTCATGGTGGTTGTCGGGTCGGCCCTGGCTGCCGGGAGCCCGGCGGAAGCGGCGGTCCGGTTCGTTCTGTACGCCCTGGGGATGGGCGTGGTGCTGAGCGCGGTCATTGTGGCCACGTCGGTGTTCCACGCCGTTGTGACGGGTTTTATCCGGGCGGTGGTTCCCCACGTCCACGCCGTGGCCGCCGCCCTGCTGGTCGGGGCCGGGGTATTTCTGGTCAGGTACTGGCTGGCGGCCCTCGGCCTGCTCCACTAAGGGGACCGGTGGTAAAATGCTATGGAGACCTTCCTGGGGAGGTGCCGATATGGCCGAGCTTCACGGTAAGCGGGTTGCCATCCTGGTCGAGAACCTCTATGAGGACCTGGAGTTCTGGTATCCGTATTACCGGCTGAAGGAGGCCGGGGCGGAGGTGGTTGTGGTCGGGTCCGGGGCGCAGACTTACGAGAGCAAGCACGGCTACCAGGCCAGGGCCGATACTTCCGCCGATAAGGTTAGCGCCGCCGAGTTTGACGGGGTTATCATTCCGGGCGGATATGCGCCGGACCATATGCGGCGTCACCCGGCCACGGTGAAGCTGGTGCGGGAGGCCGTCGAGCAGGGCAAGGTTGTGGCGGCGATCTGCCACGCCGGCTGGATGCTGGCTTCGGCCGGGGTTCTCCGGGGCCGGACGGTGACCGGCTTCTTCTCGATCAAGGACGACCTGATTAACGCCGGGGCTAACTACGTTGATAAGGAGGTCGTCCGGGACGGCAACATCATCACCTCCCGGTTCCCCGCCGACCTGCCGGCGTTTATGCGGGAGACGATTGCCGCCCTGGCCGGGGTCGGGGAGCCGGTTAAGGCCGACTGACGGCCCCCCAGCTTTAAAACCGAATATTCGGCTTCGCTGCGGGAGCCCGGGGTGCGCCGGGCTGAGAGGGCAACCTGGGCCGGTGTCCGGTTGGCGGCCCGGTCCGCCGTTGCCGACCGTTCGAACCTGAACCGGGTAATGCCGGCGTAGGAAAGCGAGGGCGCCGAACGCCGAGGCCCGGTGTTCGGCGCCAAATTTTTTGGAGGAGGTCTTTGAAAATGCGCACGCCGCCGCGAGTTCTGGTTATCGCCGGGTCGGATTCCGGGGCCGGAGCCGGGATTCAGGCCGACCTGAAGACGATCTCGGCCCTCGGGGCTTATGCGACCACCGCCATCACGGCCATAACGGCCCAGAATACCCTCCGGGTAACGGCCGTCCACGAGATTCCGCCGGAGATGGTTGCCGCCCAGATCGACGCGATTATGACCGACATCGGCACCGATGCCGTCAAGACGGGAATGCTGGCGAATGCCGAGATCATCCGGGTCGTGGCCGAAAAGATTCGCCAGTACAGCCTGACCAACGTGGTTGTCGACCCGGTTATGGTGGCCAAGAGCGGCGACCCCCTTTTGCGGCCGGATGCGGTGGCGGCCCTGCGGGACCTGCTCTTCCCCCTGGCGGCGGTGGTCACGCCCAACATCCCGGAGGCCGAGGCCCTGCTCGGGGAGAAGATAACCGGCCTGGACGGGATGCGCCGGGCGGCCGAAAAGATTCGTCAGCTCGGCCCGCAGTACGTCGTGGTGAAGGGCGGGCACGGCGAGGGGCCGGCCATCGACGTCCTGTACGACGGGCGGGAGTTCCGGGAATTTCACGGGCCCCGGATAAATACGACCTCCACCCACGGGACCGGGTGCACCTTTGCGTCGGCCATTGCCGCCGGTTTGGCTGCCGGCTACCCGGTGCCGGAGGCGGTTGGCCGGGCCAAGGAGTACCTGACGGAGGCGCTGCGCCGTGCCTTCCCGCTGGGGCACGGAAAGGGGCCGGTAAACCACTTCTACCGGTTCTGGGTGGAGACGGTCCGCCAGCCTTAAAGGTTCGGTCCCTTCCGGGGCGGGCCGTGCCCGGCGGTCGCTCGCCGGCCGGTCGGTTTGTTGACACCGGCCTTACGTTATGTTAGCCTCTGGGTAGACTGCTGGAGGTGGCCTGCTGATGCGTTGCCCCCGCTGCCAGCACCCGGAATCCCGGGTCGTTGATTCCCGGGATGTCGACAATGCCATCCGTCGCCGGCGGGAGTGTCTTAACTGCGGGGCCCGGTTCACCACCTATGAGCGAATCGAGCCGGCGCCGGTCTACGTCGTCAAGCGGGACGGCCGGCGGGAGCCGTTCAGCCGGGAGAAACTTCTTCGGGGCATCCAGCGGGCCTGTGAGAAGCGGCCGCTGGCCACCGGGACCCTGGAGGCGCTGGCCGACGAAATCGAGGCGAAGGTTCAGCAGCTTGGCCCCGAAGTTTCCAGCCAGACTATCGGCGAGCTGGTCATGGAGCGGCTCAAGGAGCTGGACGAGATCGCCTACATCCGGTTTGCCAGCGTCTACCGGCAGTTTAAGGACCTGGAGAGCCTGAAGGCCGAGCTTGAGGAGCTGGAGGAGGCCCGCCAGCGGCGCCGCCTGCGCCAGAGCCAGCCCACCCTCTTCCCCCTCGAAGACCTGGGCTCAGGCCGGGCGGTTACCTCGGCCCCCCAGCCCCGCCCCCACCGCTAGCCGCCGCACCCTTGACAAACGGGCGGCCGGCCGGTATCCTGCCCTCAAAAGCCTCTGAGCGTACTCTGGTAAGGTGGGCCTCATCAGGCGGCACTGGCGACTGGCCCTGACGGTACTGCTTGTCCTCGTTGCGGCCGGGGCGGGCGGCTGGGCCGTCGCCCGGCCAACCCTCAGCCGGCTGGGCCGGCCGGTGCCCGAGCTGGCGACACCGGCGCCCCGGCCGGTGAAAGTCTACGTGTCGGGAGCGGTTGTCCGGCCCGGGGTTTACGAGCTTTCGAGCGCCGACCGGGTTGAGGATGCGGTGCGGGCGGCCGGCGGGCCGGCGGCCGACGCCGACCTGGAGCGGATAAACCTGGCCGTCCGGCTGCGGGACGAGATGCAGGTCCATGTTCCCCGCCGGCTGCCGGCCGGGCAGACCCGGCTGAGCATTAACCGGGCGACGGCCGCCGAGCTTGAGGCCCTGCCCGGCATCGGACCGGTGACGGCGGCCCGGATCGTTGATTACCGGACGAAAAACGGCCCGTTTACAAGCATTGAGCAGCTTCGGGACCTGCGACTCGTGCCCGCCGCCACCTTCGAGCGGATCAAGGACCTTATTGAGCCTTAGGCTTACTTGGCAATCGGCCGCTGGGGCCTGGAAAATCTAACGAGTTATGGTCATTAAAAAGCCAAGCATTCGGCAAGGTGAAATCATTGCGGCCCTGGCCGCCCTTGCGGTTTATTTCGCCATTCGCTGTCGCTACCTGACCGTCGACTACTTCGTTGACGAGGCCGAAAATCTGGCCGGCGGCCGCCTCGTGGGCGAAGGCTACACCCTTTATGAGGACTTCTTTTCCCACCATTTCCCGTTTCCGTACTGGTGGCTGGCGGCGGTGTTCTATCTGTTCGGGCCATCTGTGTTCTCCGCCCGTTTTTCGCTGCTGGCTCTGGAGATGCTGGCGTGGACTCTCACCATGCGACTGGTCGGCCGGATCAGGCCCCTGGCCATCAGCATGGTAGTCTGGGGGTTGGTCGAGTACTTTTACTGGGGGCATATGGCGATTTATTACTCTTTTTCACGTATTGGCTTCTTCGTGACGTTTGCCCTGGTATTCTTCGCCCCCGAGGCCGACCTGAGCCGTATCAGGACCCGCCTGACCATCTGGGCTTTTACGGTTATGGCCGTGCTTGCCGACCCTTTCATGGCCTTGCCGCTGGGGCTGGTGCACCTCAGGTGGCTTATGCGCCGCCGCAACCTCCGGCCGTACGGCCGGGAACTGGCTATCGCTCTGGCCGCCTCCGGCCTGGGGCTGGGGATTCTGGCCATGCTTGGTACGTTCTCGATAGTGGATTTCTTTACTGATGCCGTCGTTTTCAACCTGCTGGTTTACACCAAATATAACCCGGCCGTTGCCGACCCGCTCGGCGGCTGGCTGCGCAACATTGCAACGGGTCTCCAGCTGTTTGACGGCCGCTGGCTGAATCCGGATTTTTTCTCGCCCCTGGACGTGAACGGGGCTAGTCGCCGGCTTTTTACCGGTTTCTTTTTCAGACTGGCGATCCTTGCTACGGCCGTTGGGCTGCTGGTAGCCCGCCGTGTTGCCGACGGCCTTGGTCTTTACCTTGCATCGGCAGGGCTCTTGGCCCGCATGCCCGAATTTTTCCACATCGGGCCGTTTGTCATGGTCTCACTGCTGGCGGCAGCGTTTCTGGCCGGCGGCCATCTGGGCCGGTTCCCAGGGGCCGTGCTCGGTGCCGGGTTGCGGGTGTTGATGGCTATGGGCCTGGGCTGGCTCGCCTTTCGGACAGGGGCGGTTCTGGCCGACCCGGCGCTGGGCGACTATCACCGGCAGATGGTAGACTGGTTCGAGTCCGATGCCCGGGTGGCCGAACGGCTGACCTGCGGCCGGACGGACGTAGCCCTTGGCGATTACCCGGGCGGCATCTTTTTGAACTTCGTGACGGGCCGGCGCCCGGCGGGCGGCTACGGCCTGCTCTGGCCCTGGATGGCCGAGTGGGACCTGGCCGGCGTCATCGAGCGGTTGAAGGTCGAGCCGGCAGTGGTGGGGGTGCACATTGGGGCCGAAGTCGGACCCTTTAAGGCTAAAGAATACCTTTCTCCACTCATTGAGTTCTTGAACAAGAACTATCTATCCATAGACGGCTTTTACGTTGCTCCCGCGTTAGTCCGGGACTGCCCATCGGTCCGGCCTTATCTCAACTACCTGGCCGCGCTCGTCCAAACCTTTGATGGGCCGGGCAGTCGCCCGCTGGTGGTTCTGACCGATGAGCCCCACTTGCTTGAGTATGTCTCAAGGCTTATCGGCCGGCCGGTGCGGGCCTCGGACCCGGGCAAAGCCCTGCTGGTTCCGGCCGGCGGGGCCTGCTTTCTGGCGGCGCCGACTAAGGTTTTGCCCGAGCTTGGAGTCTGGCAACTGGGGCAGACCCGGACCGAAGACTCCGGGGCGGCTCCATGGCCACTGGTGTGTTCGGAACCACTGTCCCTGGGGTCGCCGGTAGCCGTTTGGGAAGAGGGTGTAAGGCTGGAGCAGGTTATTGTCCGGGGGCAGGCCCGGCCTAGGGGCGAGCTGGAAGTAGTTGGGCTCTGGCGCTATGAGAGGCCGGAGCCTCCGAGCAGCTTACACGTTTTTCACCACCTGGTGGTGGATGGGCGGCTGGTGGCTCAGGCTGATGGACCCCTGGACGCAAGTTTCGGCTGGCAGCCTGGCGACCTGATAGGCACCCGCTACCGGGTCCGGTTGCCGGAGACGCTTGAGGCCGGTCAGTATGACCTGCTGGTTGGGCTGTATCGCTTTCCCGAGCTGGAACGGCTCAGGACGGTGGCCGGTTCGGATGCTGTGCGGGTTGGACCTTAGGGCCTGTGGTGGGCTGTCAGTCTCGACAGGACGAAACCGGCTGTAACGCTCAGGGCGGAGAGGGCGAGCCAGCCCAGGAGTTCGGTGGCGGCCCCGGCGAAGGCCGGGCTTCCGGTCAGGTACTGGCTGTAGGCAAGAATCCCGGCCAGGGCCGCCATCAGGGGGAGGCCGGGGGCCAGGGCGAAGAGCAGGGCCAGGCCGGGGAGGGCCGAACGGATGCCACCCCGCGCCCGGAAGAAGAGGCCAAGGGCCCCGGCGACCAGAACGGCCAGACCTTCCCCGTAAAGGGCAGCCTGGCTGAAAAATCGAACGGCGGCAACGGTGATGTCATCAATCCGCTGGGTGCTGCCGGCCTCGGCAAACTGCGTCGACTGGGCCACGGCCCCGACAACCCAGAAGTAGCCGATGAAGAAAAAGAAGGTCCAGACCAGCGCAAGGCCCGCCAGCCGCTGCCACCAGGGCCGGCCGGGGGCCACGGCCAGAAAGAGGCCAATGCCGAATCCCAGACCGGACCAGGCGCTTAAACACCCCATTCTCCCGGGAGAATTATAGGGCCGTTGGGGGCAGGGGCCGGGGCCATCCTGGGAGCCTGGGCGGCCGGCCGGGCCGACCCGGCCGCAGCCGTTATCATCGCCCTGGCCGGCCTGGCCATTATCCTGGTCAACCGGACCTTCTGGCTGCGGCAGGTCGGCCTCGGCTTTATCGCCCTGGGGCTCGTCTGGGTCCGGCTGGCCCTGGGCCCGGCGCCCGACCCCGGCTGGCCCGCCACGGTGCCGGACCGGACCCGGGCCGTCTTTGAGGGCACCGTCCTTCAGGAGCCGGCGGCCCGCGGCCGGGACCAGGAGCTCTGGGTTGACCTTGAAAGCCGCCGGTCGGACCTCGGCACCGAGCCGGCCAGGGGCCGGGTGGTGGTCCGGACGGCTTACGCCGGGCCGGTTCTGCCGGGCGACCGGGTTGTCATCAGCGGCACCCTGCGGGTTCCCGGCCGGACCCCGGATTTCGACTACCGGGCCTGGCTTGCGGCCCGGGGTGTGAGCCGAATTGTTTACGACGGGACCGTTCTGGCCGTCGAACCCGGGGATTCGCCGGCGGCCCTGGCGGGGCGGGTGCGCCGCTGGCTCGGAGCAAACCTGCGAAGCCGCCTGCCGGCCGACGAGGCGGCCCTGGCCGAAGGGCTGGTGCTGGGACTGCGGTCCGGCCTTTCGGCAGCGGCCCAGGAGGCGTTCAACCGGACCGGCACCACCCACATCCTGGTCGTTTCGGGCTACAACGTTGGGCTGGTCGGAACGGTTTGCCTGTGGGTGGGCCGCCTGCTCTTCGGGGCCAGGTGGGGTTGGGCTTCTGGGTTGCTCGGCATCGGCCTCTACATCGGCCTGGTCGGCCTCAGCCCGCCGACCATCCGGGCGGGAATCATGGGGGTGCTCGGCCTGGTTGCGGTGGCCCTGGGCCGGCCGGGCTGGCCGGCGAACGGCCTCGGGCTGGCGGTGGCGGCCATGCTCCTGGCCGACCCCGGCTTTATCTCCGACCTGAGCTTTCAGCTGAGCGTCCTGGCAACTGCCGGTATCATCTTCCTGGCACCGGCCATGCAGGCCTGGTACGCCCCCCGGCTTGGGGGCCAGGGTCGGCCGGGGCTTGTCCGGCGGGTCACGCTTGGGGCGGCGGATGTGGCGGCGGTGACGGCCGCCGCCTGGGCGGCAACGACGCCGGTGATTCTGGCCGGGTTCCGGATGCTCTCGGCGGTGGCGATTCCCGCAAACGTGGTTATTGCCCCGGCGGTGCCGGCGGCCGTCTTCGGGTCGGCCGTCCTGGCCCTCGCCGGACCCCTGGGTCCGGTCGCCGACATCTTGGCCCTGGTGGTCAGGCTCCCGCTGGGGTATATCCTGGGGGCGGTTCGGGTCCTTTCGGACCTGCCGGGGGCGGCGTTCGGGGTCGGGCCGTGGGGTGGGGTGGAGACGGCCGTCTGGCAGGGTGTTGTGGGGGCGCTGGCGTTTGGCCCGGCCCGAGCCCTTGTCGTTCGCACCTGGCCGCTGGCCCCGGTGGGCCTGGCAGGCGGGGCCTTGCTGGCCGCCACCCTCCTGCCCCACCCCGCCCGGGTGGATGTCTACGACCTGGGCGGCCGGCGGCTGGTGCTGGTCGAGGCCGACGGATTAAGGGTGCTCGTCGGGTCGACCGGGGCGGCCTCCAGCCTGGTCCGGACCCTGTCAGGCCGGCTGCCGGCCTGGGACCGGAACCTGGACCTGGTCGTCTGGACCGACCCGGGCCGGCAGGAGTCGGCGGCCCTTTCGGCCCTGGGCCGGGAGTTCACGGTTGGGCGGGTGGTCACGGCCGGAGATTTGGCCGGCCAGCCGGAATTCCGGGTCGGGGACGGTTTACAGGTGCGGGTCTACCCCGGGCCGGGCGGGGAGGGGGGCTGGGTGGTGCTGACGGTGGGCCAGGCCGATGTGGCCGTTGCGACAGGTGAATCGGCCGGGGAACCGCCAGGGGAGACGCTGGGGGCCGAGGTGGTCGTCCTGGCCGGGCCGGTGCCGGACGGTCTGGAGGCGGTCGGGTACGTGGTCGGGTCCGGGGACGATGCGGCCGGGGCCGGGCTGACCTTACCGGTTGGGGGCCGGCTGACGTTCTGGTCTGACGGCCGAGCGGTCTGGCCGGCCGGGGAGTGAGCCCCGGTAATTAGCCAAAAGTTTGTTTGCATGACGGCGGACGCTGCGGTATAATCAGCCAACGAGACAATGTATCCGTCAGGCGGCTGGCAGGAATTCCCGGCCGGCGGAGCTACGGCAGATACCCAGGTGTCCGGCCCCTTGACAAAACCGAACTGATGTGCTAGCTTTGAAAGCGATGGAGAAAGCAGGCGGTGCGATGTGAGGCTGGTGGTTGACTTCTGGTTTGAGCGGGGGTTGTTGAGCTGGGACTATCTGAACTACCTGCAGGGCCTGGTTTACCTGGCCCTGGCCGGCTACAACCCGGAGCTGGCCCAGCGGATCCACGATGATGGGTTTGCCGGGGGCGGAAAGCGCTTCCGGCTTTTTACTTTCTCGCTGCTTTACCCCCGTCTTCGGCCGAAGGTTTACCGGGCGGGGCTGGAGATTTCGGGGGAGGTGAGGTGGTGGTTTTCGTCGCCGGTTATCGGGGTGGTCGAGGCGCTGGCCGGGGGCCTGCTTGGGCTCGGCGAGGTGCGGGTTGGGCCGCTGCGGGCGTCCCTCATTCGCATCGGGGTGGAGCCGCTGCCCGAATTTGGGTCGGAGGCGATTTTTACGACCCTCTCGCCGCTGGTGGTGTCCACGGGTGAGGGGGCGGATGAGGCCGGGCGGTTCCGGCGCCGGTTTCTGGGGCCGGAGGACCCCGAGTTTTTCCGGGTGCTGGGGCGGAATCTGGGGCGGAAGGCCGAGGCGTGCGAGCTTGTGATGGGCCAGGAGCCGGTGGAGTTCGAGGTGCTTGGGCGATTTAAATCTCGGCTTTTTACGAGCCACGGGGTGAAGGTGCGCGGCTGGCAGTTAACGTTGCGGATGCGGGGTCCCGGGCCGCTTCTGCGGCTGGCCTACGAGGCCGGTCTCGGCGAGCGCACCGCCCAGGGCTTCGGCATGCTGCGGTATGTTGGACCGAGGCCGGCCCCGCTCGCGACCGGTCCTGAGACTGATGCGGCGGCCGGTGCCATCGAACCATGGGAACCGGCTGGAGCAGAGAGGTAAGGCTTATGAGACGAGTTCGGTGGACAGGCCATCCGTTCGTGGATGCAGGACTTGCGGCGCTGGCGGCAGCCGCCAACGTTTCAAGCCTCGACAAACTGGACGCCAACCATTTAGACAGGGCTTGTCAGGAGCTGTTTCGTATCTTGTTAAGCGACCAGGCATTGGGATTGGGAATTGCCGGGAAGGCTTTTGTTAAAGGGCCACTTTCCCAGGTGTTCCCGAACAGCGAGCTGGTGAATCCTTCCAACTGGAAGGGTGGTACCGACGGGGCCCGGACCAAGTTCAAGGCAGCCGTTGAGGCTGACCTTAAACGGGCTCAGGCCTGTCTGATAGCAACCGTCGGAGATGCCTCCTGCACAGCCTGCGGCAACTGGTACCCGGGTGAATTATTAACTAGCCTGCGCAACGATAAAATGCCCCTGCTTAAAGGCATTGTAAATTTCTACCCGGGCCTGGGATGGGGTGCGCAGGTGTGTGGCCTGTGTGCCCTGGCGGTGCGGTTCCTGCCCATGTCGGTAATGCGGACCGGGGTGACCAACCGGCTCTGGTTCCTGCACACTCAGGCGCCTGGGGTCGCCCTGAAGATAGCATCGACCTACGGCTGGCAGCATTTCAACCAGGCAATTGCCCGGAACGAACCACTCGACTTCTACAGCGAGTGGAAAACGGCCGGGGAAGCCGGAACCGTACTTTATTTGCTTTGCGAGCTTCTTGAGCGATTCAGTACAGAGCTCGAAGCTGCCTATCAGAACCCAACGCCAACGGTGGCGTATATATTTTCCAACGATAACCGTGGCGGATTCGTTAACGCCCTGCCCATACCAAACCAATTACTCCGCTTTCTTGTAAAGCTCCGGCTGGAATCGGAGGGCGGATTCAAGCGCTTCTGGCGGGACCTTCTGGTCATCGCCGGAGACTTTACGGATGACCGGGAACGCCGAGCCCGTACCGGATCTGTAAGGGAGGTCGCTGACCGGCTGCTGGCTGGCCGAAGTATCGTTGGGCCCTGCTTGGACCCAGGCGGGGATGGGCTCAGGGGCGGCTGGCTGGGCCACCGTTGCTATCTTCTGGAGGTGCAGAGTATGCCTGTTTCACGATTGGCAATCCTTGAAAGGCTAGGCGTCGACATTGCCCGGGCTGATGATGTCAAAAAGATAGTTAATGAGCTTCAGGGAGCGCGG
>FWWM01008116.1_pt1 | contig 20452 bp, 22 predicted proteins | sample 2228351 | NCBI WGS metagenome assembly FWWM01 (sample SAMEA103939774, study PRJEB20133) | metagenome
CTGTTAGATATCCGTTAGATACGTAGTTATTAAAAAGACCCCTCTTATGAGCTATAACCCCAACGTCGTGAGCAAACTCTGCAAAGATGCTTGGCTCGTTATAAGTGTAGGTTATACCCTGGGCACCGACCCTCAAAGCAATATCCACTATCTCCTCTGGAGATACCTCGAAGCCCTCTACAATTCTTCTCTGAGATATATCGAAGTTCTGGCAATACATACAGGCCCAGCTACAGCCTGTTGTTGCTATCGAGAGAGCCATCGACCCCGGGTGGAAGTGGCTCAAAGGCTTCTTCTCAATGGGATCTACATGCATAGCTATAACCTTGCCATATACCAAGAGATACAGATCCCCACCCTTGTTACCCCTAACACCACAGAACCCTATCTGGCCTGGGGACAACTTACACCTCCTAGCACAGGCTAGACACTCTACTCTCTGGTTATCGAGCTTTCTATGTAGCTCTGCTTGCTTCATACTACTCTCTCTAAATATATATGCTAGGGCGGTTATAACAACCACTAGCTTATAATGTTATAGATATGTCCGTCTTAGATAACAAGCCCTCTAGTCATAAGCCATAGATCAGAGAGTGTGTACTCATCATAGAGCCTCAGATCCCGGATTCCTCTTCATACTCTGCCTAATAATACTAGCTATGGGGCTATATTACCTTATCCACGCTACATATAGAGCCTATGCCCAGCTGGGGCGTCAGAATGCTGGGCCAGCTCACGGCTCGCTGCTTTTAACCCTCATCATCCTAAGATATGTATGTGGGGGCAAGCTTTTATACAGATCCCTCTTCGATGATTATATTGGGTTGAGGTATTGATACCGATGTCCACTGAGATAATCAACATATTGGGAACATTTGTTAAGATGCTCTCAACAGCTAGGGAGGCCTTGCTGTTCGTGGGGCTTGCGATAGTTGGCGCTGTGGTGATCTCATATGTGATCTATGGTGCCTATAAGTTTGGGATCTATATCCTGAGATTGAAGCCCCATTACTTCGCCCTGGTCATGTTTCTCTTAGGCTTTGCTCTGGTCCTCGTGTCTATGTTGATCCCTGAGTAGGGTTCCAGGATCTTTTGGAAAAGCTATATATTCCCCAACACCTTATTTAAAAAGACTGGTGTCCCTAGTGTCGGAGGACAGCGGGCTTAAGGGCTTGGTAAAACAGGATCTGATCTCGATAATAATAGATGCCGGTCTTCTGGATGAGTTTATAAAATGGCTTGGCACAAGGACTGGGGGGCATGTTGACCCCGTCAGGCTCGATTCCGTTGATATCGACTATCTCGTTGAGTTTTTGAGGGAGAAGAACCTTGTTTCAGAGGATAACTCGCCCCTGGAGATCGTGGGGGAGAACCCGGATCTTGAGGGCAGGGTTAGAACCTCTACGAAGGAGCGTAGGACTAGGAGATATAAACCCACCTAGTTTTGTCCTTCTCATCCAATAGCTTTATGCCCAGCCTCATCAACTGCCCCCTGATCCAGTCGGACTCTTCATATAGTCTCTTTTGCCTCATCCTCTGTCTCACCTCTACCAAGAGCTTTACCAGATCCTCTGGGTCTATTTTAGAGATCACAGGAACCTTTTCAACCTTTGGAAGAACATCGAGGATCTTGTCCATCGACTCTAGCACAGACAATGCCTTGAGGGCTAGGGAGCCTTTTTCCCTCTGGATAACCTCTCCATATATTATAGATAGTAGCTCGTGAAGGTAGGACATAGCCCTGGGCGTGTCTAGATCATCGTCAAGCGCTGACACAAACCCCTCCCACGTTCTCGATATTCTCTTCCATATCTCTATATCCCTTTCACCCAGACTGTGCTCTATACCTCTATCCCTAACCAGTGATCTGAGGAGCTGGTGGGCCTCAACGATCCTTCTATAAATTGTTCTAGATTGCTCGAGAGCCTCTTCTTTATACTCGAGGTTCTTCCTATAGCTCGCAGAAGCGATCCAGAGCCTTATAACCTCGGCCCCCCATTTTGAAACAGCTTCCCTGAAAGTAACTATGTTTCCCAGGCTCTTGCTCATCTTCTCCCCAGATATTGTTAGGTACCCAACATGGAACCAAAGCCTAACCCACGGGGATTTTCCAAAATATGCCTCGCTCTGAGCCCTCTCATTCTCATGGTGGGGGAAGATGAGATCCTGGCCGCCGCCATGTATATCTATCTCATCACCAAGGTACTTTGAGCTCATAACGCTGCACTCTATATGCCACCCAGGCCTTCCAGGGCCCCACGGAGACGCCCAGTAGGGCTCCCCAGGCTTTGCAGCTTTCCATAGGGCAAAGTCGTATGGGTTTCTCTTCTCATAGAGATGCTCTTCCTCCTGTCTCCACTCCTCTGAATAGCCTCTACCGCTCAGCCTCCCATAGTCGTGATATGTTGAAGCATCGAAGTAAACAGAGCCTGACTTCGAGACATATGCATGGCCCCTCTCTATAAGCCTCTGGATAAACCCTATTATATCCTCGATATGATCCGTGACCCTTGGGTGGAGATCTATAGTTATTCTCAGAAGCTTCATAGCATCTAGATAGTCCCTGGTATAGAGATCCGCAAGATCTCTCCAACCAACCCCAAGCTCTCTAGCCCTATTTATGATCTTGTCATCAATGTCGGTTATATTTTGAACATGTATAGCATTATAGCCCTTAGAGATCAAAACCCTCTTCAAAATATCAAAAGAGACATAGGCCCTAGCATGCCCCAAATGGAAATAATCATAAGGCGTAGGGCCACAGAAATAGGCCTTAACAACACCTCTAGATGATGGAACAAACACCTCAACCCTCTTGGTAAGAGTGTTGTAGAGCCTCAGCTATGCCCCACCGAGTAGAGAATAATGCTAAGAAATAATATTAGCGTGAGCCTCCTCAAGCCTCCCTTCAGAGCAAGGAGATGTCGATGATCAAAACAATATGCACCACTTTCTCTATGATCTCCTCTCTCAAGAGCCCATCCCAGATGCTTTGCATCTAAGCCGCGATGGATCATGGCAGGAGAGCTGGGCCCAACAGCATCTTCTAAGTGCGGGGGGTGGGATTCGAACCCACGCAGGCCTACGCCAGCGGATCTTGAGTCCGCCCCCTTTGACCCGCTCGGGCACCCCCGCCAATATATATACCTATGAGAGGGGTATAAGTTCATCTAGAGCGCAACTTTTATAACTAAAAGTATCTCCCTCTGGGGCGGGTAGGAGATCATAGAGATCGTTATGATCTCTATGCATGTATTATAGCCCGTGGTCTATAGATCCGTTGTGGATCTTTATTTTCTCGTCGCACTCGATCTCGTTTTTATGAGTAACAATAAGGGCTGTTATTCTCTTTTCTCTTATATAATTTATTAGATCTTTTAGGCAGCACTCAATATACATGGGATCAAGATGATCTAGCCCTTCATCTATAAGAAGAACCTCTGGCTTCGATGCTAGGGCTCTTGCTATTGACACCCTTATCTTCCACCCTGTGCTGAGTTCTCCCGCCCTTTTCTTCATCATATCGTATCCTATCCCAAGCAGCTCTAGTATTTTTTCCAGCTCTATATCATCGACCATCTTAACTATTTCTATGTTTCTCCCAACGCTCATATGGGGAAAGACCCCTCTCTCGCTTCTTATTATAGGGAATCTTCTCTTCTCAGGCTCTAGATACGTTATATCCTCGCCGTTATACAATATGCTCCCAGAGTCTGGGTAGATGAGCCCCGCTACTATGTTTAGAAGGGTTGATTTTCCAGATCCGTTGGGGCCTTTTATGCATAGAATCTTTCCTCCAGGGATTTGTAGAGAATCTATCTTTAGGGTAAAGCTCTGGTAGGACTTTACTATCCCCTTGAGAACCAGCTCTCCCACTTCCATAACCAATAAAATATATTAAATATGAAATATATTAGCTTTTATTCCGAATAGGATTCGGTGATAATGTGAAAAGATATATCATATTAATCGCCATAGGGATCCTTGCTGCATTCCTCATAGGCCTGGCTCTATCGCCCTATATACTAGGGCCGGTTGCCAGCCCCCAATCTAGGATAGGCGCTGCACAGAGCTCTACATACACTGTCACATACACAGTGACAACTTCTATTCAGGGTGTGGGGAGCTCTAAGAAAGAGATCTATATACTGGAGGCGGCCACGCTCAAGCCAATGGTGGATATGTTGAAAGAGATGGCTGGGCAGAAGGGATATGTGATATATGACGAGGCTAAAGGATCTACACAGCTTGCGAGAGAGATAAACGATCTAGGTAAAAGGGCCGATCTCTTCATATCAATAGACTCTGAGGTAGTTGAAAAGATACTAATGCCGAATAGAACAGCAACATGGTATATAGTTATAGCCACATCAGCCATGGTCTTTGTCTATAGTAATTCGAGCGAGGATAGGCTTAGAAAACCACTTGATCTTTTAAGTAAAGGCGACATAGGGGCTTTCCTCGACGAGGTCTTATCAGGGCAGTATAGGATCGGCCTGGGCAACCCGGATAACGTGCCTCAGGGCTATAGAACAATAATGATCTTAAAGCTAGCTGGCATATTGCTTAAAAACGATGAGAACCACTATGTATCTAAACTCAATGATCTCATAAAAACCGGCAGGGCTGTCTATACCAAAAATGCCGCTGCCCTTGTATCTCTTCTCCAGACCAGGCAGATAGATGTGTCCTTCACATATCTACACGAGGCAATGCTATATAATCTGAGATATGCTAGACTCCCAGACGATCTAGATCTTTCGAACCCCGCTAAAAGGGATCTCTACTCGAGGGTCAGCTACACAACAAGCGATGGCAGAGTGATAAGGGGAGCAATGATAGAGGTAGTAGTGACGATACCAAAAACAGCGGTTAATAGAGAGGCGGCGCTGTCCCTCATATCCTATTTACTAACCAGCCAGGGCAGAGAGATCATGGCAAGGGCAGGGCTAGTCCCTCTCGAGAAGCCCGAGATAAGGGGAGTGCAGCAAGACCTCCTTGGGTGAGCCTCGAGATGTATAGACTATTCTTCTGGCTTTTCATAGCCCTAGTCCTTTTTATCGTAGCAGCCCCAATACTCTATCTAGGCTATGAGGGATCTATAGGTAGCTTTTCAAACCCCTCTCTATCTCTGAGCCGCGATGTAATAGGATCCATTGTGCTAACCATAGTATCATCCGCAATAGCCTCTCTAATAGCCCTGATCCTAGGGATCCCTGTTGCATATTATTTAGCTAGATATGATTTTAGAGGCAAGGATATTGTCGAGGCCCTAATAGATCTTCCAACAACCGTGCCCCACCCCTTGGTTGGTATAGCGATACTTCTATTCTTCGGATCCATATCAGAAACCCTCTTCCAGAGCACCGGAGGTATAATCTATACATTCCAGGCTCTCGTTATAGCTCTTTTAATAGTATCAACACCAATAATGATAAGATCTATGGTTAATAGCTTCAAAGCCATGGATCCGGAGCCGGAGATAGCCGCACTGAGCCTAGGTATGGGCAGGGTCAGAGTTTTCCTCCTAATTGCCCTTCCACTGAGCTTGAGAGCGATCCTGAACTCCTATGCCATAACCTTTGCGAGGGCTGTGAGCGAATTCGGATCTATAGCGATCGTAGCATACTACATTATAATACCTCCCTTCCATGGTGTAAAGCCTGCTCCCGTTATAATATGGGATTTCTTTGAGAACGGCGGGCTTGGAAAAGCCCTTCCAGCCAGCTCAACACTGCTAGCTATAAGCCTCTTAGTACTTATCGTGATAAGGATCACTGGGAGGGCTAAACGATAGGCCTGTAGGTTGCCTCGGTCTCAAGAATAAAGGCTACCAGATCAGATGCCTCCTTAGGATCTAGGGATATTTCTCTATATAGACCCCTTCTCTCGGCAAACTCGACGGCAGCCATATGTATACAATAACGCCTCAAGCATTTAGACACAACATTTATTGAGAAGTCTGTGCAGCTACAAAATATCCTGGGAATAACCATATGGACATGGGAGCCAGAGCCAACTAGATAAAAAGCAGTGTTCCCAGCCCCCACCCGCAAGATCCTTTTGGAGGCTACTATTTGTGCAACATCATAGTCCCTCACAAGATCCTCGATATCTATGCCCTCTAGATAGGAATACGACGATGACCAGCCACACCTAAGCCCGGATTTCTCTGCTCCATATAGCATAGGCGTAAGCTCTTCTATTTAAAGGTTTATGGGGCTATTAAGATCACTGTATCTAGAGAGATCCAGTTGTTTTTGTGAAAACACCTCTAATAGCCTGAGAAGGACTCTATTTTAAGCGCTTCCCTACGTATCTTTGCACCAATGTTTCTTAGAAGAGAAGTTATCTCCCTAACTCTATTGGGAGGCCCAGATACATAGAAAACCACGTTTTCCAGATTTCCTATTGAGCTTCTAAGCTCCTCAGCCGTGGGGAGGTTCTTTCTCCACCAAACCTTTATATTATTATTGATGACAGATGCTCTTGCAAGATCTTCCTTAAATAGATAGTCCTCCCTATCATCCACATGGATCGCTAAGATCCTCGATTTCACCTTTTTATCTGCGGCATACACTATCATAGATCTAATTGGGGTTACACCTATGCTGTGAAAGATCATTACATTCTCTTCAGCGCTTTCATCAAACGTGAAGTGGCCGTAGGGGCCCCATATATTGATCTCGTCGCCTGGCTTGAGGTTTTCAAGCGCTTTTTTAAACAGAGAATCCCTAGCTATGGTTGCAAACATAACATAGTTCTCTGTGGGGCTCGACGCTATTGAAAATGTCTTGGTTCCACACCCGCTGCAGATCTTTGGGCTCAGCTCGAGCTCTGCATTCTGGCCTGGAGCGTATGTGAACTCTTTCAGCGGGGTGAGCTTCACTACACTATATATTGAGTATCTATAGGTTTCGATAACCCTTGCCGGCGTTGGTTCTTCTACCAAAACACCACCCATTGGTATCTCTACGAAACCTTTATATCTTCTTTATGTTTTTCGTGTTTCTCATTAGTGAGACTGCCTCTAAGGGACAGGGTGATGGCCTGGCCGGTTTTGAGGTGATGAGGCTCTGGGGATGGAGGCGTTCTACCAGATCCAAAGGGCTAGAGAATCTAGCTCCTCAATGAATGCCGCGATGATGAAATATCGACCCCCCAGGCCGGCAAATAAGGTCTTGGGAGAGGATCCCGCTAACGCTGGAAGCCGCTCTATTCAGAGAGGGCGCATCATTTTTTATACCTATAGAGATAGAGATTATTCCTTTTATCTAGGAACCCTGAGTCCGCCAGGTTCTCTAACGCATCCTCGTAATAAACTCTATCAACATCGATCCCGTACCATTCTCTAAAGCTACTAACTATATCATCGAAAGTCCACACTGTCTTCCCCTTCTCAGCCTCTTCTGAGATCATCCTCTTTATAAACGATGTGATATCCTCAAGCCTTGTCCAGGGATACTGGAACCAAACCCACTCCTTAACCTCTATATAGTAATAATCTGGCTTGATCTTTGCGACGCTGCTTATCCATTGAAGGGCAGCCTTTCTCACATCAAGAGGCCTCCAGTTCTCCCTAATGAACTTCTCGGCAAGAATCATACTGTCCCCCGTATCCACTATATCATCAACCACAAGGATGTTTTTTCCATCCATGTCTACAATATATGGGAATCTGAGAATAGCTTTCTCCTCCGCCTTAGCAGCCTCTGTCCAGTGCTGGCTCTGTATAGATAGAAGATTCTCTATGCCTAGAAAGTCGCATAGAAGCCTTGCAGGAACATATCCTCCCCTTGCTATCGCTACTATAACGTCTGGTCTCCACCCGCTCTTCTTAATAATATTTGCAAGGCCCCTGCTCCAATCCACAATCTCTTCCCAGCTGACCAGCTTGGTAGGCACACGAGGCAACCAGGTCCCAGAAATAAAATATATCTATAAGGTTATAAATACTTATCCAACCAGCTTAATGTAAGAGATAGAACCCTTATTAATAATATAGGCATACCCCCCAGAAGCTACTGCAACCTCGTATCTAGAGACTGAGAGGAGCTTTCCAGAGAGCGTTCCCCCGCCTATAAACTTAACCACAACCTCGTACCCAGCGTAGCTACCATTAAGTATATGTTGATCCTCACAGCAGTCCCTAACGATCCCCGCAACCTCGTTCTCCCTAACCCTAACGCTCCTGATAGCGTGGCGGAAAACCACGAGAGCATCTCTAGGGCTCCTCACGCCTAGCTCATAGTTAGATACATGATCCAGGATCCCCTCCACAGCTTCTCCATCAACTAGCTCGATATATATATTCCTCCCAACAAGTTTCTCCGTAATCATTGTTGAGAACATTCTAACCATCACGCTACCTCCAAATACATTATCGTTAGGGGGTGTTTCAAGTTTTATCGCCCACACCCGGGATATTGATAGATACTTGTGGATTATAACCTCTCGTCTTAGAGGACAGATAGCTTCAGCTGTGCCAATGAGGGCTTGGTGAAGAAGCCCTAGCCTTAGGCCTTTCACACAGCCCTCTTAAAAATCACATGAACCTCTCTTCCACACGGGCAGAGAAGGATGCTCACTGGTCTATAAAGGGGAGATTCTGAGGTTGTCTCGAAGCCCGAGCCACCGGCTATCGATACAGATTCTCTGCCACCTAGTATGTAGCCTGCATATGTCACCCTTATCTCATCGATCAAATGTTTCTCAGCGAGGCTCCATATGAGCTCTCCGCCTCCTTCTACAAGGATCTTCTTTATGCCGAGTTTGTATAGAAGCCTTAACGCTTGATCCATATCTATTTTGGGAGGCTCGCTGGAGTTTATCACATATACCTCGACCCCGTTTCTTTTTAACCTCTCGATCTTATCTTGATCCGCTGCTTGGGAGGTAAGTATAATAGTCCTAGACAGCTTATCTCTAACAAGCCTTAGATCCTCTCTTATGCTTAGCCTACCGTCCACAACTATTCTAACCGGGTTAGACCCCTCAACGTATTTAAGCCTCAGCGAGGGATCATCAATGTTAGCTGTATTAGCACCTATCATAACAGCCCCAGCCTCCTTTCTAGCCATATGAAGCCTCCTAAGATCCTCTGGACAGCTTATACTACTAAACCTAGTCCGAGACGCTATCTTCCCATCTATAGTTGCGGTTGAAAAAACAACCACATAGGGCCTCTCTTCTAAGCCCATCTAAACACCCTGGGTATATAGTATGTAGAGCCTTATTTCGATTAAGATTAGGCCTCGATGCGCCGCACCATGTTTTTATCGATAATATCTAGTTTGACGCGGTTTATGTAAAGCTTATAAGCATGTCTAGATTAATATTGGTAAAGCGAAGGGGGTGGGAGGTGTGGGCAAAATCTGGGGTGAAGGAAAAACAAGACATAGTTGTAGTTAAGGTTGGAGGATCTCTGATAAGATCTCCAAGCGACTATGAAAAGATCTCAAAGATCCTCGTGGAAAATTTCGCTGAAAACGCCAAAGTTGCCGTGGTTATCTCTGCTATTAAGGGTGTTACAGATCTGCTTATATCTATATGCAATGGGAACAAGGGTTCTCTCGACGAGGTTATAGAGATCCATAGGAGGTTCTCAAGGGAACTCGGTTTAGAAGGCTCTGCCGGGCAATTTTTGAGAGAGCTTGAGGAGGAGATCATCAAGCACAGAGATCTCTGCAAAGAATCACCGATCCACAGGGATAGGGTGCTGTCAATAGGTGAGAGGTTCTCAGCGCTAGCGATGGCGAAGATTCTGGGGGCAAGAGGTCTTAGGGTCAGGATAGCCTGGCCCTGGGACATAGGGATCATAACCGATGATGTGTTTGGAGATGCTGCTCCGAAGGTTCCAGCTATATATAGCTACATGGAGGCGTCTATCACTAAGATCCTTGGTGAGGGATATATACCTATAATCCCTGGGTTTATAGGCGTGACAAGCAGTGGCCATATAACCACAATGGGTAGGGGCAGCTCGGATCTCACAGCCGTGCTTGTGGCAAGAGCGGTTGGTGCTGAGAAGACTGTCCTCCTCACAGAGACACCCGGCATCTTGACAGCAGATCCCAGGGTTGTGCCTAACGCGTATACTGTGGAGAAGATGGACTTCGTCGAAAGTGAGAGGGCATCTAGATATAGAGTTAAGGGGCTTAGCGATAAGATGTTCAAATATGTAGGGGACTATTGGGGCGAGATACATATCCTGGATCTTGGGATGAGGGGCACTAAGATCTGTAGGGGCTGTAGAAGAGAAGGAGCCAAGGTGATCGCGCCGCTTGCGGGCGGCGCCTCTATAATAGGCTGGGGCTCTGGCAATATGGTTAAAAGCATTGCTAATAGAAGCTCTACGGCATATAGCTATATAGAGTTTAGGGATGATGTGGAAACGCTTGTCCTATCAAAAATAGATCCTGTTGAGCTTATCAGAATACTTCACAGTGAGGTGTTTGGCAGATGAGATACGATGTAGCTGTTCTCGGCGCTACTGGGATGGTTGGGCAGAGATATGTTAAGATCCTGAGCAAGCATCCGTGGTTCAACCTAGTAGCCCTCAGCGCATCGCCCCAGAAAGCTGGTGCTAGATACGGTGACGCTGTATCGTGGGTTATAGGCGGCGAGGTTCCGGAGGAGATCTCTGAGATAAGGCTTTCGATGCCAGAGCCCTCTGAATTCAGAGACGTCGATATAGTGTTCTCGGCGCTCCCAACAGAGGTTGCGGGGGATGTGGAGCCCAAATTTGTTTCAGCAGGCCTTGCTGTGTTCTCTGATTCGAGCCCTATGAGGCTTGATCCCAGGGTTCCTCTTGTGGTACCGGAGATCAATATGGATCACATGAAGATAACAGCGTATCAGAGAAATAAGCTGGGAGGGGTTCTGGTGAAGACTCCTAACTGCACCTCTAACATTCTCTCGCTTGCGATCAAACCCCTAATAGATCTTTTGGGGATCCCTGAGCACATAGACGCTGTATCTCTCCAAGCAATATCAGGAGCCGGGTATACAGGCCTGCCCTCGATGGCTATACAGGATAACGTTATACCATATATAAAGAACGAGGAAGAGAAGATGTTGGAAGAGCCGAGAAAGATCTATGGAAGGGCGTCTAACACAGAGATAAGGCCCAACGAATCGCTATATATAGAGGCAACCACCACCAGGGTGCCTGTTCTAGATGGACACACCGTAGTGATCCACGCCTATCACGGCTCTGAGGTCGATGTTAACGAGGTTTTGAGAGCCTATGAAGACTTCAGATCCTATCCCCAAGAGGTGGGATTACCAACAGCCCCCAGAAGACCCATAGTGCTGCACAGAGCTCCTGACAGGCCGCAACCAAGGCTGGACAGGGATCTTGAGAGCGGGATGGCAATATCTGTTGGAAGGATAAGAGTCGCAAAGAGACGCGGTGCCAGCATAGTGAAGCTTGTTACCCTCGGTCATAACACTATAAGGGGTGCCGCTGGTAACACTATCCTGAACGCTGAGGTCTACGTTTCCCTAGGGCTCTCTAAGAGATAGCCTTCTCCCCGCTCTAGAGGGTGAGGCTCCTGGTTGTAATTTTCCTCCCGATGTTTATTTATGATAAACTATATGATGGGATCGCCAGGGATGGCTGCCTGTACCCATCATTTTAGATCGGGCTCCCCCTCTGGATCGTTTTCATATCCACATTGCCAGTCCTCGGGGCTTAACCTGCCACTAAAGCCCCTCACACGCTCTTAGCATATAATAGCACAAATGGGGTATATTCGTTTCGCTGATCGCTTCTAGCTGGCTAGATCTTAGTTCATCATAGCCTCCCTAGTAGCTGAGATAACGCAAAGCACATCACCTAACAAACAGTCTATATAGGTTTGCTTTGAGGCCTCATTTCTAGCAACGGTTGTACTGTTTATTCGATCGCTTCTATAACTATTAGTGTTGTGGGGCTCTCTATCGATGGTTATATCCATAGCTTTTAATCCTGGTATGGTTGCTTATTAATAAGGCTTTGGGTAATGTGAAATGGGTCTAGATTGATAGAGCTTATAGTGACTGCATCGATGATCGCCTCGATCTTTATTCAGGCTTTACATATATTCTATTCAGCTGGATATGAAAAGTATGCTAAAAAGATCAATATCAACTCTTCTAGATCGCTTAGCGCTGCAAGCAAGCACGTCTCTATAGTTATTCCTATAAAGAATGAGGAACCAAAGATATTAGAGCGAACGCTAAGATCCTGTGCAGCGTTGGAGTGGGATAAAGAGAAGCTGGAGATCCTAGTAATATCGGACGACCCTATAGAGAGGAGATCAGAGATCCAAGGAGTAGCTGATGAAGTGGCCTCTATCTATGGCATCGATATAAAAGTGATCTATAGGGACCCGCCTCTCAACGGAAGGATCGGCGCCCTTAACCTCGCATCGAGAATAGCGAGGGGAGACGCGGTACTGTTTCTCGATGTTGATACACAACCATCTCCAGGGCTGGTTAGGAGAGCTGTGGATCTAATAGAGCATGGATGTGATGCTGTTGTTTTCAGGTGGAGGGGTTATTACTACTATAATACCAGACTGGCTAAGGCGCTGTCTACTGCTATGGAGTTCATAGTTGGCTCCCTCTATAGGGGTCGAGCTGGCCATAGGTTCCGTGTTATTCCGCTTGGCAGCGGTACTATATATAGAAAAGACGTTATAGCCAGGGCTGGCTACTGGGATAACAATATAGTTCAGGATGACTACTGGATGGGTATAAAGCTTTCTCGGATAGGTGCTAATATATGCTACTGTGACGATGAATACGTAGAGGTTCTGGTTACATCGACTTACAGGGCGTTTAAGATTCAGCAGACAAGGTGGAGCTTTGGAGCTGTTCAGGCTGTGAGGAGAGGCCTCGCCCATATTGCCAGATCACCTGTACCGCTTGTCCAGAAAATAGAGCTGGCCCTCTATGGGCTTCAATACACACCAACGATAGCTATCGCTTTCTCTCTCTATGCGTACCCAGTCCTTCTGGTTCTCCACGGTGGAGCGGATCCCTTGCTAAAAGTCATAGCTATCTTTCTATTATGGATAGCTGTATCTATAGCCTATGTTGTTACATATCTAGCAATGATCTCGAAGAGGCAGGCGATATCCATACAGGAGGCCCTTAAGAGGCTCGGAACCTCTTCCGTCGTGACAGCATCTCTAGCACCGCATATAGCTGTCAACCAGCTCAGCGCTCTTGTTATTAATAGATACCTATACCCAGTAACGCCTAAGGGCGCTAGGGAGCTGTTGACAAGAGGTTTCACAGTATCCGAGCTGCCTGAGGTCTTAGCAACGCTACTCCTAATACTAGGGATCGCTATATCTATCTCTAGAGGCTATATACTTTCTCTTCTATGGCTCTCTATACTGCTTTCACCGTTCATATACACGTTGATCCTTATCATATATGATAGTCAAGGTAGAAGAAACCTTGAAAAGCCCTAAAGCTATATCTATATTGGTGATTGGCTAATAAGCAGAGATGTTGATATCGATAGAGTGGTTGATAAGATCTCGAAAAAAGATAGAGAGCCCAGGATCAAGGACAGCGATCTTTTCGAGATAGTTGAGGAAGTATTTGACAGATCAACAGTTATGAGCGTATTAGAGCTTAGCTCCAGAGGATGCCTAAGAACTCTAAAAGGCATCATATCTTCAGGCAAAGAAGCGAGGGTCTATTGGGGTAAGGGTAGGGATAATAGGGATCTAGCTGTTAAAATATACCTCATCTTAACATCAGAGTTCAGAAGATCTATGATTAAATACCTAGCAGGCGACCCCAGGTTTGACGAGTATAGAGGCCTCTCACCAAAAAAGCTGATATATATATGGGCTAGAAAGGAGTTCTCAAACCTGAAGAGGATGTTCTCTGCAGGAATAAGGGTTCCCGAGCCCCTGTGCCTCGAGAAAAATGTGCTTGTGATGGAGTTCATCGGCTATGAGGGCAAGAGAGCTCCTCTGCTCAAGGAGGCCTATGAGGCTGGGGAGCTCGGCTATAACGAGCTCACGAGGATCTATAGGGAGGTCATACAGATCATAGAGAAAGTGGTAAAGCACGCCGGCCTGGTTCACGGAGATCTGAGCGAGTATAACATAATGATCTTCGAGGAGAACCCCGTGATCATAGACGTGTCGCAAGCAGTATCAATAGATCATCCGAACTCGAGGGAATTTCTCAAACAGGACGTATATAATATAACGAGGTTCTTCCAGAAAGCTGGAGTAGATGTTGAGGATCCAGAAACAATACTGTCAAACATACTCAATACGGCTAAGAGAATAAATGACACCGATATGTTTATCCCTTAAAACATTCCCATCAATTCATTATTATGGCCAAACCCTGTGCCCTAGGGCTGGGAGGAGGGGTTGTGTAGCTCTGGCAGGTTGTTTTCAGAAGTTGGGGTGGGGAACCACCTAGGGTGGATCTACTAATTTGGGTATCTACCATGTCTTTCACCATATCTCTGTTCCTTGCTATGTTTACTATATGTCGCACTCAGCAGCTAGATCGATATATTTTTAAGTATTCCAGGTATGAGATACCAGGGTGGTTATGGCCAGCAATATAGATCCTGAGGTTAAGGGTGTTATAGAGCAGATGGCCAGAGATATATATGAGAAAACGGTTAGGGAGAAGGAGGCGAAACCAATAGAGGTTAGGAGTAAGAAGGAGCTTGAGGATCTCATATCAGGAGGGCTCTCTGTAGTGGTGTTCTATAACCCCAACTGCCCCGCATGCAAAAGATATCTCCCGGTCTACGAGGGTTTTGTCCAGAAGAAATCGCCTAGCTATAAGGGCATTAGGTTCGCAAAGGTGAGCACTAAGGATATCCAGGGTGTTTCAAGCAGCTACACAATAATAGCTGTCCCAACCACTATAGCATTTAAGGACGGCAAAGAGATCAAGAGGATAGAGGGTTATATGGATGAGAAGGAGATAGATGATTTCGTGAAAAGCCTCCCAATAGCATAGATCATCAACTGTTCGAGCGTCTCTAAAGATAGTTAGAGAGGGTCTAGGCTTCTTAACCATGCCTTAACCATGTCTCTCCACGCAGCTTATGCTCTGCTTTTTTCCCAGATATATCGATGCATATTTCCCCAGCCATACCAACGGGATCTCTTCTAAAAACCTTAATCATGGATAGCTTCCTCCAATCTGGATATGGAGATAATGCTTTCTCAAAAACATCGCTATCCATACCATACCCCGTAAGGATGTACGCGGGGATCGAGTTGGCGTAGGCCATGAGGATCTCGATCTCCGTTCCGACGCCCCCGCCGAGAGCTGCTAGAACATCTCCGGAGAGAACCAGGGTCTCGGATCTCTGTCTCATTGATAAGCCTGTATATACTGGGTAGAAGCACCCCCTCCTAGGAGGATCCTCTCTCGGATGTTCTGGAAGTATAAATACACATGGTATTCCTATGGTGCATGAATACTCAGCCACGTGTTTCATCAAGCCCCAATACCCACCTAGGTAGATTATAAAGCTGCCGAGGCACTGCTTAAGAGAATCTATAAAGATCCTCGAGGCCTGGATGATCTCTTTGCCGGGCTCATCGCTACTAGCAGCTATCGAAACCCTGGGCATCAACTTTTCCAACCCGCCTGATGATTAATGCTAACTGGGAAATATGGCTGAGCACGGCCAAGAGACTATGCACCTAGATCCGGGGTTTCTGCCATTGTGACTGATAGGTACGACTGCGAATAACCTGTTCCCAGTAGCCGTGGCGGGATAGGCTCTGTTCTAGATCCCGCGCGGGAATGGTCTGCATGTTTCTCTATGTGTTTCAATAATAATATTTGATATTGCTACAATACTGTGGGCGGTGGTTTTTGGCAGAGACACGCATATGGATTAGGGCTATTATAGTTGGCACTGTGGCAATGATCCTCGGGCTCTTCTTATCGATAATCCCGCTTGTCGCTGAGGTTCCCAGCATCGTAGGGATCGCGGCTTCTATAATGGGTTTGGGATTTGTAGTGGCTGGGATGTATATAGCTATAAAAGGACTTATAGGCTATATAGCTGCGAGGGCGATGAAGGTTAAAAAAGATCGCTAGTTATTAGTTATTTAAGATCAGGGGCAAGCGACGTAGAAGATCACGCTGGCGATGTTGGATGCAAAGCCTAGAGCTGCTAGATCCCTCTCATCTATAACCCCATCGCCGTTAGCGTCAGGCACTGTGTCTGGAGCATCATCTAGAAGCCTGTTTCCATCTCTATCACTAACTATAGCTGCAAGAGCCTTAGTCCATCCGCACCAAAGCGGGGCACCAACTATCCATACAGTCTGCATGAATCTATAGGAAACTCCGCCGCCGAGGTCTAGCCTGTCCTGAAAGCCCGTGAACTGGAATAGGTTGGCAAGGTTTCTCCCAGGCCCTCCGAGGGCTGTTGGGGTGTTGTTGAATATAATTACAAGACCTGGCAAAGCTTCGTTTTTGCCTAATCCAAACACTGGGGGTCCGGCGCCTATTGACACACCATCTACAGGCCCTCTAGCTGTATAGTTTGCTGTGAAAGCCACCAGCGTCGTAGCATTGATCCTAACTGTTGGGTTTATAGATATCTCTGGAAAGGCAACAATTCTCGGATCGGATGTGATTATGTTAACCGCAACGAGGTAGAACCTACCGCCAACACCAACAGAGGATCTAGGTAGAGGGGAATAGAACTGAACTATAGTGAGAGCCTCAGGGCTCTGAGCCCTAAGGATTTGGGTTAAAGCAAAAGTCGCTGATGCTATGGTGATCAGCAGCACCACGCTTAGGGCAACTGCCCTGACACCTTTCAACATCAAATTTGCTCACCACATAGATACCAATACACTCCTTATAAGCTTTAAACAAATAGATTCATTGTAATATATGATTATTAAGAAAAGATATTATTGATCATAGTTTTCGGCGGCTATTCACAGGTGCGATAGTTAACCAAAAGATCGCACTAAAAGAACGCGATCTTTGGGTCTATCCAAAGCCCCAATAACGTATGAATACTATACTAGTGATCTCTGCTCTTTTACGCGTAGACCGCCTCCTCATCGTCTAAGCTATCTAGGCATAGCCTCATTAATCAGGGGCTTGCCAGGCTTCGATAACCTAGAATATAACCTAGAATGAATATCTAGAAGAGATATGATGTAGATGCCGGGGGTGACCCGTCCCGCGCTCATCCCAGCCCCGGGAACACGGGGGTGTTGCGCGAGCCCGGGGTCCCAGCTATAATTTCTTAGAAAGTTATTTAAATGCTCATGACTTAGCAACCCTATACAGCAGATCCCACATCCCCGATGCTAGTTTATCTAGATTTTTCCACCCCTCATTGGTTGGTCGCACTATGTATAAGATCTTTCCATTTTTATCGAATATGTAGAAGTCTGTCGAGTGGACTACCAAGCCGTCTGGGCTCCTTGCTACAAAGACTCTAAAGTTCTCCCACACCTTAATCATACTATCAACATCCCCAAGAACCCATATCCAGCTCGCCTTATTGAGAAGATCTCGGGCCCTGCTCTTCTGATAGGACGTTGCATCTTCATAAGTCTCTTTCCAAGGATCTACACTGATCGTTACGAACACTATATCTTCCGAGAGTCCATAGGATATTGTCCTGTTCATCAGATATACTAAGACGTAAGATTCCCAGTGACATACATCTGGGCATCTTACATACTGGGGGGCCATAACGTTGATCTTGCCTGGTACTGGTATTGTTATGTTACCAACGGTGGATGTGACATTCATGCTAGTTATAGAGAAGTTAGGGGTTATGATATATGCTAGCGTAGATCCTCCATAGGTTATCTGAGAAACACCTGGATATGTGCCAGGGCCTTTTCCCCCAGAGTCTCCTAACGGAAGAGGGGGCCCAGCTATAATCCACAATGCTATTAGAACTATTGCAATCATCATGGCTATACCTACATATATATAGAGATTCTTCACACACAGCCCCGTTGTAATGCCTCTAGAGAAAATATAAGGTTGAGCATATAACTATCTACAGATCAATAAGATTTTACGCACCAATATATAAAGGGTTAAATATTTCGATTGGCCCTGTTATTATAGAGAAGCCATGCCCGCAATAAGAGGCTTTAGAATAGATACCCAAAAACACCGCAGACTTAGCCTTGCTGGGGTGCTTCTTATATCGCTAATATTATGGGCGATCCTTGTGGCGATTGTTGTATATATGGATAATAAAGACAAAACAGAGACAGAAGGATCTCTATCAGCTCAAAAAATAATGGGCGTCACAAGTATAGAGAATCGAAGCATTGTTATAGATATCCACAGCTATAGAGAGCTCTATAAACTTAACAACCTCTCAGGCTATTATCTGCTTTACTTCGAGCAGAGAGACTGCCCTGGATGTAAAGAGATCTCTCCAGCTATAGAGAGGTATTTTTCAAACAACACACAGATCGGTTTGGTGAGGATACATATAGATGATATTTTTAACTCCAACCAGGATGAAGCTTTAAAGCTTATATCTAGATACAGCGTGCTTGGCACACCTACATTGATACTTACCCGCGATGGTATTGAGATCTCGAGGCATATAGGCATCTTTAAAGGCGATCAGTACGAGGGTTTAAAGCTATTCATCGAGGAGAGTATTAATTCTAAGAGAAGCTCTCCTAGCCCCTTCATCTCGCCTCTCCTCTCACTAGGACTCGGGATCCTTGCAGCGGTTTCCCCATGCTCTCTGCCAATGTTGGCGCTGTTTGCAGCAACCTCTAGGGGGTCTAGAAAGCCTGGTAAAAAGGCTATCGGCTTTGTAAAGACCCTTGTGTCGATGATCTTAGTGCTTGTCCCCGCATCCCTAGGCCTCGGGCTTCTCTTCACCTCTGGGAGATTCTTAGGGGTGAGCATATATTACTCCCTGATAACATATATAGGGATTGTCTCCCTACTCTGGGGCGTTCTTACACTGATAAATAGGGAACCTATGGTTAGCGCTGGCAGAAGGGTCTCAATACTGTTCCCAATCCTAGGCATGCAGTGCTCCTTCCCATTCCTCCTAGCACTGCTCTCCATAGCACCTAGGAATCCTGTGGATGCCTCGATCTACTCAGTAATGTTCTCGATAGGCTATACAGCACCATATATTACTGCAAGTATATTCATAGCAGGGATTAGGGCTCCCCTCTCGGGGAGAAGCTCTGCTGTTTTCAGATACCTCCAGGGGGTTATATTGATCTCTATAGGGGTATACGTCGTCTTGAACGGGCTGCCGTATATATTTGGATAGAAAAGATCGGTGGGTGAAGGGCCCAGGCTCTAGGGGGATCACTGGTTCTTCCTAGCTCTAGCCTTTTTAACCCTAACTATACCGGGTCTGCGGTTTTGACTATCTCTACATAGCCAAGCTTGCTGAGTTTCTTCAATCCCCCCACAGCGTTGTCCTCGGAATGTTAGATCTATCTATGATCATGCTCGTGGTTGCCTCCCACCCAGATCCCTAATGATCCTTAGCATCTATCCACAGCATCAAGTTCTTCTAAGAGGAGCTTTCTAGAGAGCTTTGTTACTGTCACCGCTACTATAATCACTAGAAGAGCCCCGGTGGCTATTATAGGTACCCTAATCTATACCTCTGCTGCTCTCTATATGGAACTGGATCTCTATCGACGAGGTGGGTGGCAGCCTATATACTAGATAGATCCTCTTATATATACTTTTCCCTGCTGAGGTTAGTTGTATTGCTAGAGACCATTCTTTCGACAAGCTCTTTCTTTAAATCTCTGTATAGCCAGCCCATTGAGGAGATCTTATGCTGGCGAGGATAACATTATCTAGAATCTACACTATCCCTGTACCTAGTAACAGTGCTTCCCCTCGAGACATTTGCTAGTATAAAGCATAGCCCTTCAGGCATATATTGCTGATAACGCGTTTCCAGAAACTATAATAAGATCCTCTGTAAGCGGCTTCATGGGCAGTTCTACGAGAAGGGCTGGGGGATCTGATGAGTAATTAATATGAAGATACACATAAGCATAATCAGGCTGTGATAAACACCTCTATGTATCCAGAGATACCTTGCCCTTCAAAGAGTACTGGCTATCGATTTTGGAGGCACTGGCAAATAGTAGTAGCGGTAGCAACAACAAGATCATGGCTATTTGTTTTTTCAACGAGACGCTGGCGAGGTATCTTCTTGCTGGTTATTAATTATTATCTCGTGATATAAGATCTTCTAGAACCTCTATATTGGTCAGAGGGCTCCTAACATAGCTAGCTATATTCCTCAGCAGCCTTCTATCTATATAATGTGTGTATCTATACTCCGCCGAAGCCCTAGCTATGATGCGGGGCTTGAGACCAATGATCTTTGAAAATATCTGGGAGGCTCTCTCCATATTTCTCCCAAGCATCTCTATAGATTCTATATGAGCCTTCATGATCA
>FWWM01008119.1_pt1 | contig 20447 bp, 16 predicted proteins | sample 2228351 | NCBI WGS metagenome assembly FWWM01 (sample SAMEA103939774, study PRJEB20133) | metagenome
ACGCTCTCACCGGGGCAGAGTGGGCAGGTGACTGTGAGATTCGATCCCAGTGAGTCAGGGAGTTTCACCGGGAATGTGCAGGTGGGGATCAATGGCGGGCAGGGGAGCGTGAGTTCTCCGCCTTTGGTGGGCACAGCACACAAGATCGAGATCGATCCGGCAGAACTGAGTTTCGGATTAGTCTTTCTTGGCAGCTCGCGAGAGCGCACGCTCACAGTCAAGAACCAGGGCGTCACTACAGTCTCCTTAGCTGCGAGCACAAGCAGTCCTTATGCTGTTGAGTCCGCAAGCTCCTTCACCCTAGCGCCTACTCAAAGCCGGGATGTGACAGTGCGGTTTACTCCGACTGGCTCCGACGTCTTCTCCGGTGCCATCCGCTTGAGTGTTGGCTCACATGCTGTGGAGGTCCCGGTGGTGGGCAGAGCCATGACCCGTGAGGAGTACCTGCAACTTGCTGTGGAATCTTACAACGCCATGGTACAGCAAGGCTACCCTGGGACGATGTATGTGCAAGATGAGGATCGGGGGCTTGCTCTAGCAGGTTTTCCCTCCTTAAATGCCAGTGAGGTCCGGCAATTTCTGGATACGTTCGACCAGCTAGCCGCTCCAGAGATTCCGCCAGAGATTGCTCAAGCGCTAGAGATCTTGAGTACGATCAGTGACCATCAGCTAGCGGAGTGGCTATGGGCGCTAGTGCTAGCGGAAAGGGCCGAGAGCTTTGAGGAGGAATATACCCGGTTACTGTCTCTGGGGTTTAGTATCTACGTCCAAGCGTGGCAGCTACTCACTGGTAAAAGTGAACCGGAAGTGAAGGAAGCTATTATTAGGCCCTTCATACAGCGATTAGCAGCAACAGGTGCGGATAATCTTAGCCAAGCCTTCTTAACCCTAGAGCAAATTTCAGATACAGTCTACCGAAGGGTTAAAAATATAGCCACAAGAGCTGGCTATCTTCTGCCTGATAATCTAGCGGCAGGAGCTGTAGCGCTCTATGAAGCAGTTCGGCAGTTATACGGATCAGAGAGCGAAAAACAGCAATTTGACAGGGATATAGATAAGATTTTGAGCCATCTAGAAGGGATGGACAATCCCCAAGAAGCTTTTCGACTGCTTCTAGAAATCTTAGGATTTCTAGAAGCTATGAGAGTGTCCCCAATAGGCTTGGAGTGGAGGAAGGCATTCATTAGGACTCTTGCCCAAGGCATTGACAACGGTTGGACTTTGAAAGACACAATGGTACGGATCCCAGGCTCTGATGGCTTCATCCAACTTGTTCTTTACAAAGAACAATTCCAACTTGGACCGCAGAGGGTTAAAGCTGTATTTCTAATCAATTTCTTTGATCATTATGGGCTTGGCTTTGTGTCTCCTAATATTGTCTTTGAATGGGTCGTGGCTGTCATGAACAGCCTTAACCAGCTACTTAGTCGATATGGAGCGGATTTTGCGCTTATCGGTGCCGTTATGCTTGGGGAGAATCAAAGCGGTGCTCTTGCAGGGATGCTCGATCGATTGCAGAACCTTTACGGTCAGAGTAACGTGGCAATCTTCATAGTCTGGACTGATCCAAGTGGGCAGATCTGGTATAGATGCATTGGCCAGGGTTGTAGTAAAATGAGTGGCAGCCAAAAGAGGGCAGAGGCTTGCATGTTGGCCGGCATGGGGCCCAATTGTGGGGCAAAAGAATGGATAAACACCGTATCAGAGCCTACAAGAATACCAGTGTACTTTACCCCTTGATGATCACTATAAGCAGATAAAGGAGGAAAGCTATGCATCGCTTCTACATTCTTGCCGGTGTGATCTGCTTAGGGCTTGTAGGAGTTGTTAGCGTGGTCCCTGCACCAGGGCTTCAAGAGCAATGGGTAGTCCGAGTGCCCCAAGAGTATTCAACTATTCAAGGCGCCATCGATGCGGTGCGCGAGGGTGGGATCGTGTTGATTGACTCTGGGACCTATCGCGAGAATGTGCGAGTGATAAAGAGCCTGAGGCTGATTGGAGCCGGCCAGGACCAAGTGAGCCTGCATGCTCTCGACGAGCAAGAACCTGCTGTATCTATAGACCCCCTTCAATCTGCTCAGGTGTACCTTGAGGGCTTCACCATTGGTGATCCCAGTCGCCAGCAAGTCATCTCCCTCTCCTCCGGGATCCGCGTAGGTGGCCCCGTACAACTCACCCTTAGACAGCTTATCATAAGCGGCCATAGCAGTGGTGTGGAGATCAGTATAGAAACAAAACTAGCCCATATAGTCTTATCAGAAGTTCTTCTCACCCGCAATAATTTGGGGGTGTCCTCGACCTTGGGAGACCCCCATCTTGTTATTCAAGACTCTACCATCAAAGGGAATGAGATCGGTATAATAGCAAGCTCAGCCACGGGGACAGTACGCTTGTATCGAAGTACTCTCTCAACAAACCGTAGTGCTGCCATAGTCCTCACAGGCGGATACTTTGGAGGCATCATGGGAGACATCCAAGAAAACAAGATCACAAACAATGGCATAGGGATCTATTTAGGGTTTGAAGCTCTTATAGACTTCAAAATGTATCCGCAGCTTCTTGGCACAATAGGCCCATCTGTGGTTTTCCTCAGTAATAATGAGATTACAGACAACTCAACATATGGCTTGGCTATAGTTGATCCAGCATGTCCTGTAGACTTACTCTTGCGCAGTTTGATCTTCGTTAAGGATAGGAGTGATCCTATAACTTTCGTTGGAATCAAAAACGAATTTATTCGCAACGGTCAAGACCTCTGCCCCGCCGACTACCCCTGGCCGCCGGGGTTCAGGAAGTGAAGTAATAAAATAAAAAAACAGATGGCCGAGAGGCAAGTACCCCCCAGCCATCTCGCTCTATAGTCTCTTACTGCTCGCTGTCTATGACCCCACGAATGCGATGCTGCACCTCTACAAGATGCGCCTTCGCCAGCGGGTCCTTCACCCCCTCAACCAATAGATCGCTAATTGCTCGGTCTATTCTCTGCAGCTCTGCGTAGGCCATCGCTACGGCGTCGCTCACCCTGCTAGGAGACTCATCCGTAGCTATGGCGATCAGCGTATCTATATAGACGCTCTGAATAGCTCGCTGGAACGAGTCTGTTGGGGCTTGCTTGCTCAGCACATCGGCCCAGATCGCGTCGGTGAACCCCATGAAGTGTTCTGTCAGGGTGTAGGGATTCTCTTCGTCAGAGCGATAGGCATTATCCCGGATGCGCAACAGTCGCTCTGGCCAGAAGGCCGATTGCAAAACTAACGCGCGCATCTGAGTGATCGAGTCATGGATGGGGAAGTGAAAGCGCTGGCCGTATTGCCAACTCGAAGCCCAGTCCCACCAGCGCTCCCGCGGCATCTTGTCTAGGAGGTGTTTGGGGAAGCGTTTGGGGATCTCTGGGCTGAACGCTTCTAGAACGAAGCGCAGCGCCTCGCGCTGGCGCGCCGCCGGTAAGACTTTCAAGGGGGTGAGCACGTCGCCCTTATGCGCGCGGGTCACCTCCATCCCGCCTAGCGCTTTCACATAACTGATATACCCGCGCATCTGTTGGTAGAGCAGGACGTTCACCGCGCTGCGCAGCGGCCAGTACTCAGCATCTTCAGCAACGACGCGGTTCTCCAGCCCCGGCCAGAGCCGCTCTACCAAAAGCTGAAGATCTCTATAGTACGCGATGGGATCGTCGCTCAGGTCCCATTGGGTGATCGCGGGATCGAGGGCATAGGGGTAATGCCAGGCGTCCTCGTCGGTGCCGTAGAGGTGCTCCCGCTGGCCGTGCTGCTGGGCAATCGCTTGGAGCTCCGGATGGGGTTCAAGACTCTCGTTGCCCACGGGTTTGTACCCCCACTGAATGGCCCAGATATCGTAAGTGCCCACGGTCGAATGGACATACTCTCCCTGGCGCTCCCGATTTGAAGAGATATTGGGGGGGTTATAGTCCATCACCGAAGCCGTCAGGCCGAATTTCTCGGTGAAGCCTCGGTCGTGCAACTTCTCAAAGGGCGTGGCAAAGCTTGCTTTGAAGTTGTGGCGCAGTCCTAGAGCATGGCCGACCTCGTGCATCGTGAGGTCGCGCAGCGCCGCACCGATGTACTCCAACGGCATCGAGCCATCAGGGCTGACCACGCCATCGGCGGCCAGCGTCATGTGCAGCAGGGCCATATGGGGAGCCATGCCCGCCTCGTAGGCGCAGAGCTTGCCCACGTTGTGGGGATTGAGCAGCCGTGCCAGCTCACGGGCTTGGATCTCGTCTTCGATGAACGCCAATGGTCCCTCGACCATGCGCAGATATTCATTGGTCAATGAGCGTATCCAGTCTGCGGTGATGAGAATATCAGCGTTGAGGATCTCGCCTGAGCGCGGGTCTACGTCTGAAGGGCCGATAGCAAAGACCGACGAGACCGAGGGCATCCATCGGATAGTCGAGTACCGAGCGTCGCCGGGGTCCCAGTTGGGATCGTTGGGCTGGTCCAAAGCTATGATGGCGTTCTTGAAGCCTGCGGCCTCAAAAGCCTTGTTCCACGCCTCGACCCCTTCTTTGATATAGGGCCGAAACTCTTTGGGGATGGTGTTCTCAAGATAGAAGGTGATGGGTTTGATGGGTTCCGAGAGCGGCGCGTAGGGGTCCTTCTTCTCCAAGCGCCACCGATTGACGAGTCGTACAGAGTTTGTCGGGCCTGTCTGGCGCTCGTAATCTTTATATGTTGTGACGAAGTAGCCCACGCGGTCATCGGCCAAGCGGGGTTTCATGGGTTCTTCGGGGAGCGCCAGCACGCTGTAGTGCAGGGCGATGGGCAGGGTCTTCTCGTCGGGAAGAAGGGCGAAGACTCGAGGGGGAACGTTCGTCAAAGGGGCCAGAGCCGCGAACGTCAGGTCGGCTTCGATCTCGACGTTTCTAGGGAACCCCTTCACCGAGGAGATCGTAGACCGGCTGGGATCGAGCCGGAAGCCCGTCTTGAAGATCGCGGGCAGGTAGTCAGCCAAGTTCGGCCAATCGGAGAGGAAGAGCCCCGTCGCATCTATGAGATAGCGCCCGTCATCGCGGGCGACGATGGGGAACGAGCGCCGCACCGAGTCGCGAAAGCCCAGCTGCACCATCTTCTCTAGAGGAGTGCCCTCTGCGGCGCGAAAGTACGGATTGCGCGTCACCAGCTCGATCTTGTCGTTGCGCACTCTGAACTGCAAGAGATCCGAGTCCAAGGGGTAGCCGGTGAGCAAGAACGATTCCCCAATCCCACGAGCCATCTGGACGACAACTAAAAAATCTTTGCCAAAGTGCTCTTGGGTCACTTCGAGATAGAGCGTGCCATCGCGTTTGAGATACGCATTGAAGAAGCCGGGGATGACTTTCATCTCGGAGACGAAGGCTTCGATGGGGCCCTTGGCAGGAGCCTCTTGCGAGACCAATGAGTAATTAAGAGCCATGCCCGACAGGGCGACGACCACCAAGGCTGCCAAGACTCTGTGAGCGCGCATATCGCTCCTCCTTGATTGACTGTCTTCACCCTCACCCCCATCCCCTCTCCCCTCCGAGGGAGAGGGGTGTAGGGGTGAGGGGCAAAACAGTATTGTATAGAGAAATGTGCGTGGATGCTAGAGCAACTTGACGACGCCGCCCCAGCGTCGTAGCATAAGTATCAGACATGACTAGCGGAAGACGTTCCCCTTCGACCGAGCGCGGGACTGCAACATATGAAGCCCTGCTGAGGGCCAGCGCGAGCGTCTTCAGTCGGCGTGGCTTCCGCCACGCTTCCGTCGCAGAGATCTGTCGCCGCAGCCGCGTCGCCAACGGCACGTTCTATCAGTACTTCCCCAACAAAGAGCAGATCTTCTTTACGCTCATCGAACGCATGAGGCATCAGCTTCAGACACGCCTCACCCCCGATCCGGCAGCCCCAGCACTCGAGCAGATCCACTCCATCGTGAAGGCCCATCTGGATTTCATCAGCTCGCAGACCGCTCTCTATCGGGTCTTCCGCGAAGCCGAGTTCATCCACGCGGAACTGCCCCAACAGCTCTACGGCCAACTCGTTCGCTCTTACAGAAGAATCTTAGAGCAGAGTGCAGATCAGCTTCGGCCTGTAGAGCCAGAGACGGTAGCGTTGGCCTTGATCGGCATGGCTGAGTTCATCGCGCTGCGATATATCTTCTGGGGGCGTGGGCTGTCCCCTAGCGTGTGGGCAACCCTAAGCACTCTCATAGCTTATGGCATCTGTAGCGATTATCCTTCGCTTTCGCTTGACCTCACCCCCTCACCCCTGCCTCCCAAGCCCCCTCACCCCTATCCCCCTCTCCCTCGGAGGGGAGAGGGGCCGGGGGTGAGGGTGGAGAGAGGGGCTGGGGGCGAGGGTGGAGGAGAGAAGACCCGGACGCGCCTGTTAGAGGCCGCCGAAGCCGAGTTCGGCCAGAAGGGCTTCTATGAGGCCCAAGTTGTCGATATCACCCGTCGAGCGGGTGTCGCCCACGGCACGTTCTATACGTACTTCCCCAGCAAAGAAGCGATCTTCGTCGAGCTTGTTCGAGAGATCAACACGCAGCTGCGCATGCGCTTGCGCGCGGCCATTGCGGGCCTGCAAGAGCGGTGCCAGATCGAGCGCGCGGGCTTTCAGGCGTTCTTCGAGTTCATTAAGAGCCACCCGCACGCATACCGCATTGTTCGGGAGGCGGAATTCGTCGGCTCCATCGGCCGCTGGTACTACGAACGTTTGGCCCAAGGGTACGTCCCAGCGCTGGCCCAGGCGATGGCCGCCGGTCAGATACGCAAGCTCGATCCTGAAACTCTCGCTTACGCCCTGATGGGGATCGGGCACTTCATCGGGCTGCGCTGGGTGGTGTGGGAGGGAAGAGCCGTCCCTAACTCCGTCTTGGCAAGCATGATGGACTTCATCTGTCAGGGCCTGCTCCCACTTGACAAGGGGGCATTTGAGTCCTAATAATATGAGAGATGAATCAGTCATCATAAAACGGAGAGCACGATGCCCACGGCGCGTGTGAACGGCATTCGGCTATACTATGAAGTCCACGGCCAAGGGGAGCCTCTGCTGCTCATCGCGGGGATCGGCTATGGCACGTGGCTGTGGGGCAAACAGATCCCTGAGCTCTCGAAATATTTCTCTGTCATTGCGTTCGACAACCGTGGGGTCGGACGCTCCGACAAGCCCGATAGCGAGTACACTGTCCCTCTTCTAGCAAGCGACGCCTACGAGCTGCTGCGCGCTCTTGGGGTGAAGCGCGCTTCTGTCTTGGGGGTCTCGTTGGGCGGGTTCATCGCGCAACAGTTGGCGCTCGATCATCCAGAAATCATTCATAAATTAGTTCTCTGCTCGACGTCGTTTGGCGGGCCCAATATGATCCTCCCCAAGGGGGAGGTCCTGCAATTCATGGCATTTGGGGCAGGGAAGGAGACTTTCCAAAAGGGCTTAGAGCTGGTCTTCCCCCCAGAATTTCTGAAAAAGAACCCCCAAGAGATCGCACAGCTCACCGCACCAATGCGCCGCAATCCCCAGCCACGCTATGCTTACCTCCGCCAATTTATGGCGCCGCTGAATTTCACCAGCGAACCCCGGCTCCATGAGCTCACCATGCCCGTGCTCGTCCTAGCCGGTGAAGCAGACCAAGTCGTGCCCGTGGAGAACAGCCGGCTCTTGGCCCAGAAACTCCCCAATGCCCACTTAGTCACCTTCCCCGGTGCCGGACATCTCTTCTTCGTCGAGCGACCAGAAGAAACTAATAGAATCATTCTAGATTTTTTGAGAGGGGGCTCTTCCCATGCGCCAGTATGAGCTCTCGTGGGTCGGAGACTGGTCAGGTCGGCGAGCTCTGCTCACGCCGACACGCGAAGCGCTCTATGACGCTACCGAGAACCGACGGTTCACCTACGCAGAGTTAGATGAGCGAGCCAATCGCGTGGGCGCGTATCTTATAGAACAGCTCGGCTTACACAAGGGCGACGTCGTCTCGGTCATCTCGCGCAACCGCGTCGAACCCATCGATCTCTACTGTGCTACGGGCAAGATCGGGCTGATCTTAGCGCCGCTGAGCTACAGATTGGGCCCACCAGAACTCAATCACCTTCTCTCGAGAATTCGGCCCAAAGCATTCTTCTATGAAGAGCATCTTCAATCTTTAGTCAGCAAGCTTAAGTTTCCAGACTCTCTGAAGACGAAGATCGTCTTCGGCTCTCCCGACTCAGAGTATGAGCGCGTTGTGCTCCAGACCCCTCCAAAGCCCGTCAACCGCCCCAAGTCTATGGACGAGATACACTTATATATTCACACCGGGGGCACGACTGGGCTGCCCAAGATCTGCCTCATCACATATCGGCAGATGCTGTGGAACTCTTTCAATATCATCGTCTCTGGGGGAGGGCAGCACGGCATCAACCAGAAGGAGCTGCTCACCTTCCCGCTCTTTCATATTGGGGGGTGGAACACCATCACGCCGGTCTTTCATATTGGGGGCCATATCACTCTGATTCGCGAGTTCAACGCCGATCTCATCTTAGAGCTGATCGAACGCGAAAGAATTACGCACTTTGGCGCGGTCGAAGCGATGCTCCGCATGATTATCAAGAGCCCGCGCTTTGCTCAGACAGATCTTTCGTCTTTAGAGTATATCTCCTCAGCGGGAGCGCCCTGCTCCGCCGATGTGATGCGCCCCTTCTGGGAGCGCGGCATCAAGCTGACCCAATCCTACGGGCTGACGGAGGGCGGGCCGTCGAACTTCTTCTTCGTCCCCGTGGGGCGCGATATGAAGACCATAGAAGAAAAATCCCAGAGCATTGGGTTTCCTATGTTTCACTGCGACTATCAGATCGTCGATCCCCAGACGGGCCAGCCTGTGGCTGTGGGCGAGATGGGCGAACTATGGTTCCGCGGGCCCCATACGTTTGAGGGCTACCTCAATGACCCGGAAAAGACCCAAAGAGTCCTAGACCGTGACGGCTGGGTGCACTCCGGCGATCTGGCCCGCCAGGACGAAGACGGCTTTGTCTATATTCTCGGGCGCGTGGACGATATGTATATCTCCGGGGGCGAAAATATCTGCCCCGAAGAAGTTGAGCGCGTGCTGATCCAGCACCCGTCAGTGGCGCAAGTGGCAGTCGTCGGTGTGCCCGACGAGCAGTGGGGGCAAGTGGGCTTGGCGGCTGTGGTGCTCAAGGCGGGAGCCTCTCCCAACGAAGAAGAGCTGAAAAAATTCTGTCGGGAGTCCCTTGGTGGGTTCAGGGTGCCCAAGTACTTTAAGTTCGTTTCAGAACTCCCACTGAGCGGGCCGGGCAAAGTCAACCGCAAGATCTTAAAAGAGAAATTCTTAAAGGGGGAACTATGAACCGACTCCAAGACAAAGTCGCGATCATCACGGGCTCAGGGCGGGGAATCGGCCGCGAGACCGCCTTGCTCTTCGCCCGCGAGGGAGCCACCGTCGTCGTCAGCGATGTAGACTCTGCCTCAGGAGAACAGACGGCTACCGAGATCCGACGCTCTGGCGGCACCGCGCTCTTCGTCCGCGCCGATGTCTCCCAAAGAGCCGACGCCCAGTTTCTCAGCGATACGACAGCCAAAGAATTCGGGCGCATTGATATCTTAGTCAACAACGCCGGGATCCTCAGAGACGCTACCCTGCTCAAGATGACCGAAGAGCAGTTCGATCAAGTGATTGCGGTCAATCTCAAGGGGGTCTTCAACTGCACGCAAGCCGTCGCGCCCATAATGATCCAACAGGGCAAGGGCAAGATCATCAATGTCAGCTCTGTGGTCGCGCTCTACGGGAATTTTGGGCAGACCAATTACGTTGCGGCTAAGGCCGGGGTCATCGGGATGACCAAGGTGTGGGCGCGGGAGCTGGGGCGCAAGGGCATCTGCGTCAACGCCGTCTGTCCGGGGTTTATCGCCACAGAGATGATCAAGAGCGTTCCAGAGAAGATCCTCGAAGCGATGAAAGAGAAGATCCCCTTGGGGCGTCTAGGCGAGCCCAGGGAAGTCGCCCAGCTCTTTCTCTTCCTCGCGTCAGATGAAGCCAACTACATCAACGGAGCGGTGATCAGCATCGACGGAGGGATTACCGTATAAGCCTATGAAGAAGCGCTATGCGAAGATCATCGGGACGGGGCACTACGTCCCAGAGAGGCTCGTCACCAACGCGGAGATGGACGCCCGATACCCAGAGTATGTGGCGCAGAAGGGCCAGCCCATCAGCGCGTGGTTGGAGCCAAACGTAGGGATCAGAGAGCGGCACTTTGCAGCCCCTGACCAAGCCGCCTCAGACTTAGCGGCCGAGGCCGGGCGCCATGCCCTCACCAAAGCTCATGTCAAACCCGAAGAGATCGACCTGCTCATCGTGGCCACGGATACCCCTGATTATCTCTCCCCCGCGACGGCCAGCGTCGTGCAGCATAAGCTTGGAGCTGTCAACGCTGGGGTCTTCGATGTCAATAACGCCTGCGCGGCGTTCGTCACAGGGCTGATCATCGGGAGCAAATATATTATGACCGAGCCGCACTACAATACTGCTCTGGTGATCGGCACCTATGCGATGAGCAAGTTTATCAATTGGAACGATTATAAGACGGCGACGGTCTTCGCTGATGGGGCTGGGGCAGCCCTCTTGCGCGTTGCCGACGAGCCGGGCTTTCTCAGCTCCAGAATGAAGGCCGACGGGCAGTATCACGATTATATGGGCATCTACGTGGGAGGCTCATACAAGCCGCCGACACCAGAGCGCCTCGAGCGCGGCGAGCACTTTCTGGTCCTGGCCAAGCGCTTCCCCCCAGAGCTCAACGCAACCCACTGGCCCCATCTTGTTCGAACTGTCGTTGAGGATGCCGGCTACAGCGTCTCAGATATAGATCGCATCTATTTCACGCAGATCAATCTCAACACGATCAAGCACGTCATGCAGGCCTTGGGGTTGCCGTTGGAGAGGACGCACTGGGTCATGGACAAGTGGGGGTATGTTGGGTCGGCTTGCGTAGCGATGGCCTTGGATGATCATATTGAGCAAGGGCGAGGCCCAAGACCGGGAGATTTAGTAGTCTTCTGCGCTTCCGGGGGCGGGTACGCCATGGCCGCGTCGGCGTTCTTGTGGTGAGCTATGATCGAGCAATATCTCGTGCTTGGGTTAGCCCAAGGGAGTCTCTATGCCCTCATGGCGCTGGGCATGGTCTTGATCTTCAAGACGACTGATATCGTGAACTTCGGACAAGCCGACATGACCATGATCAGCGCCTATGTGGGCTTTACGCTGATGGTTGGTTTGGGTTGGCCTTTTTGGGCGGCGCTGCCTCTTGTGATTGCTTTCGGCTTCTTATTAGGAGTTGCCGTGGAACGGTTGGCATTGCGACCGGCCCAGCAGGCCCCTGTGGTGAGTCTCTTGATTGTGACACTGGGGGTCGCACTGATGCTCAACGCTCTCGCCAGCTGGATTTGGGGATTCGATCCCAAGTCGTTGCCCTATGCGATCAGTGGGCCGCCAGTCGTGGTGGGCAATATAATTCTGACCCGACACGATCTGGTGATCTTTGGCACGTCGATTCTGTTGAGCGTGGGGTTCTTTGCGCTCTTAAAATTTACCAAGATCGGGACGGCGATGCGCGCGGCAGCACAGAACAAAGTGGGGGCGCAGCTTCTGGGCATTCCCGTCCATAGAATCAATATGCTGAGCTGGGGGCTGGGCGTCGCGCTGGGAGCGGTCGCGGGTGTGCTCATCGCTCCCCTAGTTTTTTTAGATCTGTACGTGATGGTCTTCGTGATGCTCAAGGGGTTTGCGGCTGCGGTCCTTGGGGGATTCACGAGCTTGCCGGGGGCTATTGTTGGGGGTCTGCTGGTCGGGCTCTTTGAGAGTTTGCTGATCGCTGCACCGTTTGAGCTGGTCAATCAGCTCAAAGAGACGCTCGTCTTTGTGCTCATCATAGTATTGCTTGCTGTTCGTCCGCAAGGGCTTTTGGGCGAGGCTATGCACCGGAGGGTGTGAGATGCCTGCGTGGGTCTGGCTGGGCCTTCTGCTCGTTGGGTTGGTGCTCCTGCCCTTGGGTCTGAAGGGTTATACGGTCTATATTGCGAGTCTTGCTGGGGCGAATATACTCGCAGCGGTGGGGCTCAATATCTTGATGGGCTATGCCGGGCAGGTCTCGATTGGGCAAGCGGCGTTTCTCGCTATTGGAGGCTACACATCGGCGCTTCTGATGACCAAGCTGGGAGTGGCGTTCTGGGTCGCTTTCCCGCTCGCAGGGCTGCTCACAGGGGTCACTGGGCTGATTCTGTTCATCCCGGCGCTGCGCCTGAGCGCGATCTATTTAGCGATCGCGACGCTGGGCTTTGGCGCAGCTGTCCAGCAACTGATCCCCTTGCCCTACTGGTCAGCGATCTTAGGAGGACACCAAGGGATCGAAGTCCCTCGGCCGCACCTTGGAGGTTTTGTCTTCGACACAGACTTGGAGCTCTACTATCTCACCGTAGTGATTGTGCTTGTGCTCTTAGCTCTCTCATGGAACGTAGCCCGCTCGTACATTGGGCGGGCGTTTATTGCGCTGCGCGACAAGCCCGCTGCTGCTGAGGCGCTGGGGATCAACCCAACTCGATATAAAGCCTATGCGTTCTTCATCAGCGCTTTTTTGACGGGGATCGCCGGGGCGCTGCAAGCGCATATAGTAGGGCGCATCAGCCCAGGGGAATTCGGGCTAGGCAAGTCTATAGAGATCTTCGCTATGGTGATCTTGGGTGGGATTGGGGCGCTTCCCGGTTCTGTACTCGGTGCTGTCTTTTTGACGTTTCTGCCCCATTGGCTCTCGGAAGCCAAACAGTTCTACACATTCGCCTACGGAGCAGCGCTGGTGCTCGTGATTATCTTCATGCCCTATGGGGTGTGGGGGTTCTTCCTGCGTCTCTATTATCGCTTCCCCGTGTTCCAAAAGATCTTTGCTAAGGGGACGTGACAATGCTGAGCGTGAAAAACCTCTCGATGCGATTTGGAGGGCTTCAAGCCCTCGACAACGTCTCGCTCACGGTGAACGAGGGCGAGATTGTAGGACTGATCGGCCCCAACGGCGCAGGCAAGACGACTGTATTCAATCTGATCAGTCGGCTCTACGAGCCCACGGGAGGGGCGATCTCGTTTCGCGGCGAAGATCTCTTACGCCTGCGCCCGCATCAGGTAGTCGAGCGCGGCATCGTGCGGACCTTTCAGTTATTGGGGCTCTTCCCGTATATGACCGTCTTAGAGAATCTATTAGTCGGGGAGCATCGGGATTTTTCTAGGAACCTGCTCGAGGTGGCGCTGGGGTTGCCGCAGGCTCGCCGCGAGGAGCGGGATCGCAGAGCTCAAGCCCTTTGGCTCCTGCGCTTTCTCAAGATGGAGGCGCTCGCGGAGGCGTTTGTCTTTGCCTTGCCCTATGGGACGCAAAAGCTCATCGAACTTATGAGAGCGCTCCTGGCGCGCCCACGATTGCTCTTATTAGATGAACCCGTCGCGGGGATGAACGCTGCCGAGAAAGCCGCCATGAGAGAGTTTATTCGGAGAATCAATCGCGACTGGGGGATCACGATCTTCCTCGTCGAGCATGATATGAACTTTGTTATGGGGCTCTGTGATCGTGTCATTGTACTGAACTACGGGCGGGTCATCGCTGAAGGGAGCTCGGACGAGATCCAACAGAATCCTGAAGTGATCGCGGCGTACTTAGGGGAGGGGGTCGGTGTTGCTCGCGCTTGAGGGCGTAGAAGTGCGCTATGGGCCTGTAGTCGCTTTGCGCGGCGTCTCGTTGACGGTCTCCGAAGGGCAGATCGTCGCGGTGCTTGGGGCCAACGGCGCAGGCAAGACAACTTTGCTCAGGACGATCTCGGGGCTGCTGCGTCCTACCCAAGGGAGATTAGAATTTTTGGGACACGATCTGAGGAGGCTCTCTCCGGAGCGCATTGTTCGCTTGGGGATCGTGCATGTTCCTGAAGGGCGGCAGCTCTTCCCCGATCTGACGGTCAAAGAGAACTTATGGATGGGCAGCTACACCCGTCGCGACGGGTGTAGCAAAGACGATTGGGAGCGGGTGCTCTCGTACTTTCCGGTGCTGCGCGAACGGCTCGCCCAGCCGGCGGGCACGCTCTCTGGGGGAGAGCAACAGATGCTTGCGATCGGGCGTGCCCTGATGGCCCGCCCCAAAGTATTGCTCCTGGACGAGCCTTCGCTTGGGCTTGCTCCCTTGACCGTACAGAATCTCTTTCGCTTTCTGAAAGACCTCAATAGCCGTGACGGAATGACTATCTTATTAGCAGAGCAGAATGCGCATCTGAGCTTGCATATTGCCCATAAGGCCTATGTGTTGGAGACAGGGAAGGTCGCGCTAGAAGGGCCAGCCGAGGAGCTGCGGCGTGATCCCAAGGTCCAACGGCTCTATCTCGGGGCTGAAGTGAGCCTTTGACAGAGCAGATGGGGAAGTGCTACAATCTTTGTGAGAATTGGATCACCTATCAGAAAAGTTTGGAGGAGGTGCGCCATGAAGTCCCCTCGTAGTGTGTGGCTGCCGGTGCTCTTGCTGGCGGTCATGAGCAGCTCTATCGTCTCCGGCCCGGCCCAAGTGACCCCCGGCACGGTCCTGTGGAAGGTCCACAGCGGCGGGCAGTTCTTCTTCTCCTCAGCGGCTGTTGGGCCTGACAACACGATCTACGTCGGCTCGTGGAATGGGCAACTGCTGGCCCTCGACTCTAACAACGGCACACAGAGATGGTCTTTTAAGACTGGCGGCCCGATCTTCGCTTCCCCTACCGTAGGCCCGGACACAGCGATCTATGTCGGCTCGCTCGACCGCAACGTCTACGCTATCAAGCCCGATGGGACCCTCAAATGGAGCTTTTCTACCCAAGATGGGGTCTACTCTTCCCCAGCCTTGAGCACCGACGGGAAGATCTATATCGGCTCGCGCGATAAGAATCTGTACGCGCTCAACCCTGATGGCACCCTGGCGTGGAAGTTCACTGCTGGAGCGGAGATCGAGTCTTCTCCCGCCGTCGCTGCTGATGGCACGATCTACGTCGGCTCCTGGGACGGGAATCTCTATGCGATCAACCCCGATGGCACCCAAAAATGGAAGTTCCCTGCCCAGGACAAGGTCGTCTCCTCCCCGGCTATCGGTGCGGACGGCACGGTCTATGTCGGCTCGGATGATGGATATCTCTACGCGATCAAGCCCGACGGCTCGCTTCTGTGGAAGTATGAAGTCATAGATACAGTGCGCTCGTCGCCGGCCATCGGCCCAGACGGCACAATCTATGTCGCCGGCTACGACGGCAATCTCCATGCGATCAACCCCGACGGCTCGGTGCGCTGGCAGAAGGGCCTTGGGAGCATATACTTCTTCTCGTCCCCTGCTATTGGGGCTGACGGAGTGATCTATATCGGCTCAGACAAGGGAGAGGTCTACGCCCTCGCGCCCGATGGTGCCGTCCAATGGCAGCGGCCCACTGGTGGAGCGGTCTTCACCTCCCCGATGATCGCCAAGAACGGGACGGTCTACGTCGGCTCGAACGACGGATTTTTCTACGCTCTCAGCAGTACCAGCCAAGGAGCAGCGAACTCTCCTTGGCCGATCTTCCGGCACGATCTCTGTCACACAGGGCGTGTCGGCGGCAGTTGCCCATAACACCGAAGGAGGTTGATAGCAATGAAGAGACTCGTGCTCGTTGCTCTTGTCGCATGGGCGTTGGTCGGGATTGGCAGCGGAGCCCAGCAGACGCCGGGCGTGACCGCCAATGAGATCGTCTTAGGGGCGTTTATTGCACAATCGGGAGCACTGGCGGGCGTGGGGACGCCGGTCTTCCGCGGGGCGAGCGCCTACTATAACTTCGTTAACGATATCCTCGGCGGTGTCAATGGGAGAAAGATCAAATTTATCGCGTGCGATGACGCATTCGATCCCACCAAGACCGTGGCATGTGTGAAGAAACTCGTCGAAGAAGACAAAGTCTTTGCTATCGTCAACTCGCTTGGGACGGTGCCTCATGCTGCCGTCATGGAGTATCTTATTAAGAACAACGTCCCTGTCGTCTCGCCGCATGCCAATTACACACCGTTCTCCAAGCCCGTTAAGAACAATTATTTTGCGATCCAACCCAATAACGAGATCTTTGGCACGGCGCTGGCGCGCTATGCTGTGCAGCGATTCAAGGCAAAGAAGATCGCTGTGCTCTACGTGGATGACGCCTTCGGGCAAGAGCTGCTTGGCGCTGTGGTCGCGGAGCTGAAGCGCAACCGATTGGAACCTGCTCTCACTGTGCCTCATCCGGGGACGGAGACGGCGTTTCGGCCCTATGTCGTCAGGCTCCAGGGGGCCAACCCCGATGCCGTCATCTTGCTGACGTATCTTGTGCCGTCGGCCTCGATCTTGAAAGAAGCCGAAGCTGTTGGGTTCAAGCCCAAGTGGCTGGCGACCAACGTTCAAGCAGATATTCGTATGGTCGCGCTTGCTGGGGTCTCTGCTGTTGAGGGGCTGATCGTCACCGGGTTTGCTGCTGATCCCACACTCCCCAATCATTCTGGGGCCGCGAAGTTCCGAGCGCTCCTGCAGAGATACTTCCCCGGTGAGCTGCCCAGTGGCTTCAACGAGATCGCCTATGTCGGGGCGATGCAAGTAGTCGAAGGGCTCTTCCGCGCCGGGCCCAATCTCACCCGCGAGCGCTTCATCCAAGCGCTCGAGACCCTCACCAATTGGGACGCTGAGGGCTTGGTCCCGCCGATCACCTATGCCCGCGATGATCGCCGCGGGATCACGATTCTCTACATGACCAAGTTCGAGAGGGGGAACATGGTCTTCATCGAAGCGTTCTCCGCCGACCCCTTGGACGTCGTGGGCCCCCGAAGCTGCATTGTCGATAATCTCGCCCTGGCTGAGTTCGACATCGCCAAGCGCACGGTGAAGATCGAGTGGGACTACTCTGGAGCAGTGAAGAACTTCTCCGTCAGCTGGGGTGATGGTACCGCACCCGTGCCGGTAGCCAAAGAGCCTTCAGCCACTCACACATACCCTAGCCTTGGAGGGTATCTCGTCCGCGTCACCGCAACGTGCACCGACGATTCTACAGACGTGGAGGTCCTCAAGATCAATCTCTTCGAGTAGAGCTTATGGCCCTCACCCCCGTCCCCTCTCCCCTTTGAGGGAGAGGGGTGCAGGGGTGAGGGGGCTTGGGGGGCTGGGGGTGAGGGTCTATAATATCTCGGCACGAGGAGGCCCTATGCGGCGTTGGTCTGTCTTCGCAGTGTTGGTTCTTCTGTGGGGCGCTGTCGCACTAGCCAATCCCATCGTCGAGGGCGACTGGGTCCGCTATGAGACCGAAAGATTCTTCATCTATCTCTGGAAGGACATCCCTCCAGAACGGCTCGCCCTGGGCAGCCCCAACCCGCTTCAAGCCAAGCTCGACGAGATCGCTGTCTCGCTCGAAACAGATCTGCGCGCCCTCGAGCAGATCCTGCAGCTGCCCTACTCGGTTGAGCTCTCCGGCAAGATCGCGATATTCGTATACGCGTCGCTCGAAGACTATCAGCAAAAGACACAGTGCTATCTCTGCGCGGCCCATGTCAGCGCCCTGCCCAATACCCCAGAAGTACAAGCGCTGGCTCTCACAGCAAAGCTCAATCGCTACGCGATCTACGCCCATCTCGACAACACCCCACGTGGGCTGGGCGGCTTGAGCATCGGCCTGCCCCATGAAGTCATCCCCCACGAACTCACACATATCATAGAGCTGACGCTCATCGGTGGGGCCAAGCCTACTACGCTCCGGGAGGGCTTAGCTGTCTATGCCTCCTCAAGAGCTGATGCTGTCCCTGATGCCGAACAGTTCCACCTGACTGATCAGCACTTGAGGCTCTTCGCTGAAGCCGAGAACTCTGATCTGCTCAGCTATCTGACCGGCTGCTCGTCCCGAAGGTTCATCTATAGTTTTGGAGGGAGCTTTATCAATTTCTTTGCCGCACGATGGGGCATCGAAAGATTCTTAGAGTTCTATCGGCTCTTGCAAGGGGAACGGCTCTCGTCGGCGCTCTGCTCCTATGGGTTCTCGTTCGAGCAGTTAGATGGGCTCTTCCAGCAGATTCTCCGTCTCTCGCTCGATGAAGTCCGCCACGAGTATCTCGGCTATCTGAACGCGACAGAGATCACCGAAGAGGGTCAACGCTCATTCGACTTTGTGATGGACCAAATCTTCACTCGAGCCATTATGCTCAAGCCCTTGCTGATCGAGGGCGATGAGCTGGAGCGCCTCGCGCGGGAGGTCTGGAGCGAGGGGCGTTTCCACGCCGAAAAAGCCGCTTACGTGACTGCTTATATCTCCGATCGGAGGAACTACACAGCTGATGCTGAGCGCGTTGCTCGGACGATGCACAGTTCTTTTGCGCGCGTGCGGAGCTTCTCCAGCACATATATTGACGACCCTGCCACGCGCTCCCAAATCGAGATGGAGCTTCAAGAACTGGAACAGCTCGCACGCGAAGAACGCTACACCGAGTTCAAAGATGGCTTTCTTGAGCTTGTCTTTCGCGCCATAACGTGGCGACGACAGCCCGTAAGAGGTCTCCAGTCACCAACTCCCCTCGAGAAAGGGACAGAGCGCACCCCTCTTGGTGAGTGATCTTTATTACTATATTACTATCTCAGGGGGTGATACGCCGTGCGTGCTCGACTCATTGTAATATTCTCTGTAATCGGGCTGGTCGCGCTCTTCTGGTATATAGAATTTTATCGCCATCCTGAGAAGTCCCCAACAGGAGTAAACCAGACTGGGGCTCCATCTCGGGAGCCATCTGCCGTGCCCCAAACGACAGTGCTAGCAGCACCAACGGCCACAACGCCGAAGGCCGAGCCGTGCCCGCGCCAGCAGACCGATAACGGGATGATCCGCCTGAGCGTACGCTCGATCTCTACGACCAGAGAGATCGGACGTTGGACAGCAGACCCTGAGCACCGCTTTGTGATCGTCGAAGTGCTCTTAGAAGCGATCACGGACTTTCAGTTGGCAAGCTCAGCTGTGCTCTGGCTGGAGGAACCCGACGGCACGGAGCGTTCTCGCAGCGTGGCGACGGGTGCCTTGGCTCGCCCGTTGCTGTCGCTCAGCCCCTCGCGCGGCGAAGGCGTCAGCGGGCAGATCGCTTTCGCGATCCGCGCGCAGACGCGCGAGCTTAAGCTCTCCTATGATCCGCTCCTAGGGCGTCGGCTCACTCTGTGCGTGAGCGTCCCATAAGCGTATAGCCCCACGCTGCACCCCAGCCTGCTGAGATGGGAATGACCCCAAAGAGCACGATCGGCCTGAGAGCGTCTACGATCTGTTGGGTTTGTGGGGTCTGACTCAGTGCGCGGAGCGCCCAATCAAATGCGAAAAATGCTACTGCCCCACTGACGCTTGCTCCCACCAGCGCCAGCCATATATTCCCTTTGGCTTTTTGCAGGCTCCCTGCGATGCCCACCCCCACCGTCGCACCAATGGGGATCCCTGGCACGTAGCCGAAGAGCACCGCACCGGCAAGACATGCCAGATCAGCCCATGGCCCCGGCTCAGTCGTCGCACGGCAGATGCCGTAAGCCGCCAAGCCACCACTGACGCCGCCGATAAGCGCCCCGACCGAGCCACCCAAGACTAGTTGCCCAAAATGCACAGCTGGCTCCTCTTGGGCTTGCGCTGTGAGAGATACCCCCACGAGCAAGACTGCAATACTTGCTATGGCTTTCTTCATAGTTTCACTCCTTCAATTAATTTATGTGATGAGGCCCTCACCCCCAACCCCTCTCCGGGCAGGCACATAGGCCTGCCCCTACGGTAGGGGCAACCCCACGTGGTTGCCCATGCCCGCAGGGCGAGGTGAGGGCCTTCTTGCAAAGACCTCCAGAGCTGCTCGTACCCCGGCACCCAGCTCAAAGCGATGCCCCAGCTTGTGCAGCGTCAGCTCCAAGGCTGCTATCGCCCCTAGCATATCTTTGGCACTGATATCCCCGATGTGCCCGATGCGCAAGATCTTGCCCTTGAGATGGTCTTGTCCCCCTGAAATTTTGATCTGAAAATCCCGGCGCAACGTCTCTAAGATCTCTTTGCTGCTGAGGCCCGCAGGGACATAAACGGCCGTGCAGACCGGCCCGGGCCGCTCGCTCAAGAGCTTTAAGTTCATCGCTTGGACAGCAGCCCGTGTCGCTTGGGCGTAGAGCTCCGTACGCGCAAGCAGCTCGTCTACTCCCTCTTCTAAGATGACCGTGAGAGCCTCATCGAGGGCCATGAGCAAGGAGATCGCTGGGGTGAAGGGGGTGAAGTAGAGATTCTTTCTGGCATTCTTGAAATCCCAATAGTATTTGGGCAGATCGGATCGCTCGACGCGCTGCCACGCCCGCTGGCTGACGCTCACGAACGCCAGCCCCGGCGGAACCATCAGCGATTTCTGTGAGGCCGCCACCACGCAGTCCACGCCCCACCTATCGGGCTCGCAGGGGACGA
>FWWM01005981.1_pt1 | contig 20444 bp, 14 predicted proteins | sample 2228351 | NCBI WGS metagenome assembly FWWM01 (sample SAMEA103939774, study PRJEB20133) | metagenome
GGGTCTGTTCTTGGTGGTCCGGAGCGGGGTGCACTTGTTGGTGTGGATCAGCTTACGGAGGCGCGTCTTCTTGCGGATAGGCAGAGGCGGGATGCGGTGGAATCGTTGAGGGTGCAGCGTGATGTGCTGGAGGCGCGTCGTGCGGAGCTTCTTGCTGTCGAGAAGGAACTGGAAAGTGAGATCAAGCGGATTCGGACGCTTGAGGCTGCCCGTCGCATCCTCGAGGAGACGATTCCTCTGCATGAGCGGGTGCGTTATCTGACCGAGCAGGAGGTGCGGGATGGGGTTCGTGGTTTCGAGCGGCAGCTGGCGCAGCTTGCAGCGCGTGTGCAGCTGGTGCAGATGGAGGCGGCGGCGCAGGTCCGAAGGCTTGAGCTGGCTTCGCGTATTGCGGAGGTGAATGCGAAGTTGCGGGATCATGAGGATGCGTCGTACCGGGCGCTGGCGCATACGGCGGCCCTTCAGGAGCGGCGGTTGAAGCTGGAGCAGTCGGTGCTGGATCTGCAGGCTGAGCTGGAGGCGATGCGGCGTAGTGACCTGTCTGCAGTTCGTAGCCGTGTGTTTTTGATGCAGCAGGAGCTGGAGGCGCTTCAGCGCATCGAGCAGCTTGAATTCGAGATCGATCGGATTCGCAGGGGTGCGGCCGACGATCTGGAGGCGAGGCGGCGTGCGCTTGAAGCCGCGCTGGACATCGAAAAGAAGCGTATGGAGCTGCAGCTGCTGCAGCAGTCGTTCGGGGAGGAGGTTGACCGCTCGCTGGAGCTGGATCGGCTTGAGCGGCTTCTTGACCTTGAGCGGCAGCGTATCGATCTGCTGACGCTTTTCCAGGCTGGCAGGGACGCCGAGTTGCAGAAGTTGGCCCAGGAGCGGGAGGTGCTGGATCTGATGCGCTCCATCGAGGAGAAGCGGTTGGAGCTGGAGCGGCTGACGACGGCGGAGCATTTCAAGCAGATTTTTGAATTGAAGAAGCTGGAAGCCCAGTATGATGCGGCCCTGAGCAAGTTGAAGGATCTGCTGGACAGGGCTGCGGCGCTATCGGCCCGCATGCCTGAAGAAATCCAGGCGGACATTCTCGGGCGCGTTCAGGAAAGCGGGCTGCGTGGTCTGGAGTGGCTTGAGGAGTGGAACAGGGCGCAGGAGGAGGCGAGCCGTCGTATGGAGCATTCGGCGGCGATGCTGGAGCGGGCCATTCAGGTGGGGTTGATCGATCAGGGCTTTCGGCTGGCCGAGGTGATGGGGGAGGTGGTGTCCGGTGCTGCCGATATGAACGATGTGTTGCGGGAGATGACGAGTTCAGTGGGGCGGATGATTCTGCAGCTTATCCGGCAGATCATCATGATGCGTATTCAGATGCGGCTGCTGGCGGCCGAGTCGCAGGCGGCTGCGGCGGCGGCGGCGGCCGGTGGTATGGCTGCGGCGGCCGGTGGCTCGGCCGGTGGTGCGGCGGCCGGTGGTCTGCTGGGTGGTCTGCTGGGTGGTGGTCTTGGTACGCTGATTGGCGTGGCGCTGGGAGCCTTCTTCCTGTCGGGGTTGCTTTCGCGGCGGGGTGGTCGCAAAGACGCGGCCGCGTCGGTCGAGCCGTGGTATGATCCGCTGTTTTTCTCGTCCTATCCTCGTCGTCCGGTCGAGCAGCGGATCGTGATCGAAGTTCAGGGTAAGACCAGAGTCGATCTTGACGAGTTGATCTGGAACATTGAAAAGCGGAAGATGGTGCGGCTATGACGGAACGGCTCAGTATTTCGTTTACGAGTCGGAGTGGCCAGCCCATGACGCTCAGGTTGCTGGCCGACTACGCCACTCCTGCGTCGTGGACGCATTCGGTGCCGATTCTGTGCGATGCGGAGTACGGTGGTCTCACGTTGCGCATGGGCGAGCGGTCCGATCCGCTGGTGCCGGGGCTTCGCACGACGACGGTGGACGTCAACCTTGCCCCGAAGGCGCTGGGTTCGGACGGCTACGCGGCCATACGTGACCTGATGGAGGAAATCATAGACACGCAGCCGGGGCAGTGGCGTCTCGAGCTGTACGGTGGGGGTGGTCCTGTCTTTCGGGGCACTGTGCTTCCGGGCAGCATTCGGTTGCCGGCGTCTGGTCCGGTTCGGTCGGTCGAGCTTGTAGTGCAGGACTTTCCGGACTACCTGCTGGAGCGTCCCCACACGATCGCCTTCGGCACCAGCGTGAAGGTGGCGGACGTCATCCGGGGGTTTCTTCAGGCGGCCGGCTACGACGGCACCTTCGAGCTGATAAGCGACTGGTCTTCTTCGGAAAGTGCGTTCACCGATCTGCTTTCCGTCAAGTTCGATTCGCGGGCGCTCTGGACCACTGCGGCCGAGGAAAGTATCGGGCTTTCGGGAGGTGGAAGTCGAAACTACGGGCCGCGGTGGATCGGCCGCACGCCTGACCGTACGGGCATCGTGCGGGGAGCTCGTTACCGGGGGACGCAGGAAGCACTTCCCCTTCGGTGGGTCGATGCCATCGAATCCGTTCTGAGCATCTTCAATCTTACGCTCCGGCAGGACGGACGTGGCGTGTTCGTGTTGTTCGAGCCGGGCACGTTGCTGCGCGCAAGTCGCAAGACGACGCCTCTTGTGACGGCCCGCGTCTACAATGCCGACGGCACCACCAGCACCTACTCCTACCTTTCGACTGTAAACTTGAGTGGGCGCGAGGAGGCGAAAAGTCCGTCGCGTCTCGAGGCGGCGGCCCCCGTCATGCAGGCATCGCTCGAGTATGCCTTCAATGCGGAGACGCTTTATTTCGACGAAGAAGAGCTGCGCAAGTGGCGCTACAACAGGGACCTTTTTAGGTTCGAGCCGGCCATCTGGGAATACCAGGGCGACTGGAACGCTCTGAGCTGGCGGGATGACACGTACTTGCCGACGCTGAAGGCGGTCAGTTCCAATCCGGCGCAGAACGCGCTGGTGCGGCGCATCGGCGGGGTGCGGAAGGGTACGACACGTTTCCGGCTCGAGCTGGATATGGTACTTTCCGCTTCGCCGAGTTTTCTGATGCCTCCGGGCAATCGCACGCGTGGGAGCAAGTTCTTTGTTTTCGTTCGCGTCACGGATGGAACCGACACGTATTACCTGTATCGCAACGGGGACTCGCTCGACTGGACACAGAGCGCCACGCCCGTGCTGATCGAGGAGGACTTCTACCGGTACGGGATCTACGGGTCGATGGCCTTAGAGCTGGGGGGCGAAAGCAATTCGTTTCCGATAGACGGCATACTGGAGGTCGGGATCACATCACCCAGGAGCACGGGCACGTCCCTGTACGGGCATATTCAGCGGTTTCGAATGGCACTGGGCGATCTGAGCGGTGCGGAGTTGAACGTCTGGAAAGGCGCCGATGCTGGAGATCGCGTTGTGCTTCGTTCGCTGATCGGTCAGGGTCCTACGGATGACGTTCCCGGGGCGCTTTTTCTTCCGGATGGTTCGCTTGCGACGGGCTGGTTGGTAGGCGGCGTTTCGCGCGAAACGGACGTGCTGCAGTCTCTTGTGCCCCTTGAGATCGTGCGTCATCGCTACGGTCCGCGTCGCATGCGGTCGATCGGGATTCGCAGCAGCCTTGCGGAGTTTCGCAGTCTTTCGCGGTCGCTTTTCGAGGTGGGGGATGGGTATCGGTACTTTCCACTGCAGATCGTCTACGATGCGGCGCGTGATCTTGTGGAGCTGGAAGGGATCGAGCTGAACGACAGCGCCGATACGTTCGAGCCGGGCACCTATGTGGCGACGGTCGGGGCTTCGAGTGGGGGCAGCGGGTTCACCGGAGATTTCATCAACCTGTACCGTCATGCCGAGACGAACGTTCGGGAGCAGGCGCTGGTTACCACGACGTCCGACGTGGCAAGCGGGCTGCAGGTGACTTCTCTTCATATCACGGCCGTTCCGAAGGATGGTCTTTTTCAGGCCGGGGATCGTGTGCTGGTGGTGGACGTGCGCACGCTGCGGTCCGACTATGTGACGGTATCGCAGGGTGTGGCGGCAGGCGCCACGACACTTCCCATCGAGCCGAAGACGTTCGACTTTCCGCTGCACTCGGGGTCGTATGTCATTGCGACTTCACAGCAGATCAGCGATGCGCTTTTCATCGCCCGCAACCAGATCATCTTTCGCATTGCCAATCAGCAGGGTGGAAACGATCTGGTAAGTCAGATCAATCTGGCATCGGATGGGGTCTATATTCAGGGTAAGCGTATTGAATTAAATGCTGAGTCGATTATTGCCAGCGGGGTCATCAAGGCGCAGCATATCGACGTCGACGATCTGTTCGCCCAGAACATCACGTTGAACAGCGGAGGCGTCATCCAGTCGGCAAACTTCGCATCGGGCGCGTCCGGGTGGCGGATCGACTATACAGGCAATGCCGAGTTCAACTCGATCACGATCCGGGGTGCTTCGATCGACTCTCCCAGTCTGACGGGTCATCTGATCCCGAGCGCAGATAGCGCCTATGACATCGGGTCTTCAACGGCGCGGTGGCGCAACCTGTATTTGAGCCAGGGCGCCTACATCGGCGGCTATAAGGTCTGGCACGCAGGCAACGACGGTGCGGGATCGGGGCTCGATGCGGACAAGCTCGACGGCTACGACGCGTCGGCGTTCCCGCGCAAGGACGAAGCCGCTACGATCACGGGAAGCTGGACGTTCAACACGACCACGAAGATAGGCGGTGGTCTGTCGGTAGGAACGATAGCGTCGCCTGCTTACACACTGGATGTGGCTGGTGCGGGACGCTTTACATCCAATCTTGCTGTTGGAGGTACACTTACTGCGGGTTCTGTAGGCGTTAATACGACCAGTCCGCTGTATGGTCTCCACGTGGTGGGAACCGCTCGGATTACCGATACGATCACGCTTGGTCCCGATGGTTATGTGCAGGTCTTTTCGGGGTATTGGGGTGCAGCTACCAATCCTCAGGATTCTGCAGGCAAATGGATCAAGGTGGCTGAATGGGACATGGATCCCGACTACAGAGCCTTTCGTGTTCTGGCACGTTTACTGGGGCGCTGGTCAGGATCTGCAGGGGAAGGGACAGACGCTACCCTTTATGTGGCGGTTCGCAGAGTACCGAACGGATCGTTTAACCCACCAGCTATTTCGATCAGGGGTAGCGAATACTCCCTTCCGTTTAATGATGTGGCTATTGTTCATCGGAGTGGCGGCAGTACCAGTACGGCGCGTGTTGAATTGTGGTTGAAGTGTCGTTATGCCTGGTGCGATGTGATTCCGTTCGTGGCAGAGGTGACAAGCAATGCAACGCTGGTCTCTTTTGCCACTGGATCTGTAGCTGAGCAGTCGGCTATTACATCGGGATATGTAGCAATTATCGGGCAGCTTTCCACGCAGAATGCTCTGTCATTTTACGTACAGGGGAACAGCAGAACGTCGGGGGATTTCTATGCCAACCGTATCAGCGTCGGAACCACGGCCGCGCCTGCCTACACGCTGGATGTGGCGGGTATTGCGCAGGTACATGCGCTTCGGCTCGACACTGTCGATTCTGGCCATATTGATACGGATGGAGCTTTCTATCGCACGGGCGGACAGGTTTACATCACCGTCGACGATAACTTGTACATCCGCGATTCGGGAGTAGGGAGTAAATTCCACTTTGACACCAACAACGGACGGCTGGGTGTCAACAAGACCTCGCCGTCTTACACGCTGGACGTAGCGGGTAGTGGACTCTTCAGCGGCAGTTTGTACGCAGATACGGTCCTACCTTCCAGCTATGGTGCCTGGTACTGGAACGGCTCTCGAAAGCAGTCGTGGTCTGTCTCGGCTGCGAACCTGCTGGCGTTTCGCCAGCCATTGAAGGTGGAGATTTCGGCGGATGGAGGCTCGACGTGGACGGATATTACGACCGCCTACGAATGGCGCAAGCTTACCTCTGAGATTACTACGATTTACGACACGGGCGTGAAGTCATCGGACGGCTCTGTAGTAGAGCGGCAGCTTCGCTTCGTTTACGATCTTGTACTTTATACATACGGTGCGTACGTGTTGAAGGTGTGCACCGCGCACGCCAGTTCAATAGGGGTTAAGATCGAGTGGTCTTCGGATAGTACGACGTGGGGCGGAACGGTTGACACGGGAATTGTCCCGAATATGTGGGATGGCGTCTTAGAAATCCCCCTAAACAGGGGTGGAAGCAACCGATACGTCCGCATAACATTCACATTGCGCACAAATAACATCACTTACACACTCAAACTTCGCAACTTTGGTCTGTACTTCTTTGGCTCCATTGGCGATACACTGGAGTCAAGCTGGGTGCACGGTTGGGACGAGCTGCGCAACATCGAGCTGCGGAGCAATGGATCGACGGACAAGCCTGCGCTGACGTGGGAGTCCGACACCAACACGGGCATCTATCATCCGTCTGATGACACGCTTGGTCTGGTCACAGCGGGAGCGGAGCGCCTGCGCATTTCGTCTGGAGGCGACGTAGGCATTGGTACAGATAGCCCACGCAACGTCAATACCAACCCATCTTATGTCCTCTCAGTGCAGACTGGAGACAGGGTGCTTACTGTCTCCAGCGCATCGGGGGCTGGCGTTCTGAGTCTGGAATACAACAAGGCGCTTACCGTAGGCGATCGTATCGGACTGCTTGCGTTCAGCACGGCTCAGGGACAGGCAGATGCTCACCGTCAGGTAGCTGGTATTGCCAGCTACATTGAGAGCCTCTATTCCAGCAATATCGCAAGGGCCGATCTACGCTTCTATGTGAAGTCGAACGCAGCGGCCTACGAAGCCATGCGCATCGACTCGGCTGGTAGGCTGGGGATCGGTACGACCTCTCCCGCTTACACGCTGGACGTGGCGGGCAATGGGCATTTCTCGTCGAACCTCACCATTGACGGATCACTTACCGCGACCAATCACTTCCAGTTTGTAGATGCCGATCTTAAGATGCGGCGCTATCGCGACGGTGACACCGTGTGGAAGCGCGCGTTGGTTTCGTGGAGCGATCGACTCGACATTAACTACGGCCCTGATTTCACAAGCGTGCGCATTCTGGGCTATGTGGGAATTCGGACGATTCCGTCCTATCCTTTCCACGTTGTCGGTCAATCCTACTTTAACGATAGCGTACTTTTTAACGGGACGATCTCAAGTAGCTATTTCCAGTCGGGCTTTTTCGGGAGCGGCTGGAGGATCACGTCCGCAGGTGAAGCAACGTTTGATTCCTTGACTGTACGTGGTACGCTACGCGTCTACGAGCTGCTCCTGGAGCAGCTGCGTGCGACCAACGGCAACGTGGTGGTGTCGGATGCCGCTCGCCTGAAGGTGCAGTCCGTAAGCGGCTCTACGGTCACGCTGGCCGCGGTAGAGGACGACAGCGATCGCTACATCCCGTTTGCTGTCGGTGATCTGGTGCTGGCGCAGCGCTTCAACTGGAACACGTCGTCCAAGTCGTACGACGTGGTCATTCGCATCAAGGGCACCGTCTCCTCGGTCAATAACACCACGAGGCCGTACACCTGCACGATCACCCTGACTTCAGATTCCACCGTGCCCTCGGTAAATGCCGAGTATGATTTCGTGCGGGTGGGGTCCAGCGATACGGCGCGTCAGGGCGTGATCTATCTGGCGGCGTCGGATCAGGGCGCACCTTTCCTTGACGTGATCGACGGCATTGCATCGTGGTCTGACTGGACCAATACGCAGAAGATCAAGCTGCGCCTTGGCAAGCTTTCGGGTATCATCGACAATGACTTTGGCGGGACGCTTTCGGGATACGGTCTCTATGCCAACAACGTCTATCTGAAGGGTAAGATTATCATCACGGGTGGGTCTGGCATCTCCAACCTCTCCGACGCAGGAAATCTCGCGACGAAGGACACCGTCAATCTGGACGTGGATGTGGTGGACGGGTCCACCTACAAACGCACGACCGCCAATGAGAAAACGGGCGCCTCACGTGCTTACACCGCGCTGGACAGCAGCGGCCACCTGGTGACGGCGGTCAAACCTGGCGCCACGATCGCCACGCCGCCAGGCGCGGGGCTCTACATGGACGCCCAGTACATGGGCTACTACTCGGGCGGCGCGTGGAAAGTCTTCATCCAGAACAATGGTCTGTTCCGCTTCGAGGGCAATGCCAGCCAGTACATTGCGTGGGATGGCACGACGCTCAGCGTGCTGGGCACCGTGAAGCACGCAGGCGGCGTCTGGGAACTAAACAAGGATGGAAGCGGACATCTGGCAAATGGCTCGATCAGCTGGACTTCGAGCGGTACGCTGACCATCTCAAAATATAACTTCGGCTATGGCGCAGCTCTCGTCTATCATGGACGCTGGGGACACACGGACGGAAGTACATCTCTGAATAAGTGGATCAAACTTGCTGCTTTCTCGACGGGTGGAGTCACCTACAAGGGGTGGCGTATGCGGGCGTTCATCGACACGCGAAACGCCGACGGCAATTATACGCCGCAGGAGTTGTTTGTGGATGTATCAACGGGTATTGATGGACGTCCAAACACGGCGTATGCGACGCTCCTCAATCTGTACAATGGTACAGGACTCCTTTCTGAGGTGAAAGTCATCGAGTCGGCCACCAACACCTATGAGGTGTGGGGTAAAATTGGAATGGCGTGGGGACACAACTGCCCCGTGACCATTCGCATCTGGACCAACGCCACGACGCTGGAAGTCACGACGGACCACTACAACGGCACAGATACCGAACCGACAAGCAGCACCTTCAGCATCAGATCGACGAGCAATAGTCGCACGCCGAAGACGCTCGATGAAGTGGCAACCAAGCTGGGCTACGCGTCGTGGTCCAACATGGTCACCGAGGCCGTCCAGAACGGCAAGACAATCATTCAGGGCGGCTACCTCAACACGTCGCTGATTCAGGCGCGGAGCATCGTCGCAAGCCAGCTTGCCATCACGGACTTTTCGGATGTCAAGAATGCAAGTGGAGGGGACTCGAAGATTTCGGGCTGGGTGCTGAAGCCCGACTACATTCAGTCGCTGGGTGGTGAGATCACGCTGAACTCCAGTCAGAAGCTGATCAAAGTCACGGATAGCACAGGATATGTACAGATGTTCCATTCGGGAGCCGCGTGGGGATTGAAGGGAGTAAGTGGAACGTCGACTGTCTTTGAGCTGGGGTCTACCAACAGGATTGCGGGATGGACATTTGACAGCAGCGCGCTCTACAGCGGCAACATACGTATCGAAGCGGCTGGTGCCGTTCGACACACAGGTGGTCTGTGGGAATTGAAGAACGACGGGAGCGGGAAGCTTGCCGGTGGAACCATTACATGGACCAGTGCAGGTGCCCTGACGATTTCTGGTTATGCGACGACCGGCTATGCCGACAGTAAGGCGGCGACTGCCGAGCAGCAGGCGAAAGACCAGCTTGCGCAAAAGCTGGGATTCTCAAGCTATGCAAACATGATCACTGCTGCTGATCAGACCTTTATATCGGGGGGCTACCTGAACACCAACCTGATTCAGGCGAATGCCATCACGACCGACAAGCTTGCGGCCGGAGCTGTTACGCTGGAGAAGGTTGAGGAAATTCTGCGTGCTACAACAGGTTCTGTGTGGCAACACGGTTTTGAGCCATACGAAATTGGCAGCTGGGTAACAGATACATACAATACGGTTACTGCAACGACGGACGCATATTCGGGCAGCCAGGCAGCGCTGATTACGTCTACGGCGACGGCTCCTGTTTCGTCGGGCACCACGGGCGCCGCACGGATAGCGATTCCGGAACATATTGCGCTTTCCTTCGCGGGCAAACGGATCCGCGTGTCGCTGTACGCCAAAAAGCCTGCTTCGAATGCATCTTCTCAGTTTGCCGTTGCCTATTCCACAAACGATACGGGAACCTCTGGCTGGCAGTACTTTACGCCATCGACATCATGGCAGCGATTCGAGTTCATCTACGACGTACCGGAGCCCGTCTCGGGAGGTCCTGATTGGCTGGGCGTGTGGGCTGATACATCGGGAAGTGGCAAGGGTGTAATTGTGGATCGTATTACCATTGAGACGCTTTCGCCAAAGATTACGGCTTTCAACATCAGTGCGTGGATTGACAGCGCCGCAATCGACACGGCATATATAAAGGACGCGGCTATCATCAATGCAAAGATCGCCAACGCGGCTATTACTACAGCTAAGATTGCAGATGCAGCTATCACCAGTGCAAAAATCGCAGATGCTGCCATCACCACAGCTAAGATCGTAGATGCTGCCATCACCACCGCCAAGATTGCGGACGCCGCCATTACGGACGCCAAGATTGTTTCTCTGTCGGCGAGCAAGATAACGACCGGCACGCTGAGCGCTTCGGTCTATATTCAGGCTGGATCCGGATCAAACATTGCAGGCATAGCGGGAGGTAGCATCGCAAGCGATGTGGTTCTCTGGGCTGGTAGTAGCTATTTGAGTCGAGGAAGCGCCCCGTTCCGCGTCACGCTGAGCGGAGAGCTTACGGCGACTGCTGGGGCCATTGGAGGCTGGTCTATTCTTTCCGATCGACTCTCCAACAGCGGCGTAGAGCTTCGGACAGGCGCAAGCATTGCGGGACTGTATGTGACAAACAGCAATGCCGAGATGCACTTTGGTGTTGCCTCTGCTAATTCTACTGCTTTCAGCCCGGTAGATAAAACGGCAGGGCGCATCAGCAACAACGGGTTTGAAAGCGGAAATCTGACCGGTTGGAGCACGGTTGTAAGTGGAACGGACTGGACGGTTGGCGCCAGCACTGCATTCGCGCGAACCGGCAATTATTCCTGCTATGTAGCGTCTGGAGCGACCGGAGGCGGCAATGCCATTGTATACCAGACATTCAGCACGTCAGGCCCGGGACGTTCGCTGGCTGGTCGCACGTGCATTGTTCGTGCTTATCTTTATTCTCCATCAGGGACGGTTTCAATCAACGGCAAAACCTACTCTGGAGAGACTTCGCCCATCCAGCTGTTCTTTCGCGCCTATGACAACAAAGGCAACTACGTAAACAAGAAGATAACTTCTGTTACGCTGGGAACGTGGCAGGAGGTCTCCGTTCTGCTCAACGTTGATCCGGACGCAACGCAGGTAACCGTCCAGTTTGGAACGGTTACAGGAGAGTCAACCTACAGGGTGTGGTACTTTGACGACGTACAGGTTCTGGCTTATGAAAAGACGGTGTTCTGGGCAAACACGGAAGGTCTTCGTATATTCCTTGGACCGTTGCAGGAAATTGATCTACGTCCCGGAAGCAAAGTCTTCGTTCGAAAGATGGGAACTACCACACTGGAATTGCAGACACTTACGAGCGCGCCTGCCACGGGTGAACGTGCCATCATCTATTTTGACGGAAGCTATGTAAAGGTTCGCAAACCCGACGGAACGATAACAACCCTTGGATAGCCATGGATACGATCAAACTCACCGTCCGCGAGATGCGCGATCTGTACATCGCGCTGTCGGCGCTCGCGCAGCGCCAGCTCAAATTCAAAGCGGCGTACGCGATTGCTCGCACGCGCAAGGCGCTCGAGCCCGAATGGGAAGCGTCCGAGGAGGTGCGACAGCACCTGCTCAAGATGCAGGGCGAAGAAGAACGCGACCGCGCATGGCGGGAGCACCTTCGACAGGAGATCGAAGTGCGCGTGCACCGGTTCGACGCCGACATTCTTCCTGATGAGATCGAGCCGGCCATTCTCGAAGGCATTCTTCCCATGCTGTCCGAAGACGTTGGAACGTATTTTGCAAAAGACGAGTCGGAACATCAACCCACTACAACAACTGGATAGGAGAAGATGGCTGCTCGTCGTTTCATGCCCACCGCCTTCGAATTTTCTCAGAACGGTGGAACGACCTGGACTGCAATCCCCGAGGTTGAATTCGTGGACGTACCCGATCCGGAAGCGGAGCGCTTCGAGGGTATTAGCGGCCGTCGCTACTTTTTGTATAGCCGTCGTGAATATGCCGTGGGCTCGCTGGATGTGAACGGAGCGTGGGTTACTACACTCCTTACCGCCCAGAACAACGGCGACAACAACATCACGCTGCGTATCACCCATGCCGGAGGCAAGACCGAGACCATCAGCAACTGCTCTGTCGAGGTGCTTCAGATTCCGGCCCGTCCGGATCGACCGGCCATGGTGATCGCACGCTTTTACACGGCCTCATACAATGGTAGCGATATCACCTTCTCGGCGTAGGGCGCTTGAGATATCTTTTGTTCTGGTAAGACATTATGAAGGATTCCGGCCGGAAGGCTATGAGGATCCGGCCGGATATGCTACGATAGGCTACGGCACGCGATGGAAGGCGGGAATGCCGAGCCGCATAAGCGAAGCGGAAGCCGCCTTCTATGCCATCATGGACCTGATGGAGGTGGCCGTGGCCCTTGAGGGCATCGTGGACGGCCCACCTGAGCGTATGGCCGCCCTTTATGACTTCTGTTACAACCTTGGCGTGTATGCTTTCCTGCGGGGAAGCGTCTATCATGCCATGGTAAAGGGAGATCTGGCGACGGCGGCAAAGTCCATCGAGGCCTACGTGTATGCGGGGAGGCGAAAGCTCAAAGGATTGCAGCGACGCCGCTGTGCAGAGCGCCTGCTCTTTACCGGCGAAGTAAAAGATCCGTATGAAGCCATACGTATTGCCGAAGAGAAGTACTGATGAGTGGTTTTGAAATCATCGCGGCAGTAGCAGGGGCCGTTGCAGGCCTGCTCAGCGGTCTTGTGACGGCATGGTTGAGAAGCAGGTCCCTTCACCGGCAGTATGAGGTCGAGGAGCGCCGCATCTACGTTGAACAGTATTCGCAACTGGTAGCCGACCTGCGAACCAGGATCTCGGAACTTGATGCCCGCGTTCGCGAACTCGAGGCCGAAGTGCTTCGTCTTCGTGAGGAGAACGAATTCCTTCGCAAGCTATCACAACGTAACAGAAAAAATGGTTGACCTGATCACAGCCATAAGCCTGCTCGTTTCGAGTGTGGCCTCGCTGATTGCGGTGCTCAAGCACCGTGAAAGCAAGACGAACCGGGAGGGGATGGAGGCCCTTGTGAAGGCCATCGAGGAGGCCAACGCGAAGCGGGCCAAGCGTATCGTGGAAAAGATGATGCGCGAAGGCGAGATCACGCCCCGCGCCGCACAATACATCAACAAAGTCATTCGGAGGATCGAACATGGAAAAGATGCAACCGAAGGGGCCGCAAGACCTGGGCCGAAAGAATAAAGACGTGGTTCTTCCAGATGCCGGAAGCCTCGACATCAGGGAAACCTATGAGGCCGTTGTCGCCGTGGGAAGAATCGCCACGAAGGTGGCCGAAGCCATCGTCAACCGAAAGTCCCTGCTGGACCTGGTCTATGAAATTGCAGGCGAGTGGAAATATCTTCAGCAGGCCATCGAAGGCGGACAGCTTATTCCGCAAGAGGTGGCCGACCTTGCGCCTTCCGAGCGTAACTTCCTGCTGCGACAGGTGCTCTATGTTGCTGCGGATATTCTTGCTGCCGTCGACCTGCGCTACAGCGAAGCCGCTCTCTACAACCTGGCAGACCGCCTTGTGGATCTGTTAGAAGCTTTCGAGATCGTAAAGGATGCGTCTGGCAATTGAAGGCGTCCTGGTGAAACTCGGGTTCGTTCCGGAGTACAGGTTTGCACCGCCTCGAAGGTGGCGCTTCGACTGGGCACATCCGGATCGCAAGGTCGCCATCGAAATAGAAGGTGGCGTCTTCGTAGGCGGACGACACGTAAGACCGGTGGGCTATGGACAGGACTGTAAAAGTATTAACGAGGCGGCCGTCCGTGGATGGCGGGTTCTCAGATACACCACGGAACAGTTTGGAAGAGGCCGTCCGCTCGATGACCTACAACGACTCGGATTTGAGCTTGATCTCGAAGATCCAGCTTGAGGCGCAGCGTTTTCTGGATCTGATTGCCATGGGCTTCCCGCCGGTGGCGGTATGCGAACACCTTGGTCTTCGGGCGGACGAGTGGTCTCGAGCCGTCGAGCTGGCCGACCTGATCCGATCCCACACACCAGATCATCCGTTCGTGCGGATCATGGATCAGGCAATCGACTACGGCCTTCAGAACTACGGGCGGCTCGGGCGCACGATCTACGAAGCGGCGAAGGGCGACCCGAAATGGGCAGCATGGCTGCTGGAGAAGTACTACGACCGGTATCCGGTGATTCCACCGCGTAAGGCGCAACTGGCGAGGATCAGCGTGATGGTGGCCCGTGATTAGGCTTCAGTTTTATGCAGGGGGTGTGCTGCTGCCAAAGATGCATGCCGGTGGGCAGCAGCGTGTATTTGAGGATAAGCGGCGTTTTCTGGTGGTAAGAGCCGGACGCCGGTGGGGCAAGACGTTCGTAGCGGCCGCCCTTGCACTCAAGTACATGCTCGACGGCAAACGCGTCTGGTGGGTGGCCCCGAGCCTGCGTGTCACCACGGAAGGATGGCGCTACCTGTATCCGGCAGCCCGCCAGCTTCAGGACGTGTTCGGCAAGCAGCGCGTGCGCATCTCGCGAAGCCTTGGCGACCGCATGATCGGGTTCGAGCTGGACGACTACCGGGAAGGATCTATAGAATTCCGTTCGGCCGACTCGGACAACGTGGACGAAACGCTTCGTGGTGCCGGTCTCGACCTGCTGATCGTAGACGAAGCCGCCATGATTGACGACTACGTGTGGGATGCCGTTCTGCAGCCTTCGCTGATCGACAAGCAGGGACGCGCCATCATCATCTCAACCCCGAAGGGGAAAAACTGGTTCTATCGTCTCTGCCGCTATGCGGCCGATGGGGGCGATCGCGACTGGCGGCACTACCACTTCACCACCTACGACAACCCGCACATCCCCGGGCGCGAGATCAACCGCCTGAGGAAAACCATGCCGGAATACATCTTCCGGCAGGAAATTCTTGCCGAGTTCGTAGATACCAGCGGCCTTGTCTTCCAGAACGTGCGCGAGTGCGTCGGGGACTACCTTGAGATTCCGCCTGAAGAAGGACACACCTACGTGATCGGCGCAGACTGGGCGCGCACAGAAGACTACACGGTTTTTGCTGTCTTTGACATTGACACGAAAAAGTTCGTCAAGATGGTACGGATTGGAACGATCAGTTTTTCAAGCCAGCTCGAGGCGCTTGAGGAACTGTGCCGGGAGTACAGGCCCTATGCGGTCGTTTCTGAGGCGAACGCGGTAGGGGCGGCGCTTACCGAAGAGCTGGCTTCGCGTGATATTCCGGTCGTTCCCTTTCATACGACGGCCAGCACCAAGAAGGACGCCATCGATGCGCTGGCGCTTGCCTTCGAGCGCCGTGAAGTGACCATACCGAACGATGCGCAGGTGATTGACGAGCTGGAGTCGTTCACGATGCACCGCATGAAGAGCGGCAACGTTCGGTATGCGGCACCGCGCGGAGGACACGATGACGTGGTCATGGCAATGGCGCTGGCCTACTACCTGATCAGCCAGAAGGTAGACGTAGAATGGATCTGAAGGAATTCTTCAGGCGGCTCATTACGCGGCAGGCCCCGGGGCTCGTTGACGCGACCGCCGTTGCCAATATCTTCGGTCTGGGATCCGAAATCTTTCAGACGCAGAAGGATGTAAACTTCTGGCGGGGCATCTTTTACCGCTGCGTCGACCTGCGGGCCTCCGCCGTGGCGGAAGCCATGAGTCTGTCGCGCGTGGTCCGCCGTATCGATCAGTCGAGCTTCGTGAAAGTAGAGCCAACCCATCCGTGGGTAACGCTGCTTGCACGTCCGCATCCACAGATCTCGGCCTACGAGCTGTGGTACTGGGTGTCGCTTTCGCGGGACGTGTACGGCGAAGCCTACCTGGTGGCGGAGCGTGACCGTCTTGGCCGCGTCGTAGCGCTCTACCCGATCTATCCCGCCTTCGGCACCATGGAGGCGAGGGTCGGCTCCAGCGGCGCCATCGAGGAGTACGTCTACCGGTCCGCCATGACGGGCCGCCAGATCACCTTCGGTGCCGATGAAGTGGTGGACCTTTCCGTGCGGGACCCTGCAGATCCCCGCAAGACGATCTCCATGATCACGAAGATGTACCACGAGCTGGAGGCCGATCTCTACCAGCATGCCTTCCGGTCCAACTACTTGAAAAGCGGCGGCATCAGCCCCTTCTACATCCGCGTGGAGGGATTGCTTTCCGAGCCGCAGCGCCGGCGCATGCAGCAGGAGTTCGAGTCGCACTTCATGGGCTGGCGCAATGCTCGTAAGATTCCGGTCCTGACGATGGCCGACATCAAGAGCGTGGCGGCCAGTGCCCGTGATATCGAGTATTCGCGCGGCACGGACGCCGTATCGCGGCTCATCATGCGGATCATGGGCGTGCCGGAAGGGATGCTGGGTGGCGATGCCAACCGGGCCAACGCCGAAGCGGCGCGGGCCGTCTTCACGCAGAACACCGCCATGCCGCTTGCCCGTATGATTGCGGAGCGGGTTACAATCGAGCTGGAAGAGGCGTTCCGGGCGCAACGTGGCGTCCTGATGGTTCAGCCGGACGACATTGTGCCGGTAGACGGTCTGACGCTTTCGCGGCGTCGGCAGATCGAGGTGATGATCGGAATGCGCAGCCCCAACGAGCTGCGTGCCGAGGACGGTCTTCCGCCCTACGAAGGCGGCGACAGATACTACATGGCTGCCAATTTGATCGAGGTCACGTCCGATCCGATGCAGCAGCCGCAGAGCGGCGCCGGACAGGGACCGAAGGAGGTAGGCCGTAGCTTTACCCCGGTGCTTTCGCGTCGTCTGATTGTCGGAATGGCCCGCGAAGCCGAGCGTGAACTTGCCGAGACGCTCGGTGAAATGCTGGAGCGGATTGGTCGGGATATCACAAAACATCTTGAGCGGGACTTCGAAATATCGCCCGATCTTGCTTCTTACTTTCTGGGCATTAGAGACGAAGCGCGGCGGCAGGCCATGCGCATTGCCGAAGAAGCCGTGCGCTATGCGGAAGAAGCGTTTGCCAGTGCGGCCTCCGGAAGCATTCCCTACATGTACCGCCGGCGCATCGAGGACGCACTGGCGCGGCACGCCGAGTTCATTGCCGCAAGCATCGACCGGCGGATGGCCCGTCTGCTGGAGAAGGCGATCACGGAGGGGTGGAATGCCGATCAGTTCAGGGCTGCCGCTGCCCAGACCATTCAGGAGATGCGCAAGGGGCGGGCGCGTGTGTGGGCCGCAAGCCTTGCCACCACGACGGTCAATGGAGGTCTTTTTGCGGCCTACGATGTACTCGGTGTGGAACGTGTCAGATGGCGGGCCGTACGAGACCAGCGCACACGCCCCCACCACTTCGTGGCAGACGGTCTTGAAACGGAATTTGGCAAACCTTTTGTAGTAGGTGGTGAGCAGATGTTGTTTCCCGGTGACATGAGCCTCGGGGCTACGGCCCGCAACATTGCAAACTACCGATGCTGGATAGAACCGTCGGTTAACGGACAGGCTGAGGAATAATGGCGTGGGAGGTAGGCGCAGCAAGAGATCTGCCGATCGTCGAGCGGTCCGGGTGGGACGATGGTCCCGTCCGCGACCGCGTTTTCAAATGGGCCGGCTGGCCCGACAACCCGCAGCCTTCGAAGGCCCGGCGTGCTTTTCTGGTCTACAACACGGATGATCCGGAGCTGAAGGGAAGCTACAAGCTGCCGTTTGCCGATGTGGTGAACGATCGGCTTGTGGCTATCTCGTCTGGACTTCGGGCTGCGGCCAGTCGTCTTCCGCAGACGAATATTCCGGAAGACGTGCGGGCGCGGGCCCGGGCCGTGCTGGATCGCTACTTTGCACGCATGAAAAAGAAAAAGGAGAAGGCAATGTCGAACGTGCTTTATAGGACGTTCGGCCCGGATGTGGTTCGACTTGATCTTCCTGAAGGGGAGAAGAAGTCCTACCGGGCCGTCATCAATACCGGTCGTCTGGACCGATACCATTCGGTGATCAAGCCGGAAGGCATCCGGTACGATGATTTTCTACGCTACGGTTCCGTCCTCTTCAACCACGATCCCAACCGGGTGATTGGCCGCGCGGTCGACGTGCGGCAGGAAAACGGTAGCCTTGTGGCCGAGTTCGTCTTTGATGAGGAAGACGAATTCGCGCTCGATGTAAAGCGCAAGGTGGACCGCGGGTTTTTGCGCGGCACGAGCGTGGGTATCCGGGTGCTCGAGTGGGATCGTGACCAGGACGGCGTCATGGTGATCAGGGAAAGCGACCTGGTCGAGTTCAGTGTCGTCTCGACGCCCGCCAACCCGGATGCCCTGATCATGAACAACTTCTTCATGCGGCAGCTCGAGCTTGTCGAGGAGAAGAAGCTGGAACAGGTCGTTCGGAAGCTCGGTCGTCGCATACTTGATCTTTCCGAGCGTCTGGATGATATTGAGCGTCGTTTTGCCAGCATCGTGCGAAGAGACGAAAATCCTTCGCATAAGGAACGGGATTTGCAGGGCGATCCTGAAGAGATCGATCCGGAAGAACTCAAGCGCATTGTAAAAGAAACCATCCTTAAACAACTCGGGAGACTGTGAGATGGAACTGAAAGATGTCGTTCAGCAGAGCATTGCCGAAGTGCTTGAGCAGTTCAAATCCGACTTCGAGTCTCTGAACAAAGGGCTTGAACGGATTCGTAAGGACATCGAGGCTTCGGCCGCTCCGCAAAACCGGGATGAAAAGGAAGTCTATCGCGAGACGGCCCGCCTTCTGGACGCCGTTGCCCGAGGCGACACGGGTACGATGTACAGGCTCGTGGAAGAGTATCAGAAGCGTGGCTATTATGAAACGCGCGATGGCTTTTCGACGGCCGATTCGGCGCCGCTTCTTCCGACGCTGGTGGCCGATCGCATCATCTCGCTCTTTCCGCAGTACGGTGTGGCCGCACGGCTGGCCGACACGTTCCGCATGAGCACCGATACGCTCAAGATTCCCTATACGTCGGCCGAGCTCACGGCTTTTGCCGTCAACGAAGAGAGCGAGATCAAGTCGAGCAAGCTGGCCTTCCAGTCGGTTACGATCTCCCCGAAAAAGTGGGGACTTATTGCGCCGTGGACCAGCGAAACCGAGGAAGAGACCCGCGTTCAGTACACGCAGAAGGTGGTCGAACGGGCTGCGGCCGCTTTTGCCAAGGCGATGGACGAGGTGATGTTCATTGCCAACGGCTCGGCCGCTTACCACAACTACACGGGCTTGCTGAATCTTTCCGGCGTGAACATTTACACACTTCCTTCCGGTAAGACGAATTATGCCGACGTGACGGTGGACGACCTGATTAAAGCGCAGCAACTCTTCCCCGAGGAGGTTGATCTGCAGCTTACGGGCGTCTATTCGCGCAGCGTGGACATCCAGCTTTCGCTGGCCAAGGATGGAAGCGGCCGTTACATCTTCGATCCGGCCGGTATGGTGGACGACGGCACGCGCGGTCGCATTCGGCGCAAGGTGATCGGCGATGCGGTTTTCCTGACGAGCCCGGTGATGCCGAGCACATTGGAGACCACGCAAAACGGTAAGCCGTTCTGTGTGATCGGAGACTTCCGCTACTATATGATCGGCATTCGCCGGGACATCAGCGTTACGACGCTGACAGAGGCCGTCATCAAGAGCGTGGACAATACCACGACGATCAACCTGGCTACGCAGGACAGCCGGGCACTCCGGTTCACCGCGCGGTGGGCTTTCGTGACGCCTCCCGGTCCTGCGCTTAGGGCGTTTACAGTAGTCAAGACCGCTGCTGCGTAATGAAGGTTAAGATGGGGTTTCGGGGCGGCATCTGGCATGAAGGCCGCCTGTATCGATGGGAAGCCGGGCAGGTCGTTGACATGCCCGAGGAGGCAGTACGTGCGCTTGGCAACATGCCCTATGATGTTGTAGAGGAGCAGAAGCAAGAGGCCGAGCCAGATGCTGCCCCGAAGAAATCCGAAAGGCGTAGTAAGTAATGGCCGTTCCGTGGTGGTCCGTCGTGACCGAGGTGGACGTGGCCGCCACGCTGCAGCCTTCCGAATCGCTTGACCCGCTTGAACCGAGCAACGTCAAACTTACGGAGCGGTCCGCAGCGTGGGCCACGGGTATGGTCGAATCCTATCTCGGTCGTAAGATCATTGCCCGTAAGCATCTGGAGATGCCGTATGCAGAGACTTTCATTGTGCGGCATTTCCCGGTGCTGGAAGTGCTGTCTGGCGGCACGCTGCTAAACGAATACGAGGTGAAGGCCGACGACCTTGAGACGGCGGTTGAATACATCGGGGGCTATCGGCGTCCCGATCAATCGCTTACCGATCTACAGGCCTTTACCCCGGAGATGACGGTAGAACCGCCTGAAGTGCCGCCGCTTATTTCCGAGACAACCGCAATCCTTGCGTCGCTCTACCTGAAGCACACGTTGCGGGGCACCTGGACGCATGAAGAAGCGATCACGCAGATCGGTACGTTCACGGTGCGCAGTCGCGCCAGCCGCGAGATCATGAA
>FWWM01007797.1_pt1 | contig 20422 bp, 18 predicted proteins | sample 2228351 | NCBI WGS metagenome assembly FWWM01 (sample SAMEA103939774, study PRJEB20133) | metagenome
ATGGCCGCCCGCCTTGGCAGCGGGTAGCGGCTTGCCATCGGGACCGAGGCGCGGCTTGCGCGGGTCTTTCACCTGCCATGTGGCAAGCTCAGGACTAACTTTCGGCCCCTCGACACGAGGCGCTTCGGCCAGCTTCTGTCCCTTATATTCGAACGCGACCGTCCCTTCCGGATGCTTGAACCAGCCCGGATCCTTGTAATCATTCTTGGCCAGCCCCTCGCGCACCTTAACGACCGAGAACATGCCGCCCATCTCGACGGGGCCGAACTGCGCGTAGCCGGTCATCATCGGCAGCGTATTCTTGGGCAGCTCCATTTCCATCGAGCCCATCTCGCCCATGCCGTTCGAGCCCATCGGCATGTAGCCTGGCACGGCCTTGCGGATGCGGCTGACCAGATCCTTCTTGGTGACGCCGATATAGGTCTTCACCGAGTGGCCCATGGCGTTCATCGTGTGATGCGACTTGTGGCAGTGGATCGCCCAGTCGCCAGGCTCGTCGGCGACGAAGTCGAAGGCGCGCATCTGGCCGACCGCGACGTCGATCGAGACCTCGTCCCAGGCGCTGGCCGGATCGACCCAGCCGCCATCGGTGCAGGAGACCTTGAACTCGTAGCCATGCATGTGGATCGGGTGGTTGGTCATGGTCAGGTTGCCGAAGCGAATGCGGACCTTGTCGTTCTTGGCCACAACGAACGGGTCGATCCCAGGGAAAACACGGCTATTCCAGGCCCACAGATTGAAGTCGAGCATGGTGTTGACCTTCGGCACATATGAGCCGGCTTCGATGTCGAAGGCGTTGAGCAGGAACACGAAGTCGCGATCAACGCGGCGGAAGGCCGGGTCCTTGGGATGGACGATGAACATACCCATCATGCCCATCGCCATCTGCACCATCTCGTCGGAATGCGGATGATACATGTAGGTGCCCGAGCGCCTGAGCTGGAACTCGTAGACGAAGGTCTTTCCTGACGGGATATGCGGCTGGTTCAGCCCACCGACGCCGTCCATGCCGTTGGGCAGGCGTTGGCCGTGCCAGTGGATCGTCGTGTTTTCGGGCAGCTTGTTGGTCACATAGATGCGGACCTTATCGCCCTCGACAGCCTCGATCGTCGGGCCGGGCGACTGGCCGTTATAACCCCAGAGATAGGCGATCATGCCCGGCGCAAGCTCGCGCTCGACCGGCTCGGCGACGAGGTGGAACTCCTTCCAGTCGCCGTTCATGCGCCAGGGCAGGGTCCAGCCGTTCAGCGTCGCGACCGGCTGGTAATCGGGGCCGCTGGTTGGCACCAGCGGAGCCTGGGTCGCGGCGCTCGCCATTGTCGGCGCTTCGGGCACGGCGGCGAAGGCGGTGCGACCGGAGACAGCTGCGGCGCCCGCGATCACAAGCCCCGACGTTCCGATGAAACCTCTACGTGACAGATCCGTCATGGCGTCTTGCTCCTGATGGGTTCAATGGGCCGGCGCATCGCCGCCGCCGCCAGCGGCCGCGACAGCGGTGCCGCCGCCGACCGAACCGCCGCCGATCAGCGCGTGCTTGAAATCGGTATGGGCAATCCAGGCGTCGCGGCGGGCATTAATGCTGGCGACATTCGACAGGATGCGGCTGCGCGCGTCTGTGATGAGCTGCGTCACGTCGATCAGCATGCCGTTGTACTGCAGCTGAGCTTCATCCTGGATGATCTTGCGCAGCGGCAGTACGTTAGCACTGTACTGCCGGGCGATGTCATAGGTGCCGCGGTAGCTGACATAGGCTTCGCGAGCCTCTGAGCGAACGTTTACAGCCTTTTCGGCCAGCTTGTTGGCGGCCTGCATGTAAGTCTGCTCAGCCAAGGCCACCTTGCTCTGCCCGAAATCGTAAATCGGGATCTCGATCTCGAGGTCCAAGGTACGAGTACGCCTCGTCGTACGCTCGACATCACCATCGGGCAGGACGCTGCGTCCGCGATCATAGGTCCGCCGGCCCAGCAGATCGATGTCGTTGACGAAGCGGGTCGCCTGCGTCAGCCCCAGCGACTTGGCAAGAAGGGCAAGTTCCCCCCGCGCGATCTGTATGTCGACGCGCTTGCGAAGCGCCTCCGCTTCGATCGCCTTGGCCGACTGCAGGCGCGGCAGCGGGGGCAACGAGGCCGGCATGCGGAATTTGAGGTCGTCGCCCCAAAGCCCAAGCTGTCTGACCAGTCGCTCGCGCTCCTGGCGTTGCTGCAGCCGGGCCTGCGCCAGCTGCGCGCCGAGCTCGGCGTCGAAGGCGAACTCCCGCGCCTGATCGAGCTTGTTGATGCCGCCCGACTCGCCAAGGCGTTTGAAAAGCTCGGTCGCAGCGTCGGTGGAAGCCTTGGCTTCCTGGTAGAATGACGCTTGGGCGTTGGCTGCTACGGAGCGATAATACTGTTTGCGCGTGTCGGCAGCGAGCTTCAGCACAGCCTCCGCCGCGCGAAGCTGTGCGTTTTGGAAGCGGTCGCGGGCAACCTCGGCGCGTGCTGGCCAAGTCGCCAAAGCAAACAAGCTGCCGACGATCTGCCGCTCGATCTCGACCTCGAACCGACCTGACAGCTTGGAGATTCCGAAGCGCGGGTTGGGCGGCAGGCTGGCTGCAACCATCTGCGCCTCGGCGATACCGAGCTCGTTGAAGGCCGCCTGCAGGCCGCGGTTGTTGAGCAACGCAATCTGGACAGCGCTATCGGCGGTGAGAGGCTTCTTGAGAAGCTGGTCAACCCGCGCCTTGGCGCTGCCTGCGACGGCGTCATCCGTGATCCGGACGACGTCCTTGTTCAACTCTGTGTAAGCGATGGCCTGCGCCGTGCCGACACCGCCATCTGCCGAAAAAGTCGCGCAACCACCAAGAAGCATGGAAACGCCAGCCAGGAGGGCAAAGCGGCGGATAAATCCAATGGACGATTGTTTGTTGGAACCAAAAGAGGAAGCGATAGCGGTCACTGTTGAGGCCCTACTCTACGGTTCAGCTCGCGCCAATTTTTCGGGTCGGTTGGGCGTATCGAGGTAAGCCCGGCGGTGACGCTCTGATATCCAACGGCTGGAACGCGCGCGCTTGGATCGGAGGGCCGCGCCAGATGGACTGGCACGGGCGTGACGGAGCACGCGCCGAGCGCAAGCGCTATTAGAGCGGTAAAATAAAGTTTAACGGCCATCGCGATTCGTTCGACCCCCAAAGCCTCGATGCAGTTTGGTAGCAGCGGCGGGTGAGTCCTGTCCGTTACAAATTGTATCAAAGCGGATCGCGCCTGGCCCGCGATACAGCGCTATATTGTTGATCAGCCGGCCGACCATTCGGTGCGAAATGCCACCTACGCCGTTTGAAAGATGCTTGTGACAAACGTACCAACCACACCCGTAGCTGACGACCACGGCCATGTGCTCGTGGTGGATGACGACCCGCAGATCCGCCTGCTGGTCGCCCGCTTCCTGCAGCGACACGGTTATAAGGTGACGGGTGCACCCGACGGACGCGCCATGCTGGATGTCCTAAGGCAGGCCGAGATCGATCTGGTCATTCTTGATCTGATGCTGCCGGGACGGTCCGGGTTCGATTTGTGCGGCGATGTGCGCGCGACGTCACAGGTGCCGATCGTGATGCTGACGGCGCGAAGCGAGGAAAGCGATCGCATCATCGGGCTGGAGGCCGGTGCCGACGACTACGTCACCAAGCCATTCAGCCCCCGGGAACTGCTGGCGAGAGTGCGCGCGGTGCTCAGACGCTCGCGCACGTTGCGCAGAGCAGGCGACGGCCGCGTCAGCGAGTGCGTTATATTTGACGGGTGGCGGATGGATTTGCGCCGGCGGGAACTGGTTTCGCCATCAGGTACGCTGGTCGATCTATCGACGGGCGAGTTCGACCTGATGGTCGCGTTTATCGAGCACGCCAATCGGGTGTTGTCGCGCGATGCTTTGATGCAGTTCGCCAAAACCAGAAACAGCGATCCCTTCGATCGGGCGATCGATGTCCAGATCAGCCGCCTGCGGCGCAAGCTGGAAGCTGACGCCCATGGCGGCCAACTAATCAAGACGATCCGCGGCGCCGGTTACATGTTCACGCCGGCTGTTCAGGCGCTCGAGGGGCAGCCGGCATGAGTCGCATGCTTCATAAGGGGTTTCCCGACACCGTGGCGGGCCGTGCAATCCTGATCCTCGTCGCCGCGCTGCTCGCCTTCCATCTCGTCGGCTATTGGGCCTATCGCGTCGGCGTGGAAAGCTTGGCGAGCGCGCAGCGCGACAGAGGCCTGGCGGAGCGTATTATTTCGATCAAACGGGCGATCGCTAGCATCCCGCAGGAGCCGGAGCGAGATCGTGCTGCGCACGATCTGTCGAGCGCCAGCCTGGAGGTCCACTGGAGCAAGGTTAGCCTGGTGCTCGGCACCGCACCCACCACCGATCGCACGGCGGCGATGGAGGCCAAACTCAAGGAACTTGTTCCCGACCTCGCCGCAGAATCCTTTCGGCTCGGTTTTGCCGATGACGGTGCGCTCGGCTCCGGCGACGCCGATGCCTACCGCCACATGATGCTGGTCTCGGTCAGGCTCGACGATGGCTCCTGGGTAAACTTCTCGTCGACCACGCTTGGGGCAACCCAGAACGCCGACTGGAGCGTACTGGCGGTGACGATCTGCTTTGGCGTGGCCATCATCGTCGTAGCGGTGCTGCTGCTGCGCTGGGCGACGCGGCCTTTGCGAGAACTCGCGCTCGCAGCCGAACGCTTCAGCCTCGACCAGATTCCAAAGCCGCTTGACGAAACCGGCCCCGCCGAAGTCCGCCGGGCGGCGCGGGCCTTCAACACCATGCGCGAGCGCATCCAGCGTCTCGTCTCCGAGCGCATGCAGGCCTTGGCGGCGGTCTCGCACGATTTGCGCACGCCAATCACCAGGCTGCGGCTGCGCTCCGAACTGATGGAGGACGAGGCGACGCGCGATCTCGTCGACGCCGACCTCGCCGAGATGGAGGGTATGATCGATTCGACACTGGAGTTCCTGCGCGGCGGCGTCTCCAGCGAAGCGATCAGGCCGATCGACATCGTCTCGGTGATCGAGACCATCGTCGACGATCATGCCGACCAGGGTCATGCCGTCAGCCTGAGCGGAGCCGGCCATGGTCGCGTGCTCGGCCGCCTTCTCGCGCTCAAGCGCGCCTTCTGGAACGTCGTTGGAAACGCCGTGAAGTACGGCAGCCATGTCACCGTTATGGTTGACGAGACGCCAGCAGGGTTCGCGATAACGGTCGAAGATGATGGTCCCGGCATTCCCGACGGCGATATGGAACGCGTCTTCCAACCCTTCGTCCGCCTCGAGGAATCACGCGGTCGCGAGACCGGCGGCTCCGGCCTCGGCCTGACCATTGCGCGCGCTGTCGTTGTGGCACATGGCGGCGAAATCAACTTGGCGAACCGCCCGGAGGGCGGTCTTCGTGTGACGATCCTCCTGCCCCAGCTCGCCCAATCAGAGCAGATGCTGGCGCAGGCGATCGCCGGAGGCGCGATGTCGGTCCACGGAACCGCTGCGCGCGAGATGGCGAATCCTTCCTCAATTTGAAACGCCCGATAGGTCGGAGATCATGATGAACCGCGCATCGCTATTTTTCCTCGCCGCCTTCCTCCCTGCTTTTCCGGCAACCGCGCAGCAAATCGAGGTCCATCTCAGTCCGACCTGCGGTTGCTGCAAGGCTTGGGTTCGGCATCTCGAGCAGGCAGGCTTCACGCCACGCATCGTCGAAAGCCAGGACATGACCGTAGCAAAACGGGCTCTTGGGGTCTCAAGCAAGGTCGAGTCCTGTCACACCGGCATCGTCGATGGGTATTTTATCGAGGGGCACGTCCCGGCTTCAGATGTCCGCAGGCTTTTAAAGGACCGCCCGACAGTGCTTGGCCTCGCAGTACCCGGCATGCCAGTCGGGTCACCGGGCATGGAAGTTCCGGGCGTCGCGGCAGAGCAATTCGAGACCCTTGTAGTCGGCCCGAACGGTCAAACCCATGTTTTCGAAAAACACTGATGTTGAGTCCTATTTCTTGCAACGTTGAAACTTGGCTGACTAGCTATTTATACCAACGGGCGCTGAGGCTGCCTCACGGGGTCTTTTCGGCGGCTCGTTTCGCTGATTCCATGGGCGCGAGGAGGATTCGCGCCATGCCAGCTGCGGTGAAGCTTCGGACGGACTACTCGGCCTTCGACCTGCGACGGCTGGCGGTCGGAACCAGACACGCCAACCAGAGCCGCAGGCTTTTGTCGCTGGCGGCAGTTCTCGACGGGATGGATCGGGAGCAGGCCGCGCGGATCGGCGGCATGGATCGCCAGACGCTGCGCGACTGGGTTCACCGGTTCAACGAAGGCGGCCCCGACGGATTGAAGGACATCCCCTCGAAGGGGCATCCGCCCAGGCTTTCGACCGATCAGCTCGCCGCCCTGGCGACCATCGTCGAGACCGGTCCCGACCGGGCCGCCGATGGCGTGGTGCGCTGGCGGCGCATCGATCTGCAGAAGGTCGTCTGCGAGCGCTTCGGCGTCGATTATCACGAGCGCACAATCGGGAAGCTTCTGAAGCAGATCGGCTTCTCCCATATCAGCGCGCGGCCGCACCATCCGGCCCAGGACGAGCGCACGATCGACGCCTTTAAAAAAGCTTCGCGACGACGCTGAAGGCCCATCTCGCCCATCTGCCCAGGCGCAAGCCGATTGAACTTTGGTTCCAGGACGAGGCTCGCATCGGCCAGAAGAACGGTCTGGTCCGGCAATGGGCCAGGCGCGGGACCAGGCCGCGCCAGCCTGCCGATCAACGCTACGAGAGCGCCTATCTGTTCGGGGCGATCTGCCCCGCACACGGCGTCGGCGCCGCGCTCGCCATGCCCTTCGCCGACACCCACGCCATGCAGGCCCATCTCGACGAGATCGCCAGGACGGTCGCAAAGGGCGCCCATGCCGTCCTGCTGCTCGACCGCGCCGGCTGGCACACGACCGCCAAACTCGCCGTGCCGAAAAACATCTCGCTGATCTTCCTGCCCTCGCGCTCGCCCGAACTGAACCCGGTCGAAAACATCTGGCAGTATCTGCGCGCCAACTGGCTCTCAAACCGCGTCTTCGACAGCTACGACGACATCATCGACGCTGCATGCGACGCATGGAACCGCCTCGTCGATCAGCCCAAGACCATGACATCCATCGGGATCTGTCAACGGGCACCGAAGTTTCCCCGGATGTGGGCTTGCAAAATTCCCTACCTGGCAGGTTTTGGTTTCGGGGATCAGCCGACGTCGTGATCGGTCTGGATCCTCCCTGGCGGGCGGCCGCGGCGTTTGGGCGCCGGCGGCGGCGTGATGAGGGCTTTCGAGCGAACATGCTCGGGCACGAGATCGGCATGCTGGCGCAGGCGGTAGCTTGAGCCCTCGATTTGGATGACCACGGCGTGGTGCAACAGCCTGTCGAGCAACGCTGTCGCGACGACGGGATCGCCGAAGACCTCTCCCCATTCGGCGAAGCCCCGGTTGGAGGTGAGGATCATGGCGCCCTTCTCATAGCGGGCGTTGACGAGTTGGAAGAACAGATTGCCGCCGCCGGGCACGACCGGCAGATAGCCGATCTCGTCGACGACCAGGAGCGAAGCGCGGCAGAGATAGCGGATGCGCTCGCGCAGCGTCCCGTCCTGCTCGGCCCTGGCCAGCGAGGTGATGATGTCGGCGAGCGTCGAGAAGGCGACGCTGCGCCCAGCCTTGACGGCCTCGACGGCGAGAGCTGTTGCAAGATGGCTCTTGCCAGTGCCGGGCGGTCCGAGCAGATGGACGACCTCGGCCCTGTCGATGAACTTCAGCTCGGCCAGCGCCAGGATCCGATTGCGATCGAGCGAAGGCTGGAAGCCGAAGTCGAAGCCGGCCAGCGTCTTGATCGCGGTCAGCCGCGCCATCATCAGCGCGGTCTTCACGCGCCGGTTCTCGCGGACCGTCAGCTCCTCGACAAGCAGGGTGTCGAGCGCTTCGATGCCGTCGATCTCGCCCTGCTCGATGCGACGGAAGGTGGCGTCGAGAACTTCAAGCGCCCTCGGCATCCGTAACGCCACGAGGTTCTTCTTGATGCTGTCGAGCGTGGTCATGGCGGGATGATGGTTCATGGCCGCTCTCCCGGGCTCGAGGCCAGGCGCTCGCCGATCGCCTGGTAGAAGGCCAGTGAGCGTCGGGCGACGTGATCGCCGCGTCGGCCGATGAGGACGTCGCCGGCGTGACCATGCCGCATCGCCCGTGCAGGCGCGCCTTGGCGATGGAGCCGGATCGATCCGATACTGCCGCCGTCCTTCGATGACCGGATGCGATGCGACGAGGCGGCCGCCATCGAGGATGCGGATCATGTCGGGAAGCTGATGAACCTCGACGACGCGCCGCGTCCGATCTGGCACGCTGTAGTAGTTGCCGCCGATCGAGACGAGGCCTTCATGGCTGACGCGGCGTTCGAGCTTGAGCAGCGCATCGAAGGGCATGGCGGGCAAAGGCTGCAGGTCGAGCTGTTCCGCAGCGAAGGCCTCCGAGACGATCTTCTGCGTCGTGGCATGCAAACGGACATTGGCGACGTTGCCGAGCCAGTCCTGCAATTGCGCGTTCAGATCGTCGAGATTCCGGAAGGAGCGCGCCAGGAAGAAGTCCTTGCGGATATAGCTGAAGGGCCGCTCGACCTTTCCCTTATCCGGCATGATGACTTCGGTGCCCTGACGTCCTTGCCACTCCATGGTGGAGTGGCGCTATGGTGAGACCATCCGGGACGTGGGGCACCGGGAGCACGTGAGTGCGGGCAGGCCGACCCTTGTACGATGGGCTGAGAGCCCGAGCCTTTATCTGGCCGCCCCTGCGGCTCGCCCGGATGCGCTGCGAGCGCGGATCCGTAGTTGCCGTGTAGCCCGCCAGCTCCCTGCGAGTGAACAGCGAGGCACAGGAGGCAGACCGGTGAGAGTTGTAGGATTGGACATACACCGCGTGTTCGCCGAGGCAGTGATGCTGGACGACGGCAAGATCATACGCCTCGGCCGGATCGGCATGACGCGCGACCATCTTGGGGCATTCGCCCGGACGCTGACGCACGACGACCATGTCGTAGTGGAGGCGACCGGCAACGCGTCGGCTGTGGTGGAGGTGATCGCGCCGCATGTCGGACGCGTGGTGATCGCCAACCCCCGCCAGGTACGGATGATCGCGCACGCCAAGATCAAGACCGACACGATCGACGCGACCGTGCTGGCCAAGCTCTACGCCAGCAAGTTCCTACCGGAGGTGTGGGTCCCGGACGCGAAGACCCTTGCACTGCGAAGGCAGGTAACACGACGCAATCAGATCGTCCGCCAGCGGGTACGTCTAAAGACCATCACCCAGTCCATACTGCACGCTAATCTGCTGCCGCAGTGCCCGCATGCCGACCTGTTCGGCAACCGCGGCCGCTCTTGGCTCCTGGCCCAGGACTTGCCCACCGACGAGCGCGATGCTGTGGAGCGGCACTTGCGCGAGTATAACCGCCTGGGGGATGATCTTCGGGCTGTGGAACGAGAGCTAGCTCGCGATGCCCTGCAGGGCGCCACGATCAAGCGGCTCATGACAGTGCCCGGCATCGACATGGTGGTGGCGATCGGGTTGGCAGCGGCCATCGGGCCGATCACCAGGTTCAAGGGGCCGGACCAGCTCGTCTCCTACATTGGCTTGAACCCGAGCGTGTACCAGTCCGGCGAAGGGCGCCCGCAGCACGGACGCATCACCAAACAGGGCCGCACACATGCGCGCACTATGCTGGTCGAGGCGGCCTGGCAGGCGGTGCGCGGGCCCGGGCCGTTGCGGGCCTTCTACCAGCGGATTGCCAGGCGCCGGGGCAATCACATTGCGGCCGTAGCGGTTGCACGCAAGCTGGCGGTTATAGTCTGGCACATGCTGACCAAGAACGAGGACTACGCCGGAGTCCGGCCGGCCCTGCATGCCAAGAAGCTGCGCGACCTCGAGTTGCGCTCGGGCCTGCCGGCCCGGCGGGGACAGCGCGGTGCTGGGTATGAGTACAACCTGACCAGGACCCGGCTGGAGGAGAAGCGCCGCGCGGAGCAGGCCGAGATCGCATACCGGCGCCATGTCGAGGGCTGGACCAAGCGGGGACGCCGAGCACCCACGGACGCCGCAAACGAGGAACGACTATGATGGCTGCGCGGCGGGGTTCGCACCTCACACCCCGCTCTGTGCCGCGCGGTCGTCCGTGGGTCCGAGGAAAATAGCACGATAATCCAAAAAGTGGCTGTTCAATCTCATCCGTCGTCTTGGCCCGATAGGGCCGGCAGGCGCGTGGATGGAAGCCGTAATGCTTCGCCAGCGCCAGGAGCGACCGATTGTAGATGATGTGGCCCTGCTCATCCTCGCCCGTCACCGCCGTCTTCATGCGGTCGTAGAGAATCTCGATCGGCACGCCGCCCATCGCGGCAAACGCGGCCATATGGCAACGCAGCAACGTCTGCAGATCCTGATGCAGACCGAAGCGGGCGACGATGTGCCGGGAATGGCCCAGCACCATCGAGAACAGCCAGATGATCCGGGTGATGCCAGGCTCATCGTCGAACACCGTGACGAAGCGCGCGAAGTCGACCTGGGCCTGATGGCCGGGAGGCGTTTCAAAGCGAACCTCGAAGGGCTTGGGTCCGTCGCTCGGCCGGATCGCCGCCACGAACCGCTTTACGGCTGTATAGGCGCCGGTGTAGCCGCGCTCGCGCAACTCCCGCGTCAGGCGCGTCGCCGTCAGTTCGGGGAAGGCCGCGATCCGCTCGCGCACATAATCGAGATAGGGCGTGATCTTGTTGGGCCGGCCAACCTGGCGGGGCCCGTAGGCCGGCAGCTCCAGGCCTCGCTCGATGTATTTGCGGATCGTCTTGGGATCACGCCCCGTGCGACGCGCGATCGCCGTCACGGACAGTCCCTGGCGGTGAAGATCCAGGATCATCATCAGTTCTCCAAGCTGGACCACCGCCGCCGCCCCCTGCCGTTCCCACGGCGGACATCATCGACGACAGGTGGAAAGCCTGAAGCTGCGGGGCGCGCGCCCCGCAGCTTCAGGCAAGGACGCCAGCCAGGGAATTTTCGGCGCCCACTTTCAGGGAGAATTCAACGCCCAGCGACAGGTGCTCGACGAGATCGCCGCCTGGCAGGCGAGGCCGCTCGAGCCGGTCTATCCGCTGGTCTTCTTCGACGCCCTGCGGGTCAAGATCCGTGACGAGGGCGTCGTCCGCAACAAGGCTGTCCACATCGCGCTCGGCGTCCGCGCCGACGGAGCCAAGGAGATTCTGGGCCTCTGGCTCGAGCAGAACGAGGGCGCAAAGTTCTGGTTGCGCGTCATGAACGAACTGCGCAATCGTGGCGTCGAGGACCTGCTACTGGCCGTCGTCGATGGTCTGAAGGGCTTTCCCGACGCGATCCGGGCCGTCTTCCCCGAGGCGATGGTCCAGACCTGTATCGTCCACCTGCTGCGCCACAGCCTGGACTTCGTCTCCTATAAGGACCGCAAGCCTGTCGCCGCGACGTTGAAGGGCATCTATCGCGCCATCGACGCCGCCGCCGGTGAGGCGGCGCTCGGCGCCTTCGAGGAAGGCCATTGGGGCCGCCGCTACCCGGCTATCGCCCAGAGCTGGCGACGGGCCTGGAGCGAGGTCGTGCCGTTCTACGCCTTCGCGACCGGGACTGGGAGACGCGCGCCGGCACGGTCGAACTGCGCATCCCCAAGCTGAGGAAGGGCTCCTACTTCCCGGGCTTCCTCGAGCCGCGTCGCATGGCCGAGAAGGCGCTCACCGCAGTGATTCAGGAGGCCTACATCCAGGGCATCTCGACCCGTTCGGTCGACGACCTGGTCAAGGCGATGGGGATGAGCGGCATCTCCAAGAGCCAGGTCAGCCGTCTCTGCGAGGAGATCGACGAACGAGTCCGGGCTTTCCTCGATCGTCCCATCGAGGGCGACTGGCCCTATCTCTGGATCGACGCAACCTATGTGAAGGTGCGCCAGGCCGGCCGGATCGTCTCGGTGGCGGTGATCGTCGCCGTCGGCGTCAACAGCGACGGAAGGCGCGAGGTCCTGGGCATGGATATCGGCCCCTCCGAGGCCGAGACCTTCTGGACGGCCTTCCTGCGCAAGCTGGCGCGACGCGGCCTGCGCGGCGTCAAGCTCGTCGTCTCCGACAGCCATGAGGGCATCAAGGCCGCCGTTTCGAAGGTACTGACGGCGACCTGGCAGCGCTGCCGGGTTCACTTCATGCGCAATGCGCTCGCCCATGCCGGCCGCAGCGGACGGCGCGTCGTCTCGGCTTTCATCGCCACCGCCTTCGCCCAGGACGACGCCACAGCTGCCAGCCAGCAATGGCGCCGCGTCGCCGACCAGCTCAGACCGACAGTCCCGAAGCTCGCCGCCCTGATGGACACAGCCGAGACCGACGTGCTCGCCTACATGACCTTCCCGACGCAGCACCGCGCCAAGCTGCACAGCACCAACCCGCTGGAGCGCCTCAACGGCGAGATCAAGCGCAGGACCGAGGTCGTCGGCATCTTTCCCAACGAGGCCGCCATCACCCGCCTCGTCGGCGCGATCCTGCTCGAACAGAACGACGAGTGGGCCGTCCAGCGCGCCCGCTACATCACGCTGGAAAGCATCGCGCCGATCAGCGATGATCCCATCGTCAGCCTGCCAGCAGTAGCCGCCTGACCAGCCCGGCCAAGCCGGCATCGTGGTGGCCCTCGGGAGCTACACCACCATCAGGGACACGACCCGAGGCCCAACCACTTTATGGGTCCGAGCCCTAACTCCACAGAGAGGTGCTGCGTCGTGTAGCGTTTTCGTTTTTCATAACGAACTCCATCCGCATCCGTAACCGATGACGATTGGGTCGAATTGGGCAAGCGTGGCATGACAGCCGTCAGCCTAATCGCAACTTTCAACCCCTAGCCAAAAGCGACAGGAACGGCGGAACCATCAACCCGATTGCGATTCCAATCCCGCCAGCCCAAACCATCCACCTTCGCTGCTCAGCCTGCGTGCGCGCCTGCCTCACGAACCCTGCCAGATGCGACCGCTCGCGTTTCAGCGCATCGGCCTCGTCGCGCATCACCCGCGCGGCCTCAGTGAACGCCTCGGCCCCGGCGCGCCCGATCGCACGCCCATGCTGCTCGGGCGTCATCTTCAACGCCGGATGGTCCTGGATGGCGACGATGCGCGCCTCGACCTGGGTCAGCACCTTGACGACGGCACCCAGTGTCGGCGTGTAGTCCGTCGCCCGCGTAGCCCCTTCGACGATCGCCGGCAGCGCCTCGACGGCCTGGCGCAGGCTCGCGACCTCCGCCTGCAGCGCGACAAAGGCCTGCGCCGCGTCATCCTCTCCGGCCTCTTCCTGCTTGCTCACAGTCACGCTCACCGCTCCATGCCCTTGTCGCGTTCCTTGAGGGGCCTCTCCGCTTCCGGCTGCCGGGCGGCGTGACGCTGGCTCTTTTCGCCTGCAGTGGCTTCCATGCCGCGCGCGGCCGCCTCCCGCTGAACCTGCCGCTGCCGCTCGCGATCCATGCTGGCCACAAGTTGCGCGGCGCGCGCCGGGCCGCTCAGCTCCGCCATGGCGCGCTGGCTCAGGCTCTCGTGTTTGAGCACTGCGATGAACTCCTGCGTCGATCCCGGGCGCGCCTTGTCCATAACGGCTCCGGCCGATCGAAGTGCGAGTTTCTGGTGGGGCAGGACCGGCAGATCGGCAGCCCGCATACGATCAGCGTCCTGATAAGCGCGAGCAAAACCCTCGACGGCTGCCAGAAGCTGCTCGCGAGACGATGGCAAGCCCGACAACGGCTCTCCCGTACGCTCCGAAGCCGCATCACGCCGCTCCTGCGGCCCGCCACGGCCTGCCCTAAGTTTGAGCCCGGCGAACATGCTGCGCTTGGCCGCCGGCGGCTCCGCGGCCCCCGCAGCCCGCTGCCGGCCCTGCCCCCCGGCATCACCATCACGCTCAACCTCGATATCGCTCTTCACCCCGAACCGCTCGGCGATCCCGCGCCGCTCGGCAAACCCCTGCGCATAGTCCAGCGTGGTTTCTTTCGACCCATCGCGGCCGAGCCTGGCCGCGAGCGATTCCATCCCGCCCTTGAACTCGTCCTTGCCGGCATAAAGCGTCGCCTGATCACGATGGCGCGTCATCGCGACATAGGTGAGATGCCGGTCCATCGTCCCCGACGCCATGACGAAGGACCGATCGACGGTGGCGCCTTGCGTCTTGTGGATCGTGGTTGCGTAGCCATGATCGATCGCCGCATAGTCGCTTGTCGTAAACGACACCGTGCGTTGTTCTCCCCTGGCGCGCGCGGGTCCGTCGAGCCGGGCCGTGATGACGTCCGGCTCGACGGACTGAATCGTCCCGAGCATGCCGTTCTTCACGCCGAGCTCGCGGTTGTTCTCCAGGAACACGATCCGATCGCCCGGCGCGAACGCCCGCTTGCCGTCATTGGTCTCGAACACATGCTCGCGGCCGAGCCGGCCCTGCTCGCCCTCCCCGCGCGCCAGCTCGCCGGCCTCCTGTCGCGCCGTGCGGATATCGGCGTTGAGCGCCCGCACATCGACCCGCCGATGCGCCATTGCGACGCGCGACCCCCCGGGCCGCTCTGAGGCGTCCGCCATGTAGTCGGCGACGATCGCCGCCCGCGCCGCGTCACGCGTCTCGCTGAACCGGACGCCGCCTCGCTCGGCGTAAGCCGACAGCCCCTCGCCCGTCCTGTGCCGGGCAAAGTCGCCAGACGCCTCACGCTGCCAGTCCTCACGCTGACGACGGATATCCTGCAGCTCGGCGAAGCCTACCCGCTCAGCGATCGCGCGGAACGGCGCGCCGGCCCCGATCGCCTGCAACTGCTCCTGGTCTCCGACCATGACGAGCTTGGCGCCGGTGCGCTCGGCCTCCGCCACGAAGCGCGCGAGCTGTCGCGATCCGACCATGCCGGCCTCGTCGATCACCATGACGTCTTTCGGACCAAGCTCGCCGCGCCCGGCCTTCCAGCCATGTTCCCACGACGCCAGCGTCCGCGACGATATCCCTGACGCCTCCTCCAGCCCTTCGGCCGCCTTCCCCGACAGGACCGCGCCATGAACCGCATAGCCCTGTCGCTCCCAGGCATCGCGCGCCGCCGCCAGCATCGTGCTCTTGCCGGCGCCCGCCAACCCGACCACGGCCGCGATCTGCTTCCCGCCGGTGACATGCTCGACACCCCGACGTTGCTCGTCGCTCAAGCCAGCCCTGTCGATCGCAGCATCTCGATCGGATTTCGACAGAACGCCACGCGCCACCTGGCCCGCCGTATCGGCCACAACCCCACGGCGGATCGCATCATCCTGCACGGCGATCGCCGCATCGACATACGCGCCGTCGACCCCATACGAACGCGCCTCGTTCATCCGCATGGCCGCGTCCGCCATGCCGCGCTCGAGCGCCACCATCTCCTTTGTCGAGTATTTCGCCAGCGTGATCTCGCCATGCGCATCGACCCGCTCTGCCTGAAGCTCGACCAGGGCATCCGAGTTCATCACCTTGGCGAACGCCGCCTGGAACGCCTCCACCCCATCGATCGACCGATGCAGCGCCCTGGCGACATCATGCCGATCGAACACGCTCTTCTCAGCCGTGATCAGCGTCAGAACCTGCTCGGGCTTCTCGGCGATCAGATCGGCATTGCGCCGCGACGCATCCCCGTCGAGCCGGGACCGCGACACCTCGACCCCGCGCCGCTCCATCTGGGTGGCGAACACCCCCATATGTTCGGTCGGCTCGATCTCCAGCCCGCGCTCCTGATGCGAGCGATGATCGATCCGCACGTCCAACCCCGCGGCCGCAAGCCGCTCATTGGCGACCTGCTCCCAGGACTGGCGGATCTCGCGCATCTGCATCGACGAGGTCGACAGCCCCTGCGACAGAAGCCACTTGTTCTCCCGCTCGATCGAGGTCTTGTCCAAGAACCCCTCCGACCCGACAGCCCGCACCGTCATCAGAAGATGAGCATGGTGATTGCGCACATCGGTCTCACCATGCGGCGAGTGGATCGCAAAGTCGACCGCCGTCCCATACCGATCCGCCAGCCCTTGCGCAAAGCTCCGCGTTGCCTCCAGCCGCTCTTCGGCATTCAGCTCATGCGGCAACGCGATCTCGAACTCCCGCGCCACCCGAGCGTCCTTGCGGGTCTCGGCCGCCTCCGCCGCGTTCCACAACGCCGACCGATCCAAAGCCCATTCGGCCTCCGAACCACGCGGCAAGACGATCTCGGAATGTTCCACCCCGCCGCGCCGGGTAAAATCATGCGTGACGCCATCGCGCTCGTTGGTCAGACGTTTCCCGCCGCGATAGGCCGCAGCCGCGACTGCGCTGCGGCCAGAACCACGGCTGATCGGCTTCATGCTGAGATGGTAGATCGCCAATGCGCGCCGCCCCGCTTCGTGATCACGGTATCAGGCGCTGAGTTGCGCAACAACTCGTAAGTGCGCACTTAAAGCTTCACTCGCTACGCTCCTGCCGCTTCTCGTGGTCCGCTCGCGGCACGCTTTGTGCTAGGGCGATCGGCGATGAGATTGGCATGTCGGGTCGTGCCGTCGCGGCTCGAACCGCTCCAATCTTTGCGCGCGGGGTTGGCCTTCGCGCTTTACGTCTTTAGGTTGCGGCGCTCACTGAGATGGAGACGCCCCATGGCGAGACGATCGATCGAGGAGCGGCTGGCCCAGCTCGACGCCCAGCGCAAAACCCTGCAGGCGAGGCTTGGCAAGCAAGAGCGCGCGGCCGACACCCGACGCAAGGTGCTGCTCGGGGCGCTGGTCCTGCAGCGGCTGGAGACCAGCAAAGACGCCGAGTTCGTCGACCGGCTTCGCGGCTGGTTGCGGCGCGAGCTGCCGGGGTTTCTCACCCGCGAGGGCGACCGGACGCTGTTTCCGGAGCTGATCGACCTGTCGGCGGCTGAGAAGGCTGCTGCTGCGTCTCAAGCTGCTAGTGGCTCTGCCACTGAGGGTGAGCGTGCCTGATGGTGGCGCGCATCGCCTTCGTGAACATGCTGCGCGCCGTCTGGCGCGATCCCTTGTGGGCGCTGGGCTGTGCCGTGTTCGGGCCCCTCGCCGCGATCCACTATGTCGCAAAAGTCGGGGCCATCGCCGGCATCGTCACGCTCATACTGCTCTTCACTGTGCATCTCGCCATGGACGCGATCGGGATGGCCCGCACCTGGCTCCATCTTGCCGGCAACCTGCTCGCCTGCCTGCTCGGGCTGATGACGCTGGCGCGCTTCGTGATGAAGCCCATGGTCGAGCATTTTGGCATGGTCGATGACGACGAGACCCACGGCTCTGCCCGGTTCGCCAACGACAACGAAGTGTCGTCGCTGACGCGGACCCAGAGCGGGCTGCTGGTCGGGCGCGATCCAATCACCAAAAAGCTGCTGCGCTATGACGGTCCGGCCCATCTCATGACCATGGCCCCAACCCGAACCGGCAAGGGCGTCGGCACCATTATCCCCAACCTTCTGACGCTCGATCGCTCGATCATCTGCGTCGATCCCAAGGGCGAGAACGCCCGCGTCACGAACTGGGCGCGCGACCGCTTCGGCAAAGTCCATGTGCTCGATCCTTTTGGCGTCACCGGCATCGCCTCGGCCGCCTTCAATCCGCTCGAGCGCCTCGATCCCGACGATATCGATGTCGCCGAGGAAGCGGCGATGCTGGCCGACGCGCTCGTGTTCGACGCGCCGGGCGAAGCCGGCGAAGCCCATTGGAACGAGGAAGCCAAAGCCCTGATCGGCGGGATCATCCTGTCGATCGCCGCCGACGAGCCGCGCGAGCGGCGCAACCTCGCCACCCTTCGCGAATGCCTCACGCTTGCGCCCGAAGCCTTCACCGCTCTGCTCAAGCGCATGCAGGCATCATCCGCGGCCGGTGGGTTGGTCGCCCGCGCCGCCAACCGCCATCTCGGCAAGTCCGATCGCGAGGCCGCCGGCGTGCTGTCGGCCGCGCAGCGCCACACCCATTTTCTGGATTCGCCGCGCATGACGGCGGTGCTGGAACGAAGCGACTTTTCCTTCGCCGACCTCAAGCGCAGGACGGCGACGGTGTTTCTGGTGCTGCCGCCCGATCGGCTCGCGACGTATTCGCGCTGGCTGCGGTTGATGGTCACCCGCAGCCTGTCCGACATGGCGCGTGCGCCCTCCCCTGCTCCGGCAGGTGCGCGGGCCGCGCCGGGGGAGCCCGTGCTTTACCTGCTCGACGAGTTCGCCGCGCTTGGCAATCTCGCGCCCGTCGAACGCGCCATGGGCCTCATGGCCGGCTACGGCGTCCAGCTCTGGCCCATCCTCCAGGACGTCCATCAGCTCCGCGCAACCTATGGCCGGCGCGCCGGCACCTTCCTCTCCAACGCCGGCGTCCTACAGGTCTTTGGCGTCAACGATCATGACAGCGCCCGCCTCGTCTCCGACCTCACCGGCCAGGAGACCGTCATCTTCAAAACCATGAGCCGCGCGCTCGATTCCGAAAAGTCCGGGATCTCCTACGGCCAGCAGCACATCGCCCGCCCGCTCATGACCCCCGACGAGGTCCGCAACATGCACCCCACCGCCCAGATGCTGTTCATCGCCGGACAGAGGCCGATCATCGCCGGGAAGCTAAAATACTTCGCCGACCGCGAGTTTGCGGGGATGTTCGAACGGCAGTGATGGGCTGGATCCGGTTCCGCTCCGGCTGCGCAACCCGCGCCAGCTTCGCCGGAACGGAGCTTCGCCGGCGACATCGTCAGCGACGGCGTGGTTGGGAGGCGAGGATGGAACTGCCAGAGGATAATCAGCTGCCCATGCTTCAGGATCGCCTCCACGATGCCCGCGTCAAGCTCCGCATCGCCTATGAACAGCGCGATGCTCTGGTCGCCAGGGCCGATGCGCCGGGCGGACGAAAGGACGCCATCGACAGCGCCCTCCTGATCGAACTCGCCGCTGCCGAGCGGTCCGTCCGCGAGGCCGAGGCCGACATGATCGATGCGCAAAATGCAGTCTCGCTTGCGATCGAGGCCGTCACTCGCAAGCCGTGACAGCCGATCATCGCATCCAGCAGGGGCTCAAAAACCGTAACAAGGCGGCACACGCGCTTTTTGCGATCGCACGGAAGGTAGCGCATGCTGAAACGGTCCCTCGCCGTGTTCGCCGTCGTGGTGGGCTCCAGTCTTCCAGGGGCAGGCATCTGGATCAACGCCAACATCCCGGGCTTCTACGATGCGGTCCGCCCGTGCATGGAACGCGAGGCCTCGACGCCGCCAGCGCGCAGGGCCGCGACCTGCCTCTGCTATGCCGAAGCCGTCCGGACAGTCTCAGCGACAACCTACGCTCTGGTCTCGGCGGCCTCGTCCCGTGAAACGTCGATGCGGGCCGCGCTCAACACCTGCCGCGCTAAATCCTTCGGCACAAACAGTCCGCCCAAGGGTTGAGACCAAAAGCCGCAGCCGACGTGACGGATCAGGGCCGCCGCGATAATTCTTGTTCGCCGGCAGATCGTGCATGTCGCACGCGCGAACTTCTGGCGATCCTGCCGCACGCCCCCATGTGCGGCAGGATTTTCATCGATCAGCCGCCTGAAGCGTCACGGTCTTGACGACCCAATGCGTGATTTCACCCTCGACCTCATGCTTGAATTCCAGATTGCTGGCTTTTTCACGGGCCGCCAGCGCGTCATCGGCCTCGATCACCACCGTGACCACGCGCGTGATCTCGAGTTCGACGACGAATGTCTTCGGTTCCATCAACGCAATCTCCCATCCGCCATGAGAGATAGGCGGCAGGACAGGTCAGACCAGCGCCGGGGCCAAAACATGCGATGCGCCACTGCATTCATGCCCGATCGTCGGTCCCCACCGCCTCGACCAGTTCAATGACGCTCCGCCGGACGAAGCCGCGGCCGATCTTGCTGAACGCGCGGGATAGGCGTGCTCCCTCGGGGGTGGCCAGAAACGCCGTCATCTCCGCCGTCAAATCGTTGGCCGGATCGACCAGAGGCTGCGGATCGATCGCGGGCGCGCCGTCGAAAAAGTCTGCGACCGGGACGCCAAACAGATTCGCGATCTGCTGAAGCCGGCTCGCGCAGATACGGTTGGCCCCTTTCTCGTATTTCTGGATCTGCTGAAACGTCACCCCCAGAGCTTCGCCGAGGCGCTGCTGGCTGATCCCCGCAGAGATGCGCCGAAAACGTACCCGCGCGCCGACATGCTGATCGGTGGGGTGCGGAACCTTCGTCATCTGTTGCGGCTCCAGCTGGATCCCAGACAAGCCGATATCAATCTGATATCGTGAGGCAATTCTTTGATAAACCAATGGAACCACTGCCTAAATTGGTTCTCGAAGGCAGCATAAAGCAATGCGAAAGGTCGTCTCAGGCTTTCGTCTTTGCACGACGGCCTGAAGTCCCGG
>FWWM01008132.1_pt1 | contig 20404 bp, 10 predicted proteins | sample 2228351 | NCBI WGS metagenome assembly FWWM01 (sample SAMEA103939774, study PRJEB20133) | metagenome
CGCCGGTTGGGACGAAAGCTATCTCGAACAAGTCCTTCTCGGAAACTGACTTATGGTGCAATCGCCCTGGGCTTGGGGGTGAAGTTGTCCAAGAGCACGCCCACATTCACGCGAGCGGTACCATCTTGCCCTGCTAGAGCGTCGGCCCGATGCTCCAAGGCACGAATTCCTCTTCGCCCACGCCGTGCAACTCGCTCTTGGTCTTACGGCCGCTGGCCACCTCGAGAACCATTTCGAAGATCTGCCGTCCGACCTCGGCTACAGAGACGCCTTCGAGGATCACGCCTGCGTTGAGGTCCATATCGTCGATCATGCGTTCATACATGGGTGTGTTGGTGGCGATCTTGATCGACGGAACGGGCTTGCATCCAAAGCAGCTTCCGCGGCCCGTAGTGAAGGCCACGACATTGGCCCCGCTGGCCACAAGGCCGGTCACGCTGGCCGGATCGAAACCCGGAGAGTCCATGAACACCAGTCCCCTGGCCGTGATGGGCTCGCCATAAAGAAAGACGCCAGAGAGGGCCTGGGAGCCGCCCTTGGCCACAGCCCCCAGAGACTTTTCGTAGATGGTGGTCAGGCCCCCCTCTTTGTTGCCGGGCGATGGATTGTTGTCTATCTGCACTCCGAACATGCCCGTGTAGCGCTCCCACCAGCGGATCCGATCGACAAGCTTCTGGGCGATTTCTGGCGTGCGGGCACGCCGCGTCAGGAGATGCTCAGCACCATAGATCTCGGGAGTTTCGCTGAGGATGGCCGTTCCTCCAGCGGCGATGAGCAGGTCGCAAGCTACACCCAGGGCCGGATTGGCCGTAACGCCCGAGTTGCTGTCCGACCCGCCGCATTCGAGGCCAAGCACGATCTCGCTGGCGGGGACGCTCTCTCTCCGTACGTTGTTCACCTGGGGCAGCATCGCCGCCACTTGCCGCAAGGCGGCTTCGATCGTCTTCTGGGTGCCTCCACACTCTTGCATGGAGAGTACCGGCGGCAGCCTGCGCTGTGCACCAAGCTGCACGAGCCCGCCTTGATCGACCAGGTAAGGTAAAGTTGCCGTCTCGCAGCCCAGACCGATGAGCAAGTACCCTCCCACGTTGGGGTGCCGTGCGAATCCGGCCAACACGCGGGTAAGCTGCTGGTGGTCGGCACCGCCGAACTGTAGCCCGCATCCCCCCTTGTACACAAGCGGCAGGATGCCATCGACGTTGGGAAACTGGGCCAGCAAGCTCTGGTCAAAACGCTGTGCTACGTAGCGGCTGACGCTGGCCGAGCAATTGACGCTTGAGATCACAGCCAGGTAATTGCGTGTGCCCACGCGGCCATCGGCACGGCGGTAGCCCTGGAACGTGCGTCCCTCGAGCGGCGGCGGATCGGGAGGCACCTCGGCGCAGAACGCGTAGTCTCGCCCAAAGGTGCCCGCGTGCAGGTTGTGCACGTGTACCCAATCGCCAGGCTCGATGTCGCAGGTGGCAAATCCAATGGTCTGCCCATAGCGCAGCACCCGTTCGCCCTTGCGGATGCTCTCCAGGGCGATCTTGTGTCCCATGCGCACGGGTCCTGTGAGCGCTACGCTGCGGCCTGCCGCGGCGACGTGTATACCGCCCTCCAGGTCGCGTACGGCGATGCACACGTTGTCGGCCGGATGAAGATGCAAGACGTTGGGGGGGGCGGAGACGGTGGCGGTCATGAGTGGGCAAGCGGTTTGGCGGGCGAGTTGGTGAGCGGGGAGCGGTTCGCGCAGTGCGATGGCTGAGGCCGAGCGGGTGCCTTAGGGGAGCGTACGAACCACGCGAAAGCCGAGCGAGTTATAAGCGTTTCCGGGTGCGTAAGCGAGCCTGCGCGCTGCGCGAACGTCTTCACGATGGTAGTCGAAGCCGCCGCCTCGCATGGTGCGGCGCAATGAATCGACGACGGGCTGAGTGTCGGCGAGGTCGTCGCGGGCGTTGCCATCGTCTGAGGGGACGTAGGTGTAGTAGGCTTCTTGGGACCATTCCCACACGTTACCAAGTGTATCGAACAGGCCCCAATCGTTGGGGAGCAGGGAGCCGACAGGGAAGGTACCCGACCCTTGGCTGTTCGGCGAGAAGCAGGCATAGCTGGTCAGCAGAGCCTCGCTATCGCCGAAGTAGCGGCTGGTGGTGGTACCGGCGCGGCAGGCGAACTCGAACTCAGCCTCCGTGGGCAGTCGGTAGCCGGCGAGGTCGAGGTAATTCGACTTGAGGACCATGCCGTCTTTGAACTCCTGGCTGGGGTCGTAGCACCATTGGTCGATAGGGATGCCCTCTTGCTGGCTGAGCCAGTTGCAATACTCAGCCGCCTCGAACCAGGTGACATAGTTAACGGGGCTGTCGGCATGGGGGCTGTACTTGGGAAGGTAGGAGATGTTGGGCCGAAATTGCTTCATCTGGGCGACAGTGACCTCTTTGGAGGCCACGGCGAGCGTGCGGCTGATGCGGCGCCAATGGCGCAGCTCGTAAGTGTTGCGGTCTTGTTCGCCTTGGGGCGAACCCATCCAGAATGTGGCACTACCCGGCAGGACGACGAAGGTGTGCCCCTGGCTGGTGACGTACCAGCGGCGGTGGCCGATGGGTTCGTGAGAAGCCAGTTCCTGGTCGACAGCAGCAAGTCTTTCCGCCTGCTTCCAGCGACGCAGGGCGTACTCGGCAGCACCATGCAGGCCGGCGTCGGGATGGTCTCTGTAAAGGGCCAGAAGCTGATCGACCAGCGGTTTACGGAAGTCTCTGGGAATCTGATCCAGCGAGAAGCCGCCTAGCACGAGAATTGCCGCGCGTGCCGCCGAAATCTCAGGGTCGAAGAGGTGGCGTTGCCAATCGGCGTCTTGCATGCTGGTTGAAGGTACGTTTGATACGGCGTTGCCATCGGGCGGCAGCTCGAGCACGGCCCGACAGAGCCAAGCCGGAGCGGCATTCCAACCCTTGAAGGCGTCCATCAGAAAGCCGCGTATGCGCGGTTCGGGACTGTGCCGCAGGGCTGGCCAGACTTGGTCGGTCTGCTCCAAGGCCGCCAGGGCGAGCAGGGCGCGGGCCTGGCGGGCAGCGTGTGCGTCCTGGCGAGCTACGTCCGTGACCGGCAGATGCCAAACGCTGGCAACCGCGGGCACCCGCCCTGCTGCCGGCTGCACCACAGACAGTGCAGTGGGGCGGTAGCCATCTCGCACGAGCGTGTGCGCTTGCTGGTCATGCTCTTCGGGTGCCAATCCTGCCAGCCGCACGAAGCTGCGCTCGGCAAGCCCGTGAAACAGCACAACATAGCTCAGCTCTGTCCGCCCCCGCTCTACCATGGCCTCGAACTCGGGGCGGCCGCGCAAAACATCCAGATCCGCGTCGGCGGCCATGAGGCCGTTGTAGTGGTCGCCCAAGGCCTCGGTGCGCTTCAGCAGCTCCACGGCCCGCTGGGCAAACCGCTCCGCCCTTTCGGAATCTGCTGCGGCAATTGTCTGCGCGGCGGCAGCGTAGGCACAGGCAGTATTGTACACAGCGTTAGGATCGTTCCAGCGGCGTGCAAGCAGGCGTTCCAGCGGTTCGAGATCCACGGGCTGCTGGTTCGCCAGGCAGGTGATGATGAGTGCGCACGCCCGCACGAACAACGTATCTCCCTGCTGCTGCAAGCGCGCCAGGTCGGCCACGGCAAGCGAGAACTGACTCTGCCGTGCCCGCGCTAAAGCCCTATAGAACAGTGCCGTCTGATGCTCGCCGCGCTCCAGGACCACCGCAAAGTCTGCCACGGCCGCCACATCGTTGCCGAGGGCGAAGTGTGCCTGCCCTCGTTCCAGACGGGCTGCCACGTCCGACGGATCCGCGGCCAGCGCCGCCTCCGCCTGACGCAGCCGCTCTTCTGCCGCCGCCGACCGCAAGCCAGCCCCTCCGGTGGGGTAACTCGAAATGTCTACCTGCACCTTGTCCGCGTGCAGATGCCCCAGCAGCTCTGAGTGCGATGCACCCCAGCGCGTTGACCACAAAAAAGTCCCTTCATGCCACACGCTACTGAACCGTACCCTCCCGTCGGCAGCCCGGAAGGCATGAAAGCTCACGCAAACCAACTCCGGTGCGTCCGGCTGGGCATCGGCAGCGATCCTCGGGTCTTCAGTCCCCACGTAGATCCGGCTCTTGATCCGGCTGCCTTGGCTGGCTTCCCACACGGCAGTGTATCGATCTGGGCCTGTCTCGCCCTGCGAGGGAGAAACGTAGCCCGCCACGTCCACTGGCACCCAGCCTTCGGCAAGCTCTGCCTGCTTCGTGCTAATCTCGTCGGCCGAGGCAGCCCCCAACAGTTCATAGCCGCGCCCGTCTCGAGCCCATAACACCGCAGCCAGCACCTCCCCGTCGGCCATGTAGGGGCGAACCCGCATCGGCCGGTAGCCCGCCGGCTGAAGCGTCTGGCACACACCCAACAGCTCATCCAACGGCAGCTCCAGGCAATAGGCGAAGCGCTCTTCGATCAGCCCGCGCGCACGCCTGACGATTTGTGCTGCCTGCGCGGGCACAGACTCCCAGCGAGCATCGATCGGTTCATCCGGCCATTCCGGGCGCAGCGGCTCAAGCGCCACCTTCTCTAGATGTGGCACGACCTCCTGGCGGGTGCGTCGCAGCGCGGGCAGCAGCTCGGCAAACTGCTCCGGGTTGGCATGCACTGCAAGGTCTGCGAGCAGCGCTGGATCGTTGCTGGCGAGCCGTGCCACCAAGCGTGCCGCCATGCGGGGCGATGGTCCCGCGCCGGATCGCAACTGGTCGGCTAGCGGGCGTGCCAGCAGGCTGGATACCGGCTCGAGCCCTTGCACAAAGTGCCCGAGATCTCCGGGGCTGGCGGTGCACGCTCGCACCAGCGATTCAGCTATCGCCGCTGCGTACCGCTGCCAGTTGGCCGCAGCACTTGGCCGCGCGGCAGGCCGCCTCTTGACCGCACCCGCAGGCTCAGCCCCTCGATCACCACCTTGTGCAGAGGACGTGCTGCCAGCAGCGGTGGAAGACTCCGATGGGGTTGCGCCAGCAGCCCGGCTGCCCCCTGCGAGTTTACTGCCTGCGCCGCTGCCAGCCGAGTTCCTCCCGGCATCCTCGCCGGGACCGGGCAGTGACAGTGGCGGATCGAAAGCGGCCAGGGCCACGGCGGCTCGCACGCGCTCTAGGTCTGTTGCGCGGCGATTGCCCACCACGCTCCATAGTCTGGGCACGAACGGCCCACAATGCGAGGCAAGCGCTGCCCGCAGCACCAAGAGATCCTCGGGCGCCGCCTGGAGCATCTGGTCATAGATTCTGCCCGCCTGCTTGGCATCGGTGGGCAGCAATCCTAGTGCGGCATTGAGCTGTTGTGCGGGCGTGCTGCGAGGATCGGAGAGCACGGCTTGCAGGGCCGGGTCGGTCCAGCGGCGGTAGTCAGCCATTTCTCCCACGATCGCCGGTACTTGCTCGAGCTTGGCATCGAGCAGCCGCCCTACGAGTCCTTTGGCATGCTCGGCCTGGGCACGGCGCTGGAGCTGCCACTGCTGCAACGCCACGAGCACGACCGCCAGAGCGATACTCAACAACACAGAACGCAGCAGATGATGGCGTGCCGCGGCGCGCATCAGCCGCCGCTGGGAGGCGGACCAGTCGGCCCGGCGCGTCCAGACTAGCAGGTAGGGCCATTCCCAAAAGGATGGCAGGTTGCGGGGCTCGGGCCGGCCAGACCACATCTCTGCCAGCTCCCCCAGCCGGAGTTCGGCACGGCCGCGGCGCGACGCCTTCTGCTTGCGCACCAGCCACTCGCGAACTGCCGGCACAAGGTAATCGTGGGTAAGCTGATAATAGCGCGCGCTAGCGCTCGATGCCGAGGACGCGTGCGCCTCTTGCTCCGGCTCGGTGGGGGTGATCAACCGCAGCTCGGCGTCCAGGATGCGCAACAGATCGGCGAACTCTCGCGGTTTGTCTGCATAGCCCGAGGCCGCACGCAGCTCCGACTCGGCCCGCACATAGCCCTTGATTTCCGAACCACGTTCCGGAAGCAGGCACTTCAGCACCATCCTCGCGGCACGCTGGTGCAGCCGCCGCTCTGGGGGCGCCGTGCTGGCACTGAAATTCTCCTCCAAAAACGTCACGCCAATGCCAGAGACGCCGCCCATCTGACGCAAGGCAGCCGGCACCCAAGGCTTGCCCTTGAACATCTCGGCGAACAGCGCAAGCTGGACCGAAACTACCTTGCCATTCTGTGCCAGCCCCTGAACTACCTGCTCGACAAAACGCTCCTGCTCCGTGCTCAGCGGAGCGGGGTCCGGCGGCAGACACCCATATGCCCGCCCAAACGCAATCAGCACCCGCCGGGCATGCAACGGATCGAATAGATCGACCAACGCCGTGTTCTGCCCCTCTAGCAGCGGCACCTCCAACTCTCGCACAAAACGGCTCACCGCCAGCCAGAAGTCGTCTCGCACCAGCAGCAGGCACTGTACGTGCGAGCCATCGCACTGCCGCAACGCCTCGACCAGCAGCGTGTCTTCCACCACCGCCCGGCCGTGCAGCCACTGCTCGAACTGATCCAGCACGATCACCAGCTTGCGCCCGTCTCCCAAACGGCTGCTCCCCGAGCTGCTCCGCCGCCGCAACCGCCACAGGGCCTTGGGCAGGCTCGGCTCGTTGCCAAGCTGCGGAAACTCCTTGAGTAATCGCCTGAGCAGGCGGGCCTCGGTCTGGTCCGGCGAGCACTCCACATACACACTGTGCACGTGCGGTGCCAGCCGTGGCAGCAGTCCCGCCTTCACCAGCGAAGATTTGCCGCAGCCGCTGGGACCGTACAAAAGGCCCACGCGAAACGTCTGCTCCGCATCCGTCTCCTCCAAGCGACGTTTCCAGAAACGAATGCTCTCCGGCAGGCCCTCCCTGTCTCGCGGACCAGGCAAAAGTTCCAAGAAGAAGTCTGCATCGTCAGCGTCGAACGCACGCAGCCCCTTGGGAACGATACGTACCGGGGCGCCCGCTGCCTGGGGCGCCCCGCTGCCTCCCGCAGCCCCAGACGCACCGCGGCTGCGGCCACTCTCGACAGCCCCAAGCTGCTCCCAAGCCCGCAAGTCGTCCGCCAGGTCCCGAGCCGTCGTAAATCGATCGCTGGCTCGCTTGGCCATGGCCTTCAAGCAGATCCGCTCCAGCTCGCGCGGAATGCTCGCGTCGAGCTGGCGCGGCGGCCTGACCTCGTGCGAGATGATCTCGTCCAGAACCTCGGCCAGCGTGTTGTGCCGATAGGGCCGCCGGCCGGTGAGCATCTCGTAGAGAATGACGCCCAGGCTGTAAACATCAGTGCGTGCATCGAGCCGGTGGCTCTCGCCGCGAGCCTGTTCCGGGCTCATATAGAACACGGTGCCGCACCACTCGGCGCCTTGGCCGTAATCCTCCTCGCGGAGTGCAAGGCCAAAATCGCAGACGTATACCCGCCCCTGCCGATCGATGAGAATGTTGCCCGGCTTCACGTCGCGGTGTACGAGCCCGCGTTCATGGGCATGATGCAGTGCATCGGCCACACAGGCCAGAAGCTGCGCCGTCTCTTGGGGCGTGAAGCGATGCCGCTCCAAGCGATGCTCCAGGCTCTCGCCCTCGACGAACTTGGAGACGATGTAGCACAGCCCGTCATCGGTGCGTGCCACGTCGTACACGGGGACGATATTCGGGTGGTCCAGCCGCGCGCAGTTCTGGGCCTCGACCAGAAACGCCTCCGCCTGCTCGGGCGTCGAAATGCGTTCGCGCAGGGGCACCTTGATGGCCACCTCGCGGTTGAGCTGCGTGTCGTAACCCCGATACACCACACCGAACCCGCCGGAGCCAAGCTGCTCGACCACGCGGTAACGTCCGAACCATGCCACGTCGGGGCGGGATGGGATTTCCGTCCCGGCGCCATGCATCGTGCCCGTGCCCGGCTTAGCCTGCGTCACGGCACCATGAACGAACGTCTTGCTGCCCGAGGCCGGCGGCGGGGGCGGTACCGGGCCAGACAAATCGGGCCCTTGGGGTTCCTTGGGGTCAGATGGTTGCATGGCGGGCAGGCGAAGGTTCTGGTCAAGTGAGGTCTGCCACGTGGCCTATTAGAGCATACTTTAGCCCTGCTGTGGGGATCTTCGGCCCCGCCTGGCCGGTTGCGGCTGGACCAGAAGCGGCGGCAATGCCAGCCGGTCCTAAGCCTGCACTCGGCATTCTCTCAAGGATCGAGCCTCCGCATCCCAGCGCAGCAAGAGTGTTCCCCCGCCGGGGCGGTGGAGAATGCGTTCACTGGAGGGCCCGCTTCAGGGAGATTCGCTCTGCCGCTCGATGCGCTGGCGGTATTGTGCGAGCACCTCTTCTGGATGCTCGACGAAATAGTCGCGGCAGCCCGTGCAGCAGACGTAGTAGGTCTTGCCCTTGTACTCGACCGCGATGGTGCCCAGCCCTCCCGTGACGATGCACTCTGGGCCGGCTCCGCCGCCTTGACCGAAGCCGCTTCCTTTGCGCGTATAGCCGATCTCGGCCAGCCGGGCGAATTGCTCCGACTCGCCCAGGCGACGCTCGAGCAAGACCACAAGCCGCTTCCCCTCGGCCACGAGTCGAAGGGTAACACGCGCCGGCGCAGCCGCGACGGCCGCGGCAATCTTTTGCGGGTTGTGGCCCGTACTCGGTCCTACCTCGTCACATGTGAACTCCCAGCGGCCTTCTATCGAGCGCCCGCGGTAGACTACGAGTGGACCCTGCTCGCCCTGGGCCTGCGACGACTCTTCAGCTCCTTCATCGGGATCTGACTGCGCATCGTTGCCAAGAAGGTTGTTCTCAGAACCATCTGCCGCGGGCAGGCGCACATACAGGACCAACTCCCCCGGCTCGGTACCTGGGACAATACGCCCCGCAGCGAAGTAGCGGGAACCGGTGGCGGTAAACGCCACGGCGGCCCGGCCCTGGTCGAAGTCCCAGGCCCATTCGGCCTCTTCCGACCATGCCCCCTGCGCAGAGCCCCGTCTCGGTTGGCCAACGCCCTTCCAGCCGCCAATCAGGGGCTGCAACTCCGAGAGGGCCTCCTGGTCTTGTGCAACCTGGGCCGCAACCTCGGCTGAGGCGGATTCAGGCACCTTGGCGCCGGACCCGCCTGGTGCCAAAGCCGGGCCGTTTTCGGCCGACCGGCTCGGGAGAGTCGGCATCCCGAACAAAACTGCCGACGCAGAAGCCCAAACGAAAAGGCTTATCCGGCGTTGCACAATGCACCATCCTCCGCCGCTTGGCGGCCGCCATCACGCCTACTCTTCTTTCGACGAGGTCCGAGCCGGAACCGCCTGCCAAGGACGAGACTCCGATGTCAGCTCCGCACACCGGCACACGTTCGTTTGCGTTCGAGCTGTCGGCCGCTTCGAGCACGGCTTCGCACTGTTCGGCCTCTGGTTCACCGGCTGGAGTCCGGTTCGCGTTCGTCACCCTTGATCATACCAGGCTCGCCTCCTTAGGGCGAATCGGGTTCGCTGCCCTCTGTCGCATCGGCCCCGCTTTCCTGGGCCCCAGATTCCTCTGCATCCTCGGGCGTCTGATCTTCGCCAGGCTCGTTGGCGATACCCCCCTGGTCTGAATCGGCTTCGGAGCCGGCCTCGTCAGAGCCGGCGCCTTCAGAGGCGGCGCCTTCAGAGCCGGCGTCGTCGGCACGGTCAGCGCCGGTCTCGTCCTGGTCGGCATCGTGGCCGGCATGGTCGTGCGACGAATCGTCCTTGGTACCGGAGGCGGGCGGCGTTTTCTTCTTGATGATATCCTGGTGCGTCAGGTGGATCTTGCGGTAGGTGCTCTCGTTGATCACATAGTACCAATCCGCAAAACGACGGTTGAGTTCCGCCACGCGATCCTTGGCCTTCTTGACCTTGTCTTCGTATTCCTTCTGTAGCCGCTCGCGCTCTTTCTGGATGCGTTCGCGTTCGGTCTCTTTCTTGGACTTCCGCTTCTTGGCCTGTTTTTTCTTGTCCTCTTTCTTCTCTTGCTTCGCATCCGCATCTGCGTCCGACTCGTCATCGTCGGCTGTGCTCTCGGCGTCGCTATCTGCGTCGCTTCCGGCTTGCACGTCATCTTCGCCGTTGCCGGCCTCGTCTTTGGGTTCATCTTCCTCAGGCAGGGCCGGCAGCTCTGGCGGCGGGATCAGATCGGGGTTGTACTGGGCGACCACCATCAAGAAGCGGGTGACGCCGCCCTCGGCGGGCTCCTCGTCCTCTCCCGTTTCGCCGTTGTCATCCTCGCTCTTGTTTTTCGTTTTCTTTGATTGAGACGCGGCGCTCTCCTGTTCGTCCTTCTGCTCGCGTCCCGCCACGGCGCCGAAGCGGAGCAGATACTCCACGCCGTCGTTCATGCCCACGCGCACCTCGCCTTCGCTGGAGATCAACTCGGTCCAGCTCAGCTCGCCGAACGACAGGGGTACGAGGCTGAAGCCGCGGGCTGCCAGCGACTCGGCATCGCCTCCGAGACGGCTCACGCGCATGCCGCGCCCAGCACGGATCGACTCTGCCAGACTCTCGGGCTTGCGATGCACGTCGACGATCTTCAAATCGTCGAGTGCCATGCGCATGTCGCTGAGTTTGGTGGTATCCAGTTCCTCATCTTCGGCAAGCGTGCGGGGCCTGCTCATGGCGCGGAATATCAGTTCTAGGTTGGGTTGCTCGTCGGGGGCGATCTCGATGGGTCCATCGACGGGCTCATTGCTGTGCAGCCGCATCTCCTTGAGAGACCACTTGGTGTCCTTGTATTCGACGGTGAATGAGCTGCGAAGATCGATTTGGCCGCGGAGTCGGTCGACAGAATAGTCGCTGACGGTGATGCGCTTGATATCAAAGGCGTTGAGCTTGAGCAGATCCTTCTCGATCCAGTCTTCGAACTTGGTGGAAAGCGGGTGCGTGTCGATCTCGACTTTGTAGACCAGATCCTGCCCGGGGATGCGCAGAAAGCGGATGTCGGGCTTCTCGGGGTCGGACTTGCCGATGATGAACTTGGCCAGTTCCTTCCCTTGTGCGTCCTTGAGCGTCACGCGTTTGCCCACGCCCGTTGCCCCGGCTTCGAGATCCTCGCCGCCGGGGTCCAGCACGCCGTATTTCTCGTGATCTTCGCGGGTATAGGTGCCGCTGCTGCCGGGAACGGCAGTTCCCAACCGCTTCAGATCCAAGACGGCGGCGGCGGCATCGGCCATCTGCCGATTGGCATCAGCCGGGTAATTTCGGTGCGATGGGATCGACCAGACGCCCTTCACCTGCTTGACGACGAAAACGCGCTGCTGGGCCGTCTGTTCGTCATACTCGACGATTTCCAGGGCCTTGACCTTGCGGGGGTCCTTGAGGTCGGGGAACAGCTCGACCATGCCGGCCGCCTCGCTGGGTGCCAGCTTGATCGGTGCAGGGCGCGTCAGCCAGCCGGCCAGCCCTGCGGCCAGTGCCAGGCCGGCAAAGACCAGGGTTTTTGCGTTCTCGTTCATGGCAGCGATTCAGTTGTTACATCGGGGTTTAGCGCAGCCGGGTACGGGCCACGCCTTCGTGTTCTCGCGCACGGCGGTGGAAGAAAACGCCCAGGCCCATCAGCACCAATGGCCAGGGCGGCCAGAGCACCGCCAGCGCCTTGCAGGTCGATTGATACTGGCGAATGCGCAGGGCCAAGTCCCGCTCGATGCGCTGCAGCTCCTTGTCGCGGCGCTTTCTGAGCTGTTCGACCTTCACATCCAGGCGGCGCTGGCCGATCCGCTCGGCGATCTGCATCTCCATCGCGCGCTGCTCCTCGGTGATGTTCTTGCGGTTGCGGATGCGGTCGATTTCCTTGCTGTATTCCGCGTTGGCCTTCTGCTCGGCGTCTCTGAACTCGTCTTCGTACTTCTTGCGCTTGTCCAATGCGTCTTCGCTGGCACGCTTGACTTCCTCCTGGATCGTATCCAGCACGCGATGGCGAGGCCTACGTTTGCGAATGTTGATGAAGCGACGGTCCCCTGCCAACTCGTCAAGTATGTTCAACACCAAGGTAACATTGTCGAAGTTGAAGAAAACCTCGCGCTCCGGATCCTCGCCTTGCGCACGCAGGTCGAAGAAGACCGAGGAGAGGACGTCGATATCCGAGATCAGCACGACGTTCACGCCCCCGGACCGTCGCTTGCTGCCTGCCGCCGCGGAATCGGACTCGTCGGCCTTCTTTGCGTTGGCGCCGTCTGTCTCTGCCTTGTCAGCCGTCGAATCTTTGCCGTCAGATTCGTTGGCATCTTGGTCGGCGGCGTTTGAGTCGGCAGCATCTGATTCGTCAGCTCGAGCGCCGCCGGTATTCTTCCCGTTCCCGCCGGCCGCGGCGTCATTCTCGTCGTCGACCTCCGGCTCAGCATCGGACATAGGCAGATTCTCCGTGCTTGGCCGGCCGGTAATCCGCGCGGCCAAAATGTAGTAGGTAGGCTGCAAATCGCGCAGGTGAACGCGCCGCTCGTTCAGCCGCCGCCCTCCCAGCGGAAAACCGCTGTCCTCGAACATGTCGTTGTAAGCGATTCTGCCTGTGACCGTGCCGGTGGTCACCAACGGGGTGAACTGAAGTCTGGCATCCTCCGGCATGTCGTTGCTGTCTCGCTGAGAAATCGCTCCGGGGAAGGGGAAGCAGAGCTGTTGCAGGGCGCTGCTGATGGGATCGTCCATGTTGAACAGCGGCGTATCGAGGCCCGCGCCGGGCGCTTTGCTGTCGATGAACACCAACTCGGGCGGGAATTCATAACGCGGGTAGGGGTTGTAGTCTTGCCAGACGACGTGCTGGTTGGTGAACTCGATGCCCAGTGTGCGCCAAAGGTCGTCGATGTTGCCCTTGGCCATGGGAGGGGTGAAGCCGCCAAACATGGGGTTGGACGGCGGCCGCTTGGGCTCGCTGGTCGCCGGCACTTGGGCGAAGTTCGGGAAGGGATCCTCGAAGATGGCCGTGGGAATGCCGCGCTTCACGGCATCGATGAAGTTCTTCAATTGCTCGGAGGTAAGGCTCGAGGGTTGCACGGCCAGGAGCACGTCGTAGTCGTCGCTGATTGGGGCGTCTGCACTCACCTGCTGCACATCGTACTGCTTGCGCAGCTCTTCGATCAGCGGTTCGCTGCGTTCGACAGTGAAGGTTTGCGGGTTGAGGCCGCCGAACAAGCGGGCATCGGTTTGCAACACGCCGACTACTTTGCGCTTCTCTTGCGCGGCCGTGCATACCGAGCCGATCAGTTCGTACTCGACCCTCACCCCGCGTTCAAAGAAGGGGACCACTACCTTGTTGAGGCCGGACGTGAGCGCCGCACCCAAATAAATATCGTCTACCTTAATGGCACCGCGGCTGCGGCTGGCCACCTGCCGGCTGGTGATGCCGAACTCTTTCTCGGCCCGGTCGGCGGCGGGGCTGTACGGCTCCGTGTTGAAGATGTGTACCTGGATCTTGCCCTGCCCCATCGCCTCCAGCTCCCGGAGCGTGGAGAGCAGGTCGAGGCGCGTGGTGACGAACGACTCCGGAACCTCCGGGCTGACGAAGGCCTCGATCTTCACGGGATAAACGGGCTTGATCTCCGCGATCAGTTTGCGCGTATCCGGGTCGAGCGAGCTGAGCTGCTCGGTGGTGATATCCAGCCGCGTGTACGGGCTGTTAAGGTTGATGGCCGTGGAAACCAGTCCGCCAGCCGTTACCACTAGGGCCAGCGTGCGGCCGAAAAAGTGCCAGCCCAGCATCGACCCCTCGCCCCCGCCTGCCCAGTGCCGCCGGCCAATCAGCACCATGCACAGGTAGAGCATGACCGTGACGATCATCAGAAAGTACACCAGCCCGGAGAGGGTGAGCACCCCACGGCCAAAGTCGTAGAACTGGCCCGCCAGGCTGAGCTGCCGCACCACCGGCGCCCAATCCGCCGACAGAATCGCGTCTGCGAACGGCGCAAACACCAGTGGAGCATTGAGCACTACCCCGAGAACGAAGGCCACCGTGAGGTTGTTCGTCAAGAAAGATGCCACCATGCCGATGGCCAGCATCGCGATGCCCATCAGCCAATACCCGCAGGTCGTGCCGATGAACAGCCCCAAGTCCGGCTCCCCATACCACCACAAAAAGCCGAAGTTCCAAAGCATCGAGTACCCCAGCGAGACGGTGAAGATCGCCACCGCCGCCAGGTACTTGCCCAGCACGACGTCGAAGTCGGCTGCGGGAATGGTGAGCAGCAGCTCGTCGGTTCCCTGCCGCCTTTCATCCGCCCAAATGCTCATCGTGATGGCAGGAATGAACACCAGCATGATGTAGGGCGCAAAGCGATTGAGCTGGTCGAGGTTGGCCAGGTTGGCGTTGAAGAACTCATTGGGCCAGAAAGCCGCAATGGCGTTCAGCAACACATACACGCAGATGAAGACGTAGCCGGTCGGATTGGCGAAGTAGCTCAGGAAGTTACGGCGGAAAATCGCCGAAATCACATGCGGGTTCATCGATCTCACCTCTTCCCGAACTGGCGGGCGATCAGGGGCCGACTCTGCCCCAGTTCAGCACACCAGCCGCCTCGCCAGCCATTATGCACCATGGCAGCTACTGGCTAGTCAATTGGTAGAAGTGCTCGTCCAGCGGCTTGCCATCCTTGGTCAACTCCTGGGGCGTACCGTCGTATTTCAAACGCCCTTCGTCAATGAAGATCAGCCGATTGCACATCGCCTGCACTTCTTGCAAGATGTGCGTGGACAAGAGAATCGTCTTGCTGCGGCCCAAACGGCGAATCGTCTCGCGCACCTCTCGGATCTGATTGGGATCCAGCCCGGCCGTCGGCTCGTCCAGAATCAGCACCTCCGGCTCGTGCAACAGCACCTGGGCCATGCCCACTCGTTGCCGGTACCCCTTGGATAGCTTGCCAATCGGCTTGCCGATCACGCTCTTCAGATCGCACAGCTCGATCACGGCGTCGATCCGCTCCTGGCGGTGCGCCCCCTTCAGACCCCGTGCATCGGCAAAAAAGTTCAGCAGAGAACGAGGAGTCATGTCGGGATAAAGCGGCCCATTCTCCGGCAGATACCCCAGCTTCTTCGACCCCTCCAGGCGATCCAGAGACATGTCGTGGCCCGCGATCCGCGCCACGCCGGCAGAGGGCGCAAGGTAGCCCGTGAGCAACTTCATCGTGGTGCTCTTGCCGGCACCATTCGGCCCCAAAAAGGCCACCACCTCCCCCCTGTGAACGCTGAACGTAACGTCTTGGACCGCGGCGAAGTCTCCGTAGTACTTGCACAGCCCAATGGCCTCGATCATCGGCTCGCCGTTGGGCCTGGCCGCTGCACTCGTCTCGGTCACGTGTCGTTCAACTCCTGTCACGCTAACGACGAACACCCAGCGAAAACCAACAAAATACCCTGCTCGCCAAGGGTCTGTCCATACCATACGCGCCAACCGGGGCTTTGGTTCGGCTCCAACCAGGTCGCACGCCCGCCCCTGCCCGGCCGCCTGAGCCACACCGACCCACCCCCTCGGCCCCCCAATCAGCCCGCCTGAATGTGTGCGGCCGTAACACCGCACCCGGCTCGCCGATACCCTCCCATCGGGCACGCACGTGCCTCAGGCACGCCCCTTGGCCAGACGTCGCAGCAGGGCGTGTGGCCCAACTTGCCCCACGGAGAAGATGAAGCGTACCGGGCGGCAGCTAGGCCATAAAGCTCGGGCACAATTCACCGCCACAGACGGCGGTACCAGGGGAGTTCTTGCTGGGCGCTCGGCTCTTCTAAGGGGCAGGTTTCTGCGTCTGCGCTGAGACGGTAGTCTGCCGCTTCAGGCGGCGTAGCCGGCCGGCTCCGATCGGAGCCATCCTCGCCCTCGGCCTGCGAATGGGCGGAAGGCACGCCGACGATCTTATTCACCAGGCCGCGTGCCCAGCGAGAAAAGCTGCTTTTGGGCTGCTTGGGACCTGCCCCGCTTGCCGGCGCCGCCCCCTCCGGTCCCTGCATGTACTCAGGAGGCGCCGAAGCGCTCGTGGCAGCGCGCTCTGTGGCCTTCGAGGGGGCCAGATACGAGGCCGCGGCTGCACGGGGCACGGGTCGATTGGTCCGCGCTTCCGTCCGCCGCGCAAGGCCAGGCCGCCCGGCTTGCGCAAGCGGCGGCGCATCTTCGTCCTGCCCCAAGTTCAGGCCGATAGGGCCGGGTAGCGGCATCTCTGGCGGAAGCGGCTGCTGCACGCCTTCTTCGACGTGCTCTCGGGGGAGGTCTTCTTCATCATCAGGCCATGCTCCCGCAACCGATAGGTTGCGATGCCGAGTATACGGCACAGACTGTACACCCCTCGTTAGCTCGGAGGCAGAAGAGGCGTAAGCGGCCATAGCCGGAGGATCCTCTTCGTCCGGCGTGCTTGTGCGTGGATAGGCTCGCACCACCGCTTGCACTGCGGGGGGCGTGGGTTCCGGTTGGAGGGCCGGCTGGGAGTAGTCGTCTGTGGCGATGGCTTGCGGTTCGCCAGCAGGCTCAACTGGAGCGGCGGCAGCCGGGACCACGGCCTTGCGAGCGGCAACAGCGGCCGTGGCTGCGGCCTTGCGAGCGGGCAAGGTCGGTCGGTCGCGGCGGGCCAGTGCCAGCTTGATACGGCGTTTGAGATCCTTACGGCCGGCCAACTCTGAACGATCTGCAAGTTGTGCGGCAAGTGCAGCGCGGCTTAGCTCCCAGCGGGGTGCATGCAATGGCCCTGTGAGCCGCAGCGGTATCGAGAGAGCGGAAGACGCCGCGAGCAACTCCGCACACAGATTTGCGTCAAGCCCTGCCAGCTTGGAATTGGGCGCAAACTCGATGTCCAGGCCGTGCAGGTCGACTGTTACGGCCAGATCGAGCCGTTGATTCTGCACACGCCCCACGCCGTGCAAGCTTGCCTCCCCTCGGCGGATGTTCAACCTGTTGCCCAGTGCCTTGCCATCGACCAATCGTACCAGCGGCTGCTCGTCCACCTCAAAATGAATGCGGTGCGAGGCAGCATCTTCGTGCAAGTTCAATGTGCCTGCTAGCCGCAAGCCGTGCCGAGGCGCCGTTACGTTCAGACAAGCGGGCCTACCCAAAACCTGCGGGGAACTGGAAATGGGGCCCAGAGAAATGGTGGCATGTCTGCCAAGCTGCCATGCATCCGGCAGCGACTCCAGTGTGACCTTTGCCACGTAAAAACGGGGCGAACGACCAGGTTCGCCGCTGGCATGCTTGGGGTCATGGAGTGTCCGCAGGGCAGCCAATGCATCCAGCAGGGCCTTAAGCCTCCCGATACCCTGGCGTACGTCGGGAGATGCTGCCAGCAGATTCGTAACATCGAGCCGCTCGCCTGCGGCAAAGGCACTCGCCTTGCCGGAAGTCCGCGCAAGAGCACCGCTGGGCAAGCCGACACGCGTGCCGGCCTTGTCAGCAGGCTGGGCAATAGCAAGACCATTGATGGCAACATGCATCGCATGCAGTTGAGAACGCAGGATGCGCCCCGGGCTGATGTGCGCCTCCAACCTGCCTACCCGCACCTCTGGCATCTGGCCAGGCCAAGACGCAAACGCCAAGTCTCGCACCACGAGCTTGCCCGTCCACCCGCTGTATTCGACCTCACCCCCCACACCGTGCATACCCATGGCTTCAGCCAGCTTGGGTAGCCACATGGTCTTCAGCTCCCGCTCGCCTAGCCAACCCGGCAAGTATGGGAGCATGCAAGCCAAGAGTCCGGCAAACACCCAGCCGAACGGCCGCAACCATCCGTCCTGCCTATATAGGCGCGCAGGGGCGTCTTCGAGCGATCCCCAGAAGAAGCGTGCCAGCGCCTTCTGCGGAGCCGAAAGCGCGTGGTGCCAACTCTCCCCTGCCGTAGAGCTGCCGGTCGATTCGGCTGGCTGTGAGCGGTCTTGGACGGCTATTGCCCCTGGATCCGCTTCGTGTCTAACGCAGCGCAGCAGGTCCTTCATTGTGGAATAAAACGTGCGGGCTGCGCCCAACGAGAACAGTGCTGCCAGCGTCAGGCCACCGCAAAGCGCCGGATCGTGCAGGCCGAGCAGGGCGGCCAGGGCGCAGTCTGAGCACCTCTCGAGCAGGGCGCCCAGTGGGGTCTGGTGCACGAACACGCCGCCAATGCGCACGGCGGCGTCGTGCAAGTATGCGGCCGCAGCGGCCGCAAGCCCCCAGCAGACGGCGAAGGTGCGCACGTGCGCGTTGAGCACCAGGAAGGCCCCGAGCACCGTGAACAGAACCAGGTTCGGCCCCGTTACGAAACCTGCGGCCACGCCCAGCATGGCGGCCAAGGCAACATGGCGTGCTTGCAATCCGCCCCACGCAGCCGCCTTCAACCGGCTGCACGCGGCTGCGCCAAGCGAGATCACAATGGGCGTACGACCCTGTGAGGCAGTTTGCGGAGTGCCTGTTACCATGGTTAGGCCACCAGATCGAAGGTTGCCGGGTTGGGGCAAGATGTAGCGGATCTATCGATGGTATCGGGCCTGCTGTAGAGGCGGCTTGAGCCGGCCTTTACCTAATCAAGGGTCGGAGCTAGCGGAGCTGGCGTGCTGCTATCCAATCGGCCTCGCCACATGGGCCAGTGGCGCGTATACTTATGTGCAACTCTGCAAATCATTCAGGTTACCCATATGGAAAAAGAACTCAGCGATCGGGCGGCCGCGATTCGGGAGCGAATCTTGCAGCTTAAGGACTCTCTTTGACTACGGTGCCAAGCAGGCGCGCGCAGCCACACTCGAAGCGCGCATGGCAGCGCCGGAGTTCTGGCAGAACCCTGAACAGTCCCAGGCCACGATTGCTGAGTTGAAGGCCCTCACCGCCGTGCTGAAGCCACTCTCCGAAGTGGCCGCGGCGGCCGATCAGCTTGACGAGCTGCTGGCCTTGGCTGCGGAGGATCCGGCCTTTGCCGCCGAGGTAGCGGGAGAGTTGGATCGGTTGGAGGCCTCGCTTGCGGGTCTCGAGCTGCGGGCTTTGCTCAACGGGCCTCATGATTCGGCGAACGCCATTCTTACGATCAATGCGCGAGACGGCGGCGTGGACGCAAACGACTGGGCGGAGATGCTGCTGCGCATGTACTGTTTGTGGGCCCAGAAACAGGGGTACGAGGTCGAGGTGCTCGACCGCCAAGACAACGACGAGGCGGGCATCTCCAGTGCGGCCATAGCGATCCGCGGGCCCATGGCTTATGGGTTTTTGAAGGGAGAGACGGGCATCCACCGCTTGGTGCGGATTAGCCCATTCAATGCCGAAGGCAAGCGGCAGACGAGCTTTGCTGCGGTGGACGTGTCGCCGGAGATCAGCGAGACGGCCGAGGTTGAGATCCGCGAGGAGGACGTGCGCGAAGATGTGTTCCGCGCCAGTGGGGCGGGCGGGCAGCACGTGAACAAGACCTCCAGTGCCATCAGGCTGACGCACTTGCCCACCGGCATCGTAGTACAGTGCCAGAACGAGCGCAGCCAGCACAAGAACCGGGCTACTGCTTACAAGATGTTGCGTGCACGCTTGGCGAGGCTCGAAGAAGAGAAGCGCGAGGCGGAGCAGGAGGCCAAGTACCAGGCCCAGGCGCGTACGGGATTCGGCTCTCAGATTCGCAACTATTTTTTGCATCCCGAGCAGCGGGTCAAAGATGCGCGGACGGGCTACCTGGTGGGCAATTTCCAGAGCGTGATGGACGGCAATCTTCAAGGTTTTCTCGACGCCTATCTGCGCTGGCGCGTTCGTAAAGAGGAAGCTGTTGCCCGCGAGTAGGCCGTCTCGCGCAATGCCGCCTGCCTGGTGCGCGCGAGGCGTGTGGCGGAATGCTTCTTGGGAGCCGACGCATGGAGCGGGCAACGGTGCTGGCATCGGCGGGCTGGCGGCTGGAGTTCCACCTGCACGGCGGCTGGCTCGGGCATGTCGTGCACCGACACACGGCTAGCGGGCCAGTGGAGTTGATTCGGTCCCTCGAAGGCTTCGAGACGCACGCCTGGCCGCTAAGCCCGCCGTTTCAAGAGCTGCACGTGCAGCAGCCCGCGCCCGGCGTGCTGGCCGCCCTGCTGGTAGGCCGAGCCGGTCGCAGCCACTGGTCCGCCAGCATCGAGCTGGTCGAGACGGCCGACCTCGTCCGCTTCGACGTGGCCTGCCGCATCCACGAACGACCAGCATGGCTGGGGAGCTGCTATGTTCTGAACCAAGCCTGGAGGCTTGTTGACGGAGCATTGCTTTTGGCCGGCGAGGCTAGCCTCGTTGCAGACCTGATGGACGTTGACAAGGCCCAGGGCACCACAACGCCTGCCAGACTGTGGATCCCCGCCCCGCAGATACCCCAACCCTATCCGCAGACGGTGCGCTGGCAATACTCGCTCGGCCCGCTGCACGGCGAAACGTCCTTGGCAGGCTGCACTGGCTGACGCTGCGCGTCAAGCAGTGGCACACCGAGTTGGTCCCGGGAGTTTCGGAGACACCCTGCTTGACGCTGCGCGTCAAGCGTGTGCCACTGCTTGAATGCGGCCGCT
>FWWM01008142.1_pt1 | contig 20398 bp, 20 predicted proteins | sample 2228351 | NCBI WGS metagenome assembly FWWM01 (sample SAMEA103939774, study PRJEB20133) | metagenome
ACTCTGCTTGAGGTAGGATTTTCTACAAAATATCATAAACAGATGGCTTATTTCTCTGCTGGTGCAGTTTGTTTAATTTGGTTGATAGGAGCCTTTTACTTTCTTAAGGAGGTGTTTTAATGTGGGGCTGGCTTTTTCACAGAATAACAGGTGTTATGCTTGTAGTAGGACTTCTTTATCACTTTATTTTCATGCATTTTATTGGGCACGATAATTACTCATACGAAGCTGTCACACAAAGACTAAAAGAACCATCTTGGCAGCTTTTTAATATAGTTTTCTTAATCTCAGCCATTTATCATGGATTTTATGGAGTTAATGGCCTTGTTACAGAGTATATTAAAGGAGAGTTTTGGGGACGATTCATTAAGTATTTGTTTTTGATTATTCCTATAGCCCTTGCTTTTTTGGGTATAAAGATAGTAATCTTCTTATAAAGTAGTTTTTTCCAGTTAAGTTTTTATACTGGAAAAAGTGAGGTTTGATATGCCTTCAGTGTACATATGGAAAGGCAGAACAGAAAGTGGACAGGTTGTTTCTGGTGTAACTGAAGCTGAAAATGAAGCAGCTCTTATTCTTGCCCAAAGAAAAGGAAGAAAGAAAAGCTTTTGCTTTTGGTAAAGTTTCATCAAAAGATATTCTGTTTTTTACCCGTCAGTTTGCCACACTTATTGCCTCGGGAGTGCCTATTGTTCAAGCCTTTGAGGGAATCATAGAGCAGATAAAAAACAAAACATTCCGAAAAGTTCTCATGCAGATGAGGAATGACATAGAAAAGGGATCATCTTTGGCTGATGCTATGAAAAGGCATCCAAGAGTATTTAACTCACTCTTTATAAATATGGTTAGAGCCGGTGAAGAAGGTGGTATGCTTGATAAGGTTCTTATGCGAATGGCTGATTATCTGGAGAAAATGATAAAGTTAAGAAGGAAAATCATCAGTGCTATGATATATCCTTCATTGGTAATAGCAGTAGCTGTCTTAGTTGTATCCATTATCATGATATTCGTCATTCCTACATTTGCAAAACTTTTTGGTGAAATGGGACTGGATTTACCACTTCCAACAAGAATTACGATTGGGATTAGTAATTTTATGGCAAAAACAGGAATTTTTATATTTTTAGGTATTATAGGATTTCTCATTTTTATAAAATTTTTCCGAAAAACTCCTATAGGGCTTAAAATGACTGATACGGTTTTTCTGAAAATACCCCTCTTAGGAGTAATTCTCCAAAAAGCTGCGCTTTCAAGGTTTGCAAGAACGCTCGGAACGCTTCTTGGTAGTGGTGTTCCGATTCTAACAAGTATGGAGATTTCAGCAAGGGCGTGTGGCAATAAAGTTATTGAAGATGTTGTTATGTTAATGAGAGAAGATGTGACTGCTGGAAAATCCTTGACTGAAACGCTTAAATCAAAACCAGATTTTTTCCCAGCAGTATTTATTCAGATGATAAATGTTGGAGAATCAACCGGTAAAACAGATGAAATGTTAAATAAGATATCTGATTTTTATGATGAGGAAGTTGACAATGCAGTTGCAAACCTAATGAGTATGCTTGAACCAGCATTAATAGTTTTTCTCGGCGTTACGATAGGATTCATAGTAATATCTCTTTATCTGCCAATATTTAAACTTGGCGAAGTTGTCGGCAAAGGCGGATAAGAGCTTTTTTTAGAACCTCAATATCCTCATCTGAGTGTCCTGCACTTACTGTTATTCTGATTCTTGGAGTTTTTACTGTGGGTGGTCTTATAACTGGAGCATAAATACCTGCCTCATACAGAATTTTTGATGCTTCCATCGCTCTTTCTATGCTTTCAAAAAGAATTGGAATTATTGGTGTTTTAGTTGCTGTAGTTTGTAATTGTAGCTCTTTTATAGTAGTCATAACTTTGTGAGTATTATCCCAAAGCCTTTTTATTAGGTTAGCCTCTTTGATTATCAATTTTATGGAAGCAATAGCAGAAGCAACCACTGAAGCTGGAAGAGCTGTTGAAAAAATAAAACCCCTTGCATTGTTTACAAACCATTCAATAAATCGCCTGTCTGCACACACAAAGGCACCGAAAGAACCAAGAGCTTTTGAAAGTGTGCCCATTTGAATAATAAAATTATCAGGAAACAGTCCAAAGTGCTTTAGAGCTCCATAGCCATTTCCAAGAACTCCTGTTCCATGGGCATCATCAAGATACAATATAGCCTCCTCTGAGAGACAAAGTTCATATAAATCTTTGATCGGAGCCAAGTCTCCGTCCATGCTGAAAACAGTATCCGTAATAATTATTCTTTGCCCCTCGCAAGGAGTTTTCCTAATAAGCTCCTTTAAATGTTCCATATCATTGTGTCTGTAAATGATCCTTTTAGCTCTGCTTAATCTACAACCATCTATAAGGCTTGCATGATTGAGTTCATCGCTAAAAATCACATCCTCCTCTTTTGCTAAAGCTGGAATAAGAGAGATATTTGCAGTATAGCCTGAGTTTAAAACAACTGCTGCCTCTGAGCTTTTGAATTTACAAAGAAGCTTTTCTAATTCTTTATGTAACTTGCTTCCTCCGCACAATAGTCTTGATGCTCCTGTTCCTACTCCGAAGATTTCAATAGCCTCCTTTGCAGCTTGTTTAACAACTGAATGGTTCTTTAAGCCTAAATAGTCATTTGAGGCAAAATTAATAAGTTTTTTTCCATCAATGAAGATTTTCATTCCCTCACATGCGTCAGGATCGCTGATAGAGCGATATAGATTTAGAACTTTAAGTTCATCAAGTTTTTTTTCAATTTTTTCAAAAATTTTCTTAAACATAAAAATTACCTCTTGACAAAATTTTTTTCTTCATATAATATTGTGGTAAAGAGTGGTAAAAAGTGGAAATGATATCCTTCATAGGTAAATATTACCATAATTTAGACCAAAAGGGAAGAGTCATGATGCCTGCTCCTCTTAGGGAGGTGCTGGCAACTAAATATTCATCTGTAAAGTTATTTCTTACAAATGCTCCCTTTGATAAAGCCTTGCATCTGTATCCAATTGAGGAATGGCTGAAATTAGAGGAAAAGATAAGACAATTACCCAGATCAGATGAAGCAGTCATGTATTTTTTAAGAAGAGTTATAGCCTCTGCAGTTCCATGCGAGCTGGACAAACAAGGAAGACTGCTTATCCCCTATGAACACAGGCAGGATGCGGAAATTAACACAGAGGTTGTTATAGTGGGACAGATTGAGAGAATTGAAATCTGGGATAAGAACATATGGGACAGTGTAACTGACCCATCAAAGGTAAATATTAAGAGGATACAGGATGCCCTTGCTCAGTACGGATTATAAAAAGCTACACATTCCTGTGATGGTTGATGAAGTTTTACAAATTCTCAACATCAAGGATGATGGTATATATGTAGATGCTACTGTTGGATGTGGTGGACATTCTAAGGAGATTCTTAAAAAACTTGGGGAAAAGGGAAGACTTATAGGCTTTGATAGAGACGCCAATGCCATTGAGTATGCCAGTAAAATTTTAAATGATAGCAGAGTAATTCTAAGACAAGCAAGATTTTCTCAAATTGAAGAGGTATTGGTTAACTTGGGAATTAAAGAGATTGATGGAATTCTCTTTGATTTTGGAGTGTCAATGCTTCAGCTTAAAGATTTTTCAAGGGGCTTTAGTTTTCACTCAGATGAACGGCTTGATATGAGAATGGATCAGACAACAGAGCTAACAGCTTGGGATGTTGTAAACAGATATTCTGAGCAGAGGCTATTGCAGATATTAAGAGATTACGGAGATGAGCCATTTGCAAGAAAAATTGCAAGGGAGATTGTAAAACAGAGAGGGAAAAAAACAATTGATACATGCAGAGAATTGGCGGATTTGGTGAGCAAGATTGTCCTAAGAAGAGGCAAGACTCACCCTGCAACTCAGACTTTTCAGGCTATTAGGATTGAAGTAAATAAAGAATTTGATGAGCTAAAGGAAGGGCTTAAGCAAGGGATAAATGTTTTGAAAGTTGGCGGCAGAATTTGTCTTATCTCCTATCATTCAGGGGAGGACAGAATTGTGAAAAACTTTTTAAAGGAAGAAGAGAAAAAGGGTGTGCTTAAAATTCTTACAAAGAAACCTATATTTCCCTCGTTGGATGAAGTAAGCAAAAATCTTGCTTCAAGGAGCGCAAGATTAAGGGGAGGGGAAAAACTATGCATAGAATGAGCTATAATAATAAAATCTATTTTTTGTTAAGTGCCGGATTAATTTTATTGAGCCTGATTTCTATTTTTGCAATTCTTTGGGTTAGAGCAAATGTTGTATCTATTGAATACAGATTAGGCAATCTTGAGGATAAGAAAAAAATATTGTTGAAAGAAAAGAAATTTCTTCTTGCTGAAAAGGCGGCGTTGAGTTCTATTGTAAGATTTGACAATCAAGACAGTACAATGGTTTTTCCTGATAGAAAAAAAGTTGTTTACATAGCTGGTAATCCTCAAATCCTTGTAAAAAATGTAAAATTCAGTAAAATCCAAGAATATTAAAAAATGCAAAACAGACTGGTTATTCTCAGCGTCATTATTTCAATTCTTTTTGTAGTAGTTATTTTTCGCCTATCCCTTATTATGTTTGTTGAGCACGAAAGCTATCTTTCACGAGCAAAAAATCAACAAATTGCAAAGGAACAGATAACTCCAAAAAGGGGAAACATTTATGACAGACAGGGAAGAGAACTTGCAATCTCATTGGAAAGAGAATCTTTATTCGTTGACCCATCTGCTTTAACATCCTCTCAGTCTCTAACTCTTTTAAAGACCTATGTTAAATTTGACTCTGAAGTTATTGAAAACATGGCACAGAAAAATATAAGATTTGTATGGCTTGGCAGAAAACTTGATGATACGGTTGTGCAGAAAATTAAATCCCTCAAAATACAAGGAGTTGGTTTTGTAACAGAGGGAGCAAGACTTTATCCAAAGGGTTTTCTTGCATCCCATGTTATTGGTTTTGTAGATATTGATGAGTTCGGAATAGAGGGACTTGAAAGGCAGTATGACAGATATCTTAGGGCTGAAAAAGCCTCAAAGAGGATTTTGAGGGATGCAAAAGGGAAAAAACTTTCAGAGGGGATTTTAGAGGAGATAAAAGGAAATGATTTGTTTCTTACGATTGACGAGGGATTGCAGTATATAGTTGAAAAGCACGTTGATGAAGCTATAAAAAAATGGCGGGCATCTGCCGTAACTGCAATAATGATGGATCCCTTCACAGGAGAAATTCTTGCTCTTGCAAACAGACCTACATATGATCCTAACAATTTAAAGTCAATTAAAGATATTGGTATAATAAGAAATCGGGCTATAACAGATTTATATGAACCGGGCTCAACTTTCAAGATAGTTACAGCTACAGCTGCCTTAGAGGAAGCGATTGTTAAGCCATCATATAAGTTTGACTGTTCTGCTGGATATATAGAAGTCGGAGGTAAAAAAGTTAAGGATGCTCATAAAAACGGAGTTTTGACATTTGAGGAAGTTATCCAAAAATCTTCAAATGTTGGAACTATAAAAATAGCAATGATGTTAGGAAGAGAGAGACTTTATAATTATATAAAAAAATTCGGATTTGGAGAGAAAACAGGGATAGACCTTCCAGGAGAGGTTCCAGGATACATTAGACCTCCGCAGAAATGGTCAGGCACATCAATAGGTGCTATTCCAATTGGACAAGAGGTTGCAGTTACTGCGATTCAGATTTTAAGAGCATATTCTGCAATTGCAAATGGTGGTTATATTGTAAGACCCTTTGTTGTTTCAGAAATTAGGTCACCTAATGGAGAGATTTTGTATAAATCATACATTCAAAGGGAAAGAATAATTTCCGAAAAAACTGCAAAAACCATGATAGAAATTCTAAAGAAAGTCACAGAAGAGGGCGGAACTGCAACAACCGCAAGGCTTGATGGAAATGCTGTTGCTGGTAAAACAGGCACTGCTCAAAAGTATGATTCAAAAATAAGAGGATATTCAAAGGACAAATATGTAAGTTCTTTTGTTGGATTTATTCCAGCAGATAATCCCCGTCTCGCAATGATTGTTGTTATTCATGACCCAAAGGGAGCTCATTATGGCGGAGTTGTTGCAGCTCCTGTTTTTAAAGCCATTGCTGATGAAGCTTTAGCATATCTTAATGTTCCAAGGGATGATGCAAGGCAAAAGGGACTTGTGGTTACTTTTAACGAACAGAGAAATATGTTTTAATATTAGTTGTTTGTTCATGTGCATATTGTTAAAAATTAAAGGAGTTATAGGAAAATGAAGCTTTTAAGACTTTTGAGAGATGATTTTGAAGTAAAAGGCAAGTTGGACACAGAAATCTCAGATGTTCGTTACAATTCAAAAGAAGTAAAACCTAACTGTCTTTTTGTTGCAATTGCAGGACAAAATGTTGATGGCCATGAATTTATAGACGAAGCAATAAAAAATGGGGCATGTGCAGTCGTTTATGAAAAAGCAAGATATAAACCTGAAAATAAGGCAGATGTTACATGGATAGGAGTTGACAATTCAAGAGATGCTCTTGCTTGGATTTCAAACAGATTCTATGGATGTCCATCCCATCAACTTAATGTTATTGGAATTACTGGTACGAATGGAAAGACAACGACATCTTATCTGATAAGAGAGATTCTTAAACAATATGGTAAAAAGACAGGCATAATAGGAACGATAAGATATTTAATTGAAGATGAGGAAATAAAAGCCCAACATACTACACCAGAGTCATTACAATTTCAACATCTCCTAAGAAGTATGCTGGACAATAAAGTTGAATATGTCATCTCTGAAGTCTCATCCCATGCACTCTCTCTAAAGAGAGTTGATTATACTGAGTTCAAAATAGCTGTTTTTACGAACTTATCAAGGGATCATCTTGATTTTCATAGAGATATGGAAGATTATTTTCAGTCTAAAAAAAGACTTTTTACAGAATTGCTCATAAATGATGGTGTAGCAATCATTAATTTTGATGATGAGTACGGCAGAAGGCTTGCCTCTGAATTTGATGGGAAAAAGATTCTATACTCCTTTGAAAGTCCAGACAGCGATTTATATGTAAAAGATTTCAAATTAACATTCAAAGGTACAGAATTACAAATTGTAATAAAAAATCTTGACACATTCGCAATTTCTCCTGGTGTTATATCTATAAAGTCTACTTTGCTTGGTATTCCCAATATTTACAACACGCTCAGTGCATTGGCTGTTGCACTGACTTTGAATGTTCCAATTAATACAATTCAATCTGCACTTGCAAAAGCAAAAGCACCTGATGGAAGATTTGAGAATATTGATGAAGGACAACATTTTCTTGTATTTGTTGATTATGCCCACACACCTGATGCCCTTGAAAGACTTCTTTTAAGCGTAAGGAAGCTTCGGGAAAAGCTGAGCCGAACAGGTAGAATTATCACGATTTTTGGGTGCGGAGGAAACCGAGACAAAGGCAAAAGACCCTTGATGGGGAAGATTGCTGCAGAGTTGAGTGATTTTGTAATTATTACATCGGATAATCCAAGATGGGAAGAACCAAGAGAAATTATACGAGACATCGAAGAGGGTATCTTAAGGGATAACTTTATGGTTGTTCCAGACAGAAAGGATGCTCTACAAATTGGAGTTATGATGTGTGAGAAAGGAGATATTCTAATAGTAGCAGGCAAAGGGCATGAGGATTATCAAGAGATAAAGGGAAAAAGAAATCCATTTAGTGACAGGGAAATATTAAGAGAGATTTTGAAGGGATTAAAAAGATAATGTTTACTTTAGAAGACTTAACAAATGCAACAGAAAGCAAGGTTTTATCTAAGGGTAAGGAAGTCTTTACAAGTGCTTCTATTGATACTCGCACGATAAAAAAGGAAGAACTCTTTTTTGCACTCAGAGGAACGAAAAGGGATGGACATGATTTTTTAGAAGAAGCTTTATCAAAAGGTGCTGGAGCAGTTATTTCAAAGGATATAGAAATAGACTTTTCAGGAAAAACAGTCGTAAAAGTTAAAGATACACTTGAGGCTTTACATTCACTGGCGAGATATTTAAGGAAAAATTTCAAAGGAAAAGTGATTTCTGTAATAGGAAGCAATGGAAAAACAACAACAAAGGAGTTAATCGCTGCATTTCTTTCAACAAAATACAAGGTATTAAAAACAGAAGGCAATTTAAATAATAATATCGGCGTTCCTCTTTGTTTAAGCAGAATTGAACCAAACACGGAGATTATGGTACTGGAGCTGGGAACAAATAGAAAAGGTGACATTAAGGAGCTTTGCGAAATTGTTTATCCCCACTATGCATTAATCACAAATATTGGATATGAACATTTAGAAGGTTTTGGTTCACTTGAGGGTGTAAGGGAAGGAGAGTTGGAGATTCTTCCATATGTAAAAACAGTGTTTGCCAATGGAGATGATCAGTTTCTTATCGAAGGACTTAGAAACTGGAATGGTAATTTAATAACATTTGGATTGAATAATGAATGCAATTTTAAAGCTCAAAATATTGAATTTACTTTTGATGGAGTTGAGTTCGTTTTTCATTCAGAAACTTATAATTTCCCAGTAAAAACCCATCTCATAGGATTACATAATGTTTACAATACTTTAGCAGCAGTCACAGTAGCTGTAAATTTTGGAATTTCAAAGTGTATGATTAGGGAAGTGGCAGAATCCTTTGTTCCTGTAAAGATGAGGGGAGAGGTAATCAAGATAGACGGAGTTGAAGTATTCTTTGATGCGTATAATGCAAATCCTTCCTCAATGAGGGTTGCCTTAGAGGAACTTTCAAGAAGAAAAGGGAACAAAAAAGCTGTTGCTGTCTTGGGTGATATGCTTGAGCTTGGTCAATACACTGAAAAGGCTCATGAAGAAATAGGCAGATGGGTCAAAGAATTGGGAATTGACAATTTTGTCGGAGTGGGAAAGTTTATCAAAAATGCTTTAAGATATGTTGATGGAAATATTTTTGATGATGCAGAAAAGGCAGGGATTTTCCTTAAAACTTTGCTCAAGGGAGATGAGATTATCTTGATTAAGGGTTCAAGGGGGATGAAAATGGAGCGAATTTTAGAGTTTCTTAAAAGGAGTTCAGAAGCATGATTTATGAACTTTTCTATAGTTTAAGTGATCAGATTTCTGTTTTCAATGTATTTAGATATATTACCTTTAGAACACTTCTTGCTATTATTACTTCATTCTTTTTTACTTTTCTCATTGCTCCAGCATGTATAAGATGGTTAAAAACACTCAGTCTAACCCAGCATATAAGAGATGATGGTCCAAAATCTCATTTTAAAAAAGAAGGAACACCCACAATGGGTGGCATTATAATTATTGGATCAGTTTTAATTTCTGTTTTATTGTGGGGAAATCTCAGAAATCATTATATGTGGCTTATGATTCTAAGTTTTTTGGGATTTGGTTTAATTGGTTTTATTGACGATTATCTTAAAGTGTCAAGAAGGAATTATAAAGGGTTACCTGGAAGGTATAAATTAATCGGGCAGTTTATTTTGGCAACTGCTGTGACACTTTTTCTGTATTTTAACCCAAAAGATCCATACACAACTGTATTGAGTATTCCATTTTTCAAACAGTGGCTTATTGATTTAGGAATATTTTATTTACCATTTGCTATATTTGTAATTGTAGGCTCTTCAAATGCAGTTAATCTTACTGATGGAATGGATGGACTGGCAGCAGGACTCGTCGGTATCGCTTCAATAGCAAATGCGGTTCTTCTTTATATATCTGGTCATGCTATTTTCGCAAAATATCTTTATGTTCTTTATATACCTGGGACAAGTGAATTAGCTGTATTTTGTGGGGCAATGCTCGGAGCTTGTCTTGGATTTTTATGGTATAATGCCTATCCTGCAGAGGTTTTCATGGGCGATGTTGGCTCCCTTAGTCTTGGAGGAGCTCTTGGAACTTTGGCTGTTATTACAAAGCATGAGATTGTTCTTGCCCTTGTCGGAGGACTTTTTGTTGTTGAAGCCCTATCTGTAATTCTTCAAGTAGTTTATTTCAAGCTTACAGGCGGAAAAAGAATTTTTAGGATGGCACCTATTCATCATCATTTTGAATTAAAGAAAATTCCAGAACCAAAAGTTATTGTAAGATTTTGGATAATTGGAATAATTCTTGCGCTTTTAAGTCTTTTAACCTTAAAACTGAGGTGATACTATGAAGAGTGTATGTGTAAGTATAAGTGCATGTGCAAGTGCAGGTGCGATGGTAAATAAATTGTTAAAGAAATGTCTGATAATTTTTGTTATTACTCTAACTTTCACTTTTACATTCACTTTGATATCGCAGGCTCAAGAAATTGATGCAAGAAGTGCAGTTGTTGTGGATGCCCAGACAGGAAAAATATTGTATGGGAAAAATCCACATCTTAAACATCCACCTGCAAGCACTACAAAGCTTGTCACAGCAATGGTTGCCCTTGAAAGACTTTCACCAGATGATAAAGTTGAAATTTCCACTAAAGCTTCTAAGACTCCAAGCGTTTCGCCCAAGTTGATGGAAGGAGAAGTTTATACAGTTAGAGACCTAATATATCTTGCTCTAATGCGTTCCGTAAACTCAGCTGCAGTTGCACTTGCAGAGGCAGCAGCGGGTTCTGAGTCAGACTTTGTAAAGATTATGAATGAAAAAGTCAAAAAAATTGGTGCAAAAGACACTAAGTTCGTAAATGCCTCTGGCTTGCCAGGTAAAGGACAGTACACAACGGTGTATGATTTAACAAAAATAATATCCAAGGCACTTTCTTATCCATTAATAAAGGAGGCAATAAATACAAGGGTTTATCTTGTTCTTGAACAAAATGGAAAGGAACATTTTATTCAAAATACAAATCAGCTACTATGGTCAGAGGATAATATGATAGGCGGTAAGACAGGTTTTACAAGCAAGGCAAGACACTGTTTTGTAAGTGCTGCTCGTGTGGGAAACAGGCTGGTTTATACTGCTGTATTAGGAGCTCCTAATAGGGAAAAGCTGTGGCAGGATACTCAGATTTTACTTACAAAGGCAGATGATGTCCTGTCTGGGAAAAATGAGCCTGTCGTTAAATTGGAAGATGAAAAACCTATTGTAAGAGCATCTTACAAAGACAGAAAAATCAAATCCAAGAAAGTAATAAAGGTTAAGAAAACAAAAAATAAAAAGGAGTTAAAGATTAAAAAATTAAAACAAAAGAGGGTGAAGAATGCAAAGGTTAATACAAAATCTATCTGACATTAAAGAAAAAAAAATTGCTGTTGTAGGAATTGCTAAAAGCGGACTGTCTCTTATTAATCTTCTTTCCCTATTGGGAGCAAAAGTTATTGCAAATGACAAAAAATCATTAACTGAAATTAAGGAAATTTTGGGTTCAACAGAAGAAAAGCTTTACAGACTTTATGCAGGTGGACATCCTGCAGAAGCTTTTGAAGAGGCAGAATTGATTGTTATAAGCCCGGGTGTTCCAATGAGTACACCTTCTGTGCTTTCAGCTATTTATAAGGGAATTCCTGTAATTGGTGAGATTGAGATTAGTTGGCAGATTTTGACTCTTATAAAACCTGATATAAAGATAATCGGCATAACAGGCTCTAATGGCAAATCAACGACTTCAACTCTTACCTATGAATTTTTAAAGAAAGATGGAAAACAGGTTGCACTGGCTGGAAATATTGGACTGCCTATGGCAGAAGTGGTAGAGAGAATTTACAAAAATGAAATTTTTATAGACTATCTTGTGCTTGAACTCTCAAGTTTTCAACTTGAGAGTATAAAAAACTTCAAAGCCCAGTATGCAGCAATTCTTAATATAACTCCTGATCACATGGACAGATATTCAAGCATGAAGGAGTATATTGAAGCTAAAGCAAAAATTTTTCTAAATCATGCTGGCGATGATGTCTTGGTACTAAACATGGATGATAAAAATACTGTTTCAGCAATTGAGCATTTAAGAAGTGTATATATGAAAAAGGGTAAACTGCCTCATATTCTCTATTTTAGCAGAAAACAAAAGGTGTATGGGGCTTTTTTAGAAAATGACAAGATATTGTTTAATGCAAGAGAGGAGTTCTCAGAAACAATAAAACAAGAGATGGAAAATACTGTTCTTGATGTGAATTCATTTAAAATCAAAGGGGTCCATAACATTGAAAACATTATGGCAGCATCTCTTCTTGCATTATCAGCAGGATGCAGAGGGCAAAGTATCAAGGAAGTTGTCAAAGAATTTCCTGGACTTCCTCACAGAATGGAGTTTGTAAGAGAGATTGATGGTGTCAAATATATTAATGATTCAAAAGGAACTAATGTCGATGCGGTTGCAAAATCCCTTGAAAGCTTTCAGGGTAATGTAATTCTAATTGCTGGTGGAAGAGACAAAGATGGAGATTTTAACTCTTTAAGAGAGCTGGTTCAGAAAAAAGTTAAAGCATTAATTTTAATAGGGGAGGCAGCAGTAAAGATATCAAAAGCTTTAGGAGACCTTGTTCCGCATTACTTTGAGAATGATATGAAATCAGCGATTTTAAGGGCAAAAGAAGTTGCACAGAAAGGTGATGTGGTATTGCTCTCTCCTGGTTGTGCAAGCTTTGATATGTTTAAAAACTTTGAACACAGGGGCGATGTATTTAAGGAGATTGTTAATTCCTTATGAATAGGGAAGGCTTTGATAAATCTCTAATTATCGTTACGACTTTTCTCATAATAATAGGACTTGTAGCAGTCTATAGTGCAACTTCTGTTTTACCCTCAATCAAGGCAAGTTATGGAGAGAAGGGAGGATTGGTTTTTCTAAAAAAACAGTTATTCACACTATTAATCGGATTATTCCTCATGATTTTATTTGTTTTTTTGCCAAAGGAAAACCTTAAAAAACTCGTTTTCCCAGTTCTTATGCTTTCTTTTATAATGCTTATTCTTGTTTTTTCTCCCCTTGGAGTAAGTGCAGGAGGAGCAAGAAGATGGATAAGACTTTGGCCAAGTGTTTTTCAGCCATCTGAATTTGTAAAGCTTGCAATGATATTTTTTCTTGCATTTTTTTTTAGTAGACGCGATTTTAACGGAAATAGCATAAAGCATTTTTTAATACCAATTGCTGTAATGGGTTTATTTCAGATTATCTTTTTAAAACAGCCTGATTTTGGAGCTACTATGACTCTTGGGATAATAACTTTTGCTATGTTGTACATCGCAGGAGTTAATTTAAAATTTCTTGGAATTACTTCACTGCTTGCCCTTCCTGTCATATTTTATCTGGCAAAAGAACCTTATAGATGGAGAAGAATAACATCTTTTCTTGACCCTTGGGCTGACCCTCAGGGGAGTGGATTTCAACTAGTGCAGTCATTAATTGCTCTTGGAAGTGGAGGGCTTGCAGGACAAGGACTTGGTGAGGGAAAACAGAAACTTGCCTATTTACCAGAAATTCATACGGATTTTATTTTTGCCCATATTGGTGAAGAAATGGGATTTATAGGCGCCTGTGGAGTAGTTGTCTTATTCTTTTTTTTCTTTTTAAGGGGATTGAAAATTGCTCAAAAACAAAATGACCCATTTCATTTTTTCCTTGCCTCTGGTATCACTATCATGATTGCCATTCAGGCACTTATTAATTTTGCCGTTGTAACAGGCTTAGCTCCTACAAAGGGACTTCCTTTACCATTTATCAGTTATGGTGGCTCATCACTGGTTGTAAATCTAATGGCTTTGGGAATTTTGCTTAATTTATCAAAAATTAATTCAGCATTCTACAATAAAATCATGTTAAACATTACAGAAAAACCTGCAGTTAGAACTCGTAAACTTTATTACAGAAGGAGAAAAACTACATGAGAGTAATAATAGCTGGAGGAGGAACAGGAGGACATCTTTTTCCCGGAGTTGCAATAGCATCTTATATAGCTGAAAAATATCCATCCTCTAAAATAATTTTTGTTGGCACTGAGAGAGGGATTGAAAAAAAAGTGATTCCAAAAATTGGTTATGAATTAAGGTTGATTTCTGTGAGCGGTTTCGTTGGTAAAGGCATAAAAGATAAGACAAAGGCCATATTGAATCTCCTCAAATCAACATCTGAAAGCGTTAGTATTTTAAAAACCTTTAAACCAGATATTGTTTTTGGAGTAGGAGGCTACGCATCCTTTCCAGTTGTTCTTACTGCATCTTTCAGAAAAATTCCAACCATTATTCTTGAACAAAATACAATTCCTGGACTTGCCAATAAAATTCTTGGAAAATTTGCTGATGCAATTGCTATAACATATCCAGAAACTGTTGAATATTTTCCAAAAGAAAAAATTTATCTTACAGGTACGCCGATAAGAAAAGAGATTTTGTTTGGTGACAAAGACAAGGCAGTCAATCTTTTCCAGCTTGAAAAAAATAGACTGACACTGCTTGTTTTTGGAGGCAGTCTTGGCGCAAGAAAAATAAATAAGGCAATTACTGATGCATTAACTCATTTATTGCCTTTAAGAGATAAAATGCAGATAATTCATCAAACCGGTGAAGCAGATTACAACTGGGTATTGCAGGAGTATAAGAAATTGTCATTCAAAGCAACAGTTCTTCCTTTTATATATGATATGGCAGAAGCTTACGCAGTAGCGGATTTAATAGTTTGCAGAGCTGGAGCATCAACTGTTGCAGAAATTACAGCTTTAGGTAAGGCATCAATTCTTATACCATATCCTTATGCAGCTTACAATCATCAGGAGATGAATGCAAGGAGACTTTTAAGCAGAGGAGCCTGCGAGATGTTGCTTGATAAAGAGTTAAATGGAGAAAAGGTTGCAAAGATAATTGAAAAAATTTTCGGAAGACCAGAAATAAAAAAAGAGATGGAAATTGCATCTCTTGCTTTTGGTAAACCAAACGCAGCAGAGAAGATATTAGAAATCGGAGAATCGTTAATGAGGAGGAGATGATGTATCAATTTAAAAAAATTCATATGATTGGAATTGGTGGAATTGGTATGAGCGGTATTGCAGAAGTTTTAAATAACATGGGTTACACAGTAACGGGTTCAGATATAAAGGAGTCTGAAACAGTAAAAAGACTAAAGGGATTAGGAATACAGGTATTTATAGGTCATAGACAGGACAATATAGATGAAGCTGATGTTGTTGTTTACTCATCGGCTGTCAAGCCTGACAATCCTGAAATTCTAAAGGCTAAAGCAAAGGGAATTCCAATTATACCAAGAGCTGAAATGCTTGCTGAACTCTGCAGACTAAAATATTCGGTTTTGGTTGCAGGAGCACATGGAAAAACAACTACAACATCTCTTATTGCTACGGTTTTAAGCGAGGCAGGTTTTGATCCAACGGTTGTTGTTGGTGGAAAATTAAAATCATTAGGCACAAATGCAAAACTTGGACAGGGAGAGTTTTTAGTAGCTGAGGCAGATGAAAGTGATGGAAGTTTTCTTAAACTAAATCCTGCTATTGCTGTAATAACAAACATTGACAAAGAGCATCTTGATTATTTTAAAACTTTGCGGAAAATAAAAAGGGCTTTCCTTGAATTTGCAAATAAGGTTCCTTTTTATGGAGTTTCAATACTTTGCCGAGAATGTAGACACATCCGTGATTTAATTCCCCATCTTAATAGAAGATATATCACCTATGGATTTGACAGCTCTTCAGACTTTTATGCAAAAGATATTCGGTATGATGCACCTTATATGCAGTTTAAGGCATTTTTTAGAAATAGCTCAATTGGCAACTTTAAAGTTACTGTACTTGGAAGACACAATGTTTTAAATACTTTGGCTACAATAGCAGTTGCCCATGAACTCTCCATTCCTTTTGATAATTTGAGGGAGGCATTGCAGAATTTTACTGGTATTGGAAGAAGATTTGAATTTAAGGGACAAAAGGCAGACATAAAGTTTTATGATGATTACGGACATCATCCAGCAGAGATAAAAGCAGTGCTTAAGACTGCTATGTTACTCAAACCCAAGAGACTTTGTGTAATATTTCAGCCTCATAGATATACAAGAACAAGAGACCACATGGATGAGTTTGTTTCTGTGTTCAAAAATGCTTTAAGAAAAAATGATATTCTATTCTTGATGGATATATATCCTGCAAGTGAGCCTCCCATTCAAGGAGTTACAGGAGAGGAGTTGTACAGAAGACTTAAGTTAAATGGAGTCAATGTAATATTTAATCCAGAAAAGGAAAATATAAAGGATGATATCCTGAAGGAACTTAAAGAAGGAGATGTTGTCTTTACCATTGGAGCTGGAGATGTCTACAAAATTGGAGAATCAGTAAGAGACAGATTATGAGAAATATTGAAACATTTTGCAAAGAAAGAGGAATAACTTTTAAAAAAGATGAACCTCTTGCAAAATACACTACACTTGGCATTGGAGGAAATGCAAAAATTATAGTTTTTCCAGATGATGATAATTTGTTGGGCCTCATGGAGATTATAAAAAATGAGGGAATTCCGCATTATCTTATTGGAGGCGGAAGCAATTTGCTGATAAGTGACAGAGGCTTTAGGGGAGTCATTATAAATACAAAAAAGATTGATAAAATTGAACTCAAAGATTTGTCTCTAAAGGTTGGTGCAGGTGCTATGCTTGCAAGAGTGATTGCGTTCCTGCTTAAGAACAAACTTTCTGGAATGGAAGGACTTATAGGAATACCGGGAACAGTAGGAGGAGCAGTTTTTGGAAATGCTGGATCTTTTGGATATGAAATAAAGGATTGTCTTGATGAAATTGAAGTCATTGACGAGAACTTAAATGTTAAGAGATTGAAAAAGCAGGAAATAAATTTCCGATACAGAAGCTCAGGCTTGCCACAAAGTTTTATCATTAAATCTGCAAAATTTATTCTTAATGAATCTGACGAAGATATATTTTTAAAAATGAGAAATTTTCTATCAAGAAAAAGACTCAGTCAACCCTTGAGTGAACGTTCAGCAGGTTGCGTTTTTAAAAATCCAGAAGGAAATTCAGCTGGATATTTAATTGACAAAGCTGGTTTGAAGGGCAGGAGAGTTGGAGATATTATTGTAAGCAGTTTGCATGCTAATTATTTTATCAATACTGGAAAGGGTAGGGCAGATGATTTTCTTAAGCTTATGGATATTGTAAAAGATAGAGTTTTCAAGCTTTTTTCAATAGAACTTGAACCAGAGATTAGGTATTTGGAGGGATGAGATATGAAGGTAGGAGTAATAGCAGGAGGAATTTCATCAGAGAGAGAGGTTTCTTTGCGAAGCGGACAGGCAATTTTTAATGCATTAAAGGAACTTGGATATGATGCTGTATTTATAGATGCGGATAAAGAGCTTTGTCAAAAAATTGTTCAAGAAAAAATTGATGTTGCATTCTTAGCCCTACATGGTGGATGGGGAGAAAACGGAGGAATACAAGGAATGCTTGAAGTAATGGGAATTCCTTATACTGGTTCTGGTATTTTATCATCAGCCCTTGCAATGGATAAGGAAGCAACAAAAAAAATATTCCTCTATCATGGAATTCCAGTGCCTCCGTTTAGAGTTATTGAGAAAGCAGAATTAAACAACAAAAACTCGCTAATTGCCATTAAACAGGAGATTGGTTTTCCAAATGTTATCAAGCCTGCTTGTGAGGGTTCATCTGTTGGAGTAAATATAGCAAGGGATGAAGATTCTCTTAACAAAGCTTTAAACGAGGCATTTAAATATGGAGACAGAGCTATAGTTGAAAAATTTATAGAAGGAAAAGAGATTCATATAGGAGTGCTTGGAGATAGAGCATTAGGCGGAGTTGAAGTTAGACCAAAGAAGGGATTTTATGATTACGAAGCAAAATACACAAAAGGCATGACAGAATACATTCTTCCTCCTGAAATAAATGAAAGTTTATATGAAAAGTTAAAGGATTTAGGTTTAAGAGCACATAAGGCACTTGGATGTAAGGGTGGAACAAGGGTTGATATAATTGTTGACAAAGATGAAAATGCCTATGTTCTTGAGGTAAATACGATTCCTGGAATGACAGAAACATCCCTTTTACCAAAGATAGCAACACTATCTGGCTATGATTTCAAGGGATTAGTTAAGGAAATTCTTGAGCTTGCCATTAAGGAGATTAAATAGTGACTAGTGGATGGTGATTGGTGATTGGAAATAGATGTTTTAGAGACAAATAGAATGGAATACATAAAACTACATAGGATTAAAATATGAGTAGAAGAAAGATTACCATCCTTATGGTTTTGATTGTTGCAGGAGTGGTAGTCTTTTTACTGTTTCATTTACTAAAAATAAGACATTTTGTAATCATTGGGAATAAACATTTAAAGGAGCATGAAATTAAATATGCGCTTTCTGTGAAGGAAGGAAGCTCATTACTTTTTCCATCTTCAAAAACTTTATACGAAAGACTAAAAAAAATGCCGTGGATAAAAGATGCTGTTATAAGAAAGGATTTAAATGGAACGCTAACAATATACATTCAGGAGGCATCTCCTGTTGCAATAGCTAAATACGATGGAAATGCCTATCTTGTTGACAAAGAGGGCAGAATTCTTGAGGATTTTACAAATAAGCTTGAAACCTTACACATTATGTTACCGATTCTAAAGGATATTGATCCAATTAATAATAGAGAAACTTTAGAGTCAGCAGTGGAGTTACTTAATTTTTTGAACTCCAAAGGTTTTATTAGTCCTCAGGAAAACATAATAATAACTGGTAGCCAGCCGGAGAATTTAACTCTTTATGTAAATGATTTTCCAATTATTATAGGCAAAGGTGAACTTGAACTTAAATTTGCCAAGTATGCAGTGGTATTAGATGAAATAAAAAAGAGAGGGATTAAAGCACAATATGTTGACTTAAGAGTTCCAGATAGAGTGATCGTTAAACCATTTGAATAAAGAAGGGATAAATGAAGGAGTTATTTACTATAATTGACATAGGAACGAGCAAAATATGCATACTTGTTGCACAATTGGTGGATAACAATCTTGAAATTTTATCTCTGAAGAGCTATCCATCTACAGGCTTAAAAAAAGGTAAAATCGTTGATATGGAAGCTCTTGCATCTTCAATAAAAAGAGCCGTTCAGGATGTTGAGACAGACTTAAGCATAAAGCTTAAAAAGTCCTTTGTATGTTACTCAGGAGGAGATGTTCAGGGACTATACAGTGACGCGGCCATAAGGATAAAAAAGAAGGAAATCACAGAGAAGGATGTGGATTTAGTCATTGAATCAGCCTCAGCTATAAAGACTTCTTCTGACAAGGAAGTAGTTCATATTTTGCCTGTAGAGTTTGTCGTAGATGGAACAAACGGAATAAGAGATCCAGTAGGCATGAGAGGGTTAAGGCTTGAAGCTAAGGTTTACATAATAACTGCACCACACTCACATATCCAAAATCTTGTTACATGTTGTAACAAGGCAGGAGTTGAGGTAGAAGATGTTGTTTTACATGGTGTATCCTCTGCTGAGGCAGTTCTTTCAGAGCATGATAAAGATTTAGGCACAATCGTTGCAGATATTGGAGCCGGAAGTATTAAAATAGCTGAGGCTTATGATGGTTGCCTAAGGCACATAAATAATTATGGAATTGGAGGAAATCATATAACCAATGACATAGCAATTGGACTTAAAATACCTTTTAATGAAGCAGAAAGGGTCAAAAAGGAATTTGGAGTGGCAATTCCTGATATTAATTTTGGTAGCTTGAAGTTTAAAAGTGTATCAGATGAAGTAGAGATTTTGGGATTGGATAAACAACCTTTAAGAGTGCCTTTGAATATTATTAGCGAAATTGTATATGCGAGATGTGAAGAAATTCTTGATATTTTAAAGAAGGAAATTAATTCCCTACCAAATGATATTTCACCGTCTTCAATGGTTATTACAGGTGGAAGTGCTCAAATGAAGGGTTTAGTTAAGTTGTCAGAGAGTTTTCTTTCAATGCCTGTAAGAGTTGGCTATCCAAACACAGGTATTGCATCTGTCTTTTCTGAGATGGGATTTGATGATACACTGGTATTATCAGATGAATTTAGCTATCCAGAGTTTGCATCAGCCTTTGGAAGTCTGATTTATGCAATAAAAACGTCAGAGTTTGGGCATGAGGATTTTGCAATAGGTAATATATGGAAAAAAATATCCAATTGGATAAGGGGAGTAATAAAGATTTAAAATAGGGGGGAAGAAGAAATGTTTGATATTGAGGAAGTAGAAAGACCAGTGGCAAAAATAAAAGTTATTGGAGTAGGTGGCGCAGGCACTAATGCTGTGAATACAATGATTTCTGCGGGGATAAAGGGAGTTGAATTTATAGCTGTTAATACCGATATTCAGAATTTAGAAATTTACCTTGCT
>FWWM01008143.1_pt1 | contig 20398 bp, 18 predicted proteins | sample 2228351 | NCBI WGS metagenome assembly FWWM01 (sample SAMEA103939774, study PRJEB20133) | metagenome
AATTGAAAAAGAGGAAATTCAGCAACTTGATAAAGAACACTCTCAAAAATAAATACAAAAAGAATTGTTATTAAAATTATTTTTATTAAGGAAAACTCAAAATACTTTGACAAAACAAAACCCAAAAGAAAGCAAATAAAAAATTCTCTAAAGATAAAGACTGAGAATATAGAGCTTAAAATAAAGGCTATCAACTTTGTTTATAGTTTGGAGCTTCTTTAGTAATTATAATATCGTGTGGATGGTTTTCAATTACACTCGCATGTGTAATTTTAATAAATTGAGCCTTTTTCCATAATTCTTCTATATTTCTTGCTCCAATATAACCCATACCCGACTTCAATCCACCAACTAATTGAAAAATAACTTCTGAAACAGTACCTCTATAAGGTACAATACCCTCAACACCTTCGGGCACAAATTTGTCCTTCTCTTGAAAATATCTATCAGCACCCATAACACCAAGCGAACCCATGCCTCTATATAACTTATACTTTCTACCTTGTAGAAATACAACTTCACCAGGACTTTCATCTGTACCTGCAAGAAGATTTCCTATCATTACAGAACTTGCACCTGCTGCAAGTGCCTTTACAATATCTCCAGAATATCTAATACCACCGTCAGCAATAATTGGGATATTGTATTTTTTAGCAACTTGAGCACAATCTAATATAGCAGATAATTGTGGAACACCAACACCTGCAATTACCCTTGTAGTGCAAATTGAGCCAGGACCGATTCCAACCTTAACACCATCAACACCTAATTTTATTAGTTCTTCTGTTGCAAATGAAGTTGCAACATTACCTACAATTAGTGGGAAATCTCGAAAATGTTTCCTAAATTCAATTATAGCTTTTAAAACATATTCAGAATGTGCATGTGCAGTATCTATTACAATAACATCTACATTAGCACTAATTAAAGCAGAACTCCTTTCAATAATATCCTTAATACCAACAGCAGCACCAACCCTTAATCTTCCATTTTCATCCGTATTTGAATTTGGAAATTGTGTCTTTTTTAATAAATCTCTTAATGTGATAAGTGCAATTAGTTTCATATCTCTATCAACAATAGGTAACTTTTCAATTTTATATTTTTTCATAATTTCTTTTGCTTGGTCGGGTGTAATTGGATAATGTGCATAAATAACATTTTTATTCATAATCTCTCTTAGGGGTTTTAGATTATTATCTTCAAAAATCAAATCCTTCCTTGTTATAATACCAACAAGTCTATTGTTTTCATCTACAATTGGGATACCTGAGATATTTTTTTCAGACATTAACTTCTTTGCTTCAGCAACTAAATTGTCTGGTGATAATGTATATGGCTCGTATATTATCCAACTTTCGTATCTTTTAACCTTTTTAACTTCATCTACTTGCCTTTCAATTGTTAGATTTCTATGAATAATACCAATCCCACCTTCTTTTGCAATTGCAATTGCCATCTTATGTTCAGTTACGGTATCCATTGCAGCAGATAAAATTGGTATATTTAGCTTAATACCTCTACAAAATTCCGTTTGAACATTTACTTCACTTGGAAGTACTGAACTTCTTTGAGGAACTAAAAGTACATCATCAAATGTAAGGGCTTCTTTGAACATATGAAATTTTAAAGCATTAAACTCTAAAATTTAAAGCTTTGGAAAAATTTAAAAATTACATTAAGTTTTTCAAGTGGTTTTTGATTTTTTATGTTATCGTAAGTTTTGGATTTATTTTATTTTTTGCAGGTAAGGATTTTTATAAAATTATCTTGTATTTAAGTGGCTTTTATTTCATCATAGGTATTTTAATTTGGATATTATTCTTATCGTTAGATAGTTTAAGATTATTAATCCTGGCTAAAGGCATAAATAAGCATTTGAATATTAAAATGGGCATTGAATTTATAACATCAGGTTCATTTTTTGCATTAGTTACACCATTTGGAAGTGGTGGTCTTCCATATCAAATTTGGTTATTATCAAGATATAATTTTTCAATAGTTCAAACATTAAGTCTTATTGTTGCAAGAGGTATTTGTATATTCACTCCATATCTATTGCTATTACCATTTGTTATAAATACTATCAAGACAGGATTTTCAAGAATCTTTCTATTTTATGCATTTTTAGTTGCAATAGTATTTTTTTTAATTTTAATTCTCAAAAAGGACTATAGAGCATATCTAAAAAGTATTAAGTTAAAATTTCTTATCATTTCAATTTTAATAAGCTTTCCAATCCAACTAATTTATTTAAGCTTTCTTTATATCTCACTAAAATCATTTTCAATAAATATAGATTTTTTTGATGCAATTTTAAGGCAAGTTATTATGCAACTTTCTACATATTTTCAAATAACACCTGGTGGTCTTGGCATTTCAGAGTTAATATCTTCAATCATAATATCTGAAAATATAGAGCTTAAATATGTTGGATTTGTAATCGTGCTTTGGAGATTTTTTAGTGGATATTTAAATGGATTTTTGGGATTTTATTTTGTTATAAAAAAATTGAAGTAGAGGCGGGCTTGAAACCCGCCCTCATAATATGGATTATTGAATTATAATTTTTCCTCTTGTATTGCTTATATTGAAGAAATAAATACCTCTATTAAGATCTTTGAGATAGACATAATTATTGTTTAGCTTATAAGTTCTCACAAGAGAACCACTTGCATTGTATATCCTTAATTCATAATGAGAACCTGTTGGTATGTTAAATTCAAGCTTCTTAGATTTAACATCAAACTTATAAGCAACAGTTGTAGATTTTTCAGATATAGATAGTGGATTTGATACCCAATACTGAATCCTTGAATATGGAAGCAATGTGTCACCAGCTGCATTTGTTGTTCCATCATAGCACATCTCTTCCCATGCAACATGTAATCTATATTGAGCATCTATAACAGCAGAAGGTCTTGTGACCCAAATAAAGCAATATGGATTTGCTTCAGATGGAGGGTCAGTTTGCAAATCTCTTATTGGTTGTTCTTGTAAAATCGTTTGTGCAGCACTCCACGTTGCACCACCATCTGTTGAGTATATATAGTACAATCCTGCATCGTTATTAGCAGTATCTACATGACCAACATAAACCCATGCTACAACATTGCCTCTTGAAGTTATAGTTCCTCTCTCAAGAAAGCCATTGTCCGTTGCAGTTGTTAATTGTGTCCAATTTGTACCTCCATCTGTAGTTCTAAATAAAACATAATTATCAGCAGTAGCACCATCATTCACACACCAAAGTAGCCATGTCGTCCCATCAACAGCATAGATAAATGGAGACCTACAATTACCACCGTCCGTATTAGGAAGATTAATTATGCTAAATGAACCAGCACCATCATCTGCATCAATTCCTGCTTGTGCTGTAAGAGCTGGAGGAAGGTGTGCATCTATGATAGCAGCCCAGTTATCACTTTTTAGCGTTATATTTCCAAATCCATTTCCATCTGGTAGTCCAACATCTAAGCCAACTCCGCTTGGATCTAACCAACCTGTTGCTGGATCATACCAATTGTAATACTCTTTCCTTACATTACCTAAGTTCGGATCTCTCCACATGTAGGCAAAGTGTAAATGACCATGAGGATCTTGAATAATCCACCTATAACTAGCATTCCTAGGATAGTCATAATTACTTTTACCAGCGATGTCAGAACTTATTAAACTATAACCAGGTAGATTATATTGCCTTACTACCCAGTCCGAAAAAATAGCTGAACCTTCACCAAATAAAGAAGAACCACAATTCTGGTCATAGTAATATAAAACTGCTAGCGTATTATTATAAAGGTATTCTGGGGCATCTGGCCAAGTTTCACAAGCATTAGGAGTATTTGTTAAATTTATAGCAGGTTGCCAAGAACCACCTACATACTCACCTATCCAAACATCGTGGTTTATTACATTTGATGTAGGATCAAGATTAGCACATGTTGCATTGGTCCACGAATTGCCAGTAAGCTTGGAACCAAAGAGAAGTCGCAAAGAATTATCTACATTACTATATACAAGCTTTGGAGCAAATAGTTGAAGCGTATTTGTGCTGATACGACAATTCTGCTCATTAGCATCACCAGAATGAACCATCTCATAAGCAGTTATGCAGTTGCCAGCTACACATGGATATGTCCATTGGAGGATGTGAGAGGAGGAAGCTTTATCGCTTTTGAGAAAAATTGGCTCCTGGGCTTTTACCGCCCCATCTACATTCACGATCAGATATAAGGTTAGCATAGCTTTTACCTCCTTTTAAGGTTGAGATAAAATCTCATAATACTTATCCTTAACATAATTAACATTTAAAATAGCCCACTTTATATCACAAGGACTAAAAGTCCAACTTTGACATGTCCAACCTACACTACTATTAGGCCAGCTATTATCAATTTGATGTAAAATATGTGCCATTAGAATATAATCTTCTTGAACATTCAAAACATTAAGCATAAGCTTTTGAACATCTAAAAGTTTAAAGCTCTTTACAACTCTTGCAGGCAAGTTTCCTGAAGGAGATCTATAGATTGGGACAAGCAAGTTATTAAATGCTTGTTTCCCCTTGCCATCATAATAATAAGCAGCACCTGCTACTGCAAAAAGAAGCCACTTATAAATATCCAACGATTGGTTTGAAGTAAATTGAATAAAAAATATGATTGTATCACCAGGCTTTAGCAATGAACCTGTATCTGAAACTCCAACAATAATACTATCATAGTATGTTGAATATTGGATAATATCAATACCTTTATTAATGGAAACTATATTTACGATATTTCTATTAGGTAATTTCAATCTCCAAACATAAGTTGTGTCATTCACTTTAAGCGTATCATAATAGTTTGAATAATTATTATTATCTAAAATAATCGTATCACGAATTGGTAAAAGCACACCTTCTCCAACACTTGTTCCAACGATAGCATTAGAGTATGATTCATTGTATATACCTAAACTTAAAGAAGAGAGAGATAGACCATAATATGCCTCTAAATTAGTAGCATCAGAATTAACAATGTTCGAAAACTTTGACCTTGCATCACTAAATCTAAATTCAGCATAATCTTGCCAAGCACTAGTAAGAAGCTGCTCAACAGTTTCAGAAGGTTCAGAAGGTGACTTTCTAGCTGAGCAGGAAACGATAAAAACAATCAAAAAAAGCACACTAAAGTTTCTCATGTTCAAAACCTCCTTAATATACAACAAAAACCTTTTCATATGACTTGTTATTATATCTTAAACTAGCCTTGTACAATCCAGGTTTAAGCGGTAATTCATAAACACCAGATACCAAATTAGTACTATAAACCTTTCTACCATTAACACTATAAACATCTAACTTAGCAATACCATCAACATTAAGATAAATTAATTTATTGCTTATAGTGAATTTGAAGTTTGAAGATGGCTTACCAGAACTTAGAACATAATAACCATTATCACTTATATAAGCATAAACATAATCACCATCTTTATAGGTTTCAAGACATTCATTGCCCTGCTTACATATAATCCCATAACCCTTTATTTTTAAAATTAAGTTAAATTTTTGATCAGAAGATAAAATTATACCATCATTTTCAGGATTTAGAGCAATCCTATATGTATTATTAGTAGGATTTATTAAAATTATTGAATTATTATTGAATGAAAGAATAGCATTAGCATTTAAATATTTAATCTCAACAGTATCGGAATAAAGCTGAGATTTATTATCAAGTCCATCATTCACCCTATATGTTGATAGTATATACTTACCAGCCATCAAAGAAGGAACTATATAATCATAATTGTAATATATGTTAGGAATGTTGCCTACATTGAAGCTATCAGTTCTAGCGACACTGAATGTATCAATAAAACCATTAGGATAATATAGCGATAACGTTAACGAACCCCTTGTAATATCAGAGTAAAGAATTTCAGAACTTCTGATATAAATATGCATTACATTGAGAGCAAATTGATCTGGAATCATCACAAACTTATTAATTGTAGGACCTATCGTATCATTTATACCATAATAGAATGTTTGAGGTGACGAAGATAAATTTATAACAAATAACCACTGCGAATCTCTAGCAAAAATACCATTTTCTAAATAAACTCTATTTAATGTATCTACTCTTTCTATCGTTTTTGAAACAGTATCTATTTTAAAGACATATACAAAACCATTACGATGAGCATCATCAGAGTAATTAATTATAGTAGGCTTGCGAGCAGTAGCAGCTGTAAGAGCTTTTAATCCAAAAGCACCACGAGGAGAAATTGTCAGAGAGGAAAATGATGATAAGCTAGAAATAGTGCCTGGAGGATAAATAGGAACATTTTGAAGAAAAGGCTGATTATAATGATAAGGAAAACTATTTCCAAAGCGATTTAAAAGGTTTTTTAGATGAAAAAGTACTACCAATGAATCGATAGAAATTCCTCTAATTTGAAGCTCAGTTTGAAGAAGAGATCCAAAAGTTTGTCCCTTATTCAAAAGAAATGATTTTATTGTTTGATAACCAAGAACATCCTCCAATGTGCTTAACCACAATATACCTGCAATAGCATCTTGTGTTTGCATCATATAAAACGCTTTAAGATAACTAGAGTTTACAGAGAAGGGATCAAAATTGGCACCAGAAAGATTATCATTCAAATCAAAACCCTTATAATAATGTGCAGCATTATTTCCATCAATCCTAGAGGCTAAATAAAACGAACCTCTTAAAATATCAGCAATATCTTCATTATCATTTCTATTTATACTCCAAAGTACATATTGAGTATATAAGTAAAAAAGAAAATTCCTCAATAGTTCTTTCTTTATTTTTGGTTCATTAGCTTGCTCTTGAATACTAAATAACTTTGACTTATAATTCAATACAAAAAACTCATGTCTTGGATAAGCAGAACTAGTAGAATAATAAGGATCAAAATAACCCTTCAAATCAGTATCTTCTATTCTAAGTTCAGCATTTCTTGATGTTAAATAGAAACCAGCAGCAACAACAATATAAATCCTAGGATCGTTATCAGAATCAAAAAGGTTAAATTGTCCAACACCTAAGCTATCCAATACTCTCTCAAATATATTATTACTTTCCAAAACATCCACTAACGAATCAACAACATGCTCTATAGAGTCAGGTGGTATAATATCTGTTCTTGTAATAGTTTGGGGAGGATCTCCTGCTGAATAATCATATTTTATTGTATCTATAGTTATAATATAGTATTTATCAGTCTTGTACCTAACTTTACCATAAAACTTATAATTAGAACCAGTAGGTGGAGGATCAGATTTAACATAATCTATTATAGGTATAAGATAGAAGGCATTTATAGGAATTGTAAGCGTATCATTTACATTATACTCAGCATACAACACTCCAAACGAAATTAAAAATAGGCTTAAAATGCGTTTCATGTTTCACCTCCTTTAAAAGCTATAATTCAAACTTAGCTGGTTTATTGGTGGTAAAATACCTTTGTTGTAAAAACCGTAATCTAATCCAAAGCGTCCATATTTTATACCAAGCCCAAAGTTTATGCCATTTGCACCAGCAACTGCTTCATTAACATTTTGATATATCTTATAACCTAGCCTTAAGAAAATTATATCTAGTAATGAATATTCAAGACCTACATTATAATTCTCTAAATTGTCAATGGGATGATCTATTTGTAGTGCCAAAATAATCTTACCATATGCACTTCTTAATACGCTCATTGCCATACCAAAGCTAAATATAGCAGGCAATTTATAAGATGAATAATTTTGAATGGTATCTTCTAAAGAGGCTTCATATACATATTTAGTAAATTGACCACTTGGTTTAAGGTCAAATCCAAAATTTCTTACAACAGCAGCTATTACTAAATCTCTATAGCCTGTATTATAGTATGTTCCAACATCAAGTGCAACACTATAAGCATTGGAATAACCACCAAATTGCTCATATATTATCTTAGCATTACTACCAACAGCAAATTTATCCGTTAAATATCTTGAAAATCCAAAACCCAGTTGAGTTCCCATATATGAAAATGTTCCAATAGATCTAATATCTCCATTCGGATCTACTTCATATCCTTCAAATCCACCAACATAAACACCACCAACAAAAAAGCCAAGATTACCTTGCTTTGTGGGAATTACATAAGATGTTCCAAACTGCAAAATACCCCAATAGTATCCTGAAATAAAATAAAATGCTCTCTTATTTACATTAGAAATAGAGGCAGGATTAACAAATATAGAAGATGGATCACTTATAGTGACATTAGAACCACCCATAGCTTCACCCTTTACACTATAAGGTAGTGAAAGGAACTTAGCACCAGCCTGGCCAGCTTTCGAAGACTGGGCATGTAATATACCCATTAAGATCATAAGAGTAATAAATAACCTTTTCATATTTCCCCTCCTATCTTAAAACCATAAGTTTCAAAATTTTATAGTCACCTGTTTCATCACTTACTTTAACAAGATAAATACCTGGAGCAATTAAAAATCCATTCTTACTCAAAAGATTCCATCTCAAACTACCACTAACAGGAGAATTATGTTTTAAAGTAATTATATGGTCTCCACTTAGAGTAAATATATCAACTCTTGCAGATGGTGGAAGATTTTGAATTTCAATCTCTTGTGCAATTTTAGTAGCTGACCAAACAGCTGAACCTCTAAATGGATTAGGAACAATTCTAACTTTAGCTTTCCAATTATCTTTACTAACTTCAGATGGTATATATAGTTCAACTGGATTACCTCTAAAGTCCTTCTTATAGTTTGACTTTGCACTCTCTTGTGATTTACCATATATTGTAGGATCAGCTGTTGGAAAGTCAAAAGCAGTAACTGCATAAAAGTAAGGAAATCCAGGTTTAACATCTTTATCTTCATATTGCCTTACTATTGTATCTATAACAACAACACCCAATTGCTTCAAAGTATTTAAATCTACACCATAAATAGCTCTAACTATCGAATCTTTTCTACCTTCACTCATTCCACCCTTAAATATAAGAGCTATTAAGCTACCTTTATCACTTGAGGTGGGATTTCTAAATGAAGGTTTATATAATGATCTATAAATTGCATAACCAGCAAAATCCAACTCACTCGTTACATAATCAGGTGTAATTTCAGATATATTATCCCAAACTAAAGTTACACCGGATGAAGATGCACTATAATTAAGATTAGGTACTAATGGTGGGATTGGTATCTTCCAGTTTGGAGTATTTAGATTCTCAGGATCAGGAGGACAATTATCTGGATGCCCTGGATCGCAATTGGAACCACTATAATAAGCTCTATATGCCCATTCAACTAGCTGTCTTGCACCAAGCATATACTCACCATTTTTATAGAAATTATCATTTCCACCATTTAGACCATAACCAACACCTGTAACTAAAACAAATCTAAGGGTATCAACAGGTCCTTCAATTTTATAAGGACCAATTGTTAGTAAAAATCTATAATCAAAAACAGGAGATCCTAAATCAGTTGGTATAGGAGCAAACCTATAATTGAATGTTTTAGAAGTTTTACCTGCCATAAATAGATACTGGGAATTATTATCAGGTGGATCAGTTTCTATATTCCACCATTGATGTGCATTAGGTCTTACAATCCTACCATCAGGCATTATTGGATTACCAGAAAATGTTGAATCATTAGAAGTAGGTTCTGCCCAAATCCAAGCAGCGAAGTTATAAGCAGCACATGCACCATTATCACCCTCATCATTACCAGGAAAACCTGGATAATCAGCATCAAATATATATGACATTCCTCTTGGTATTAAGTAAATATATTTTCTACCATCAGGGAGGATAGGCAAATTAGTTGTATCTACACCAGCCTTTGCAGATATTACCCTCTCTTCATGATCATCACCCCAAACAATATAACCATCAGGTACCCCATCAGGTATATTTAACGTTGTATCCGCCTTAATAGTTACACTATCCTCCAAGCCATATTTCACACCATTATAACCAGACAGATTATTATATCTTGGATCATCATCAATAACCTTTTTATACAATCCATCAAAGCTAACTAAATCATCATACCAAAATAAGTTAATGGGACTATTACCACATGCATCTGAATCAAACCAAACACCAATATAAACACTATCTAATGGATAATTAACAGTAGCAAGTGATTGATCAAATATAATCATATATTCGTGAGCAAAGAACATATTGTATGGTCTATTAGGCCAAGACAGTGTCCTTTCAAAAACCCTAAAACCCAATTTATTTTGAAGAGAAGAAACCTCCTTAAATACTGCATATACATCAAAAGCAGATTTTCCAGGACCTATGTACCTAAAACCAGTAGCAGGATTATTATATGGTGCATCATCTCCTGCAAGTTCTACATCATAAAATGTATTACTTACATAATAATTGGCACCAGCCTTTGCACCTATCCAAAATCCACCCTTGTAAAGATAATCCGTTCGAAGAGGGCCAGGATAATTATATGAAACAGGATCTGCTACATTATAACCATATGCACCATAATTCCACTTAGTTACCCAAACTTCACCTATCGTTATTTTAGCCCCCATCTGATTAATATCAAGAGGATAGTAATAACCGCCATTCTTCTTAGCATACAAAAGTCCCATAAGAAGCAAAGTTAAAAGTATGAACCTTTTCATAGCTTACCTCCTCCAGTTAATCTCTATACCTATCTCTGTATTTCTTGGAGCATTATATACACTTATATCCCTAATTGCACCCTCTGCTGCACTTGCACAACCCCACCTTACATTTGGATCACAAACATATCCAGCATTTGGTCCAAATCCAAGCCAATAATCTAAATTGCTGTACGTAATAAGCTCTTTATCATTAAGCAAATTATAGATATTAGCAAATAATCTTATTTCAGCACCCCTTACATTAAATAGCTTATAGATATTCATATCAATATTGTTTTGACCATAAAATCTTAAACTATTGGTTAATTCTAACACATCTCTTGGTGATCTAAGCGGGGGTGAATAAGGTTGTGCAGCTCCATATGTATAAATCAAGCTAGTACCCCATCCACCAATCCATGCATTATTAGGAATGTTAGGAATTAGAAATCCTATATTAAATACTATACCATGCCTTTGATCCCAATCAAGGTAATACTCCTGGGTAAATCCAGGAGCTAATCCATAGTACTCATTTATATAATTAGAAGTTGGGCTTGAATTACTACCACGAGCAACTTGAAATGTATAGTTGAAATCAAAGAATAGAAATGGTAAGAATCCACCCAATTGCTTAGATAATTGAACTTCAATACCTCTCACAGATGCATAATCTTCATTAACAAACATAGTATACCATTTTCCAAGAGGAACTTTAACACCACCAGTACCAAATACATACATATCTACTCTCTTGGTTTGAATAAGGTCATAAATATCCTTATAGTAACCTGTAATATCTATGTAAGTATAAGGGTTGAAGGCATGTCTTATACCAAGTTCATATGAAATTGTTTTTTCAGGTTTCAATGAAGGGTTACCAGCTATAGGATATGCACCTTGCATTATCCACCATTGATTAAAATATAATGAGAAGAGTCGTGGAACCTGGAAATAGTGTCCATATGTGAAATGTAATACATCGTTTTCACTAATTGGATGTGAAATTCCAATTCTTGGACTTATATAATAAACAGGTTTTACTTTAACAGGATTTAACATAAGAAGTGTATCTCTCCTAACACCATAACCTTCATCCCAAGTGAAAACTCCTCCTAAAGAATCAGGTGCAACACTGCCTGTGAAGTTTCTTAAGTACTTATCTTTTATAGGAACTTCTAAATCAGAAGGCATATATGCATTAGGATCAAAGTAATCAAGTCTTAAGCCAACATTAGCAATTAAACCTTCAAATTCCAATTTATCTCTAACATAGAATGCAAAAACTTTTGGATTAGCATCTATAACATTAGGATATATATTTGCACCAGAAGCAAAGTCCCATTCATCCAGTTTAAGTTTTATGTCTCTAAATTCAAAACCTGCTCTTACTTCATGATTCTTTAAGTTAAAGAAGTCCTGTGCAACATAATCCAATTTTATTTGATCTGTATAGTTCCTTGACCAGCTAAATGCATCTCTGTTATACGTTAGTGGGGTAGGTCTATCTAAATTACTAATTTTAAATAATGTATCTTTAATTATTATAGAAGGATTTTCTTCTATAGTTGTGGTAACAGTATCACCATTTGCAGTTATACCTACAACTAATGAGATATTTTCACGATCTTGAGGATAACAATTTAATATTAAGTCATTCCACCAAAATTGCCTAACTTCAACTACACCTGGAATACCAGTTGATTGTGATTTAATTTGATTACTTCTTATTGCATTCAAAAGTTCTTGACATTGGGATGGGTATTCATAAGTTTTGGGAGCCAATGCTAGTTTGTATGACAAAGCAAATGTATCAATCTCGATATATCCATCTTCGTCCCTATCAGCAAAATCATCAATTCCATTTATGTTAATATCCTCAAATACGTTACTAACTATGCGAGTTATGTATCTTGAAGCTCTGATTTCAATATAGGTTTTAGGAGACCAAAGATAATTTATACCACCTATATAGCCCCTATAATCAAACTTCGTTCCAGTATTTAAGTGAGAGGGTGCTATAAGCCATGCAGGATCCCAATAAGAATTTAAGGAATTTGTTCCAACTATTGTTCCAAAAAGTTTAATTTTAGGGGTTGGTAAGGCAGTTAATTTAAATTGATAGTTGTATTGTTGATAGCGATTAGGCAGTAGTGAACCCTCACCTTTATTTAACCTATTAAATCTCCCATTACCACTTTGAATATCTAATGAACCACTAAATCTTAAATACTTTTTAATGATTGGTCCTGAAGCAGTAAATTCGAATCTATTTAAATCTGGTTTCATATTATAATAGGTTTCAGCAAATGGCATTCCATTTGTATAGTATAGCCTAGTATTACTAAATAGTGGATCATCACTCTTGAAATTCATCTCCTGATACTTCTTTTGTCTCAAAATTTCATATCCATATATACTATTATACAAACTATCTGACATATACCTTTTACTCAAAAACCTAGCATATCTATGACCTTCACTTGATGAAAGAAATTTTGCTAAGCCTTGACCAAAAGGTGTTTTGCCTATGTATATATTATTTAAAAATGAAAAATTAGATGTTCTTGATCTTAATTGAAATTCATATTTATCTGTTCCCTCCTTTGTCACAACTTCAACCACACCTGATGCAGCATTTCCATACTCTGCACCAAATCCACCCTTATTAACTGAAATTTCTGATATTGCATTTAATGGTAGATTAGGTGTTCTAGCATTATTATAGGGATCTCTTAAATCTGCACCATCTACAACATAAGCAACTTCACCTACCCTTCCACCTCTTATCTGAAGAAGACCACCATACCTTCTTACACCTGCCTGAAGCTGAAGTGCTTGCTCAACATTGACAACAGGAAGGTTTTGAAGCTTTTCACTTCTTATTTTATCAACACTTGCAGTGAGATCTTTCTTTATAATAGGTTCTCTTGCAATTACTACTTGCTCTTGTAGAACCACTCCTGTTTCTTGAAGCTTTATGATACCACCAAGTGGTGTAATCGTTCTATCTGCTTCAACCACTAAATTTTTAAGAACAAATGGAGAATAACCTGTAAACTCAACCCTCAATGTATAAGTTCCAGGTGGAACTCTTAAAAGAATAAATTCACCTTTATCATCAGTATACGTTCCAATACCTATTTCTTCTAAATAAACAGCAGCTGCAACAATTGGCTCTCCTGTCTTGGCATCCACAACCTTACCTGTGACCTTACCATATTGTGCATAAGCAAGGCTTACAAACCCCAAGAGGAAAATCGCTAATTTAATCAATCTTGTCATATTTCTAACCTCCTTTTAAACAATGCCAAAAGTTTAAAGCATATCATTTCCTTAAAACAAAGTTAAAGGGTATTAAAACTTTCACTTTCACTTTTTTATCCTTCATCATTGCAGGAGAAAATTTATATTGATATGCTGCTTTAAGTGCAGATTCATTAAATATAGGATTAGTAGAGCTTACAATTTCAGCACTTATAACATTACCATTTTCATCAACAACTGCATTAACTAAAACCCTACCTTCTATACCTCCTCTCCTAGCAAGTTCTGGATATTCAGGTTGGACAGATTTTATAACTTGAGGCTTTATTTCAACTTTAAAGAATTCATAAATTTCATCAGTTGTAGATAATGTGGGAAGAGGAATATTTTCAATTGGATTAATTTCAGTTTGTTGCTGTGTTGGAACAGCTTCTTGAGTTACCACTTTTTCCTCCCTTACCTCTTTAGTCTCTCCCCTTATAGAAGTTATATTTCGTTCTTTAACTTCAACAATTTTAATATCTAATTTTGGCTTTACAGGGGGAGGTGGTTCTTCCATTCGCTGAATTGTAGGAACAAAAGCAACTGTAACAGGTTTTGGTGTCTGAGAAGGTTTATATACACCAACTTCTATCTTCTTAACACCAGCAAATAATAAACCAACCAAACCACCTGCTACCAATAATGCCCAAAATAAATTTTGAAAATAATTCTGCTCTAACTCTTTGCCCTTATAAACATAGTACTTTGGTGATTTAATTGCCATAGTTCATCCTCCTGTTATAAGAGCAATTTTACTAATTCCTAAATTTTTAAGATTATCCATAATGTCCATTATCGTTCTTACATTTACATTCTTATCCGCCTTAATAAAAACAGTTAAATCCCTCTGAGCCTTTGGAAGATAGATTGTTTTAAGATCAGAAAGTGAATTTATCTTAGTGCCTTCTGCATAAATCTCACTTTCATTTAAAATAACAATAGTAGAAGTATATTTTTGACCAATAAGCTCAAATGCACTATTAGATATAGGAGGACTTATTTCCTTTACCTTAGTTGTTCTTTCAAATTTCAGAATAAATATCATAAATATCACAATTAGAAAAGCTAAATTTGCAAGTGACACAAGTGATACACCAGGCATTTGCCTTCTTGGATATTTTACTCTAACAGCCATATTACCTTTTTATTATAGCTATAAAAATTTTAGGTGATAATTTTAAAGCGCTAAAAGCCTGGTTAGTTATATCAAAAGCTTTTATAAAATAATCGTAAGGAGCATTTTGATGAATTATCAAATAAATAGCCCTTGTAGAATCTTCCAAGAGATATGGCTTTAACCTTTCAATAACATCTTCATATTCAACAGGTTCATCTTCAACAAATGCTTGTCCTTTATCATTTATTGAAAATCTTATATAATTTGATGGTATTTGAGCATTCTCTTGGAAAGCAAATAAAATTCCTTTTTCCTTTTTGGGAATATTAAGAGCAAAAAATGATAATGTTATAAATGCAATTATAGAAACTGAAAGTGATATAAAATCAAAATCCAATTCATAACGTTTTTTTTGTTTAAAAATTTTCATATTATAAGTATGCCCTTTTCAAGCAAATATTCAACAAGTGCATTTGATGCTTCTTCTATTTGCCTTTGATAAGTATTGATCCTATTTGTAAATATAGCATAAAATAAAGCACAAGGTGCTGCTATAATAAATGCACTTGCAGTTGCTATTAGTGCTTCACTTATACCACCTGCAACAAGTGTAGGTTCAACTTCACCAGATATCGATATTGCATTGAATACCTTCATAAGACCAATTGTAGTTCCTATAAATCCAAGTAAAGGAGAAATTGTAGTTATAGCTGAAAGATAAATCATATTTCTATCCAAAAATGCTAATTCACTAATTGCTTTTCTAGCCATTGCATCTTCAAATGCAGCTTTTCCTTGCTGGACTTTTTCAAGCCCTGCAACTAATACTTTTGCAATTGGTGAACGATTTTCATATAAATAATCCAATGCTTCTTTCAAACCTTGCTCCTCAATAATTTCTATAACCTTTTGAACAAGCTTTAGAGGGTTTGAAAATGCAAAAATATATAGTGTTACAAAGCGTTCTAGGATAATAGCAAGTGCAAGTATAGCAAGTATAAGTAATCCCCACATCACAGGACCACCTTTCTGAAAGAATTCAACCATAACTTCCAAAATTTTAAAGGACAATTTTTATATCAATTTTTTTAATAATTCTTTTGCTCTCCTTAACCATGTTTTAACTGTATTCTCATTCACATTCATAATTTCTGCAATTTCTTTATATTCGTAGTTGTAAATGTACTTAAGAATAAGTACTTACCTATAATTAGGAGGTAGTGAAATTAAAAGTCTTTCAATATCAATAGTTTCTCTTGAAGATAATGTTTCTTCAAATTCTTCAATATTGTATATCTTCTTTTGCTTTCTGAATCTCTCTATTATGATATTATGACAAACTTTGAATAACCAATGCTTCACTTTGCTTTCCTCAATTTTATTTAAGTGCTTATAAAACCTAAAAAATACATCTTGAACAACATCCAAAGCATCATAATAATTCTCCAAAATTCTATAAGCATAGCTAAAAACTTCATCCTTATAGAGAAGATAGAATTTATTAAATTTTTCATTCATAGGCCCCCCTTGGGGGCTAGATTAAATTCTAAAAATAATTCTAATAAGAGAGCCAAGCCCAATTGTAATTAGTGTTAGAATAAAACCACTAACGATAATTCCCATAATAAAGTCAAGGTAATCTACAAAAGTTGCCAACGTGTATGAAATGTAAAGTAAAATAGCTATAACAAGTCCTATAAAGTATGCCAAAATATCATTGGCTGATTTGTTTAAATTGCTCAAAATTAATCTCCCAATGAGAATAAATCCAAATGTTAGCGATATTAAGAAGAAAACAGTTAAGAAAATGAGATAAACTGGAATTAAAAGTATTCCAATTATGCTAATTACTAAAAGGATAAGGATTGGAACAATAAGAAGTACAGTAATGAGACCTGTTATAATTGTTTTTAAAGGATTTTCATATAACTTTTCAAACATCTTTGGAATAAAATTTCTTGAGAATAGGAGTGTTAGAAATGTTGTAATGAAGATGACAAGTATGAACACAATATCAAATAGGAAGTTTAAAGACCTTGTTTTAAATGAAAATTCTAATTCTGGGCGGGCCTTTTCCTTACTTTTGCCAACTTCAACATGCAAATGCTTTAATATCTGAGGTAGTGCAGATAGCGAAATAACAGCTTTTTCACCTTCAATCTTTCCTTTGTTTTCAAAATCAGGTGCCAGTACGAAAACATTTCCTTTGATAAGTCCAGAACTTTCAATTATAAAACTCTTTTTTACTAGCGCTACTAAATTACCATCTATTGTATCCGAAACAATAGCCTTATCACACAAAATAACAACATCTCCCTTAATTTTACCATCTATTATAGCACTATCTCCATAAACTGCAACACTTCCATCCACATTTGCACCTTTTTGAACTATTAGCGAACCTTCTTCAATAGAGATATCACCTTTTACATTTCCCGTTATTATAAGTGTTTCCTTCGATACATTTAGTTCACCAGTTGTATCCTTTACCTCTATGGTTGTTATAAACAAAAGTGTTCCTATCATGCTTTTACCTCCTTTATGTTTCTAAAAATGAAAAACTCAAAAATTAAAGCACTTAGGAAAAGCGATATAAAGAATGCAAAAAATTGAAATTGTGTAATTGGTTCAATTTTTATAGTTTTTAATAGCTCCCAAATGTAAGTGTAAATTTTAAAAATAAAGAGGGGCTTTATGTGTGAAATAAGTTTAAAGAATAAGTAAACACTTAATGCAAAGCTAATTGAAACAAAGAGTACAAATACTATAAATTTCCTCATTTCATAAAGTTTAATCCTTTGCATAATGATAATATCTAATTTAGGTGGTGCTTTCACTATTGATAGCTTCTTAAATGCATTTTCAAATTCCATAACGCCTACATACAGTTTATAACAGGATTGACAAGTTTTTATATGTTCAAGAACTTCATGCTTCTGCTCCTGGCCTAGGTTTTCAAAATCTAAAATTAAATGTTCAAGATGCATAGTATTAAATTAACGAAAGAACATACCTAAAAGTTTCAATTATCATTTTAACAATTTATAAGCTCTTTCAATAATTTCTATTCCTCTTGAAATAAGAACATAATCAATCGGTAAAGTTCTAATAATTTTTATTGCATCCAATATACCAAATACATCTTTAATAGAGCTCATATTCAAATCATCAGTTATAATTTTACCTCTATATCCAAGCAAATTTCTCAAAAACTCAATTATAAAGAATTTTGAGAGTGTAATGGGCTTTTCTCTGTCAATAGCGGGCATGTAAACATGTGCAACCATAATGTATTCAATGCCAAACTTTATAAAGTACATAAATGGTATTAAATCTTTTCTAATATCCTTTAAACTCCCAATTAAAATACTTTTTTTATAGTGTGGATCACCAATTGCTCTACCCTGACCAATAAAGTGCTTAATACAATTCCTAATGCCAACCTCCTCATGCGCTTTGATAAATAAACTTGCATAAAATACAATTTTATAAGGATCTTCTGAAAATGCTCGCCTCTTTTTGCCAATTACAGGATTTAATTCATCATGCAAGTCAACAACAGGTGCAAGATTCAAATTTATATAATGTTCTTTTAGTTTCAATGCCATATTTTTTATAATGGAATAAAAATCATAAGGATTTAAATTTGCTAATTCTCTTGGTGGTGGCACATCCTTTACAATCCAACTAGCATATCCTCCTTCATTATCAGTTGCAACAATACCACTATAATTACTCTCTTTTATTATTTTATATACTTTTTCTTCATGAGCAATCCAAGAACCTATGAATATACCAGGAACGTTTAATTTTATAAGATACTTTAATTCATCTATACTCTCAAATCCTGCTATTATCATCTACTTTAGTTAAAATTTCAGCTTTCATTTTCCTTATAACAACAGTATGTTCAAAGTGCGCAGAAGGAGAACCATCAGCAGTTTTAACTACAATTCCATCCTTATCATCAATAGTTTTGGATGTTTTAAGGCTCACCATAGGTTCAATTGCCAAGACCATACCTTCCTTTAGTATAATATCATCATCAGCAGGATTATAGTAATTGCAAACATTCGGTTCCTCATGAAGGTCATAGCCCACACCATGTCCTACCAAATTCCTTGGTATTCCAAAACCATATGGCTTTATAGTATTTTCAATAGCTTTTGATATATCTGAGAGTCTATTACCTTCAATAGCCTTTTCTATACCTCTATATAGTGCAATTTTTGTAATTTCAACTAATTTTTGAACCTTAAATGGAACATTTCCTACAATATATGTCCAAGCACCATCTGCAAAATAACCATTATATTTAACACCAATATCTATCTTTACAAGTCCATTTTGTGGAATTTTCTTACCTTTTTTTGGAATGCCATGAACAATCTCATCATCTATTGAAAGACAAATATAATTTGGAAATCCATTATAACCTTTAAATGCAAGCTCACCACCACGGCTTTTAACAAATTCAATAGCAAATAACTCTATTTCACTTGCATCAACATTAGGCTTTATTAATTTTTGAACTTCTTTCAAAAAATCCGCAATAATTCTACCTGCTATCCTAATGTAATTTATCTCTTCTTCTTTTTTAATAGTTATCACTCTTCCAAAATTTCCTTTTCTTTCGCTTTAAGAAGTTCATCTATTTGAGCTATGTATTTATCAGTTAATTCTTGAATTTTTTTCTCCGCAAATTTCCTATCATCCTCTGAAATTTTCTTCTCCTTCTCTAAACTCTTAGCCTTTTCTATACCATCCCTTCTAATGTTTCTAATTGCAACTCTACTATCCTCTGCCAATTTTTGAACAAGTTTAATAAGTTCTTTTCTTCTTTCTTCTGAAAGTGGGGGTATTGGAATTTTTATAACACCCTTTTCAACCTTTGGATTTAGACCAAGTCCCGATGACTTAATAGCTTTTTCTATTTCACCTATTGCATTTTGATCCCAAGGCTGAACAACCAATAATCTTGGTTCGGGTATTAAAATGGATGCAAGTTGATTTATAGGGAGTCTACTACCGTAGTAATCAACCTTTATAGATTCAAGTATAGCAGGTGTTGCTCTTCCTGTTCTAATTTTAGCAATCTCACTTTTAAAGCTTTCAACAGCTTTTTTCATTTTATCTTCCACTCCCTTATACAGATCGTTTAACATAGTTTTGAAATTTTAAAGTTGAAACAAAAGGGTATAGTTTAAATTTTCAAAAGCATATTTTTGGCTCATATTCACACTAATTGCAAATGATAATATGTTCGATGTTTTGCATATTCATAGGCTCCTTATTAAACTTA